>ENA-OUNS01000770-OUNS01000770.1-human-gut-metagenome-genome-assembly--contig:-NODE-770-length-24973-cov-5.288908_pt1 | contig 24973 bp, 34 predicted proteins | sample MGYA00243237_ERZ505104 | MGnify/ENA primary metagenome ERZ505104 (study PRJEB26097, sample SAMN02711295) | human gut metagenome | biome: Gut microbiome | host: Homo sapiens | place: Denmark: Copenhagen...
TTTACAACACCAGTGTATTGGTGGGGAATGCTCTCAACAATCTTGCGGGGAGCCTTGCCGGGGCGGAAGCCGGGGATGTTCATCTTGCCGCGCATCTTCAGATAAGCCTTGTTGATGGCAGCCTCAAAGTCCTCGGCGCTGACTTCAATGGTCAATGCAACCTTGCTCTTTTCCAGTTTTTCACAGGATTTTACACTCATTTTTGTTTTTCCTCCGTTCAGCATTAATAATGCGAATCAATGCAATTAAATATGATAACAGAAAAGATCCGTAATTTCCACACCTTTTTGCACTATTCTAAAATTTTTTTTGGTTTGAACCGCAGATAGTCGGCAGAGACCAGGGAAAAATCCGTTCCATCCCGCTCTCCCTGCACCGCTCGGCTATGAGCCACACCACCATGAAGGTGTCCGTAATAGCACCTTTTCACGCCGTACTGCCGCAGAAGCCGCAGCATTTCCTCACAGCGGTAGCCGGTGTAGAGGGGCGGATAATGCAGGAAGCAAATCTTCTCCCGCTCTCCCGCTGCCCTCAGTGAGGTCTCCAGCCGCCCGGCCTCCCGGTTACGCATTTTCTCCGTGTGGCTGCCCGGCTCCTCCAGCTCGTAAAACCATCCCCTTGTGCCGCACAGGGCCACATCGCCGTAAAAAGTGCAGTTGTTGTGGAGAATTTGCAGGGAGTCCAGCCCGTGCTCGTCAAAAAATCGCTGCATTTTCGCCGCCGTGTTCCACCAGTAGTCGTGGTTGCCCTTCATGAGAATCTTTTTTCCCGGCAGGGCGTGGAGAAACTCCAGGTCCCGCAGGGACTCCTCCAGGCTCATGCCCCAGGAGAGATCGCCGCATAGGACCGTCACATCCTCACTTCCCAGCTCCGAAAAGCCCTCCCGGATCCGCTCCACATAGTTGCTCCAGCCCTCTCCGAAAATATCCATGGGCTTATCCGAGCCCAGGGACAGGTGCAGGTCCCCTATGGTATATAACGCCATACTTACTCCTTAATGAATTATCAAAAATACCTTATTAAATTATAATATACTCCGCAGGTTGTTCCAGAAAATATCCTCCAGCAGGGCCTCACTGTAGCCCCGGGCCTGCAGGGCCGCATACAGCTTCGGCACATCCTGCACCCCTTGCATCCCGGCGGCCAGGGCCTCGCAGCCGTCCAGGTCACCGCCTATGCACAGAGTCTTTTCTCCGCCCAAATTCAGAAAATGCTCCACATGGGCCAAAAGCTCCTCTATAGTTCCCTGTGGGCCTGCAAAATCCCTGTAGAGGTTCAAGCCCACAACACCGCCACTATCCCGGATAGCCCTGAATTGATCATCCGTCAGATTCCGCCGATTTGGGCAAAGGGCCCGGGCATCGGAGTGGGAGGCTACCACAGGCCCGTGGGTCGTTTTGATCACATCCCAAAAGCCAGCATCGGAGATGTGGGACATATCCGGGTAAATATGCATTTCTTCCATCCGACGTACGAAACTCTTTCCCTTTTGGGACAGGCCCCGGTCCGGCTCCTCACAGTTGGTGCCGCAGAGGCTGTTGGCCCGGTTCCAAACGGGATTCAGCAGCCGAACACCCCAGGTCCGGGCTGTTTCCAGGTTCCGCTCCTCGCAGTCCAGCAGATCGGCCCCCTCAATGCTCAAAAGAGCCGCTATCTTTCCCCGGCGCACCGCTTCATCTACCTCTGAGCCCGTGCGGCAATGGGTGATGCAGTCCCGGTTTTCGTTTATTTCATGCAAAAATCGGTCGTGCAATCGCCGGCACTGGGCCGGCATCCCATCTGCGGGAGCGTTTTTCGCATCCCAATACAGGGCGAAAATCTGGCCGTACCGGGCAAAATTTCTTCCTCGCACCAAGTCAATATGTCCGCCGTTTTCCCGCAGGCCGCCGCAGGCAGCGTAATATGCCTCCTGTGCTTCCTGGTCCGCCCCCATTTCCAGGGCCGCATCGCTGCAGCCAGTTTCCTCGCAGCGGTAAATAGTGTCGCAGTGGGCATCAAAATAGGGTATCTTCAATTTGCTTCCACCTCAAATGCGTTTTTCATATAAACTATGCGCGCCAAACCACCGTCAGTACCCCGATAGACCTCCGCCACATCAAAACGTACCGGGCAATCCAGCTCCTTCTCACTGAGATAGAAAAGAGCCGTCTTACGAATGCGCTCCTGCTTAGCGGCCGTAACATAATCCCTCGGCAGGCCCACGGCCAGATTGCTCCGGGTCTTCACCTCCACGAAGCAGAGGGTATTTCCGTCCATGGCGATGAGATCGATCTCTCCGAAACGGCAATGATAGCTATGCGCCACCAGGCGAAATTTCTTCTGCCGCAGGTAATTTGCCACCTGTGCCTCGCCCCAGGTCCCTATGCAGCGGCTCATATGCGCTTTTCCTCCCACTTCTTCAGGAAGCTGCGCCTGTGCTCCGGGCAGGGGCCGAATTTACCCAACATTTCATAATGCAGCTTGGTGCCGTAGCCCTTGTGTTTGGCAAACTGGTACTGGGGATAACGCTCGTCCAGCTCACCGGCCACGAACCGGTCCCGGCTCACCTTGGCCAAAATGGACGCGGCGGCGATGCTGGCACTCTTGCCATCGCCGCCCACCACCAGCTTATGGGGCGTGGTGATGGCTGCGCTGCGGCCCTTGTCCCGATTGCCGTCGATGAGGGCTATCTCGGGCTGAATGGTCAATGCGTCCATGGCCTGCTGCATGGCTTTCATCCGGGCACTTAAAATGTCCGTGGCGTCGATCTCCGCCGCCTCCATCCGTGCCACCGCCCAGCAGACAGCCTTTTGGGTGATAACCTCGTACAGCGCCTCCCGCTTTTTCTCCGTGAGCTTTTTGCTGTCGTTGAGGCCCTCGATCTGGCAATAGGGCGGCAAAATCACCGCCGCGGCGTACACCGGCCCCGCCAAGGGCCCGGCACCGGCCTCGTCGCAGCCGCAAATAATCCTGATCCCCTGCTCCGTTAGATCTCGCTCGATCTGCCACAGGTCTGTATTTTCGGCCATTTATTTCACATCCTCCACCGTTTCCAGTGTAAAGCGTCCTAACTTGCTACCCCGGAATTCGTCCAGCAAAACCCGGCTCATACGCTCAGTGTCTACTTCGGCCCCACGCATGAGAAAGCCCCGCTTGCGCCCGGCCCGAACCAGCAGGTCGTAGCCCATTTCCTCCTCCTGGGGCTCTACCTTGTACCGCTCCCGAATGGCCTCGGCATAATGTCCCCCCAGGTACTCCATAAGGCAGCTGCCCAGCTCCTCAATGTCCATCACATCGTCCTTGATGGCGCCGGTGAAGGCAAGGTGCATCCCCACATTCACATCCTCGAATTTCGGCCAGAGCATGCCGGGAGTATCCAGCAGCTCCAGGGTGCTATCCACCGGGACCCACTGCTTGCTGCGGGTGACGCCGGGCCGATCCTCGGCCTTGGCGGTTTTGCGCTTGGCTACCTTATTAATAAAGGTGGATTTACCCACATTGGGAATACCCAGCACCATCACTCGCACCACGCGGCCCACCTGGCCCTTGTCGGCGTAGGCCTGGAGCTTATCCTTCAGCAGCCCCCGCACGGCGGCGGCAAACTGGGCTGTGCCCACGCCGTTTTTGGCATTAGACTCCAGCACTGCGTAGCCCTTTCCCCGGAAATACGCCGCCCAGCGGGCCGTCTCCTTTGGATCAGCCTGGTCCACCCGATTCAGCACCACCAGCCGGGGCTTCCCCGCCGTCATTTCATCCACATCGGGGTTGCGGCTGGAAATGGGGATCCGTGCGTCCAAAATCTCGCACACTGCATCCATGTGGCCCATTTCCGCCACGATCATCCGCTTGGTTTTCGTCATGTGTCCCGGATACCAGGACAATCCTTCTATCTGCATGGCTGCCTCCTTACAATTTGGTCAGATGGGCCCCGGCGGCCTTGAGCATCAGCTTCTTGGTGCCCACCTTGTCAAAGGCCACCTCAATGAGTGCGTCGCCGCCCATGGGCCGCACGCTGAGCACCATGCCCTGGCCAAAGGCGCTGTGGCGCACCTGGTCCCCGGCGCTTAGCTGCATCAGCGGCGCGGAAGCGGCCGCAGGCGCCCGCCGGGTCGCCGCAGAATTCTGTAAAGGCTTTTGCCTTGTCTGCTGTTTGACCTCCTGCGTTTTATATGTCCCGCGCGTGGTGCTCCCCCAGCCGCCGGACCAGCCATCATTCCAGTTATCGTCCCACTGGAGCGCCTTTCTCGGCTCCGGCTTTCCGAGCCAGCGCATATTCTCCGCCGGGATCTCCTCCAGGAATCGGGAGGGCATCTTCGGCTCCGTCTGGCCAAAAAGCATCCGCTGGCGCACGTTGGTCATGGTCAGGGTCTTGCGGGCCCGGGTCATGGCCACATAGCAGAGCCTGCGCTCCTCCTCCATTTCCTCCTGCTCGCCCATGGCCCGGTTCCCGGGGAACACACCCTCGTCCATGCCGGTGACATACACATGTTCAAACTCCAGTCCTTTGGCGCTGTGCATGGTCATCATGGTCACGCAGTTGTCGCTGTCGGATTGTCCGTCCAAGTCGGTATACAGGGCCACATCGTTGAGGAAGCCCGCCAAAGACGGGTCATCGGGGTCGCTCTCCAAAAAAGCGCTGATGCTGGAGGCCAGCTCCTGCACGTTCTCCAGCCGCCCCCGGCTCTCCATGTCGTTCTTTTCCTGCAGCATCTGCACATAGCCGGACATTTGACAGACCCTGCCGTAAAATTCCACCAGCTCCAGCTCATCGCACAAGCTCCGCAGTTCCATAATCAACTGCCCGAAGTCTTCCATCCTCCCAGCGGCGGACTTTAGCTCCGGGTATTTCCGGGCAACGCGAATAATATCAAACAAAGGTCTTCCCTCCGCCGCTGCAATGGCCTGGGCCTTTTCCAGGGATGCCCCGCCGATTTTCCGGGAGGGTACATTGATGATCCGCCGCAGGCGCAGGTCGTCCGCCGGGTTGCAGATCACGCACAGATATGCCAGCATGTCCTTTACCTCCGCCCGGTCGAAGAACTTCACGCCTCCCACGATTTTATAGGGTACGGCGTTTCGCTTGAAGGCATATTCCAAGGCGTTGGACTGGGCGTTCATCCGGTACAGAATGGCGTTATCCCGCCAGTTGGCGCCCTGGTTGTAACGGGACATAATGTCCCCCACAACGAAGTTTGCCTCATCGCTCTCGTTGTAACAGGTCTTAATGGTTACCGGATCCCCGGCGCCGTTTTGTGTCCACAGGGTCTTGCCCTTGCGGCCCTGGTTGTTGCGAATCACCGCGTTGGCAGCGTCCAAAATGTTCTGGGTGGAGCGGTAATTCTGCTCCAGGCGGATGGTCCGTGCGTTCTTATAGCGCTGCTCGAAGCTGAGAATGTTGGTTATGTCCGCACCCCGGAAGCGGTAAATGCTCTGGTCATCATCGCCCACCACGCAAATGTTGCCGTGAGGGCCTGTCAGCAGGCCCGCCAAGAGAAATTGCAGGTGGTTGGTATCCTGGTACTCGTCAATGAGTATATAGCGGAACTTATTCTGATAATACGCCCGCACTTCCTTGTCGCTCTGCAGCAGGGTCACCGTATGCAGGATGATGTCGTCAAAGTCCAGGGCGTTGGCCTCCCGGAGCTTTTGGTTGTAAAGCTTATATACTTTACCGATCCTGGTTTTTCGCCAATCTCCCCGCTGCTCCCACAGCTGGCAAAACTCCTCTGGGGAGAGCATCTCCCCCTTGGCGGTGGAAATCACCGACAGCAGCTCCCGAGTGGGAAACTGCTTTTCCTCCAGCCCCAGGTCCTTGAGGATGTCCTTGATGACCCGCTTGGAGTCGTCGGTATCATAGATGGTAAAGTTGCGATCGTAGCCCAGCTTATCAATATCCCGACGTAGGATGCGCACGCAGGCAGCGTGGAAGGTGGCCGCCCACACATCCAGCGCCTCCTCTCCCAGCATCCGCTCCAGGCGCTCTTTAAGCTCCCCGGCAGCCTTGTTGGTAAAGGTGATGGCCAGCACCTCCCAGGGCCGGGCCGGCTGCACGGCACACAGATACTGCATCACAGGCCGCATTTCCTCCTGGGGATCCTTGATATACTGCTCAAGAAACGCCGCCTCATCCTCGGAGATGGGAATGGGGATCTCCTCCGTGTCGCTGCCCCGTCCATAGCGAAGCAGGTTTGCAACCCGGTTAATGAGCACCGTGGTTTTTCCGGAGCCTGCCCCCGCCAGCAGCAGCAAAGGACCCTCGGTGGTCAGCACACCCTCCCGCTGCATAGGATTGAGCCGCTGATAGTCCAGCTCAATAGCCTTGCGCCGGGCGGCTATAAATCGTCTTTCTAATTCGTTCATATAGGCCTCTCTCTATTGAATTCTTTCCTATTTTATATCAATTCTTTCCTTCGGTCAACCGCCTAAATAAAAATTAGAATTTTTGTTCGATTCCCTATTGACAAGAACTCTTGTTCGATTTATAATCCTTAGTAGAACAAAAGTTTTATTTGGAGGAGCTTACTATGACGACTTTCGGATGGATCATTACAATTATCGGCGTGGCTGCCTTTTCCGGCCAGCTCATGCGTCTGATTGAGCGGGTAGATCAGCCCCGCAGGCGGCGCAGTGCCACCTGAAATGAATTTGCTGGATAAGCTGATCATCCTTACTGATGCCGCAAAATATGACGCCTCCTGCACATCCAGCGGCGTTATACGCGGCTCTCGCCCCGGGATGATCGGCAACACATCTTCTTCCATCGCTGGCTGCTGCCACAGCTTTTCCGCTGACGGGCGCTGTATCTCGCTGCTGAAGGTGCTCATGACCAATTACTGTGTGTACGATTGCAAATACTGCATTAATCGCCGCAGCAATGATACCCGTCGCACCGCCTTTACCCCCCGGGAGCTGGCCGAGCTGACCATTCAGTTCTATCGTCGCAATTATATTGAGGGGCTTTTTCTCTCCAGTGGCGTCCTGCGCGACCCGGACTATACCACCCTGCGCATGATTGAGACGCTACGCCTTCTGCGGCGGGAATTTGCCTTCAACGGCTATATTCACGCCAAGGCCATCCCCGGTACAAGCCCGGAGCTGGTGCAGCAGCTGGGCTATTTGGCGGACCGGCTCAGCGTGAATATCGAACTGCCGTCCCAAAAAGGATTGGCTGCGCTGGCCCCGGACAAGAGCAAGGCTGCCATTCTTGCGCCTATGCGAATCATTGAGGCTCAGGGTCGGCAAAATAAAGAGGAGCTTGTGAAGTACCGTCACGCCCCTGCTTTTGCTCCGGCCGGGCAGAGCACACAGCTCATTGTGGGCGCCACGGAGGATAGCGACCGGCACATCTTGCACCTAACGGAATCGTTGTATGACCGTTATCGGCTGAAGCGGGTCTTCTATTCCGCATATGTGCCCGTTGTGGAAAATCCGTTGCTTCCCGCCCTGCACACTAAGCCGCCGCTTCTGCGGGAGCACAGGCTGTATCAGGCAGATTGGCTCCTGCGGTTTTATGGCTTCCGGGCCGATGAGCTTTTGGATGACCAGCACCCGAATTTTGACCCTATGCTGGATCCGAAATGCTACTGGGCCATCACCCATCCGGAGCAGTTTCCTGTGGAGATCATGACCGCCGACTTAGGCCGGCTTCTGCGCGTTCCCGGTATCGGCCCCACCGGCGCCCGGCGCATACTTTCCGCCCGGCGAACGGGCCTTCTCCACTTTGATGACCTGAAAAAAATGGGGATCGTACTCAAGAGGGCGCAGTTTTTTATCCTATGCGACGGACGTATGCGGGAAGGGCTTCATTTCACCGCCGATACCCTGGCCTTTCAGCTGCAGGCCGTAGAGCGCGGCAGTCTGCCTGCTTCAGCCGCCCAGCAGCTGTCTCTCTTTGACGCAACGGGGTGAACACAATGATGCCTTGGATCAATATGGTTTATGAATATGACGACAGCTACGAAGGATTTCTTTGCTGTATTTACGAAAGTTATGTAAACAAAGAATTCCCCATCGCTTTTTTCAGCAATGAGGAATTTTCTGTTCTCACTCTTTATCCCGTTCGCTGTGTGAAAACAGATCTCACACACAGCAGCCGTATCCTGCGCAGCATCGAAAGCCGCTCTGCCCGGGCGGCGCGCCTGCTCTACCGGGCCTTTCATACCTGCATGGCGGACAAAGAAGCCTGTTTGTACCGTTTCATCCAAAAGCTCTATGCCGATGGCCCGCAATTTTTGCGCCGCACCTCCGATGAAGCCTGCTTCCCGTTATATAAGGCTGTCCGTCATTTATCCGGTGAGCTGGAGAAGCTCCGCGGCTTTGTGCGATTTTCCGACTTTGGTGGCATATTAGGCGCTGAGATCGAACCCAAAAATCGGGTGCTGCCATTTCTGCGGGGCTACTTCTGCAGCCGCTATGCCAATGAACCCTTTTTTCTGTATGACCGCACACATGGGGAACTGCTTTTATACTGCGGAGGCCGATCCCGCATCATGCAGGTCGATTCCATCACTCTTGCACCACCAGATGCACAGGAAGCTCAATACCGCAAATTGTGGAAAACATTTTTTGATACCGTTGCCATCGAAGATCGATATAATCCGCGCTGCCAAAACACATTTTTACCCAAACGCTACCGCTGTACCATGACGGAGTTTCAATCGGAGAGCTCTTTCACTCCCGAAGCATCTCCCGCAGATGTGCTACCCCTTTCCGTTCCAGACGAGATATCTGCACCTGCGACACTCCCAGGATACGCGCTGTCTGCTCCTGGGTCATGCATTTGAAAAAACGCAGATAAATTGTTTCCTGCTCACGCTCCGGAAGGGTCCGTATGGCCTCCCGGAGCGCAATTTTTTCAACCAGAGATTCCTCCGGTGCATCCGTCCCCAGAGTGGATTCCAGTGTTAGTCCACCAGCCGTCTCCTGCTGCAGCGACTCCGGCGTGGAGACGGCCAGCTCCGCTGTTGCAATCTCCTCGACGCTCCATCCGGTCTCGGCTGCGACCTCTGATAGTTTCGGCTCCCGGCCCAAGGCGGTGCGCAGCCTCTGTCGGGCCGCCCAAATGCCTTGCCCTCTCTCCCGCAGTGTGCGCCCCACCTTCATCGGCCCATCATCCCTTAAAAATCGTCGAATTTCTCCCGCGATCTTTGGCACCGCATAGGTGGAAAACTGCGTTCCATATGTAATGTCAAATCCCTTTACAGCCTTTATAAATCCAATGCATCCAAGCTGGTACAGATCCTCCGGATCTGCCCCAAGGCCGTAGTACCGCCGCACCACAGACCAGATCAGCCCGCTGTTTTCCATCAGCATCTTTTCGCAGGCATCGCTGTCCCCTGACTGCGCCCTATCCAGCAGGGCCAATCTGCTGTCACTCATTTTCGATCCCCCACCCGGGTGGAGATACGCTTGCGCATAGTCACGGTAGTCCCCTTCTGCGGTGCAGACCGCACCCGCAGCGTGTCCATAAAGCTCTCCATTATGGTAAAGCCCATGCCGCTGCGCTCATCGTTCCCGGTTGTAAACATGGGCTTTCGAGCCTGCTCCACATCCGCAATACCCACACCCCAATCCTTGACCACGATCTCCAGGATGTTTCCCTCTCGGATCCGCAGCTTCATGACGATCCGTCCAAAATTCTCCGGATAGCCATGAACAATGGCGTTGGTCACTGCCTCACTGACCGCCGTTTTGATGTCACCCAGCTCCTCCAGGGTGGGATCTAACTGCATGGCAAAGCCCGCCGCCGCTACTCGGGCGAAGGCTTCGTTGCTGCTGCGGCTGGGAAACTCCAGTACCACCTGATTTTCACTTTTCATATGCATCCTCCATTCCGATCATTCTTTGGATCCCGGCTGCAAAAAACACCTTTTTTGCCTGTTGCGATGGATTTGCAATCCACATTTTTCCACCCAATCGCTTTACCTGCTGCAGTGTATGCAGCGCTACGGCAATGCCGGAGCTGTCCATAAAGGTCACACCGGAAAAATCCAATACCACCTCCAGCGGCAGCGCATATTCCAGTTCGTCCGCAATGCTTTTCATAAGCTGTCGGGCGGCATGGTGATCCAACTCGCCATACAGGCGTAGCCGCAGCCTGCGATCTGCACTCTCTGCTTTCACTTGCATTCTTCATCACTTCCTGTATAAAATTCATCGTAGGCATCAGCCTACGATGATTATACTTTTTTCTCCGGTATCTTTTTGTCGAAGAACCTTGTTGCCGTTAAAAAATACATTTTTCTTATATGGCTCTCAGTTGTAAGTGTTACTGATATTAATTATAATGATTTGGCGCTTTACTTTTCTTGTTAATAATCCTACTATACAACTGCAAACAGAAAATAGTTTTAAGTTGATCCATTTTTTAGGAGGCATTATTATGAAAAATATGGACGCTTATATTATGATTTCTATCGTTTCACTAATGCTTGTCGTTGCCACCGCTTTCCTGATGACAGCTGCTGACGCACCCATCCGTGAGGCCGGTATGTATCTGCCCCTGATTTTTGGTGCCATCGGCACTTGGGCTGCCAGTAAGGCAGGCCTTCTGGAGATGCACCACGAAGAGCGCCCCGCTCACCATAATGCTCACAACGCAGCATAAATTTATTGCCTTTCTTTTCTCTCCTCAAGATTCCATACAGAAAAATGGCCGGCATGGTTTGCCGGCCATTTTTCTATATCTCTGTCATTATTGCCGCTGCCGGAATACAAATAGTAAGGGAGGCACAAAAATGTGCCTCCCTTACTATAAAATTTAAAGATCTGATTACATGTACCGGTTCTCACCCTCTCATAGCAGCGGCGGATTCGTCCAGCTTGGCAATGAGGGCCCGGGCCTTCTCTGCCTTTTCCCGCTCTGCATTCACCACTGCCTCAGGGGCCTTAGACACGAATTTCTCGTTGCTGAGCTTCTGCTCGATGCGTGCCAGGTTCTCGGCAGCCTTCGCTCGCTCCTTAGCAATGCGCTCCAGCTCCTTTTCAAAGTCCACCAGCTCCGCCAGAGGCAGATAGACATTGGCGCCATGGGTCACCACAGTGACCAGGCCTGTGAGGTCCGCAGGCGACGCATCTGTTACAGTGAGTTCACTGGCGTATGCCATACGCTTAATGAAATGCTCACCCAGGCGATAGTCTTCCGCATGGTCGGAGACGATGATCATCTGCGCCTTCTTACTCGGTGGCACGTTCATCTCAGCTCGGCGAGCACGGACGGCAGAAATGGCGTCCTTGACCGCCTCCATAGCCTGCTCCTCAGCACGGAAGTCAAACGCAGAATGGTATTCGGGCCACTTGGCGCGGATCAGATAATCCCCTTCATGAGGCAGAGCCTGCCAAATCTCCTCCGTGATAAACGGCATGAAGGGATGCAGCAGCTCCAGGATGCGCAGCAGCACATAGCACAGCACATTCTCCGCCGCCAGCTTGGCGCCCTCATCCTCGCCGTTAAGCCGGGTCTTGGTCAGCTCAATATACCAATCGCAATAGGTGTCCCAAATGAAGTCATAGATCTTGGCGGAGGCCACACCCAGCTCAAAGGCATCCATATTGTCCGTGACCTCGCGGATAAGGGTATTAAGTTTGCTGAGGATCCATTTGTCCTCCAGCTCCAGCTTCTCGGGCAGCTCCACCTTGTCGATAGTCAGATTCATCATCACGAAACGGGATGCGTTCCAGATCTTATTGGCAAAGTTCCGCATGGCCTCGCACTTTTCCACATAGAAACGCATGTCGTTGCCGGGGCTGTTGCCGGTGATGAGGTTAAAGCGCAGGGCGTCTGCGCCGTACTGCTCCGCCATCTCCAGGGGGTCAATGCCATTGCCCAGAGACTTGGACATCTTGCGGCCCTTATCGTCACGGACCAGGCCATGGATGAACACGGTCTTGAAGGGCTCCTTCTTCATCTGCTCCATGCCGGAGAAGATCATCCTGGCCACCCAGAAAAAGATGATGTCGTAGCCGGTGACCATGACGGAGGTAGGATACCAATACTTCAGATCCGTCGACTCCGTATTGGGCCAGCCCAGAGTAGAAAACGGCCACAGCGCCGAGGAGAACCAGGTGTCCAGTACGTCCTCGTCCCGAGTCAAGTGGGTGCTGCCGCACTTCTCACACTGGGTGGGGTCCTGGCGGCTGACATTGATATGGCCGCAATCATCGCAGTACCAGGCAGGAATCTGGTGGCCCCACCAAAGCTGGCGGGAAATGCACCAATCATGGACGTTTTCCATCCAATTGATATAAGTCTTGGTGAAGCGCTCGGGCACGAACTTAATAGTTCCGTCCTCCACCACGCGGATGGCCTCCTTGGCCAGGGGCGCCATCTTCACGAACCACTGGGCGGAGATTAGAGGCTCCACGTCGTTGTGGCAGCGGTAGCAGGTACCAACATTGTGAGAATAGGGCTCAGCCTTAATGAGGTAGCCCTGCTCCTCCAGGTCCTTCACAATGGCCTTGCGGCACTCATAGCGGTCCATGCCGTTGTAGGGACCGCCGTTTTCGTTGATGGTGCCGTCATCGGCGATGACCCGGATCACCTCCAGGTTATGCCGCAGGCCAACCTCGAAGTCGTTGGGGTCATGTGCGGGGGTCATCTTCACCGCACCGGTACCGAAGCCGATTTCGCAGTATTCGTCGCCCACAATAGGGATCTCCCGGTTCATAATAGGCAGGATGCAGGTCTTGCCGATAAGATGCTTAAACTTCTCGTCTCCCGGGTTCACAGCCACGCCCGTGTCACCCATCATAGTCTCGGGTCGGGTGGTGGCGATGACAATGTCACCGCTGCCGTCGGTAAGCGGATAGCGCACATACCAAAGGTGGCCGGGCTTATCAGTGTACTCCACCTCAGCATCAGACAGGGCCGTCAGGCAGTGTGGACACCAGTTAATAATACGGCTGCCCTTATAAATGAGGCCCTTGTCATACAGCTCGCAGAAGGTCTCCCGCACAGCCCGGGAGCAGCCCTCGTCCATGGTGAAGCGGCTGCGGTCCCAATCACAGGAGGCGCCCATCTTCATTTGCTGCTGCACGATACGGTTGCCGTATTTCTCCTTCCATTCCCAGACTCGCTCTAAAAACTTTTCGCGGCCCAGGTCGTGGCGGGTAAGGCCTTCCTCCTTGCGCAGGTTCTCCTCCACCTTAATTTGGGTGGCGATGCCGGCGTGGTCGGTGCCGGGCAGCCATAGAGCTTCATACCCCTGCATCCGCTTGAAGCGGGTGAGGATGTCCTGCAGGGTGGAGTCCATAGCGTGTCCCATATGCAGCTGGCCGGTGACGTTAGGGGGCGGCATAACAATGGAAAACGGCTTCTTATCAGGATTTGGCTCCGCCTTAAAGCAGCCGCCGTCCATCCACATCTGGTAGATCCGGGGCTCCACATCCCGGGGGTCATAGACCTTGGGTAATTCTTTTCTCATAGTGAACTCTCCTTTTCCGAAATTCGGCAAAACAAAAGGCCCGCTCTGTCTTGCCGCAAAAGCAAAACAGGGCGAACCATAAATATAGTCCGTGGTACCACCTGTGTTCGGAGGGGACCCCTCCGCACTCAAAACCTGATAACGGCGGCTGACCGCTGCCGCTTGCTCTCGCTGGGCGGCAAAACTCCGGAGCGACTTCCTCCCTGCCGTCACGGAAACTTACACCGACCGTTTCCTCTCTGGGCATCCCGCACGGGAGTACTACTCTCCATCATCGTTTGTTGTAATATAGCGGTATTTTACTGTATCTTCTGTCAGAAGTCAAGAGAAAATGCATCGCCATGCCTGTCTGGCAGGTTGTAGTATGTATTTTGACAAGGGTCAACAAAACCTTGCCGGAATTTACAGCCCTATATGGGCGGAAAGTGAGGCTCTGTATGAGCGAGAAAGCGAAGCAGTTTGAATTCAAGGAAGGCGAGTTCGTAGTAACTGGCTGGGCCGAGGGCCAAATGGAAGTGGAGCGCGAGGATGATCGCGGCAATAAGGTTACTGTCATGCAGCCTTATTTCCAGCTTTTTGTCCTTTCTCCCTGCAGCTCTTTTAAATCGGAAAATTACGGAGCCAGCGGCCTGAAGGCTGAAAAGCGCAAGTGTTCCACCAATGCCGTATGGGCAAACCTTCATCCCATGGAGGTGGTAAACCTGTATTTTGATGAGAAAAAGCGGGTTGTTATGGCTGTCTCCACCGGCAGAGCTGTCCAGCTGGACGAAGTCTCTTTTTAAGAGCTTCCATATACCTCTCTTGTCTCCGCAGCGCGCCGGAGGGTCGCTCCCTCCGGCGTGACCCCCCCGCTAACAGGGGGTCACTACCTACAATATAGCCGGTTAGGGGGGGGCTGTATGGATGAAAAAGAGAACATCGTTCTTTATGACTGGCTATCATTTACAAGCAAGAAGCATTCCCCGGAGGAGCTGATAGAGGCGCTGGGTCTTACCCATTGCCCATGGCAGGAGATCAAGGGTGCTCATGGTTACCGGGATCGCAAATACTTTAGCTGTATCTCTATCCACTACAATGGCCGGGATGATATGGGGGTTTGGTGTGAGATGTCCGGCCAGGGCTGCCGTACTTTCGAATCTCTATCCTCTCGATCCTGGGAAAGTTTGTTTGCCTGGATCGCGTCCCAGGGACTTAAAATCACCCGCTTGGACGTTGCGTTTGATGATCATACCGGTGTTTTGGATATTAAGCAGATCGTACAGGATACTATGGAGGGAAATTATGTCAGCCGTTCGGATTACTGGGAAACGGTCTTATCGTCCAAGGGCTCGACTGTTCAGATCGGTAGTCCGCAAAGCAAGGTGGTTGTGCGTATCTATGATAAGGCGGCTGAGCGGCACTGTGAGCCGAGTACTCATTGGATTCGTGTGGAGATTCAGCTTCGTGATGACCGGGCTATACAGTTTACTAAGATTCCTCTTCCGATAGGAGAATCTTTTTCCGGCGTCCTGCTGAATTACCTCCGTTATGTGATTCCTAACGATTTTGACGCCAATAAGTGGCGTTGGGAGATGACGGACTACTGGTTGGACATGCTGGAGGTTTTGACGCCGATCCGGATCTATACCTCCCCCGGCATGGACTACAACATAGATCGTTGTAAGGCCTATGTGGTCAACCAGGCCGGCAATGCTATTGATGCTCTTATCGAGATCTACGGTATCGATGAGTTCCACCGTATGATTCGGAATCGTGATACAGCTCCTAATCCCAAATATGAGCAGCTGGTACAGCGCTATAAGCTGGATCGCCTGGCGGCTCTCACACAAAACTACATAGGAGGGAAACCCAATGAAGAAGGGCAATATACGCTCGATCCGTTTCTCGGACGAGCTGATAGAAATAATAGACCAGCAGGTTGGTGATAACTTCACTCAGAAGTTTGAGCGCCTGGTTTATAACTGCTACATGCTGCTGCCGGAGAAAGAGCGGCAGTTGGAACAGCTGGAGGAGCGCATACAACGTAAGCGTGCTGATCTGGCTGAACTTTCCCAGCACTATGACATTTCGGCCCGGACGCTTCGTTCCATCGAGAACGAATTGTTTGCCATCAAGCGGACGTTATCCCATTTGATAACGTAACACATCAATAGCACGCTGCCGGCTGGATCAGGATCCGCTGCAGCTGCGCAGCGTGTTACATGGCGGGGTGTGAGTAATGGTTAGCTGGCCAGGCTCTCAACCTGGAGATGGAGGTTCGAGTCCTCCCCCCGCAACCATGATTTTTTAGAAAGGAGGGCATGCCTGAGGCTTCCACTACTACCACTGTAACCAGCATCCTTAGCAATGTGAGCTCCATCAAAACCGTTGTCGGCGATGTTTGGGACGTGATGACCGGTAACCCAATTCTTTGCGTTTTCATCTGCGTTTCTCTGCTGTCTATCGGTTTTGCGGTCTTCCGCAAGGCTAAGCGCGCTGCCCGCGGCTGATGCTGCGGCCTGGTGGGGTGTGGGCTTCGCCCCATACCCCACCATTCTTTTTTTTGGAGGTGTTTATGCCCTGGTACAATCAGCAATATGCTGCCGGCTTTGGCGCTCTTTTTGAGGGCGCCGGCAACATATTTTCCAGCACCATGGATGCAATATATTCTGACAAGTATTCTGATGTTCTGGCCGTGTTTTTCTCGGCCATGATCTTCGCTGTGGTGGCTGCGCTATTTTTTTATTTTTGGCACAATACTAAAAAGTAAAAGTGAGGTAAATCAAAATGATTAAATTTCTTGTGACCGCCGTTATTGTCCTGATCTGCTTGTTTCTCATGGCTCTGATGCTCTGTCTGATGACCTGGGTCATCACACGGCTGCTCCGCTTTCTGTTCCCTCAGCGCTTCGGCTCCGGCAAGGCCCCGGTCAAAAAGCCCAAAAAGAAAAAGCCCGCCCCGGTTGTAGTCGAGGAGGACGAAGAAGATGCGTGAACTGAAAATTACTCGCTGCACTGGTGAGGGCCAAGGCGAATGTGCACGGTGCAGACGTTTGAAGGGCTGGAATCGTGTTTGGATGTCGATGCTTTTCCAGGTTGACGGAGTTGATGGCCTGTATTGCTCTGATTGTGTCCGGGAGATCAGAAAGGAGCTGCAAGATGAATGACTAATGCTGAAGCTGGTATTGTGATTGCGTGTGCTATTGTTATCCTTTTTACCATTGTTTTTTCGGCTTGGTGGAGGTTTAAACATTAATGTAACACATTTCGGCGCCCGGCATTTCGGATCCGGAGATCTTCGTGTGTTACGCTTGCTTCCGCTTCTTGTCCCCGTGCGGCGCACGGCCGCGCGCCCCGGGGTGAGGGGAGTACAAGCTTTCCTGAAAATCACTGATTGATAGGTGCTTATGCTGTCTTGGTGTGTAGGTATTCCTTCGGCCGGTGGCGCTAAGGCCGTCAAGTCCATCTGTGCGTATGTGTTGCTGCGTCTTTGCTCTTGTCGTCCTTAATAACCCTTGAGCAGCGCTCAAGGCCTGGCTGGGTCGGCGCGAAGCGTCGGGGGGCCAGCCACTCCTTAAAAAAGCTCCCCGGCATCAGGCCGGGGAGTAAGGCTTACATTTTTCCGGTTCTAATCCATTCTTTGTAAGGATCCTTATTCTTTTTCTTTTTGGAGAAAAAGCCTTTGCAGATAGCAATAAGTCCAATGACTGCTAAAATGGCTATTAATCCCACGATGACATAACTTAACAATCCACTTAGCGTGTCGTCGTAAAACAATCCGATCACGCCTCGGTAGGTGAGCCTGTCCAGGTAGCTCCAACTACTTTCTCCAATGATGAATTTCATTTCTTTCTCTCTCCTTGTTATTTTATTTTGAATTCAATTGGCGCTCGATTTCGTTTAATGTTTCTGCACTTTCAAGTTTTTCTAGTCTTTTCTCTAACTCTTTGATTTTGTGGTCTCGTTTGTTTGCATAAATTGCGAGCGTGAGTATTGCCACTGATGGGAGTATATCACCTATTAACATGATGTAGTTTTGCATTTCATCACTCCTTTTTCGTATTTTAACACTTTTCGGGAGGCTCCGCAATGAAAAAATGTGTTGCATCTATTGTATTAGCTGTTTTAGTCTTTCTATCTGCCGTTGTTCCTGCACGCGCGGTTGATCCCAGCTTAGCGATTGGCGCGGCCTCTTTGGCGTTTAGTGTTATTTCAAAGTGGGAGGATAAATACGCAAGCGACAAAGAAAAAGAGGAAGCGCTGGAAACCTATAAGGATCACTGGGTGACCTCGTTAGGTGCCGCAACCGGATATACAGATGTAACGTACAATGAGTTATCGGCAGCTATTTTTGATTTGAGTGAATCAATGCAGCCGGCAAGGATCGTCTATTCTTCTGCTGCTGGCGGTTATGTTATTGTTGCTACGGGTCCGTTTGGTTATCATTCTGTCCGTTCTGGAAGTGGTTTTACAGCGGAAACTATTTGGAACAATACTGGTCAGTATTTTTGTACGCCTATGCGGTATGTTTTTCGTGCCCGTGTTGATACGGATTCTGAAATTTCTCGTATCTCCTATGCCGTCTCCACCATCAGCGACACCCTGGCAAAGTGGCCGTCTACTCTCTCTACCGTTTCCACCATCTCCACCACGCTTTACAATTTTCAAACCAACGTGCAAAACTCCTTGGTAAAGCTGTATTCCAAGCTCTCTAACCTGTCGGATGCCGCTACCGGCTATTATGATTCCCAGGTCTATAGCGACCTGCCCACCATGTTCTCCCGCATGGCCCATGACTACTACTATGGCACCGCAGACGAGCGCACCGCCATATCCGCTGCCTTTGACCGCTATTGGCTTACCTCCATGAGCTCCGGCAAAAGCTATGTGTCGCCGGAAGTCCTTAACGATATCTGCGCCGACCTCAACAAGGCAAACATCCGCTGCAGCGTCTACTATGATGCTGACCTTGGCCTGTCCTACATCAAGGGCCTGGGCGGCCCCTATATCGTAGACCCGTCCGATTGGAATCCCAGCGGCGCAGCCTATGAGGCCCTGTCTACATCTAACCGTATCTTCGCTGTCCGTGAGCTGGCCGTTGTCTCCTCCAACCGCAATCTGTCCTATTACGCTGCCCAGGCTTCCGGGCGGCTCCTCAAGACCGTGGATAGCGTCCAGTATACCGTTGCCGACTTGCAATACAACACCTGGCAGCAGACCAAAAACGCCGTGACCAAGCTGGGCAGCATAGATACCCGGTTATCCACGCTGCACACAGATGCTGCCAGCCTGGGCAATAAGCTGGATAATATCGCCGATTTGCTCAATACCACTACTTTTACCTGTGGTTATAAGTCCGATTCCTCCGGCACGGCCTATCCTACTCAAACTATCCCCTATAATATGGCCGTGCAGATCGCTGCCCGGATCAATTCCGAGCTGCTGGGCAAGCAAATGACGGTGATCCTCCGGGATGGCAGCGGTACTTCTCCGGTGACTATTTCCCGCTGCCAAATTGACAGTAACGGTTATATTTATGTTCGCTCGTCCTCCAATATCTATTACCTCTGCGGCAAGGATAACACCATTTTTGTGGCCGACCAGGACTATACCAAAAGCATCTATTCCCGCCTGTCTGACGTGATCTCTGCTGTCAATAATCTAACCGTGGGCGTTGACCTCTCGGATGTGTCCTTGTCTGTGGATGCCAGCAGTATCAACCTGTTTAACAATTCGGCCTATTGCTGCGGCTATTTGACGGACGCAGACGGCAACAAGTATCCTGTATTGCCCATCCCTTATGATGCTGCTACCGCCATTGTGGAGCGGCTCAACACGGACTACATTGACAAAAAAATTACCGTTCTGCAGCGCTCCGGTACGACCTTTACCGGGAGTGTAAAACATGCCTATATATCTTCATCCGGCAATATTAATTTGCGGCTTACTAACGGCTATGGTTATGCCCTTTGTGATAGTGCCAATACCATTTACCAGGTAGATGCCTCCACTAACTACGGCAGCCGTGCCAACGATACCTTGACCGGTATTTCCTCCCAGCTGGTTTCCACCCAAGCCAACATTGAAAGTGCACTTTCAACCATCATCGACAAGATGGATAATCTCCCTGCCAGCGTGGATAACATCGTTGTGAACATTACAAAAGATAATGATGCTTACAATGTGTTCTATGTGGAGGACGAAAACGGCGATAAAAAGTCCGTGACCTCTGTTGCCGGTGATTCCCTATCTGCTTCCGGTAAGCTGCTTCAATTCCTCTATAAACTCATTATTGGTAGTGCTATATCTGATGTGGATAGTTCTATTAATGGCTTAAATGATTTCTATTTTGACAATGCTCCCAGCGGCCTTGGTGAGGGGGTGACAGTATGGGATTAATTGCTAATCTTGCCCTTGTTTTTACTGATCTCGGTAAAGTCTTTAAGTTTTTCCGTGACTTTTTTGATGCTCTCCCCTTTGCTATTAAGCTGTTGATTTATTTTGTATTTGGGTCTGTTCTCATTTTTGGTGTTTTCAAACTTGTTATAAAGGTGGGTAGTTAATATGATAGGTTTTGTTCGTACTGCGTTCCATTGGCTTCCCACGCCGCTTTATCTCCTGGTTTCGGCGGTGATTACCTTCTTTGCAATTTTCGTTGCTGTGGCCCTTATCAAAGCCCTGTGGCAGCTTATTCAGTTTGTAGTCAATGTCCTTGGCGGTGTCCTCGGAAAGGTGGTGTCTCTCTTTGTTTGATTCCGATGTTATCCAGTGTATTAAAATGTTCCTTGGCTCTGCTTGGCGTTTCTTCAGTAAAACGGATGTTCCCGGTCTTGGCTTTTCTTTTGCCGCTCTTTTTGTTGGTGCGGCTCTGATTCCTATTTCTCTCTCGTTCCTTTCCCTTATTTTCGGTTTCCCCGTTGGTACTGCGGATAATGCGGAGGAATTGGCGTCCCGTGGTAGTCGGCGGCTTCGGCTTCCTCCTGCCCGTAAAGATGATGTGAGGTGATTCTATGCGTGACCTTATAATTTCTATTTTCGGTGCCTACACCCCCGTGACCGATGCAGCCGGAACGCCGTTGCAAGGCATGGCTGGTGTAGATTGGCCGTATCTCGCCGGAGTGGCCCTTTTTGGCCTTGTGCTTTATAGCTTCTTCCGGCTTCTTGGGGTGGTGTTTAAACGATGAATATGGACGATATGATAGCTTTCTGCACGGCTATGCTTAATGCCGTCTGCGATTTCCTCATTGCCCCGCCTATTTTCTATCTCTTTAGTTTGGTCTGCTTCGCTGCCGTTGTCGGCATTTTGCGGAGCTTGCTCAAAAATCTACATTGAAAGGAGCGATTTTGACAGAAACTCCCGCTGTGACTATTGCAACCCTGTTGACCTCTGTGGGCTCTGTGTTCACTAAGGTTATCGGTTGGGTCGGTGATGTAGCTTCTACCATTGCCGGCGAGCCTATCCTGCTGCTGGCCTGTGTGGGTATTCCCCTGTGTGGCCTGGGCATCGGTATGTTTAAGCGCCTGCTGTCTGCTCGTGCTTAATCTTGCCCCCCTCTAAATTCTGCTGAAAGGAGATTTTTATGGATGCTCTGTTGACCGCTGTCGGTTCCGTGTTTACCTCTGCCATTAGCTGGGTAGGTACTACCGCCTCCACCATTGCAGCCCAGCCTATCCTGCTGCTGGCCTGTGTGGGTATTCCCCTGTGTGGCCTCGGTGTCGGTATGTTCAAGCGCCTGCTGTCTGCTCGTGCCTAACAAAAAGGAGGGTGTGCGTGCGCTCGCCGCACACCCTCCCTCTATTTGAATCTACACTTTCAAAAGGAGTGTTCCCATGAAAGCAAAGCCCGTTGCCCTCTCTCTATTTCGGTATTCCCGGTGCCGGTAAGTCTACTTTTGCCGCCTATCTTGCCAAAAAGGATATGAAAAAGGGCCGTAAAGTGTGGTCTAATTTTGGCATTACTGGCGCATTTAAATGCGAAAAATCCGATTGGGGCAAATATATGATGTGTGATGGTCGCCTCATTATTGATGAAGCTGGCCTCGAATATGATAACCGCAAAATGGCTATGACCACCGATGAAATTTACTTCTTCAAGTATCATCGTCATTATCAGTTAGATGTAGACTTTTTCTCCCAGGGCCTGGATGTAGACATTAAGATTCGTAAACTCGCCCGTCATATCTACCTCATAAAGCCCTCTCTGCTTCCGTTCTTCATCAAGCGTAAAGAGATAGGCCGCCGTGTGGGTATCAACGACATGACCAAAGAAATATGTGATGAATATTTTTTCGTTCCGTTCCTGGCTGGCGGTACTAAATTAATATTCTGCCCTCCTCTTTGGAAACTCTTTAATACCCTGGCCCGTAAACCCCTTCCGGAAAAGGATTGGGAAGTTTGGTAAAGCCCCCGCCGCCTGGCAGGGGCTTTCTCTCTGCTCACGATAAAGCGGAGGGTATACGGATATACCCCCCGCTCTAATCTGCGCTGTTTTTACCCCCGGTAAAAAATCATCCCACGATTTTGTCCCCATTGCGTACAAGCCACGCCCGCGCCTGGTGTTCCTGGGCAAAAGTCCGGCTCTTGCGCTTCTGCCTGTCTCGTCCGGTGATGATTTGCCCGCTGGCGGCCTGTATGAGCCAGCGTTCTTTTCCATGCTTGATAATTTCATTCACGTAGACCGCTTGGCCTTGCGGATTCATTAATTTCATAGCTCCCCCCCCCTTTAGCATCCGTATTTGGCTAATTTGTCAAAGGCATCTGCAATCCGGCTATGGTAGTCTGCAAGTGCCTTTGCTGCGGATTTGTACGGGCTGTCAACGTCAATTGGAAAATAGTGGCCTTGGTAGAAACTTGCTGTGCGGTCGTCCCTGTTATAGTACATCCATGTTACGTATTCATGTTCGTTTCTTCCTATGGCATATCCGTAGTCACCGTCAGTGCGTTTTGCGTCAATGATGGTAAATCCTGCGTTCTTCATGCCTATGATAGCGTTCATATTTTGTCCTTTCTCCCCGTCCAGCCGATAGGGCAGCTTTTGAACCTACACTTTCAAATTTCGTCTTTTTTCATCCACACCTTAACGGTGATACTCTGTAAATTCGGGTGCGTAAACCTGTACGCCTCTATCCATTTCGCTATGTCCTTCAGCGGCATTGTCATATAGTGCTGGGTCTTGTTATCGGCTCCCGGAAAGTAGCACCGGAAACTTACATTGTAGTCTTTCGTCTGTCTCATTCTGCCACCACCATTTTCTCCATGCAGTCCCCGCAGATAAGGTTGATCGCCTTGGTGGCCCGGACGCTGTTTTTGCAGCACGGACACTGGTATTTCCTTGTGCTGCTGCGCTTCGGCGGCTGTATGCTCCCGCCTGGCTGTGTGCCGCTGTTCCCGGCCTTGCCGCCGCTGCTTGGTGGTGGTGTCCATCCACCGCCCCGGTTCATCTGTATTTCCGTCCAGCCCTGTGCAATAATATAGTCTATAAGTGCTTCGCTTGGCTCTGTCAGCGTCCATCCATATGTTGGGTGATGGGAGATCACCAGGCCCCGCCGTTCCGCTTCTTCCTTGAATTTCTTGTTGTGGTAGCTTCCACCCCGGCTGCAATCCTGCACACCGTGAGCGAGATTATACAGGTGTACGGCTTCATGCGTGATAGTGGCCACCACTTCCTCTATGGGCCTTTGCAGCGTCTCTGCGCCTATGTTTAGTTCGTGCCGCTGCTCTCCCTTGCGCTTCCAAATCTTGGCTACCGTAACATGTCCATAGGCCCGTGGGGTACTCTGTATGGTAATAATTGGTTCTTCCAGTTCCCCGCCAAACCAATCCGCATTGATTGACCGGAAAATCTTTTCCAGGTAGCCCGCTGTTCTGCTTGTCTTGATAGTCTCTTTCATGTTCTGTTCTCCTTTACCCCGCTAAAGCGGAAATTTTGTCTTTAGATTTGAACCCTGAGCCCCTATGTCGGATTTGATTTTTTACCTCCTTTGCTATAATTTTTAGGGTGATGGGCGTAAACCGAAGGGAAAAATCTTCCCTCGCGATTTTTGCCTTTGAGTTTTCGCCCGTCGCCCGTTAAGAAAATTCAGCAAAGGAGACCAGTAAAAAATCATATTCCGACATTGGTCGTTAGACCAATACCCAGGGTGAAACCGTATATTAAGTTTTTGCCGTCCCCCGCAAGGCAAAAAGTTAATATGCGAAAGTTCACCCACACCCAGCGCCTCAGCGCTGTGCCTGTTCCCGTCCCCGCCACAGCGGACAATAGGCACTTGCGCCATGCGGAAAAGTGTGGTAATATGGAGAAAAGCGAACGCCAAGGCAGAAATGCCTCGGCGTTTGTTGCATTTTATGGGCTTTTGAATCTACACTTTCAAAGGAGAATCGTCATGAAGAAATACCGCCGTATAGATTGGAATGACCGTCTACTCATTGAAAAGCTCTACAACAAGAATCGTACCTGTTCCTATATTGCTCAAATTCTCGGTTTCTCTCCCTCCTCGATCTACCGTGAAGTAAAACATGGCCTTTACCCACATCTCGGCGCAGAAACTACCCGGCGACCATTCCGTTACTCTGCGCAAATCGCTCAAGACTATGCAGACTACCACGCTACCTCAAAAGGCACACAAATAAAGCTGGGCAACAACTACGGATTCGCCGCAGATGTTGCCCAGCAGGTCAAGCATGGAATCTCCATCGACATTATTGTAAACCAAAAGAAAAGAGCCAGGGAATGGACGGTTAGTACTTCCACTCTGTATCGCTACATAGACCGTGGTTTTATCCCCGGTATAACAAATAAGCACCTTCCCGAAAAGCCCCGCCGTAAATCCCGCAAGTCCGGCAAGGTAAAGGCCACCCGGGCGCCGAAGGGGCTTCCCATAGACCGCCGTCCCGTCCATATAAATCGCCGCTTGTCCTTTGGCCATTGGGAAATGGACAGTGTCATAGGCACCGCAGAAGGCAAGCGGCAATCCCTCCTTGTCCTTACCGAACGTCTGACTCGTTTTGAAATCATCTTCAGAGCCAGCAGTAAAACCGCAGCAGCCACTACCACGGCCCTGGATAGAATTATTTCTAAGTTCCCTCACGGTACTTTCCAAACCATTACTGTGGATAATGGCAGTGAATTCCAGGATTGTCACGGCATGGAGCATGACCGCCATGGTAACAAGCGCTTGACGGTCTACTATTGCCATCCCTATTCCTCCTGTGAGCGTGGCAGCAATGAGCGTAACAACCGCATTATCCGCCGCTACTTTCCCAAAGGCAAGAGCATGGCAAAGGTCACGCAAAAGGATTGTGATAAAGTCGCTGCCCTCATTAACGCTATGCCCCGTAAAATCCTTAACTATGAAACCGCCGCTGATTTGTTTAATCGATATATCGCTAACCTTGCCGAAAATCAGCCCTAAATTTTTTCAACTTTTTTTCGCAATAGACTTGACAATCTTCACGGTATCCATTGACATTTTTTCTCTTGGCGTGTACAATAAGGAAAAACTTAAATATTATGTCTCAGTAGCTCAGCTGGATAGAGCACACGCCTCCTAAGAGAACCGAGCTGATTTCAACTAGCAAAAACCAATCTTCATACTT
>ENA-OUNS01000812-OUNS01000812.1-human-gut-metagenome-genome-assembly--contig:-NODE-812-length-24381-cov-22.450711_pt1 | contig 24381 bp, 16 predicted proteins | sample MGYA00243237_ERZ505104 | MGnify/ENA primary metagenome ERZ505104 (study PRJEB26097, sample SAMN02711295) | human gut metagenome | biome: Gut microbiome | host: Homo sapiens | place: Denmark...
CGCCAAGCTGTATAAACACGATATTGAAAAGGTTTGTTATCGTTGTCGCAATGTTTAAACCTGCGATTACCGAGAGTCCTCGTACTGAATAGCACTGTGTAACCGTTGTCATGCCTGCTGCCCAGAAAAGCTCATTGAGCATGAGTGGCAGTCCCTTGATGAATATAGTCTTAAACTCGCCAAACGGCATTCCTATTCCTCTGTAAGCGCCCTCGAGATATCTGTTCCTATCCCTGTTTTTATGTGCCCACAGCACAACTATTATTGTCTCAATATATCGCGACATCACCGTGGCAATAGCTGCTCCCGCCACACCCAGCTTTGGTATCGGTCCTATTCCGAAGATGAGCAGAAAATCAAGCACCGCATTGCTTCCAACTGCTGCAAAGCTTGCAACCATCGGTACAAAAGTCTGTCCTGTTTCCTTTATGTTTGTCGCATAGGCCTGTGTCACCGCAAACGGTATGAGGCCTATCATAACAATTTCCAGATATTCCTTTCCATATGCCAGTGCTACCTCCGTGGCACCGTTTCCTGCCGTATCTGTCAGATAAAGTGATATGAAACCTGTTCCGTTCGTTATAAACAGTGTCATCGCTATTGCTGTAACAAGCAGCGCTGCATACAGCTTGAATCTGAAGGAATACATATGCCCCTTATGATTTCCCTTGCCAAAATACTGTGCTCCGAATATACTTGCCGCTGACACCGCCCCAAATACAGCCAGATTGTACACAAATATGAGCTGGTTTACAATTGCTACTCCTGACATCTGCTCTGTACCAAGCTGTCCTACCATAATGTTGTCCAGAAAGCTTACCAGATTTGTGATTGCATTCTGGATTATCATTGGTATTGCCAGCATGAGATAGCGCTTATAAAATGCCTTGTCTCCTATATATTTTTGTCTGAATTTATGCATGTTTGTCCCCCTTTCGATTTCTCCATGGTCCTTTCGTGCAATGCTACTATTCTACTACGTCAGACTTTATTTTTCAAATATTTTATGTGTTTTTCCTTAACTTATTTTAGGATTCAGATTTTGTATCATAATAACCATGGGGCTACTATGACCTCGGTCTGCACAATGAAAACTTCGTAATTAAAGCTCCCGGCTGACAACACTGTTTGTGCTGTCACTCGGGAGCTCTTAATTTAATTTTTTATTATAGTTTTACTTTTTATGTCAATATCCTGTTTATTTGTTTACTGCCGGTTCATATCCTGTGTTTCCTGATATTTCCTGATTACGAAAAACATTGTAGTTCCATCACCCTCTTTGCTGGTAGCCCATATCTTGCCGCCGTGATCCTCTATAATCTTCTTTACGATGGAAAGTCCTATTCCGCTGCCTCCGGTAGCCGAATTTCTCGACGCATCCGCTCTGTAAAATCTGTCAAAAATATATGGCATATCTCTCTGGTCGATTCCTCGTCCATTGTCCTCGATTTCAACCTGTATGAAGTCACCAACATCATTTATCCTGATATCTATATAGCTTTGTGTCTTGTTCATATACTTCACCGAATTGCCGACTATATTATTAATCACACGGCGAAGCTGCTCCGGATCAGCAATGATAAGCACGTTGCTATCCACATGATTCTCATATGAAAGCCTGATATTTTTTGCCTCAAGATCGAGTCCTATTTCCTCAACACAGTCGTTAAAATAATCTGTGACATTTATCTTCGCAAAATTGTATGGAATCCTGTTCGTATCAATCTTCGAGTAAAGTGTCAGCTCATTAATGAGCTTATCCATATCGTTTGCCTTATTGTAAATGGTCCTGACGTATTTATCGACCTTTTCAGGGGTGTTTGCCACTCCGTCAAGTATGCCCTCGGCGTAGCCCTTTACCGCAGTAATAGGAGTCTTTAAATCATGTGCGATATTGCTGATTAACACTCTGTTTTCCGACTCATTCGTCACCTTTTCCTCGGCATTTTTCTTGAGGCGCGCGCGCATCTGCTCAAACGCAGTACACAGCTCGCCAATCTCTCCGTCGCTCGGACTCGTCTCAAGCTCAAAGTCCAGATTGCCATCCTTGATATTTTCAGCGGCAATACGCAGCCTCTCTATCGGTGTGATGATACTCCTGTATATCCACACTATAAGCATGGCAGCCGTAGTAAGAAGTATAAATACAAGCGCAAATGCTCCCTCTATCAAAACAGTCCTGACCTCAGGGATCACGCACGCGGTTGATGTCACTATGTAAAGACTCGCCTCGTCACCATCACTGTCACAAAAATTAAGCTGCTTTATGAGCACCTTGTCATCACTGTCCATATAGCTGCTCACATCAGAGCTGCTCTGCTTATTGGATATTCGCGGAAGCTTTCTCAAAATATCATCATTATCAATTCCACCATTGAAAACGAGCTCTCCTTCACTTTTCACTATGAGATATGAATACTTCTTCTCCAGCTTCTTATTTATCTTAGTCAGATAATCACTATCAAGAAGCCTGGATGGTTCTATGAGCGATGTCTTCTCGAGCTCATCATATGTGCGCCCTGTCACCTTGTTCAGAAACTGCACCGTGTCAGTGAGCGCGAGCATGCCCGCATCCTCCATGCCATATGTCTTGTTTATGGCCTTTAGCTGAATCTTATTGAAACCCACAAGCACTATACTGGTGAGCACAACAGGCACAAAAATAATTATGCAGAATGATATAGCAAGTTTTGTTTTTATCTTCATAGTATTCTCCATTTGAATAAATTAATAAGCCACTTTATATATACAACAAGGACATATCCTTTCGCATTTGAATTTGATATGTCCTATTAATACTACAATATCTACTACATTTTTTAAAAATCACTACAGCTTAAAACGGTATCCAACACCCCAAATAGTCTCAATATACTGTGGCTTTGCAGTGTTCATCTCGATTTTCTCACGAATCTTCTTGATATGTACAGTGACTGTCGCAATATCTCCGACCGAATCCATATTCCAGATTTCCTTGAAGAGCTCCTCCTTGGTAAATACATGGTTTGGATTCTCAGCAAGGAATGTGAGCAGGTCAAATTCCTTTGTGGTAAACTGCTTTTCCTCTCCGTTTACCCAAACACGGCGGGCTGTTTTGTCAATCTTGATGCCACGAATCTCAACGATATCATTTTCAGGTGTAGCGCTTCCAATGAGACGCTCATATCTGGCCAGATGAGCCTTTACCCTGGCAACAAGTTCTGATGGTGAAAACGGCTTTGTGACATAATCATCTGCACCGAGTCCGAGTCCTCTTATCTTGTCGATATCATCCTTCTTGGCTGAAACCATGAGTATCGGTGTGTTCTTTTTCTCACGAATCCGCTTACAAATCTCAAAGCCATCAATGCCCGGCAGCATAAGATCCAAAATAAACAGATCAAAATCCTCCGCCAAAGCCCTTGCGAGACCGCTTGTGCCATCATTCTCCACCTCTACCTCAAAGCCGCTCAGCTCCAGGTAATCCTTCTCAAGATCAGCAATTGCAACCTCGTCCTCTACTATCAAAATTCTGCTCATATCCGTTCCTCCTGAAAATTTATTCGTTATCGTCTGCCTATAGATATGTTTATAGTTACATTTAAAATTTTATTATTCGCGTATCACTTATACCTTCGATATGTTACCTAATAATCTCAGGTTATTATAAATCATTATAATCATCATTTGATTAATCTCTTACGACTAAACCATATATAAAAAAGCCATGGAAACCGACTCAATGTCAGTCCCATGACTTAATTATATCATATATCCGATAACTTCTGTCTAAATTTTCTCTAAATTCTTTCTAATATAATATAGGACTTTGTTTAGAGATACTTCTTGAGGTCATTAACCTTATCAAGTGCCTCCCAAGGCAGCTTGATATCTGTACGTCCGAAGTGTCCGTATGCTGCTGTCTGGCGGTAGATAGGTCTTCTGAGATCAAGCATCTTGATGATTCCGGCCGGACGAAGGTCGAAATTCTCCCTTACGATTTCAACGATTCTGTCATCTGCAAGCTTTCCTGTGCCGAATGTATCAACCATTATAGATGTTGGCTGTGCAACACCGATAGCATATGAAAGTTGAATCTCACACCTGTCAGCAAATCCTGCTGCTACAAGGTTCTTTGCTACGTAACGTGCTGCGTATGCTGCTGAACGGTCTACCTTTGTACAGTCCTTTCCTGAGAAAGCTCCGCCGCCGTGACGTGCATATCCACCGTAGGTGTCTACGATAATCTTACGACCGGTGAGACCTGCATCTCCGTGTGGTCCACCTATTACGAAACGTCCTGTAGGATTGATGAAGAACTTTGTCTCAGCATCAATCATATCCTTTGGAAGGATTGGGTCAAATACATATTTCTTGATGTCCTCATGGATCTGCTCCTGGGTAACATCCTCGTCATGCTGTGTTGAAAGTACAACTGCCTCAAGTCTTACCGGCTTTCCTGCCTCATCATACTCTACTGAAACCTGTGTCTTTCCGTCCGGACGAAGATATGTAAGTGTGCCGTCCTTTCTTACCTTTGTGAGCTGGAATGCAAGCTTATGAGCAAGCGCGATTGGGTATGGCATATACTCCTCAGTCTCGTTTGTAGCATATCCAAACATCATTCCCTGATCTCCGGCTCCGGTGTCAAGGTCGTCTGTAAGGTCGCCCTCTTTTGCCTCGAGTGCCTTGTCAACTCCCATGGCGATATCAGCAGACTGCTTGTCGATTGAAACCATTACTGCACATGAGTTTCCGTCGAGTCCCTTCTTTCCGTCATCATATCCAATCTCAAGTGCTGTTTTTCTGACAATTGCAGGGATATCAAGCTGTGCCTTTGTGGTAATCTCTCCTGTTACAAGGATGAAGCCTGTGCAGCTTGCTGTCTCACATGCGACACGGCTCATCGGGTCCTGTTCCATACATGCATCAAGGATGGCGTCTGATACTGCATCGCAGAGCTTATCCGGATGTCCCTCAGTTACTGATTCTGATGTAAATAATAATTTCTCCATTAGTTTTCGGTTACTCCTTTCCTGTTATGTCACCAATTTTCCAATAAAAAAACCACTTACTGCAAATAAGTGGATTAAAATTAAGATAATAAAAATCCTCTTATTGTTCGATTACTCGCTCAGGTTGGCACCTTCCTGTTTTCTAACGGGGTTGCCGTGATTTCATAGATCCTTTGTATCTCCATCACTCTGAATAAGAGAAGTTACAATATAGAATTTTTCAAATCTCTGTCAGCTATATTACTACCACATGATATATATGTCAAGTATCATTTTCGATACAGATTTATCAATAATCCATTTTCGATACCCTATTCATTTTTATAATCAAAAGGATTACGGAGTAGTTACTCAAAAAAATTATAAAATAACCAAAAATAAGAACCGTACATCTACAGTAAGATGCTGCCGGTTCTTATTTTATATATACCTATCTATTACGATACCTTGAGTATGAACTTCTGAAGCTCCTTCTCATCCTCTACCCTGGCAATCTTTGCACCAATCTTTGTAAGCTTCTCCTCGAGTGCCTCATAGCCTCTCTGGATATAATAGATATCATCAACCACTGTGATGCCATCTGCTGCAAGACCTGCTATAACCAGTGCAGCTCCTGCTCTTAGGTCAGGTGCATTCACTCTGGCACCTGTGTATCTTTTCACACCGCTGATGATTGCTATATTGCTCTCTACCTTTATATCAGCTCCCATTCTGGTGAGCTCGTCAACATACTTGAAACGATTCTCAAATATGCTCTCTGTCACTGTACTGGTGCCCTCAGCGATACCCAAAAGCACTGCCATCTGTGGCTGCATATCTGTCGGGAAGCCCGGATATGGAAGTGTTGTGACCTGTGTATGCTTTAAATGTCCGTCTGATATTACTCTGACTGAGTCATCAAACTCCTCTACCTGGCAGCCTACCTCCAACAGCTTTGCTGTGGTGGCCTCAAGATGCTTTGGAATGACATCCTTTACCAGCACATTGCCTCCTGTTGCCGCAACTGCAAACATGAATGTACCGGCCTCAATCTGATCCGGAATGACAGAATACTCTGTCGCATGTAATTTCTCCACACCTACAATTCTGATGACATCGGTTCCTGCGCCCCTGATATTTGCTCCCATGCTGTTTAAGAAATTTGCCACGTCAACGACATGAGGCTCCTTAGCCGCATTCTCGATAACAGTCTTGCCATCGGCCATGGCTGCAGCCATCATAATATTGATTGTGGCACCTACAGAAACCTTATCCATATATATGTGTGTGCCCTTAAGCTCCTTTGCCCTGGCGATGACAAGGCCATGAGCTATGTCTATGTCTGCTCCCATGGAGCGGAAGCCCTTCATATGAAGGTCAATCGGCCTGCTTCCGATATCACAGCCTCCCGGAAGCGCAACCTCTGCATGCTTGTATTTTCCAAGTAATGCACCAATTAAATAATATGATGCCCTGATTCGTCTGATGAATTCATTATCGACATTTACGCCTCTGATAAATGAACCGTTTATCCTTACCTTGTGTATATCCACGCGCTCCACATGTGCGCCGATTTCTTCGATTGCCTGAAGTAAGACATTAATATCCCTTACATTTGGCAAATTATCTATTGTTACAGTCTCGTCTGTCATTATGGCAGCGGCCAAAATAGCAAGTGCAGCATTTTTAGCTCCACCAATTTCAACTTCACCGTATAAAGGATTTCCACCTTTGATTACGTACTGTTCCATATTCCACCTCTATGAATTCAGGAGTATACTTCCTCCTAATATACTATTCTCAATTTACACTATTGTTATACATCCAACTACAAATTTCATTTATGACGACGTATTTAAGCCGCCATTTGTGCCGGTGCTGCTTTTAATAAATGACGCAGCAGCTACTATTATCTAATCATATCACGATAAATAAGCACTATAATTCAAGTGCCTCCACCAGCTTCTCTACTGTCTGCTCCACATCAAGCCCCTCCTCGGAAACCTCGATGTCTGCATACTGCTCATACAATTTTGAGCGCTCTTCAAAAAGGGTTTCTAAAGTCTGCCCTTTCTTTAATACTACACCTCTACCCTTTATGTCTGCAAGTCGTTTTTCCAAAATGGCATAAGAAACCTTGAGATACACAACTCTGCCTATCTCCTTAAGATGCTCCATGGCCTCTTTTCCGTATACCACCGAACCGCCTGTAGCTATAATGGCCCTATCAGCCCTGATAGAAGCATTGACACGGTTCTCTACCTCTATAAAACCGTCCGTGCCCTTTTCCTCAATTATCTCACGCAGAAGCTTTCCCTCCTGCTCCTGTATCAGTAAATCCGCATCCAGGAAGCTGTATCCCAGCACCTTTGCAAGTATTACGCCTATGGTACTCTTTCCAACTCCCGGCATGCCTATAAGTACGATATTAGTTTTCTGTTCCATCTACTGCCTCAGTATTCTCTGTATCTGTACTATTGGTGCTTTCTGACTGCTGTGTGCTCTCTGTAGCGCTTGTGTCTGCTGCCTTTTTGTCCTTCTTGGTAGTAGTAAAATAATTGTGAATCTTGATCTTGTCAAGCTGCTTCTGCTTTACAGACCATTTTTCATCGTCCTGCCATCCTGAAAGGATGCCATTGTAATATTTGTCCTCTTTATTGCCCTTTACAGTCTTCCTGTTTGACTCTGTTGCTTCCTCATCGGTCTTTTTGTCAAGCCTTACGATATAGTAAGTGCTGTCTGTAGTGATGAGGTCTGAGGTCTGTCCCTCCTCGAGGGAATTGAGTGCATCTACAACGCTCTGATCAAGATTGTTTGTAGTATATACACTGTCCTTTGTCTTGCTATTCGATGACTCTGAGCTCTCTTTAGACTCGGTATCGCTTACAGACTCGGTGGACTCTGTGTCATCTGATTTCTTATCTGAATCATCTGTCTTCTCCGCATCCGGATCAACGTATGTGGCGTATGTGCCTGTTGTGGCTGTAGTGCCTGCCGCCTTGGCTGCATCCTCTAAGGATGATCCGCCTGCAAGCGCCTCTACCACTGCATCTGCCTGTGCCTTTATCTGTGCTGACTGCTCATCTGTATATGTCTGATACTGGTAATTAGAGTCATATGCACCCTTGTAATCAAGCTTCACAATGGTGTATGCAGCCATATTGGCTTCCTCATCCGTCACGCTTGAATCAGCATTTTTGATGATTGCAGCATACATCTTACTCTTTATGAGGCGAAGCTCTAAATATTCCTCGACAATCTCCTCTGTAGCACTCATCTCGTCTATCACATCATCGGAATTTGCCTTCATAAACTTCTCTGCGGCCTTTTTGATTTCCTTTTTCTCATCATCAGAAACCTCTACATCGTAATCTGACTGATGCGCCTTTAATGTGTAAAGCTCATGAGCCTCCTCGATAGCATTTTTCTTCCATGTTTCAAGCACAGTATTATTGCCTGATACTGTCTTGTCCCAGTAGCCCTCGCCCATGTACTGTATATACATGTCATCATAACCGGCCTCCTGGTACCTTATCATAAAATTAACAAGCCCAAGCTTGATATCCTCTTTATCTAATGTCGCAACTGTTGCGGTTTTATTTATTGCACATCCTGTAAAAGCTGTAACTGAGAGTGTTGCAGCTAATAACATAGCTATTACTTTTTTCGCTTTCATTGTATCTATCCTCTTTAAAATTGGTATAGTATCGCTCGTATATTATAGAGCTTTTCGGGCCTGCTGGCAAGCATTTTCTAAACTTTGTAAATTATCGTCAATTTCGCGTAAAGCATGTGGTGTTTCCTATGCTATATGCTACATGATTCCAAAATTCGGGTAACTATTCAGCTGTAATCAGTTCCTTACGCATTTGCGAAATCAGTTCCTCCACCACATCAAGCACATCCCGCTTCTTCGCCACGCTGCCATTTTTTAAATCAAATGTAAAATATGGGTTTTCTGCCATATTAAATTTGAGTGAGGATTTATACTGGGCAATAAGCTCCGGTATCTTCTCCGGATTTATCCTTGCCCGTTCAAACATGGTAAGCTTTATCAATGAGCCGGTCTGCTTTATCTCAGTGATATATACGGCATGTGCCAACGCCTTAAGCCTTGCCACGCGAAGCAGGCTGAGCACAGATTTTGGTGGTTCACCAAACCTGTCTATGAGCTCCTCGAGCATCTCGTCCTTTTCTTCCTCTGTCTCTATGCCTGCAATACGCTTGTATATATCCAGCTTCTGGAATTCGTTTGCAATATAACCTGCCGGAATATAAGCATCGGTAACAATATCCACGGTCGTGTCAAATTTATCACTGATATCCTCGATTCCCTTTGCCTCTTTTACAGCCTCGCTCAACATCTTGCAGTACAAATCATAGCCCACTGCCTCCATATGGCCGCTCTGCTCCGCTCCGAGCAGATTGCCCGCACCGCGGATTTCAAGGTCTCTCATGGCAATCTTAAAGCCGCTGCCAAGGTCTGAGTACTCCTTTATCGCTGCAAGACGCTTTTCTGCCACCTCTTTTAGCATCTTGTTGCGCCTGTACATGAGGAATGCATACGCAGTACGGTTAGATCTGCCGACTCGTCCGCGAAGCTGATAAAGCTGTGAAAGCCCCATGTTGTCCGCATCGTGTATAATCATTGTATTGACGTTTGAGATGTCAAGTCCGGTCTCAATAATGGTCGTGGATACAAGCACATCTATTTCACCATTGATGAAACGGTACATGATGCGTTCAAGCTCCGTCTCCTTCATCTGTCCGTGCGCAAATGCAACAGTCGCATCCGGCACCAGCTCCTGCAGCTTTGCTGTTATGTCTGCTATGTCGCGCACCTTATTGTACACATAGTACACCTGTCCGTTTCTGGCAAGCTCCCTGTTTATCGCCTCTCTGACAAGCTCATCATTGTATTCCATGACATATGTCTGAATCGGCACACGGTCCATCGGCGGCTCCTCAAGCACGCTCATATCCCTCATGCCGATTAAACTCATGTGAAGTGTTCTCGGAATCGGTGTAGCGGTCAGTGTGAGCACATCGACATTGACCTTCATCTGCTTAATCTTCTCCTTGTGAGTTACGCCGAAGCGCTGCTCCTCATCGATTACCAAAAGTCCCAGATCCTTAAACTGCACATCCTTTGAGAGTATGCGGTGTGTTCCGATAATGATATCGACCTCACCCTTTTTAAGCTTTTCTATCGTCTTTTTCTGCTCCGCTGCGCTTCTGAAACGACACATCAAATCCACATTCACCGGAAAATCCTTCATCCTCTGCGAAAACGTATCGTAAATCTGCTGTGCAAGAATGGTTGTCGGGGCAAGATATGCCACCTGCTTGCTGTCCTGCACCGCCTTGAAGGCCGCACGGATCGCAACCTCCGTCTTGCCGTAGCCCACGTCACCGCAAATCAGTCTGTCCATTATTTTATGGCTCTGCATATCAGTCTTTGTGGCTTCAATTGCAAGAATCTGATCCTCAGTCTCATCAAAAGGGAAAAGCTCCTCAAACTCTCTCTGCCATACCGTATCCTCGCCGAAGGCATATCCGTTTTGCTGCTCACGCTGGGCATACAGCTTCACCAGGTCTCCTGCAATCTGCTTTACCGCACCTCTGACACGGTTCTTAGTCCTGGTCCATTCCTGACCGCCAAGCTTGTTGAGCTTTGGTTTTCTGGCATCCTTTCCGGCATACTTTTGTATCATGTCAAGCTGGGTGGCAAGAATATAGAGATTGGAGCCACCCTGATACTCTATCTTGATGTAGTCCTTTACCTTTTTGTCCACCTCAAGCTTTTCAATGCCGCGGTAAATACCGAGTCCGTGGTTTTCATGCACCACATAGTCCCCCACCGACAGATCGGTAAAGCTCTGTATTTTTTCACCCTCATAGGTGCGGTGACGCTTCTTTTTCTTCTGCTGCGCCCCAAAAATATCTGACTCCGTAATCACGGCAAACTTTAGGATAGGATACTCAAAGCCTCTTCTCACCTTGCCGTAGCAGACCATAATCTGCCCCTCAAAAAGCTCATGGTCGTAGTTTTCAGTGTAAAAGCATGTGATTCCCTGGTCTGTGATATCCTCTGAAAGCCTCTTTGCCCTTGTCCTTGAACCGGATAAAAGAATGACTCTGTAACCGTTTTTCTTATAGCGCTTTAAGTCCTTTATCAAAAGCTCAAAGCTGTTATTGTATGGGCTGACGCTCTGACAGTGAATACCATAGCTTCCCAGCTGGTGCAGTCCGTTTGCTTTATTATCAAGCGCAGCGAGTGCGATACACGAATACTTCTCGAGCTTTGCCACAATCTCCTTCTCTGTAAAAAGACCGTTCATCTGCCCCGGAAGTATATATCCCATCGCAAGTCTCTGCTTCATGCTCTCAGAAAACTCAGTCTCTGTAAGCTTTCCCTGCTCTGTACATCTGGTCAGCTCATCGAAGAAAATAAGGCTGTCCGATGGCTTAAAATAATCCAAAAGCCCGACTCTCTCGTCAAAAAAGTACGACAAAAAAGCATCCATACCCGCATACATGGACAGCTCTCCCCACTCCTCGGTAAGCTCGTCTGCCATCACACTCACTCTGTGGGCTTCCTCTGTCTTCATCTGCTTTCTAAGCTTGTCAGACATCCGCTTTGCCTCTGCCTTAAGCTTTTCAATCCCCCCGGCCTTTTCCTCATCGCTAAGTACAATCTCTGCCGCCGGATATATGCTCACCCGGTCAATATTTTCAATGGATTTCTGGCTCTCGCAGTCAAAATATCTGATGGTGTCTATCTCGTCTCCCCACAGCTCGATTCGGATAGGATTCTCCTCCGTCAGCGGAAAAACATCAAGAATACCACCCCTGACAGAAAACTGTCCCATCGTCTGGACCTGATACTCTTTTTCATAGCCCATTCTGATAAGAGCAGCCTGAATTTCCTTCAAATCCAAAAGCTGTCCCTGCTCAAGTGTAAGCACATTTTCCCACATCTTTTCTATCGGCGCCATCGTATTCATCAGCGCATCAAAGGTGGTCACAAGCGTCACTCTCTCCTGCTCGTGGATAGCCTTCAAAGCCCTGATACGCTCTGCTGTAAGGAGATTGCCCCTGATATCCGACTGGTAAAAAAGCACATCCTTTGATGGATAATACACCACCTCTTTGTCAAAAAAACTGTACTCATCGTACAGTTCCTTCGCTTTCTGCTCTCCAAAGGTCACAATAAGCTTGTTTTTCCTGTGACCTCCAAAGGCATATATCATCTGTGATTTTTGCGCATCTATACATCCCGTGACAGATATAAGTCCGGACGATTTTTCTGCCGTTTTTGTCATCTCCTCAAAGCCCGCAAGGGAAAGGAGTGGCTCTGTAAATGCTTTCACTTTCAATTCTCCATTTCTGTCTGTTCAAAATCACCTTGTCGATTTCCAGCTAGTTATATATGTTCATAGCCTTATCCGTCTCGCCCTGCATCATAAGAACTGCTGCATCCATCGCATGACCTATAGCTTCCTCTACCTTTGCCCTGTCCTCAGAACTGAAACGCCCGAGCACATGGTCAGCAAGATCCCAGCCCTGTAGCTTCTCTCCAACACCGACCTTGATACGGCTGAAGCCCTGTGTGCCGGTCATTGCAATGATGCTCTTAATCCCGTTGTGACCGCCGGCGCTGCCCTTTTTGCGGATACGGATACGCCCCGGTTCGAGCGAAATATCATCAAAAATAACGATCATTTCCTCATCTGGATCAAGCTTATAAAAATTCATTACCTCAGCAACAGACTCACCGCTTAGGTTCATGTATGTCTGCGGCTTTACGAGCAGCACCTTCATGCCCTCAATCACTCCGCTTCCACAGAGCGCCTTGTGCTTTTTGTCTGTCACACTTATATTATATTTATCCGCAAGCGCATCTATCACATCAAATCCGATATTGTGTCTTGTGTGCTCATATTTTTTGTCAGGATTTCCAAGTCCTACTATAACGTACATCTTTTATCCTTTCTCTTTCTCATATCATTTACAATTCAAAATAAAACAAATACTGCTGGATAATTCCCGCCACACCCTTGTAGCGCTCAAAATCAAAGCCGTCACTATAATATTTGTCCAAAAGCTGCTTTACATGCGTATCTATCGGAAACGCATCCACATGATGTAAACCGAAAAGACATATGCAGTTCGCCACCTTTTTGCCAATTCCTTTGCGAGAAAGCAGGCTTTCCATCGCCTCATCATAGCTCATTTTGCGCAGATTATCAAGCCAGTCAGGATTATTAGCGCCATACTCATATATTTCCTTCAGATACGGTGCCCTATAGCCAAAGCCCATGCTCCTGTCATCAAATACCTCATCCGGTACCTCAAGAGGCTTTGGAAATGTATACAGTTCTTCCCCCTCTGCACTGCCGTCTATTTTATGTCCGCACCGCCTGCAAAGTAAATCCACACTGTTTGTGATTCGCTTTATGTTATTATTCTGGGAAATCATAAAAGTAACAATCATCTCCCACAAATCCTGCCTTAAAATGCGCACACCACTGCCATATGCATACGCCTCCTTCAGATGCGCGTCATCTCCGTCTGCTATAAGCTTTGCAATCCCCGCATAATCCGTATCCATATCCAGATAACTTTTCCATATATTGTTCCAGTCAGCCTCATCACAGTCCAGCTCAAACTCATTCCCGTCCTGCTTAATCCGAAGTGCCCTGTCAAATGCCACTACCGTGTATTCGTTTTCTCCTGTGTTCTTCCATCTGAAGCACTGACCACTGTCAGCAATCTGTTTTAAATCCAGATTATCTATTTTCGTCTTGTACATATCTGTTTGTCTATCCTCTTTCATTGTAGCTATACTCGTAACTATTCAGAACCATCCCACGCACATTCTAAAAAGCCGGTCTGTCTGTGGCTTATTGTACCACGGATAGACCGGTTTGTGTGAAATATATTTGGATTATTATACCAGCTCAGGTATTTTATAGCCCGCTTTGCTCATCGCTTTTTCAAAGTTATTGTTTGATTTTATGCATTCTCAATCTCTGTCTTATACTTTTCAAGAATCATATTCTGGATCTTCTCGCGTGTGGCAGAATTAATCGGATGGGCTATATCCCTGTACTCGCCATCGTTTGCCTTACGGCTTGGCATGGCGATGAAAAGTTCCTTTTCTCCTTCGATTACCTTGATGTCATGTACCACGAATTCATCATCGATTGTAATTGACACGACCGCCTTCATCTTGCCTTCCTTTTCTACCTTACGAATTCTGATGTCTGTAATCTGCATATTTTTGTCCCCCTGGTCTGTTTTTAAATTACATATCTTACATTTTTTTCTTTTACTATTCTGACTCCATCCTCACCACAGTAGTATGTGTTTGGACTGATAGTTCCGCGACTCTCTACGATGCAATTCTCAAGGTGCACATTGTCGTCTATGTAGACATCATTGAGTATCACGCAGTTCTTCACTGTGGTGTTTTTGCCCACAAATACCTGCTTGAAAAGCACCGAATCCTCCACTCTGCCGTTTATGATACAGCCACTTGATACGAGGCTGTTCGAAATGTCTGATCCCGGATTAAACTTGGCCGGTGGCAGGTCGTCCACCTTTGAACAGATTGTCGGCTCCTCCCTGAAGAAATAGCTTCTGACGTCAGGTCTTAAGAAATCCATATTGGTCTTGAAGTATGCATCAATATCGGCGATATTGTTCCAATATGAATTTATCTTGTAGCCATATATTTTCTTTACATTTTTGTAGCGCACGAGGATATCATTTACGAAATCGAATCTGTTTTCCTCAGCTGCTGCCTCCAAAAGCTCTATGAGCTGTCGTCTTCTGATGACATAGATACCTGTGGAAATGGTATTGGATGAAGCCTCGATTGGCTTTTCATCAAACTCTGTGATTCTTGACTCCTCATCCATGCGTACCACACCAAAACGGCTGACATCATCGTTGTACATCATGTCCTTACATACCACTGTAATGTCTGATTTTTTCTCGATGTGAAAATCAAGCACTCTGTTGAAATCCAGCTTGTATACACAGTCACCGCTGCTGATGATGACATATGGCTCATGGCGTCTCTTGAGAAAATCAATATTCTGATACATCGCATCTGCCGTACCTCTGTACCAGTCACTGTTGTCCGCTGTGACTGTAGGTGTAAAGAGGAATAATCCTCCCTGCTTTCTGCCAAAATTCCACCATTTTGATGAGCTTAAATGCTCATTCAGTGAGCGTGCATTATATTGTGTCAATATCGCAACTGTCTGTATATGTGAGTTTGACATGCTGCTGAGTGAAAAATCTATAGCCCTGAAGCTGCCTGCTACCGGCAGTGCCGGTACTGCTCGTTTTGCTGTCAGTTCCTTCATCCTATTATTGTTGCCGCCGGCCAAAATTATTCCTATTGCCTTCATTTTCCGTCACCTGCCTTGATAATAACTTCTCCGCCCTCAAGCACACCGTCTTTGTAATCCTCTTCGTATGTAACACCGGAGATTGCTGTATTTTTGCCTATCTTTACCCCGTCCGGTATCACAGAATCTTCTCCTATAGTGACAAGCCCAAATGAGTATATGCTCTCATTTAATACGTTCGGCTTCTCCTGTCCGAAGCCAAGTGTCACATTGTCGCCCACCTTGCAATTTTCGGCAATAATGGACTTGTCTATCGTGACATTGGAGCCTATCTCCGTGTCACGCATGATGATGGAATCACGTATTACTGCGCCTCTTCCAATCTTGACGTTGGCACCTATAACAGAATGTTCCACATGACCATAGCATTCACAGCCCTCACCCATGATGCTTCGCTCCACATGACCTCCTTTGGCTATATAAAGTGGCTCGATTGTATCATTCTTTGTGTAAATCTTCCAATACTCCTCGTACAGGTTGAACTCCGGAATGATGTCCACAAGCTCCATATTGGCCTCCCAGTATGAGCCCAGTGTACCTACGTCCTTCCAGTATCCGTTGAACTCGTATGCAAACATACGTCTGTCGTTTTCAAAGCAGTATGGTATGACATGCTTGCCAAAATCACAATTTTCCTGATTCTTTAGTGCAAGTAAGGCTTCCTTTAGCACCGGCCATGAGAATATGTAAATGCCCATTGATGCGAGATTGCTACGCGGATGAACCGGCTTTTCCTCAAATGCATTGATGCGCTTATCATCATCGGCTATGACGATACCAAATCGGCTGGCCTCCTCGATAGGCACCGGCATTGTTGCTATGGTCACATCTGCATTGTTTTCCTTGTGGAAATCAAGCATCACCTCATAGTCCATCTTGTAAATATGGTCTCCTGACAGTATCAACACATAGTCCGGGTTGTAACTGTCTATATACCTCATATTCTGGTAGATTGCATTGGCTGTACCTGTGTACCACTCGCTGTTGCCGCTCTTCTCATAAGGAGGCAATATTGCCACTCCTCCGTTATTCCTGTCGAGGTCCCACGGAATACCTATTCCTATGTGGCTGTTAAGTCTGAGTGGCTGATACTGTGTAAGTACCCCAACTGTATCAATGCCTGAATTGATGCAGTTGCTAAGCGGAAAATCTATGATTCTGTACTTTCCACCAAACGAAACTGCCGGTTTTGCTACGTCCGCTGTCAGAACACCAAGTCTGCTGCCTTGACCGCCTGCTAAAAGCATGGCTATCATTTCTTTCTTAATCACGTTATCACTCCTCGTCTGTCCTAATTTTTGTTGTGCCCATCCGGTCCCCACCACTAGTTTCTGTAATAACCGTATCTGTAATGCTTCTATAATAAATCACAATTGTTTCCATATAAATTATAGTTGCCGCTGCATAAATTGCAGTTACTGCCATATACTTTAAACCCATCAAATTCATATGGTCCGGATGAATTATTTTTATAAAAAAAATTATACCACAGCCGCATTATCACTTCAACATTTTTCACAAAATCAAATAATATTTTTCTTTTTTTTTGACATTTTGCACAAGTGTCATTTATCGTATATCTGTTTAACCTGCAAGGGTTCTTATCATTTGAAAGTCATGCCTGCTTTCACCTTATTTTTCCTTTGCAAATACTGTATTTAGTTGTATAATTAATATAAAGTAACTATTCAGAACAAGAAAATCTGTCGCTTACATGCAATCATGACGCATCGGCTTTTTGTTCTCAGCAGTTCTTAATAGTTACAATATAAATTATAATAAATCAGGCAGGTAAAATAAATGTATAAAATAGATTTCAGCAAACCAATACACATCCATTTCATAGGCATCGGCGGTATCAGCATGAGCGGTCTCGCAGAGATTCTGCATGAGGAGGGCTTTACCATTTCCGGCTCCGATTCAAAGGAATCAGACCTCACAAAAACGCTTGCTGCCAAGGGCATAAAAGTCATATATGGTCAGAGCGCAGACAATATCACCTCCGATATCGACCTGGTGGTTTACACTGCTGCTATCCACGAAAGCAATCCTGAGTTTGCCGCAGCAAAAACAGCCGGTATTCCAATGCTTACCAGAGCCGAGCTTCTCGGACAGATTATGGACAATTACGATTACTCTATCGCTGTAGCCGGCACACACGGCAAGACTACCACCACATCCATGATCAGTGAGATTCTTCTCGCCGCTCAGACAGATCCTACCATTTCCGTAGGAGGTATTTTGTCATCTATCCACGGCAATCTGCGTGTGGGCGATTCAGAGTACTTCATCTCTGAGGCGTGTGAGTACACAAACAGCTTTTTGAATTTCAGACCACGCTACAGTATTATTTTAAATATTGAGGCTGAGCATCTGGATTTCTTCAAGGATATCAACGACATCAGGCATTCCTTCCGCGAGTATGCATCAAACACTCTCGCAGGCGGTGCTACCATCATCAATGGTGAAATTGACCGCTATGAAGAGATTGTCGCAGGTCTTCCTCAGAAGATTATCACCTATGGCTTTGATTCAAAATATGATTTCTATCCAGAAAATATAACCTATGACGATAAAGCTTGTGCATCTTTTACAGCTATGAGACAGGGTAGTCCACTTTTCGACGTAAAACTCTCTGTTCCGGGCGCTCACAATGTAAGCAATGCGCTCGCAGCCATAGCTTTATCCACCACACTCGGTCTTGATGAGGAGTCTATCCTCACAGGCCTCGACAAATTTGGCGGTGCTGACAGACGTTTCCAGTACAAAGGCAAGGTAAACGGCGTCACAATCATTGATGACTACGCTCACCATCCAACCGAGATCCGTGCAACACTGACAGCTGCACAAAAATATCCACATGACAGGCTTGTCCTTTGCTTCCAGCCACATACCTATTCCAGAACCAAGGCATTCTTAAATGATTTTGCCGATGTTCTTTCAATGGCAGATGTTGTGGTGCTAGCTGATATCTATGCTGCTCGTGAGCAGAACACCTATGGCATTTCATCTAAGGACATCCTTGATTTATTGCTCGAAAAAGGTGTGAATGCGCACTATTTCCCATCATTTGAGGAAATCGAGAAATTTTTATCAGAAAATTGTGTAAACGGCGACCTGTTGATAACAATGGGTGCCGGAAATGTAGTAGAAATCGGCGAAGACCTGCTTAAGAAATAAGTTATCCACGTTATCCACATACAAAATGTTAACAACTCTCATTTTGTGTGTGGATTTTTTAAATAATTTTCAACAGCTTATATACCCTGTGATACATTGATTTTTCAATTATTTTACATAGTTATCCACATTATCCACATTTTTTTGTGGATTCAGAAAGCCCGAGTTTACAAGGCTTGTAGCACTTTTACCATCTTCACACAGTTAAAATATTGTGCTATAATTGCTCACAGGTTAAGCGAAAGAGAGTTTTTTATATGACAGCGATAAACATTAGCAGTGACATAGCAACATCATTCACTACTGTGTCAGATATTTTTATAGATCAATACATGCCAAAGGCAAACGGTGAGTTTGTCAAGGTATACCTTTATCTGCTCCGTGCGACAGGCTCCGGGGCAGGCATAGCAACTATTTCAGAGATTGCCGATCATTTCAGCAATACCGAGGCCGACATCATACGTGCTCTCAATTACTGGGCCTCTGAGGGCATTTTACAGTTGCAATCCGGCGCTGATGGCCAGATTATGGGAATCAACCTCTGCAGTCTTTCTGTATCCGGTATGCAGGCTGCTCAGAGTAATATACAAAGCGCTGTGGCTGATAATGCCGCGCAGAATAATTTGCAAAACAGCGTGGTTAATAATGCTACACAGAATAATTTGCAAAACGGCGTGGTTAATAATGCTGCACAGAATATTTCTACCGCGAATATTCGGATGCAGGATTCTGTTGTGGAAAAGCTTAAGAGCCAGACTCCTGACAAGCCTGCTTCTTCACAGAAGGAATACACACTTGATGAAATTAAGGAGTTTAGAAAGAATCCTGACATTTCAGAGCTTTTCTTTATTATAGAGACATATCTGAAGCATACGCTTTCATCCACAGACACCAATATGGTGCTCTACTGGCTGGACGAGCTTCATTTTTCTACAGACCTGGTGGAGTATCTCGTGGAGTATTGCATTACCAAGGGTCACTCAAGCCTTCGTTACATGAACAAGGTCGCTCTCGGCTGGGCCGATGCCGGCATAAAGACCGTAGACCAGGCAAAGGACGATGCAGCCGCTCACTCACAGATTTACTATTCTGTAATGAAGGCTCTAGGCATCACAGGCCGCAATCTGGTTGACTCTGAGGTGTCACTCATCAACAAATGGGTCGGCGAATACGGTTTCGATATAGAGCTTGTAAAGGCCGCCTGCAGTAAAACTATTTCAGCTATCCAGAAGCCAAGCTTCGAGTACACAGACTCGATACTCGCGAACTGGAGGAAAAAGGATGTACATACATTAAAGGATGTTGAAGTGCTTGATGCCAACTTTGCCAAGGCCAATAAGGCCTCTGCTACCGGCTCATCACAGAGTACAAATGCTGCAAACGGTTCCTCAAAACCAAAAAGTAATAATTCAAGTTCCAAGAATAAATTTAACAACTTCAATCAGCGCAACAATGATTACGACAAGCTGGAGAAGCTGTTTCTCAATTCTACGGTATGATTTAAGCTACATGATTTCAATTATATAATTTAACTTGTATGATTTCTGTTGCGCAATTTAGTTATATGATTTTTCAAGTTAGATTTACACATCCCAAGGAGGGTATATGGCACTTACCAATGCTCAATATGATGAGATAATGCGAGGCTACGATAAACGCCAGCTTCAGAACAAATACATACATGACAAGCGTATTGAGGAAGCCTATCGCAAGGCGCCCCGCCTCAGGGAGATTGACTCAGAGATTGCATCCGCATCTGTCAGGCAGGCGTACAGGCTTATGGACGGCGATGAGAATGCTCTTGCCGCTTTACGCCTTGCAATCGATGACTATAAGGAGGAGCGTGCTGCACTGCTATCCACACTCGGATATCCGCTTGATTATTTTGAGCCTATTTACACCTGTCCAGATTGCCACGATACAGGATACATAAACGGTCAGAAATGTCATTGTTTCAAGCAGGCTATTATCAATACCGTTTATTCGCAGTCCAATATCAGGGAGATTTTGTCTCGTGAGAATTTTTCCACGCTCTCATTTGATTATTACTCAGATGAGCAGAAAAATCCTGCGACAGGGCTGTCTGCGCTCGCCACAGCAAAGCTTGCCGTGACGAACTGTCATGATTTTATAGATAATTTTGAAAACAAACCTAAAAACATATTTTTCTACGGTAATACCGGTGTCGGAAAGACTTTTTTATCTAATTGCATTGCAAAAGAGCTTTTAGATGCAGGTTACTCCGTAATTTACTTTACAGCATTCCAATTATTTGATATATTAAGCAAAGGTGTGTTTGAAAAGGATGCAGATGCCATCGCAGCGCACCAGAATATATTCGACTGTGATTTACTTATCATAGACGATCTCGGAACCGAGCTTTCCAACTCATTTACCACATCACAGCTTTTCCTTTGTGTAAATGAGCGTATACTGCGCCGGAAATCTACTATTATTTCCACTAATCTGAATTTGGAGCAGATAGCAGAGATTTACTCCGAGAGAACACTTTCAAGAATTTCAAGCAATTATAGTTTTATCAAGCTCTTTGGAGATGACATACGAATTAAAAAGCGTCTTTCCAAATAACGCTTTTTATATTATATATTTAGTTTATTTATTATATGGTTATATGGAGGAATAACAATGCCAAACGATGAGAGAATTTTGGAGACTATGCCAACCGGTACACTTGGACTTGTTGCAACCGACAGTTGTATAGGTCTTGCCCAGAAGGTAGATGCATACTTACAGGGCTGGAGAGAGCACAGAGAGCACCAGCATGCTAACGAGAGTGCTTTCAAGGACTACTACAAAAACAGCTACATTATCAAGCCTTCTACACCTAGATTCGGTTCTGGCGAGGCTAAATGTGTTATCAACCAGTCTGTTCGTGGTTATGATCTGTACATCATGGTAGATGTAACTAACTACAGTCTTACCTACACAGTATGCGGTCAGACAAACCACATGTCACCAGATGACCACTATGCAGACTTAAAGCGTGTTATCGCTGCAGCCGGCGGAAAAGCAAGAAGAATAACAGTTATCATGCCTTTCCTTTATGAGAGCCGTCAGCACAGACGTACAGGCCGTGAGTCTCTTGACTGTCCATTGGCTCTTCAGGAGCTTATCAACATGGGTGTAGACAATATCATCACCTTCGATGCTCATGACCCTCGTGTGGTAAATGCTATTCCTCTGAATGGTTTTGAGAATGTAATGCCTTCTTACCAGTTCATCAAGGGTATCTTAAAGAACGTAAAGGATATCACTATTGATGCTGACCATCTTATGATTATCTCTCCTGATGAGGGCGCTACAAACCGTGCTATTTACCTTGCAAACGTACTCGGAGTAGACATGGGTATGTTCTACAAACGTCGTGATTACAGCCGTATCGTTGACGGACGTAACCCTATCGTAGCTCATGAGTTCCTCGGAACAAATGTGGAGGGTAAGGATGTTCTTATCATCGATGATATGATTTCTTCCGGCGAGAGTATGATAGATACAGCAAGAGAGCTCAAGAAGCGTAAAGCTAACAGAATCTTTGTTGTTTCTACATTCGGTCTCTTCACAAACGGCTTTGCTTCATTTGACAAAGCATACGAGGAGGGTCTCATCTACAGAGTAGTTACAACAAACCTTATCTACCAGTCACCGGAACTTCTCTCTAAGGAGTACTATATCAGCTGTGACATGAGCAAATACATCGCATACCTCATTGATACATTAAACCACGACTGTTCTATCAGTGATCTTCTCTCACCATATGACAGAATCAAGAAGTGTGTTCAGAAGTACAATGATGAGCAGGCTGCAGCAAAGAATAAATAATTAATCGTATTTAAAAAAAGCTGTGTGAAATTAATATGTACCCCTTTTACTGGACATCCAGTGAAAGGGGTATTTTTATGCGTTACAGTTACGAATTCAAACCAAAGGCAGTCGAACTATACATGCAAATAAGACGCATCAGTTTTTGTCAATAGATTAGAATAATTACCCTAGAAATAAAAAACCAGAGAAGTGAGTGTCATCCACTCAAATCTCTGGTTTTATTTAGTCTAAGATTTATACCGATTAAATATTAAACTAACTCAAGGAGAACCTCTAAAGCTCCGTCACCTTTACGCTGTCCAATCTTAACGATTCTTGTGTAACCACCGTTACGATCAGCATACTTAGGAGCGATCTCATCGAATAACTTGTTTGTTACATCGATAGTCTTTGTTCCCTTCTTTGTGCCGTCAGACTCTTTAGCTGTGTAAAGAACCTTGAGCATCTGTCTTCTGGCATGAAGACGTGAAGCAGAATCCTTCTTGATCTTCTTCTCTACTTCGTCATAAACAGTAACTTTCTTTCCGTCTACAACCTCTTTTACTCTCTTGCCATCTTTGTCCTTGCGGGCAACCTTAGCTGTTACAGTAACCTCTTCGAAGTTGTCTTTCTCTTTTACTGCTAATGCGATAAGACCCTCAGCAATCTTACGAACTTCTTTAGCCTTAGCCTCTGTAGTAACGATCTTTCCGTTAACAAGAAGCTGTGTAACCTGACCTCTGAGTAAAGCCTTTCTCTGGCTTGATGTTCTGCTTAACTTACGATATTTTGCCATTTTAATTTCCTCCATTTGTGGGACATCCGGTCACGCTCTTCGGTCTTACTGCCAGACATCGTATCTTGTTGTGATAAAGCTTTGCCTTATTTCAAAAAGCAAATGCTCAAATCAGTTGCCACTCATGTATCAGACACGGTCACGCTCTTTGGTCTTACTGACCCTGCCGCTATGAGTTTTGTCACAGATAAACATAAATATGATATTTAAAATTTATATATGACCAATTTATTTAGAAGAATCAGTGCAAGGATTATTCGAATGAATTATTCCTCAGTCTGATTTAACTCTAAACCTAATTCTTTTAATTTTGCTAAAACTTCCTCTAAAGACTTGCGACCAAGGTTACGAACCTTCATCATGTCCTCAGGTGTTCTATTGATAAGCTCTGCAACAGTGTTAATTCCTGCACGCTTCAAGCAGTTGTATGAACGAACTGAAAGCTCAAGCTCATCGATGTTCATCTCAAGAACCTTTTCCTGAGCATCGTTTTCCTTCTCGACCATAACGTCAACCTGCTGTGCTGCCTCTGAAAGATCGATGAACAGATTTAAGTGCTCACTTAATACCTTAGCTGCAAGACTGACTGCCTCGTCAGGCTCCAATGCACCATTTGTAAATACATCTAATGTAAGCTTATCATAATCTGTAACCTGACCTACACGGGTATTCTCTACAGTAAGGTTAACACGCTCAACAGGAGTGTAGATTGAATCTACCGCAAGAACTCCGATTGGTGTATCCTCGTTCTTGTTCTTCTCTGCTCCGACATAACCTCTGCCGTTTGTGATTGTAAGCTCCATGTAAAGCTTAGAATCTGCACCACCATTCAAGTGTGCAATCTCTAACTCAGGATTCAAAATCTCGATATCTGAATCAACCTGAATATCGGCTGCTGTAACAACGCCTTCACCTTCGAATTCGATATATGCAACCTTTGGTTCATTTGTAGAACTATTATTGCGAATTGCAAGGTTCTTGATATTCATGATGATTTCTGTAACATCTTCCTTAACACCAGGAATAGAGCTGAATTCATGTAAAACACCATCAATCTTGACCTGGCTTACTGCAGCGCCCGGTAAAGAAGAAAGCATGATACGTCTTAAAGAGTTTCCAAGTGTTGTACCGTAACCTCTCTCTAATGGCTCTACAACAAATCTGCCATATGTCTTGTCTTCTGAAA
>ENA-OUNS01000887-OUNS01000887.1-human-gut-metagenome-genome-assembly--contig:-NODE-887-length-23147-cov-4.535597_pt1 | contig 23147 bp, 15 predicted proteins | sample MGYA00243237_ERZ505104 | MGnify/ENA primary metagenome ERZ505104 (study PRJEB26097, sample SAMN02711295) | human gut metagenome | biome: Gut microbiome | host: Homo sapiens | place: Denmark: Copenhagen...
GATTCATCTATGTGGATAAACATAACGATGGAACAGGAGACTTGTCCAGAAGAAAGAAAGATTCTTTCGAGTGGTATAAAGAAGTTATTTCAACCAACGGTGAAAATATCAATTAGTTAATAGAATGACTATTAAAAAAGTGTCTATATCAAGAAACGATAAAAGGTTCTGATATAGACACTTTTTGAACTTAGGAAGAGGTAAAATAAAGGGTGTAAGTTTTTCACCTATCCCCTATATTTCCCCGGCTGGCAATTGAGGTAACAAACACACTTGGTACACAGATGAGAGATGCAATCAGTCATTATCTGCCAATTGAACCGCTTGGTGTCGAAGGAATGGTGCATCTTTATATAGAAAAATATATGGGAAAATAAATCAGAAAAATCAGAAAAATTCAACAGGAGGAAGAAGAAATGAGTTTACCGGAAAATTTTTTGTGGGGCGGCGCAACAGCAGCGAACCAGTGCGAAGGTGCATATAATGTGGATGGAAGAGGACTGGCAAATGTCGATATATGTCCGGCAGGAAAAGATCGCTTCAAGGTAATGCTTGGACATGGAGAGACACTAGAGCCGGATACAGAACATATCTATCCGGCAATGGAAGGAATCGACTTCTATCATCATTACAAAGAAGATATCGCACTTCTTGGTGAAATGGGATTCAAGACCTTCCGTCTGTCGATTGCCTGGTCAAGAATCTTTCCAAACGGTGATGACGCAGAACCAAACGAAGCAGGACTTCAATTCTATGAAAATGTATTTAAAGAATGCCACAAATACGGAATTGAGCCGCTTGTTACGATCACACACTTTGATTGCCCGATTCATCTGACGAAAGAGTACGGAGGCTGGAAGAACCGAAAACTGATCGAGTTCTATAAGAAACTCGTAACCGTACTTTTTACACGCTATAAAGGTCTTGTAAAATACTGGCTGACATTTAATGAGATCAACATGATCCTTCACATCCCATTTATGGGGGCAGGACTTGTCTTCAAAGAAGGAGAAAATGAGACACAGGCGAAATATCTTGCGGCACATCATGAGCTGGTAGCTTCCGCTGAGGCAACAAGAATTGCTCATGAAATCGATCCGGAAAATAAAGTCGGATGTATGCTGGCAGCTGGTCAGACTTATCCATACTCCTGTGCGCCGGAAGATGTATGGAAAGCGATGGGAAAAGATCGCGAAAACTACTTCTTCATCGATGTACAGGCAAGAGGTGAGTATCCGGCTTATGCAAAGAAATTTTTCGAAAGAGAAGGAATCCAGCTCGATATTACAGAAGAAGATGAAAAGCTCCTGAAAGAAAATACAGTTGATTTTGTTTCATTTTCTTACTACTCTTCCAGATGCGCAAGTGCGGATGCAAGCGTTGATACAACAGATGGAAATGTATTTGCTACGGTAAAAAATCCATATCTGAAAGCAAGTGAATGGGGATGGCAGATTGATCCGCTGGGACTTCGTATTACAATGAATGCATTGTATGACAGATATCAGAAGCCGCTCTTCATCGTAGAAAATGGACTCGGAGCGGTAGACCAGCCGGATGAGAACGGCTATGTAGAAGATGATTATCGTATAGAATATTTGAAAGCACACATTTTAGCTATGATGGACGCCGTAGAGATTGACGGTGTGGAAATTATGGGTTATACTTCATGGGGATGCATTGATTTAGTTAGTGCTTCAACCGGTGAAATGAAAAAGCGTTATGGCTTTATCTATGTTGACAAAGATGATAATGGAAAAGGCACGCTGAGACGTACAAAGAAGAAATCATTTGACTGGTATAAGAACGTAATTGAAACCAATGGACAATGTTTAAAAGAAAGAGGCGAGAAGTAGGTATGTTTTCATTTTTCAAGAAAAAACAGGCTCCTGCAGAAGAGAATAAGCCATTTGTTGTAAAGGCTTATCTGTCAGGAAAAGTAGTACCAATCGAGGAAGTAAAAGACGAGGTGTTCTCATCTAAAGCATTAGGTGATGGACTTGCAATCGAGCCGGAAGAGAATGTGATCGTGGCACCATGTGATGCAACAGTATCTGTGCTGATGGAAGGTTCCAGACATGCAGTTGGACTTACACTTGCGAACGGAGTAGAGATTTTGATCCATGAAGGAATCGACACTGTGAATATGGAAGGTGACGGATTCGAGTACTTCGTAAAAGAAGGAGATAAGGTAAACGCAGGAGACAAGCTGCTTTCATTTGATCCGGAGAAGATTAAAGCACACGGATATGAGAAAACATGTATTCTCGTTGTTACAAACGGAGATGATTATCCGGATATGAAGCTGCACACAGGTATGGACGCAGTACAGGGCGAGACAGTGATCGCTGAATTTTAATGATTAATTACGGTTGATGATAAGCCGCCGGAGACAGAACTTTGAGAGAAATCTTAAAAACTGTCTCCGGCGGCTTTTTCTTGGCTTGAAAGCGAAACGTTTCGCACTAATCAAGTGACAAAAAGTGCAAGCAAACAGAGCTGTTCGGCATATTGTTGAAAAATAACAAAGAATATAAAATAAAGAAAAGAAAAAAAGTAAAATAACACAAAGGATATAAGCTGCTTTTGAAATAAAAAAAGAAAAGATATATTTTGTGAAAAAAAGAACAAATTATGAAAAAAGAATGTATAAAAAATGAACAAAATTAATTGACAAGATCAGGTGTGCATACTATAATTTGTTTAGTATAAAATGACATATGTCTTGGTTTTGAACGAACCGTTTTACTATAAGAATCGTAAATCAGGACAAAGGAGTCGAGGATGTAAATATGAAGAACGATTTGAAGCATCTAAGAAGAAGCGAATTGATCGATCTGATCTATGAGATGAAGAAGCGGGAGATAGAGCTTCAGACCAGGCTGGATGAGGCAGAGGCAAAGCTTCAGGCCAGAGAGATCACGATGGAGAAAGCAGGATCGATCGCTGATGCGGCAGTGCAGTTAAGTGGCGTATTCCAGGCAGCACAGAAAGCTGCTGACACCTATCTTAAATCGATAAAAGCAAAGGAAAAAGAATTGGCGAAACTGACAAAGCAAGCCAAAAAGAATAGGCGAGATTAGAGTAGTGAAGAAGAAAGAACGTTCAGTTAATATCCCTACAATAGAAGAAGTTGAGAACGAACAGAAGAGGCTAAGACACCAGGCTGTGTATCAAAGAACACTCCGCGGTACGATCGCAGTGCTGCTTGTAGTTGCGGCAATTTCTGTTCTTGTGGCAACCCTGTGGATGCCGGTTTTGCAGATCTACGGTTCTTCCATGTCACCGACATTGGAAGCCGGGCAGATTGTAGTATCGGTGAAGACCAATCAGTTAAAAACCGGAGAGGTAGTTGCATTCTGGCAAGGAAATAAACTTCTTGTGAAGCGTGTGATCGCAGGTCCGGGACAGTGGGTTGATATTGATATGGACGGAAATGTGACGGTTGACGGAAAAGAACTGACAGAAGACTATTTAGATGTGAAAGCACTGGGAAATTGTGATGTAGATCTTCCACATCAGGTAGAGGAATCACGTTGGTTTCTTATGGGAGATAACCGAGACGTATCCGTAGATTCAAGAAGTGCTGCGATAGGTGATGTTTCGAAAGACCAGATTGAAGGAAAGATTGTATTTCGAATCTGGCCATTGAAAGAATTTGGAAGTATACAATAAAAAACTTGGAAACAAAAATAAAAGATGGTATCGAAGGGAAGGACGGAAAAGGAATAAGACAGCAGATACGAAACCGGAAGAAGGCTGAGTAATGCAGAAAAATTGGAGAACAGAGTATTTCAAAAACTTAATAAAAGATAAGACCAGAACAAAAAGATGGAGAAAGGTATTGCTCTGTCTTTCTTGTGTTGTAGTTTTTTGGACAGTTTATGCACTGATTCTGCCAGCTATCACACTGGAAAGTAAGAAATGTAATATTGAAGAGCATACGCATAGCGCGGAGTGTTATTCAGAGAGTCAGGAACTGATCTGCGGGAAGGAAGAACATGTCCATACAGCGGAGTGTACGTCGATAAATAATGACTTGTCTGACTCGGGGGAAGAGGCAGGAACTGTGCCAGACGCTTCTGGGAATGATGCGAATGGAAACGAAGAGGGAAAAAATACTCCAGAAGAATCTGTAATACCAGAGGAATCAGTAGTACCGGCGGAACCAGAGCCGTCAAGTGGAACGGGAACAACAGAAACACCTGGTGAGACAGGGGAGTATGTGCTGAATGACCATACTGATCAAATCACATCAGTTACATTCACATATAAAAAGAACGGCAAAGAAGTAGAAGTTGATAAAGGACAAACAATCGATACTCCAGATGATTTGAGCATGAATATCAAAGTTGTATTTAAATCTATTCCGGTAGCAACTTTAATAGAGCATAATGGAAAATTTGTTTATAATCTTCCTAAAGAATTTCAAATTAAAGAGACAACTACAAAAAATATGACACAAGATAGTGATGTGATCGGAACAATCACTGTGGATACAAATGGAAAAGTAGTTGTTGCATATAACGATGAATATTTAAAAAAATTGGGTACGAATTCAACAATTAGTGGAAATTTCTTCGCATCTGCTGAACTCAAATTAAACTCAGTAACAGAGAAAAATGGACAGACAACCGTCAAGACACCAAAGGGTGATATCACAATCAATTTAGGCACGGATTATAATGAACACTATGGAACGGTTGCAGTAACCAAGCAGTGCAGCAAAGAAAAAGAAGATAAAAGCGGTGATTATATTAAATATACTATTACTGTTACTGCGGGTGAAGATGGAATTAAGAATCTATATGTAGTTGATCAGTTTACAGAGAATAAAAATCTGGTAAATTATGTTGGTATTGAAAAGACTAAAAAAAATCTTGATTCCACAGCGAACCAACAAAATCCATATGAAACGATTACAAACAGTGAGAGCAGACCGGCACCAGGAACGATTTATTTAACAAATGAAGCAAATTCGGGACAAAAGATTCCGGAATCAATCACAGATACTACAGCTGTTACAGAACCGGGAAGCTTTGTATGGAATATTGCAGAGATGAAGGCAGGAGAAATCCGGACATTGACTTATTTTGTCAAGTTAAAGGATAAAGGGGGACTGATAAACACAAAGAATGGTCAAAACATTACGAATGTAGCGAATTTATATACAAAAGGGTCGAATGATCAGGTTTATGATAAAGGGCATGTGGAAAATACATTCCAACCGAAAATTAGCTATAATATCTCAAAAGATATCTTGAATAGTGCGAATACATCAAATAATCAGTTGACCGTTAAAGATAAAGATACAGATGGAAATTATATTATTAAGTATAAATTGTCTTTTACTCTAAATAATGAGGGTAGTAATTATCCGCTGAAGAATTTTGTATTTTGGGATTATTTACAAAATTTTACGGATGAGAAAATGCTTCCATATATTTCCTATGATAAAGATTCGTTTGAACTTCATGAAATCAAATCAGGTAAGGATACAAAGATACCTAATTTTGAAATATCTTGGGCAAATGGTAATAAAGAGTATAAGAAAGATTGGGATAATATTAAAGAGGGTGAACCTACACGATTTAAAATCAAGGGAGGAGAACAGAATCCAATTATTGTTAATCCGGGTGATTCGTACTATGTGACTTATCAAGTGAAAGTGAAACCGGAAGTATATGCGGTAATGAAGACAGGCTCAGTAAAGGTAACAAACAGGTATAGGGTATCCGCTGATAATGCATGTGATAAGAGCAAAGGCGAAAACGACCCAATGAATGGAATGATAGATGAGTTTGGTAGAGATACTTGGTTGAATGAGTACACATGGGTGCAGAAGACGAAAGGGGACAGCCTTACAGTAAATGAGGATGTTTCGGTACCTTCTGATCAAGAGAAGTACGAATACACAGATGCTGGTCTTTCTAAAATGACCTCTAATACTCCTGAAACTTCAGAATCTTTTATTGTTCCGGCAGGAAGCTACAAATATACAGTCATTGTTAATAAGACACTTGGGCAATGGGATGTAACAGAAGCTACTATGACAGACACCTTAAGTCCGGAATACATGCAATATGTTGGTTATATGAAAATAACTGCACATAATGAAGTGTCAAATAAAGATGTAGAAATAAAGTGGGTTAATATTGATGGAAAATCAACTTTTAGTTTAAAACCATCTGATATTGGCTGGAGGTCACAAAATTATTCATATCAATTTGAGTATTATGCAACCCCAAAAAATTTGGGCACAATCAGTAAAGAGAATGTAACCAACACATTTAAATTAGATAAAGCAAGAAGAAACGGACAAGACTTTACTTTTGGGGATGCTGTAAAATCTTCACAGACAGTGACGATTACCGGTAACTATAATTTAAGTGCACAAAAGAAGGCATGGTATTATGAAAAGCCGGAAGAGAATGCAACAACATGGCAGAATGGTCAGCTATATTGGATTATTGAAGTAAAAGGAAACGTAATAAAAGCGGGAACTCAAATAAAGGACGCGGTATCTTGGGATAAAGTGTCTTTTATACATAATAATGGAGAATCAATAGCCGGAGCCTATCAAGGCAATTTAGATGGAATAGAAACAAGATATAAAAACTTTGCGGAATTTCAACAAGCCAATACAGCTAGTAAGAAAGAAATAAATGAGTTATTTGAACTATCTTATAACGGCAACAGAGATGGATTTGATAATGGTGAGCATAATGGCAGATTTAATGATATGTTCATTAAGGCAAAGAAGGATATTGAACTTGGAGAAAATCAAAATCTGTATATTATTGTCAGAACAGAACCGTTGGATTTACCAGAGGAATACCGTGAACCGAAAAGATATGAGAATCGATTATTTATCATTGATTCAGGGAAAAGTGAAAATGAGCAAAGAGCAATGGGCTCTGCGGAGCAAAGACTTTATAATGGAGGGGATATTCTAAAAGAGCTAGGTCAGACCTTTGAATATGATCGTACTGATGGTACTAATGGTACTGTTAAGGTTATTGAGCCTGGAAAAGATAAAGGTGACAGAATTTGCACAAATCTGTTGACAAGTGGTGTATATGCAGCATGGGCATTTAAAGTGAATTATACCGGTGAACTGCAAGGCACTTATCGTGTGCTGGAAGAAATTCCGGATGGAATGGAGCTTGCATATATCCGTATTAAATGGCCTGGAAATAAAGCACTGGATATTGCATCAAAAGAAATTACAGGACTCGGTGGAGAGTGGGAAAGAAAAAGCAATTCTACTACCACTGACCGCGGTGAAGAAAATCAGGAAACCATTTATTATGTGAATAAAAACGGAAAACAGGCATTAATTGAGCTTGGTGAATTCACCGCCGGAAAAATTGTAGATGATTACTCCGTCGATGTACAGGTTGTCTGCAGAGTAACGGATAAAAATGTTTTACTTGGTGGCGAACAAAAAACATTTACCAATAAAGTTACGTTACAAAATGCAGACGGAACAAAGAATATATCCACAGCTACAGCGACTGCAACGATTAGTGACAAAAACCTGACGAAGAAAAACAACCTGACGAACAAAAGTAATTATACAATGTCAGCACCAAATACAAGCCAACGTCTGACTTACACTATTACTGCAAATGCACGTGGTCAGCAATTATTAACAGGTGATGGAGAAAAATTAACTATAGTTGATAAGCTTGGGGACAATTTAAGTTTGGTTGGCGATTCTTTTAGTGCAAAAAATCTGAAAGATAATAGTGCGGTTAGAATAACTCCAAAATATAATCCAGAGACTAAGATCATTGAAATTGAAATCCCGGATAAAACACCAGTGGAAATTACTTATTCAGCAACAGTAAATGTTGTACCAGATACAGATAAGACAGTAAATGTTACGAATGAAGTTTATTGGAAATCATATTCTTCTGACGGAGGAGCAACCAATACAATTAAAAATTATTCCTATACGTTGAATGCAGGTGGCAGCACCGAAAGTACAGCACATCCTGTCTTAACAATTAAAAAGACAGATCCGGATGATGTGAGTAATAAACTGACGGGAGTTAAATTCAACATTTATGAATGTGAATTAGTTGATGAGTCGATTCTACATAAAGATGGCGTTGATCCTTTGATTGGAGAATCAATAGATGGAGTCTATACCGTACCGAATACGGCATTGAATTACAATACAATCTATGAAGTTCAAGAGACAGAAACGGTTGAAGGCTATATTCGTGATACGACACCACATTATATTATGTGTGTTAAAAAAGAAAAGAATGGAAAGTATTCAGATACTGTACAAGCGTATATAGATTATTGTACAAATCAGAATATGTTGTCGAAATATAAAGTGGCATATGATTTGCAGTCATTTAATCTCGAGATTTATAATGCACAGAAAGGAATTATAGTTAAAAAAGCATTTAAAAACAATGCAGCCGGAACAGATTCAAAACCGGTGAGTGGAATCTATTGGTTCGGTCTTTATAATAATGAAGGCGGAACAGGTGCTCCACTGGAGACGGTTTCTATCGAGTACAGTCCGGGTGATACAGCAGAGAAGACAGCGAAGTTTAAGAATCAAAATATAAATCAAATATATTATGTATTCGAGTTGGATGACAATAAACAACCGATTAAAGCTTCACATGAAGCAACAATAAACAACTTGCAGTATACCGTAGAGTATTCTACAGAAGGAAATTCAAATGGAGAGAATACGATTGGAAATGCTGCTCAATGTGGTGGTACGGTGATTGTAACAAATCAGAGTCAAACCAAAATACTACCTTCGACAGGTAGTTGTGGAACCCTTCTTTACAGAGTGGCAGGAACGTTAATGATATTCTGTGCGGGACTGTTCATGCTGATAAGATATACAAAAAAATAACAAAAGAGAGAGTATACTTCCCTGCCCTGAAAAAATCGGGGGGGGGGTGGTAACGGAAAAACAAGGAGGAAGAATAATGAAGGTTATTAAGAAGATTACTGCCATAATGCTCTCAATTATGATGGTGTTAGGAATGTGTAGCGTGGTAGGAGCTGATACTAGTGAGCCTAATTCAGGTAGAATTGATGAGGTACCAGGAAGCATTAGTATTAGTAATGCTAAAGCAGGTGAAACATATAAAATTTACAGATTGTTGAATTTGGATAGTTATAAATACACACAGGATCAACAAAAGCAAGAGGGTAATTATTCATATACATTCAGAGAAGATAACAAATGGAAGGAATTTTTTACAGAGAATACAACAGTAAAAAACTATTTTGAAATAGTTGATAAAAAATATGTTACTGTCACAAATGAAGGAAAAGACAAAGGTGAAGAGATTGCTCGAGAGGCATTAAAGTATGCAGAAGAAAAGCAGATTTCTGCTGATGGAACAAGTGAAGCAGAGAATGATGGAACTCTTACATTTTCAAATTTGACATTAGGATACTATTTGGTTGAATCAACTGTAGGCTCACTTTGCAGTCTTGATACAACGAATCCAACACAGATAATGGCGGTTAAGCATACTGAACCAACTGTAACAAAAAAAGTAATTACTAATGAAGGACCGAGCGATTTCAATACAGTAAATATTGGAGATACTTTTACATTTCAAACAGAAATAACAGTAGAACAAGGTGCGAAAAACTATGTTCTGTATGATGAAATGGATGCGGGGTTAGAATTAGTAGAAACATTAGGAACGATAGTGGCAATTAATAATGAAGATAGCGATGTCCCTGAAGCTGGAGAGTATACATTTGTGCGTAACACCTCTGGAAAAGATGGATTTACGTTAACTTTTACAGATTCGTATATACAAAAACAGAGAGTTGGTAGCATAATAACAATAATGTATCATGCAAAGGTAAAAGAAACTGCTCCTATGGATACAGCAATGATAAATGATACTTACTTAAAATATGGTGCTAAACAGGAGACAGCACATTCTGAAACTAAAACATACACATTTAAAATTCCAGTATTTAAATATACAGGAACAAATACACCGCTTTCAGGAGCAAAATTCAAGTTATATACTAATGAAAACTGTGCGGATAATACAGAGGTTAAGCTAAAGAAAGTTGATGATAATAATTATAGATATTCGGAAAGCGAGGGAGTCTTGTTAGAATCCCCAACAAGTGGAATCTTTAATATTAATGGTTTGCAGGCTGGAACATATTATCTCAAAGAAGTTGAAGCACCAGTAGGATATAACAAATTGAATGAACCAATTAAAATTACAGTTCAGTTAGACGGGGCAAAAAATAAGCATATGTTCGTGGATAACAATACAAAAAATATTGATCAAGTTAACGTAGAAAACAAATCCGGCTCCATCCTCCCATCCACAGGTGGTATGGGTACAACTATATTCTACATCGCAGGTGCTTTGTTAGTACTTATTTCTGGTGTTGTACTGATTGCAAAGAAGAGAACAGACTCTAAATAAAGAAAGAACAGTTATTAATCGCACGTAGTGTGAACAGTAACAGGATTAAATTTGTTGTAAGGGGAATGGGAAGCATTCCCTTTACAACAGTAAGGAGAGGGTTGTAAGAGCAAGATGAAAAAACAGATATCAACGATTATTACCGTGATTGTTTTTGTTACAGGCCTGTCCTTACTGTTGTATCCAACAGTGAGTAATTATTGGAATTCATTGCATCAGACGAAAGCAGTTGCAAATTATTCGGATGCGATGGAGAAGATGGATAAGCAGAAGAAGCAGGATGCAATTGATGCGGCGAAGGCATATAACGAAGCCCTTTTATCGAATGCCGGGCGTTTTACACCGACGGAAGAAGAACTGGATACTTACAAAAGTTTATTGAATGCGGATGGTACAGGAATGATGGGGTACATTGAGATTCCTGAGATTCGATGTGAGCTTGCTATTTACCATACAGTGGATGAATCTGTTTTGCAGGTCGGGATAGGACATCTGGAAGGTTCCAGCTTGCCGGTGGGCGGAAGTGGAACGCATTGTGTTTTATCCGGGCACAGAGGACTTCCGAGTGCACAGCTTTTTACGAAGCTGGATCGATTGAAGAAGGGAGACATTTTCACGCTTCATGTATATGATCAGGTATTGACATATGAAGTAGATCAGATTGCGATTGTAGAGCCGGAGGATTATGGACTTCTTCAGATTGAGGAAGGACAGGATCTGTGTACTTTATTTACTTGTACGCCTTATGGTATTAATACGCATCGTTTGTTGGTACGTGGGCACAGGATCGAGAATCGTGCAGGAAGTGATGTGAGAGTTACATCAGATGCGGCGAAGGTAAGTAGTGTACTGGTTGCGGTATGTATTGCCATTCCTCTTTTAATCATCAGTTTCCTTGTAGCGGATCGGTCCGCTGGTCGTTCGAAGAAAAAGAATAAGAAATAAATCAATCAGTGGGAGGGAGAACATGCGAAGTCCAAAGAAAAGAATCCGCCACAGAGACAGGAATTATATGATATATGTGTTGACATTTCTCATTGCGCTGACCGGGATACTCGGAATCTCAAAGGGCAGTCCGGTTCTGGCAGCGGAAGAAGAGAGTACACAGAAGGGAAGCATCTCGATTGTCTGCCCGGTTGAGGGGATGGAATTGTCTCTGTACCGTGTGGCAGAGTATGAGGAGTCAGGCAGTTTTACATTGACGGAACAATTCCAGAAGTATCCGGTCTCACTGGAGCAGAAGAGCCAGGAGGGCTGGCAGGGTGCAGCGGATGCACTGGCGGACTATATCAGACGTGATGGAATCACAGCAGACGCAGTGCTTGTATCAGGTTCGGACAGGAAAGTATGTTTTACAGAGCTTAATCGGGGACTTTATCTTGTGCTGGGACAGACAACAGAGCTGCAGGAAGACGGTAAGACACAGATCTATGAGCCGCAGACAGCATTGATCGCATTGCCGGAGGATTCAAAGGAAACTTCCGAGGGAACGGATCCGTATCAGGTGACAGCGGTTCTGAAGTTCGAGAAGAACGACAAACCGGGAAAGCCGGAGGAGCCGGAAGAACCAGAAGAGACGAAGATTCATGTATTGAAAGTGTGGAAGCAGGATCAGGAGAAAGAACGCCCGGATTCTATCGTGGTAGAGCTGCTGCAGACAGATGTGGAAGGGAATACAACAGTCGCTGACCGCCAGACACTTACGAAAGAAAACCAGTGGTCCTATACATGGAAGAATCTTTCCACGCTGATGCGCTGGAGCGTGTCTGAGGCAGAGGTGCCGAAGGGGTATACCGTTGCTGTTACGCGTGAAGGGAATACAGTTGTCTTGACAAATACAGCAAAGAAACCGGGAAAGTCGGATGGAGAAGTGAATCCACCATCGAAGAAGCCGACAGATAAGACAACAAATAAAACGACAGACAAGACATCAGACAAGCTCCCACAGACAGGACAGCTTTGGTGGCCGGTACTTGTACTTTTGTTTGCAGGTGCGATCTGTCTGCTGGTGGGAAGAGTTTTACGGGATAGAAAAGAAGAGAAGAATAGATGAGCAAGAAGAAAAAGAATTGGATAGGAAAGATATTTACAATCACAGGGTTGCTGCTTTTCGCAGCAGCCCTTGCTCTTTCTGTATACAATCTCTGGGATGATTATCGGGCAGAGCAAAGCAAAGAGAAGCTGTTGGAAGAATATAGAGACAAAAACCAGAATATTTCTGATGAGGGAGAGCAGGCAGAAGAATCTGACGGACAGATACCGGATTATCAGTTGAACCCGGAGATGGAGATGCCGGAGGTCATGTTGGAAGAGCTGGATGGCGCAGCGTGCATCGGAGTGCTTGAGATACCAGAGATTGATCTGAAGCTTCCGGTATTGAGCAAATGGAGCTATCCGCTTCTGAAGAAAGCACCTTGCCGCTATTCGGGCAGTGCTTATCTGGATAATCTCGTGATTGCGGCACATAATTACAGAACACATTTCGGAAAGTTGAAAGAACTTGAGAACGGTGACGAGGTGCTCTTCACAGATGCAGCCGGAAACCGGTTCGAATACAAAGTGGCGGCGGTAGAGGCACTGACTCCACAAAGCGTGGAAGATATGACAAGCGGAGAGTGGGCGCTGAGCTTGTTCACCTGTACGCTGGATGGAAAGAACAGGGTGACGGTGCGGTGTGACTTCAATGTTTTACCATAGTGAATTTTGTTATAGAATGGCGCTTAATCAGCTATAATTTGTATAAGATTAGTCTATTCTAATCTGAAAGGAAAAATGTTATACTAAAGGAAATGAATAATATGAGGCTATCATCTTATGAAATTATTAGTAACTGGAAACATCGGATATATCACAACTGAATTTATTAAGGAAGCCTTCCCGGAGTGTCAGATTCTTTTGCTTGGAGAGACTGCATTAAAGTCAGATCGTCGCAAGGGAATATCGGTACATCCAATGCCACACGCAGAGAAGGAATTTGAAGATATCTTTAAGACTTATGAATTTGAGGGTGTGATTTATTTTTCTAATTATCTCACCTTTCATGGGAAGAAAGACGGTGAGCTTGAGACTTTACGTAAAGTATTACATTATTATAAAGGAAATACGAATTCACGATTGCTGTATATTACCGGTCCGGAGGGTTTGTATGAAGAAACGACCGGAAAGACATTGATGGTTCGTACTGTAGAGGAGTTCTGCAGGCAGTATTGCGAACTGCATCAGATTTCTGTTAAGATTCTGCGTGCGCCGTATCTTTATTCCGGCACTTACGAGGAGGATTATTTCTTTCAATTATTTTCTAAAGCACTCCATCAAAAGTCGATCCTCTTTGAAGAAGCACCATCTCAGGAAATGTATTTTCTTGCTCTGAGTGATCTTGCGGACCTGTTATATAAGATTTTTGATAACTGGAATGAGGAGAGTACTTATCTTCAGATTCCGCAAGTGTTTCATTTTACCTTTGAACAGCTCGGAGAGAAGCTTAAGCAGATATTTCCATTCGCACACATTACATATCTTGCAGATGCGATGATTCAGGAGAGAACAGTCACTGACAAGATATTGAGGAATGAATATGGCTGGTTTCCGAAGATTTCTCTTTTGGAAGATCTCTCGGAAATATATGCACAGTATTGTCAGAAGACAAATTATAAGATCCGAAAGATAGATGCTTTGAAGAGCTTTCTCAACAGTCATGCGACAGTTGTAAGAATCATCGAGCTGTTGCTCACATTTTTTGTGTTCGAGGTACTGAACCGAGTGGCAGGGAATCAGGTGCAGTTTGAGATGATCGATCTGCGGTTGGTATATATCGTGCTGTTCAGCAGTTTATACGGTATTAATTATGGACTCGCATCAGCAGGACTGGAATCCCTTTCGCTGTTGGCGGCATATGCAAAGACAGGAATCGGATGGACAACACTTTTTTACGAACCGTCGAACTGGATTCCATTTATCTTTTATTTCGCTGTCAGTGCAATCTGTGGATATGTACGATTGAAGAACACTGAGAATGTTCGGTTTATGAAAACGGAAAATAAACTTATTTTAGATAAATTTTTATTTGCGCGGGAAATGTATCAGGAGACGCTTCGGGATAAGCGTCAGTACAAGAAGCAGATTCTGGGAAGTCGAGACAGTTTTGGTAAGATTTTTGACATTACGAAAAAACTTGATGTCTTTCTTCCGCAGGATCTTTTTATCGAAACGCTTCATGTGATGGAATCTGTTCTTGAGAATCATACGATTGCAATCTATTCGGTGGGAAAGAAAAAGCAGTTTGGACGACTTACGATCGCATCACAAGGAATGAAAGATGTGTTTGCTAATTCTATTTGTATGAAGGATTATCTGGAGGCAAATGAGGCAGTAGAAGCCGGAAATGTATGGGTAAACCGGGAGTTCCTGGAAGGATATCCAATGTGTATGAAAGGAATTCAAAAAGACGGAGAGCTCGTGATGCTGATTTTTATTCAGGATGTAAAGGGCGAGCAGCTTTCTCTTTATTATCTGAATTTGTTCCAGGTTCTCAGTGGTCTGGTGGAGACCGCTCTTTTGCGTGCACTGGAATACCAGGAAGCGGTTAAGAGCAGGCAGTATGTGGCAGGTACAAGTACATTGAAACCAGAGTATTTTGAAGAGAGGTTGTATTCATTTCACGCTATGAGAGAAGAACAGCTGGCATCCTATACGCTTCTAAAACTGGAGTATCCGCAGATGTCACTTGCAGAGGCGGATGCAGTGCTGCAGAAGTCTGTCCGTGAAAATGATGTCTGGGGAATTTCTGAAAAAGAAGAGCTGTTTCTCATTCTTTCGCAGACGGACAGGAAAGTATTGCCGATCATTCTTGCAAGACTGGAGAAGGGCGGATTTATATGTCATGAAATCGATGCTGTCGAGAGTGCGGATTAAGTGAGAAAAGAAAGAGAAGCGAAGAATTATTGCCGGTCGCAACAGATTGTGACCGGCATATTTGTGGGAGAGATATTATGATTCAAACGGTGCTTGGGATACTTCTGATCCTATTACATATTGTTTGTTGTGTGTTGGTCTGGATGGGAATAAAGACACATTTTCTGAAAGTGAAAAAATATCTGATCGGACTTGTAGTCTTTGTTCCTTTCTGGGGGACGATATGTGTGCTGCTTTTGCATTTGCAGAGGCTGACGAAAAGAGACAATAGAATAGAGCCGGGAGTGGAAAAGCTTCGTGTGAATGAAGAGATTTATAAAAATATTTTTCAGGCAGCTTCGGATATGGATGAGAAGATTGTTCCGCTGGAGGAAGCACTTCTGATCAATAAGCCGGGGGTACGACGTGAGCTGATCATGGATGTGCTAAACGACGATCCGGAAGAATACATGGACATTCTGAAACAGGCTCGTATGAACGAAGATGTAGAGGTGGTTCATTATGCGATCACAGCTATGGTTGAGCTCTCTAAGGAGTATGACTTCCGGTTGCAGAAACTGGAAAAACTGTATGCGGCATCTCCGAATGATCCTGAAGTTCTGGATCAGTATTGTAATTTTATGGAAGAATATCTGAATCAGGGGATTCTGGAAGCACAGATGGAGAAAGAACAGCGAGTTCGTTATATCCGGCTTTTGAATCAAAAGCTGAAGATAAAAGCAACGCTCCATACATGTGTGTGCCTGTTTAAAAATCTGATGAAAAACGGAGATTATGTTCAGGCGGGAGAAATTCTGGAACTTATGGATCAGAAATGGCATCACAGAGAAGAATTCTGGACTCTGAAGATACAGTATCTGGCGGAACGTAAAATGGCATCCGAGTTGCAGAAGTGTTTAAGACAGATGCAGGAGGAACACATTTATCTGTCTTCCAAGAGTAAGGAGGCATTGGATTTTTGGTTAGATTAAAATCATTGAAAACATTTCCGTTTAAAAGCATGTTAGTAATCCTGTGCGTCTTTATGATGATGGCAGTTGTTCTTTTTGCTGAACGAAGTGGTATTCAATATACAGAAAAGAATAGAAAAGTTGCGTATCTCGATCGAGAAGAAGTAGTCACCGAACAGACGGCTGTGAAGTCGCTTACGAAGACCTGTCTGGTCATTCGCAACAGTGCGGATGAAGCAAGTGAACAGGCCTGGACACAGTTTCAGCAAATATTTAAAGATATGAAGGTTGGGACGGATGTAGTCGATCTGCAGAGTGATTCTGTGATCCCTGACTATGATGAGTATGAAACAGTGGTTGTATTATTAAGTGATATCAGTCCATTGAAAGAGAAACTTTTGGAACTGTGTGACTGGGTTTCGGAAGGTGGAAATGCGCTCTTTACGATGACTCTTCAGAAAACGGCATATACGTCGATAATAGAGCAGAAGCTTGGAATTATTTCTTCAGGTTATGAAAATACGGTTGTAGACAGTATTTATTTTGAACCGGATTTTATGCTTGGCGGCGGGCAGGCTTATGAAATCACAGATCCATATGATTCTGCCTGGTCAGTGCAGTTGAGTGAGCAGGCGAAGGTTCATGCGCAGGTAGAGGATGAAAACGGTCAGCCGGTTATCTGGGAAAATCAATATGGAAAAGGAAAGTTTGTAGTAGATAATTTTGGATTGTATGAGAAGGCAGTCCGTGGATTTTATGCAGCGTCTTACAGTCTTCTTACGGATGTCGGTATCTATCCGGTGATCAATGGATCAGCATTTTATCTGGATGACTTCCCGTCACCGGTTCCAAATGGAGACGGTACTTATGTGAAACGTGATTATGAGATGAGCATCAGCAATTTTTATATGAACGTATGGTGGCCGGACATGCTGGAACTTGCCTCTGATCATGGTATCCGTTATACAGGTGTGATGATTGAGAACTATGGGGATGCGACAGACGGGACGATCGAGAAGCAGAAAGATACCAAACGCTTCGAATATTTTGGAAATATGTTGCTCCATCAGGGCGGGGAGCTTGGATATCATGGATACAATCATCAGCCGTTAAGCCTCCCAAATACGGACTATGGCGATGTGCTTCCATATGACACCTGGAAAAATCAGTCGGCAATGAAAAAGGCTGTAAAGGAACTGGTACGATTTGGCGATAAAATATTTCCAAGCACATCGATGTCGGTTTATGTACCACCGTCCAATGTATTGTCGGCAGAAGGTAGGAGAATGCTTGCAGAGGATTTTCCGCAGATCAGGACGATCGCCAGTAACTATTTCACCGGTGAGTTTGCTTATGTGCAGGAATTTGAAGTGGCGGAGGACGGTATTGTGGAACAGCCTCGTATCATTTCAGGTGCGATCATTGATAGCTATATGAAGATGGCAGCATTGTCTGAATTGAACATGCATTTTGTGAACAGCCATTTTATACATCCGGATGATCTTCTGGACGAAGATCGTGGTGCGGCACTTGGCTGGGAAAAATTGAAAGGGAACTTAAGTGATTATATGGACTGGCTGGATGATTCAGCACCGTCCTTGAGACAGCTTACAGGTTCGGAACTGTCCGGCGCGATCCAGCGCTACGGAGCGGTCACATTTACAAAGACAGTGACAGATCAGGAGATCAGACTGGAACTCGACAATTTTTATGATGAAGTGTATTTTATGGTGCGGATCAACGAAGGAACACCGGGAGATGTTTCGGGAGGAAAACTTACGCATTTGACCGGAAATCTCTATTTGCTCAAGGCAAAGGAGCCGACTGTAACCATCGAGAAAACAGAATAAAATACGAAGCAGTAAAATGCGGCAGATAAGGAGTTAGTTGTGAGAATCTGTCTTATATTAGAGGGATGTTATCCCTATGTGTTTGGCGGTGTATCCACATGGATGCATCAGTATATCAATGAAATGAAAGAGCATGAGTTTGTTCTGTGGGTGATCGGAGCAAATGCGAAGGATCGAGGGAAATTTGTCTACGAACTTCCTGAAAATGTCGTCGAGGTCCATGAGGTTTTCCTGGATGATGCCCTGAGGCTGAAGGATTCAGGGAAAATGCTTCATGCTTTTACGAAGGAAGAAAAGAACAGCTTAAAGGAGCTGATGCTGTGCAAACGTCCGGACTGGGAGGTTTTGTTTCACCTCTATTATGACCAGAAACTGAACCCGATGTCCTTTTTGAAAAGTGAAGAGTTTTTGAATATATTGACAGAGTGCTGTATAAAAGATTATCCATATACTCCGTTTGCGGATGCATTTCACACGATGCGCTCTATGCTGCTTCCGGTTCTTTATCTGATGGGAAGTGAAGTGCCTAAGGCAGATGTTTATCACGCGATCTGTACGGGGTACGGAGGACTTCTTGCGTGTCTCGGCGGATATGTCTATAAGAAGAAAGTGCTTTTGACGGAGCATGGAATTTATACAAGAGAGCGTGAAGAAGAGATCATCCGTGCAAAATGGGTACAGCCGGCATTTAAAAAGCAGTGGATCGCCTTCTTTTATATGTTGTCGGATATTATTTATACGAGAGCCTTTTCTGTCTCAGCGTTGTTTACCAATGCTATGCTTGCACAGATTCAGATGGGATGTGACAAGGAAAAATGTCGTGTAGTTGAGAATGGAATCAATTACGAACGACTCTCTTCTATTCCGTTGAAAGAAGAAGACGGATGGGTTGATATTGGCGCAGTTGTGCGTCTGGCACCGATCAAGGATATCAAGACAATGATTTATGCGTTTTATGAGTTGTGTACGAAAAGAGATCATGTGCGCCTCCATATTATGGGTGGCGTTGATGATGAGGAATATGCGCAGGAATGCTATGCGCTGGTCGATCAGTTACATTTGGAAAATGTGATCTTTACAGGTCGTGTGGATATTATTTCCTATATGGAAAAGCTGGATTTTACAATTTTGACGAGTATATCAGAAGGACAGCCGTTGTCTGTCCTGGAATCATTTGCCGCAAGGCGTCCTTGTGTGACTACGGATGTGGGCTGTTGCAGGGAACTTCTGGACGGGAACGAGGAGGACTGTTATGGATCCGTAGGATATTGTGTTCCGCCAATGTATCGTGAGGGACTTGCGCAGGCAATGGATCAGATGTGTGCTTCCAGAACGCGAAGACTTCGTATGGGCGCAAATGCACAGAAACGGGTAAAGGCGTATTATCGAAAAGAAGAAATGATTGAAAAGTATCGGAAAATGTATCGGGAGGTGGAAGAAGCAGATGGCCGGAATCGGATTTGAGTTAAAGAAATTATTCCAGAAAAGTGGAATTGCATCGACTGCGAAAGCCTATGGATATGCCGGAATTATCTGTACAGGTCCGATGCTGCTCGGCATTGTACTGCTGGTTGGGATTACCTTTATCTGTGATCATACCGGTGCGACAAGGCATAACCGGGAGCTTTTAAACTGTATGATTACTTATACACTTCTCGCTTCGCTGACTGTGACAAGCTTCTTTTCTATGGTTGTGACGAGATATATTGCGGATATGTTGTATGAAGAACGACATGAAACAGTGCTTCCTTCCTTCTGGGGATCGACAACGATTCTGCTTGTTGTAGGAGGGATCATGTACGGAATCTTTCTTTTATTTTCCGGAATCAATCTGATTGACCAGTTTTTGTGTCTGGAGTTTTTCGGAGAACTGATCGTCACATGGAATGCGATGAGTTATCTGACCGCGATAAAGGATTATAAAGGGATACTTCTATCGTTTGTGTCGGCAGTGACAGTGTCGCTTTTGATTGGAGTTCTACTGGTTTTGCTCGGAATTCCACATGTAGAGGCAATGATGATTGCTGTAACGATCGGATATGGGATCATGCTTCTGTGGGATGTGACACTGCTATACCGTTATTTTCCACAGAGTGAGAGCAGTGCATTTTTCTTTCTGCGCTGGGTGGATCAATTCCTTCCGCTTGCTTTTATAGGCTTGTTTACGAATATCGGACTTTTTGCACATTTGGTTATTATGTGGTGTAGTCCCATCCATGTACATGTACAGGGGTTATTCTATGGTGCTCCGTATCACGATGTCCCTGCAATGATCGCATATCTGACGATTCTTATAACGACAGTTAATTTCGTTGTGTCGGTGGAAGTGAATTTCTATCCGAAATACAGGAATTACTACAGTCTGTTTAATGACAGAGGAGAAATTAAAGATATTTTACGGGCAGGAAACGAGATGAAAGAAGTTTTGAATATGGAGCTGAAGTATACGGCACTGAAGCAGCTCCTTACAACGGCGTTGGCGCTTTCTGTAGGACAGCTTCTCCTGACCTATCTTCCGCTTGGATTTAATGATCTTATGGAAGGCTATTTCAGGACACTGTGTGTCGGTTATGGACTTTATGCGGTTGCTAATACAATGATGCTGATCCTGCTGTATTTTACAGATTATAAAGGAGCATTATATGCAACAGGAATGTTTGCGGCGTGTACGACAGGATTTACCTGTATATCTCTATTTTTCCCGCAAGTATACTATGGCTTTGGATTTTTACTTGGAAGTGCAGTATTCTTTCTGATCTGTACGCTGCGGCTTGGATATTTTATTAAAAAACTTCCGTATTATATTTTGAGTGTACAACCAATCGTGGCGGAAGATAAAACAGGATTTTTCACACGGTTAGGATGTTTTCTGGAAGAGAAAATAGAAAGGGGAGACGAGCTTGAAAAATTATAAATCAATTGCACTGGGATGCGCCCTGTTATTAGGAATGTCCTGTTGCCTGACGGGATGTACAGCTTCGGGGGAAACAGGGAATGCTTCAGAAACAAAGACAGAGCAACAAGAAACAATAGAAAAGGCCAAGACACAGGATATCAATGACGTTCATCTTCGAGATAAGGACAGCCTCTATGAAAATGATGACGAGACGAGTGTTGTGACAATGTATCTTACGGTTTCTCAAGGGAATTCTTCGGAGGGTACGAATCATACCTGGAAGGAAATCAACAGTTATTCGGCTTATGATTATGACAAAATGGGAGTAGACCGTTACCAGACAGCGGCGCTCCTCCAGGTTGGAGATGAGTCTGGTCCACAGAGTGGAGAGGTTGGTTACGGTGAAAATGTGCCGAATGCGACGGTGCAGATCAGAGGGCAGACTTCAAGCAGTAATGCACAGAAAAATTATAAGATAGAACTGAAAAAGAATAAAGGAACCTGGCGAGGACAGCGTACGATCAACCTGAATAAACACCAGACAGAGGGAATGCGTTTCCGCAATAAGCTGTCTTATGATCTTTTGAAGGGAATCCCACAGTTGATGTCTCTCAGAACCCAGTTCGTACATTTGTATGTGCGAGATCTCACCGAAGGGAACAGCACAGAATTCCAGGATTATGGTTTGTATACGCAGGTGGAGCAGCTCAACAAGACGGGAATGAAGAATCATGGAATGGATTCAAATGGGCAGTTGTATAAGATCAATTCATTTGAGTTTTACCGTTATGAAGATGTGATAAAAAAAGAAGACGATCCGACCTATGATCAGACAGCATTTGAAAAGCTTCTGGAGATCAAGGGAGATTCTGACCATACGAAATTGATCGATATGCTTACGGATCTGAATGATAATTCAAAATCGATTGCTAATATCCTGGATCAATATTTTGACAGAGAAAATCTGACGTATTGGATGGCATATCAGATCCTGACCGGGAATGTAGATACGCAGAACCGTAATACATATTTATATAGTCCACAGAATTCAAATACCTGGTATTTGATTGCGTGGGACAATGATGGATCATTTATGAGAACGGAATATAGTATTCAAAATCGTTCCGATCAGGGAAGCTGGGAATGTGGAATCAGTAATTACTGGGGAAATGTTCTTTTTCAGAGATGTCTGCAGTCCGAGGAGTTTCGTGAGGAACTTGATGCGGCAATTCAGGATCTGAGATCCTATCTCAGCGTAGAGCGGATCAGCGGTATGATAGAGAAATATCGCACAGTGACGCAGAAGTATTTGTATCAGATGCCGGACCAGATGAATGCACCGCTGACCGAAGCTCAATATGATACAGTTGCAGCGGCGATCCCTTCCGAGGTGGAACAAAATTATGAGCTTTATAAGGAGAGTCTGGAAAAACCAATGCCATTTTATATTGGAGTACCGGTAATCGAGGGAAATACCTTGAAGCTGAACTGGGATGCATCCTATGATTTTGATGCGGAGACGATTACTTATACAGTTGAACTGGCGAAAGACTATCAGTTCAATGAGATTGTATTTCGGCAGGATAATATTCAAATTCCGGAAGCAGAAACTACGGTTCCGTCAGACGGACAGTATTTCGTCCGTGTCCGTGCGACAAACGAATCCGGAAAGACGCAGGATGCATTTGATTATTATGTAACCGATGATGGGAAAAACTATGGTATGAAATGCTTCTACATTACAGGCGGACAAAATGTTGAGGAAGATATTTATGAAGAATGATTTATCAAAAGAACGCTTCCGTAATGAGTGGAAATATCTGATCAGTACCAGTGAGAAAGAACTGCTGGAGCTGAGGATGAAGCATTTGTTGAAAAAAGATCCAAATGCAAAGGGAAACGGTTATATGATCCGCAGTCTTTATTTTGAAGATTATTTCAACAGCGCTTATGCGGAAAAGGAATCTGGTGTTCTGATGCGAAAAAAATATAGGATCCGTATTTATGATTGTAGTGACCGTTCAATCAAACTGGAGCGGAAGATCGGAAGAGCACACGTCTGAACTCCAGTCACTATTCGCGATCTCGT
>ENA-OUNS01000901-OUNS01000901.1-human-gut-metagenome-genome-assembly--contig:-NODE-901-length-22955-cov-9.663057_pt1 | contig 22955 bp, 17 predicted proteins | sample MGYA00243237_ERZ505104 | MGnify/ENA primary metagenome ERZ505104 (study PRJEB26097, sample SAMN02711295) | human gut metagenome | biome: Gut microbiome | host: Homo sapiens | place: Denmark: Copenhagen...
CTTCGGAACCTTGGTCGCAACGCCGCGCTTGGAGTAGACCGAGGTGCCGTTCTCCCACGTGCCGTCGAGCACGCCGTACTTCTGGAATACGGAAACCGGGAGCTTGTCACCCTGCTGCTTGTCGAGCGGCATGACGATGTCGCGGACGAACGGGGTCATGTTCTTCGGCTCTGCGACCGGCTCGTCGGTCGCGTCCGCCCATGCAGCCGGGATCTCGACCTTGACGGACGCCTGAACGCCGAGATCGACCGCCTGGTTGTTCATGTCGACGATCTTCTGACCGGCCTTCTTGAAGTAGGAGTTGTAGTTGTTCTTCTTCATGTCCTCGATCGCGAGGTCCATCGGGATGACCTTGGTCAGCGCGAAGAACGCGCCCTGGAGGATGTTGTTGGTGCGCTTGCCGAGGCCGATGGCCGCCGCCAGCTTTGCCGCGTCGATGATGTAGAAGTTTGCGTGCTTGCGCGCGAGGTCGCGCTTCATCTTCGCCGGGAGATGCTCCTCGAGCTCCTCGACCGACCACGGGCAGTTGAGCAGGAAGGTGCCGCCGTCCTTGAGGTCTGCGGTGACATCGTACTTTTTAACGTAGGTCGGGGCGTGAACCGCGACAAAATCCGCGGAATTGACCAGATAAGTGCTGAGAATCGGCTCGTCGCCAAAGCGCAGATGGCTCTGCGTCAGACCGCCGGACTTCATCGTGTCATAGGAGAAATACGCCTGCGCGTACTTGCCGCCGACAAAGCCGATGGTCGAGATAGCGTTCTTGTTCGCGCCGACCGTGCCGTCGCCGCCGAGACCCCACAGCTTGCAGCTGATCTGACCCGGATGCGGAAGCTCGATCTCGGTGTAGTCGAGCGAGGTGTGGGTAACGTCGTCGTTGATGCCGATGGTGAAGTTGTTCTTCGGCTGCTCCTTCGCGAGGTTGTCATAGACCGCGATGAACTGGCCCGGGGTGGTGTCCTTGGAGGACAGGCCGTAGCGGCCGCCGACGACCGTGATGTCGTTCCGGCCTGCCTGATTGAGGGCGGTCACGACGTCGAGGTATACCGGCTCGCCGACCGAACCGGTCTCCTTGCTGCGGTCGAGAACAGCGATCTTCTTGACAGAAGCCGGGATGGCAGCGGCGAAGTGCTTGACCGAGAACGGGCGGTACAGGTGGATCTGTACCATGCCGACCTTGCGGCCCTGCGCGTTCAGATAGTCAACGGTCTCCTTGACCGCCTCGGACGCCGAGCACATAACGACGATGACTTCCTCTGCGTCCGGCGCGCCGTAGTAGTTGAACAGCTTGTAGTCGCGGCCGGTCAGCTTGTTGATCTCGTCCATGTAGTGCTGGATGGTGTCGGGCACGATCTCAGCCTTGACGTTCGCGCCCTCCTTGCACTGGAAGTAGATGTCGGGGTTTACGTTGTTGCCGCGGTTGGTCGGGTGCTCCGGGTTGAGCGACTGACGGCGGAACTCCTGGAGCGCCTTCTGGTCGACCAGGCCGCGCAGATCCTCATAATCGAGGGTCTCGATGCGCTGCATCTCGTGCGAGGTGCGGAAGCCGTCGAAGCAGTGCATGAACGCATAGCGCGCCTTGATGGCGGACAGATGCGCGACGGCGGCCAGATCCATCGCCTCCTGAGGCGAGGAGGACATCAGCATGCCGTAGCCGGTGGTGCGGCAGGTCATGAAGTCGGTGTGGTCACCGAAGATCGAGTGGTGGTTGCTCGTGACGACGCGGGACGCGATGTGCATGACGCTCGGCAGGAACTGGCCGCCCATGGCGTACATCGCCGGGATCATCAGCATCAGACCCTGCGAGGAGGTGAAGGTCGTGGTGAGCGCGCCCGCCTGCAGCGAGCCGTGGCAGGTGCCGGCCGCGCCGGCCTCGGACTGCATCTGAATGACGTCGACCGTCGTGCCGAACAGGTTTTTCTTGCCCTTCGCGGACCATTCGTCGACCTTTTCCGCCATCGGCGAGGACGGCGTGATCGGGTAGATCGCCGCTACCTCGGTGAACGCATAGGCGCTGTACGCCGCCGCCGTGTTGCCGTCCATAACAGCATAGTTCTTTTTCTGCAATTTATATCCTTCTTTCCCTTGTGAAAAACGTGTATATCTGCGTCAGTCGATGCCGCCCGCCCGGCGGATCGCGTCGCACACACGCGCGGTGCGCAGCGACTCCTCCTCGGAGACGGTGAGCGCGGAGCCGTTCAGCACAGCATCCGAGAACAGCTCGATCTCCTTTTTATAGTTGTCATCGACCCAGATCGTGTATTCCGTGGTGGTCTCGTCTACATACTCCGCTCCCTGCGGACGAGCGCCCGTGCTCACGCGGATATGGCAGACGCCGCTCGAATTGAACTTGTGGTCCACGTCGATGCGTCCGGTCTCGCCCAGAATGGAATAGCAGCCGCGGCGGTAGGCGTCGAGACCTGCATACAGCATGGCGGTCACGCCCTCTTCATAGCGCAGCATGACGGCGTCCGAAACGTCTACACCGGTCTCCTTGTCGAAGCCGCAGTAAACGCTCATGTCCTCCGGGTCCTTTCCGAACAGATAGGACGCCAGGCTGACGTTGTAACAGGTTACGTCGTAGACCGCGCCGCCGCCGTTGCCCTTCTGGTAGCGGATGCCCGAGCGGTTGGTGTCGAAGGTGGAGTGCTTGCTCTCGAGATAACGGATACGGCCGATCGCGCCGCTGTCCACGATCTCCTTGACCTTCTGCACGAGCTGCGCATGGCGATAGGCATAGGCCTCCTCGAGCAGCACGCCGTGCTCCTTCGCTGCGGCGAACATCTCGCGCACCTGCTCCTCGGTCAGCGCCATCGGCTTTTCGCACAGGATGTGCTTGCCGGCGGCTGCCGCCTTTTTGACCCACTCCATGTGGATGCCGTTCGGCAGGGGCAGATAGACTGCATCTACGTTCTCGTCGTCGAGCAGCGCCTGATAATCGGTGTACAGCTTTTTCGGCGCGAACGGCTCGGCGTAGACCTTGAGTTTTTCTTCGTTTCTGCCTGCAATCGCGTACAGTTCAGCGTTTTCGCAGGAGAGCAGGCCGGGAATGGTACGGCTCTTGCCGATACCCGAGCAGCCGAGCACGCCCCAGCGTACCGTTTTCTTTTCCATTTCTGGGATCATCCTTTCAGAAAGCCAGCGGTTATACGTAGTTGCACAGACGCGCGATTGCAGTTTCGGTGTAGCCGAGCGCTTCTGCCTTGGTCTGGCGGCCGTTCGCGGTCTCCACGACCATTGCGAGCAGATCCTGACCGAGCTCTTCTACCGTGCGCTCGCCGTAGATGAGCGGCGCGGCGTTAAAGTCGATGTTGTCCTCCATATTGGCGAAGGTAATCTTGTTGCCGGTGATCTTGACGACCGGCACGATCGGGCTGCCGATCGGCGAGCCACGGCCGCTCGAGAATACGACGACCTGCGCGCCGCCTGCCGCCATGGCCGCGACCGAGGCCGGGTCATTGCCCGGGGTGTCCATGATGACCAGACCCTCGCGCGCCTTGACCTGCTTGCCGTAGTCATAGACCTCGTTGATGATGCTGTGGCCGCCCTTGTGGATGCAGCCGAGCGATTTTTCCTCGAGGGTGGTGATGCCGCCGGCCTTGTTGCCGGGCGACGGGTTGCCCTGGCGCACGTCCTCGCCTACGGCGTGGAAATGCTCCTCGAAGCGGGTCGTGATCTCGTAAATGCGGTCGTGCACGCGCTTGTTCGCCGCGCGGCGCGCCAGAATGTGCTCTGCGCCGATGAACTCCGAGGTCTCGGAGAGAATGCTCGTGCCGCCCGCCGCGACAACCAGATCGCTCATCGCGCCGATGGCCGGGTTGGCCGCCAGACCGCTCGTCGGGTCCGAACCGCCGCATTCCGTTCCGACGATCAGCTCGGAGATCGGGAATTCCTCTCTCTGGAGCAGGCTCGCCTCGGCGACCATCTGCTTGGCGTAGCGGACCGCCTGCTCGACGGCCTTGAGCGTGCCGCCCGCCTCCTGAATGATCACGCGCTGCATGGGCTTGCAGGTGCGCTCGGAGATTGCCTGCGCGACCAGATCCATCTGGCAGTTTTCGCAGCCGAGCGATACGAGGACCGTGCCGTAGATATTCGGGTTGGCCGCATAGCCCGCCATGACATCCATGGTAAGCTGCTGGTCGACCGCGACCTGCGAGCAGCCCTGCTGATTGTTGAAGGTTACGGAGCCTTCGACCTGCTGGGAAATGATGCGTGCCGTATCCGAGGCGCACACGCTCGTGGGAAGGATAAGTACCTTGTTCCGCACGCCGACGCGCCCGTCCGGACGGCGATAGCCGTAAAATGTCATATCATGCTGCCTTTCTTACTCTTTTCCGCGCCGGTCTTCCTTCATGCTCACGACGTTGTGAACGTGAACATGCGCACCGGCCGGAATGAATGCTGTTGCCTGTCCGATGTGCTCGCCGTATTTTACGACAGGCTCGCCCTCTGCGATGTCGCGAATGGCGAACTTGTGGTAGATGGTGATGTCCTCCGTGACCGGAACGGACACCGGCTTGCCGCTCAGGAGAAACATCGCGGTCTCCCCTGCTGCGATCGGTTCTATGGCGACAGCAACGTTATCTTTTGCATCAATAATCATTGCATTTGTCATTTTGTTATCTTCCTCCTGTCCCGCAGCTGTTCTGCGGGGACGTATGGGTTTATGTGGAAGAGCGGCGCTCTTCGATCCTGCGGAGCAGAGCCGCCGTTTCGGGCGACTGCGCCGCACTCTCCGGCAGGATGACCGCCGGGAAGCTGCTCCACGCGATGATGTAATACGCTCCGACCTTCTCGCACAGGTTGATCTTGTCGACCGGAATGGTCACGGCGGATTTCTCCGACGCGAACAGGAGCGTATCCTGCTGCATGCTGAGGCGGAACGCGCAGCTGCCCTCCCATGCGCCGAGCTCCCGGCGGATGCGCAGGCGGCTGAGCGCCGGGATCATCGAGATGTTCTCGAGGTTCGCCACGAGCAGCACGACGGCCGAGGCCGCGATGCCCAGCGGCGTGCGGTTCGCCATCAGATTGACGACCGCCGCGACGCTCGCCGCCAGGCGGATGAACGTCGCCCGGCGCACAAAGCGATAGCGGTAATACAGCGTGCGGAACGCGATGAACTGCCCGTCGAGAAACTGCTTTTCGTCCATCTCCCAGGTGAGGTCGGCCGCCGCAGTCGGAACGGCGTCCGTCTTTTCCCCTGGCATTTCGGCCTGCTCTGCCGCCGCGCGGAGGTCGCGCGCAAAGCGCTGCATCGCCTCGGCGTTTTTGAACGCCTCAGCCGGAATGATGTCGAAGATCGTGCCGCCGCAGTAGATGTAGAGCGCGTCTGCGCGCTCCTCTACCGGGCCTACCGCATGAAGCGGGCAGGAAAGGCGCTGGCCGCCGTAGCTGACGCGCAGCTCGTTTCCTGCGGTGCGCAGCCTGTGCTCGCGCCAGTAATCCTCCGGGAGCTGACCTGCGTATTCCAGACGCTGCAGCGTGCCCTTTGCGCGCTGGCGCACCGTTCTGCGGCGCAGCAGCGTAATGCCGGCGAGCAGCAGCGACCAGACGATCGCAAACACCCGCTCGCGCCCCTCAAGCCGGGTCGCGCAGAGCACGGCGACCGCCGCCATCTGGCCGAGGGTCAGCAGGAACGTCGTGAACAGCTTGACCGGACGGCTGTCGTTGCGGCGGACCATGTCGGCCAGCAGCTCGATATAAGCGTTTTTGCTTACGCGATAGGTCATATCCATCAGAAGAAACCTCCATAAAAAAACAGGCAGCGGAGAGGTGATGCGTGGAGGGGTCCACTTTGCTGCATCACATCTCCGACTGCCCGCAGCGGTGTTCGGCTTTGCCCGTCCACCGCCGGATGCGGTGCAGGGTTATGCCTTTTCCTTTCCGTGTGTCACAGTCTTTTTGATGACCGGGACGACAACGAACAGGATCGCAATCACTACAAAGAATACGGATACCGGACGATTAAACATATCTGCCCAGTTGCCGTTGGCAGAGATGAGTGCCATGCGCATGTATTTCTCGATCAGCGGGCCAAGGATGAAGCCGAGGATGACCGGCGCCATGTCGATGCCCAGACAGATCAGCAGATAGCCGACAAAGCCGAAGATGATCATGACCCAGACGTCGAACATGCGGTTGTTCAGCGTGTAAACGCCGAGCACGCAGCAGGCGACGATCGCCGGGAACAGGAAGGACAGCTTGACGTTTACCATGCGGACGAACGCCTTCATCAGGCCGAGCTCCATGACGTACATGACAACGTTTGCCATGAAGTAGGCAACCATGATGCCGCCGACAAGCTCCGGGTGCTGCGAGTAGAGCAGCGGGCCCGGCTGAAGGCCGTGGATCATCAGGCCGCCGATCAGGGCGGAGGTGGTCAGGTCGCCCGGGATGCCGAGGCAGACCAGCGGGATAAGTGCACCGCCGTTGGTGGCGTTGTTCGAGGTCTCGGATGCGCTGATGCCTTCCGGACAGCCGTGGCCGAATTCCTGCGGTGTCTTGGATACGGTACGCGCGAGGTTGTAGGAGATCAGCGTGGAGGCGTTCTGACCGATGCCCGGCAGGATGCCGATGCCGGTGCCGATGACGCAGCCGATGCCGATCGCCTTCCAGCAGCTCTTCATTTCGGAGAACGGCGGGATGAGCGTGGTCTTTTTGAACTCGATCTTCGGACGGGGCTTGTGCAGCTCGAGAGACTGATTGAATACCTCAGTGATCGCGAACAGGCCCATCATCAGAGCGGTCGAGGAGATACCGCCCTGAAGCTGCCAGAAGCCGAAGGTCAGACGGGAGACGCCGCTGATGGAGTCGATGCCGACCGTGCCGATGAGCAGGCCGAACACCGCGCCGATCAGGCCCTTGATCAGCGAGTCGGAGCACATGGCAACGACGACCGACAGACCCATGAGGGCAACAGCGAAATACTCCCAGCTGCCGAAGCTCAGCGAAACCTTCGCGAGCTGCGGAGCGATTGCCATCAGCGCAAAGGCGGAAAACGTACCGCCGATGAGGGAACAGAAAACGCCGATGGCCAGCGCCTGAGCCGGCTTGCCCTTCTTCGTCATCGGATAGCCGTCGAAGCAGGTGTAGATGGAAGAAGGCGTGCCGGGGATGTTGATGAGGGTTGCGGTGATCAGACCGCCGCTGATGCCGCCGACATAGACGGCGATCAGCATGACAAGGCCCTGTACGGGCTGCATGGTGTAGGTAAAAGGAATAAACAGTGTAACGCCGAGGGTAGCGGTCAGACCGGGGATACTGCCGAAGATGATGCCGACGAATACGCCCAGCGCAAGAAGCGCGATACACATCGGGTCACTGAATACATACTGGAAACCGAGAAGAATTGTCTGCAATTCAATTCCCTGCCTTTCTTTTGGATAACTTCAGTGAAAATGCGATGCTTACGCGGTGATCTTGGACATTTCCTCGAATACCGGCTTGAGCTCTTCTGCCCACTTGATGGTACGCTCCTTTGCAGCCGCGCCGTCAACATAGTCAACAGTGAAGCCGAGGTTGGACATTGCCTTTACGAAGTCCTCGTTCTGGCAAACTTCGCTCATCTTTTCGGAGATGTACTTGAGGACTGCCTCGTCGGTGCCCTTCGGAGCGAAGAAGCCGCGCGGCTTGCCGTAGGTTACGTCATAGCCGGACTCAACGGTGGTCGGAACGTCCGGGCATGCGTCGATGCGCTCGTCGTTGCAGACCAGAAGCGGAACGTTGGTGCCTGCTGCGATGTAGGAGGAGGTGTCAGCCAGGGAGTTTACCTCGATCTGGATGTGGCCGCCCTGAAGCGCGGTCTCGCTCGCAGCGCCGCCGTCATACGGAACGATCGTAACCTTGTCGTAGATGCCCATATCCTTGAGCAGCTCCATGGTGGTGCCGTAGTTTACGTTGTTGGAGCCGGTGCAGCCGACGGTGACCTTGCCCGGGTTTGCGTTTACATAATCAATAACGTCCTGCGCGGTCTTCCAGCCGGTGTCCGGGCTGGTGGAGAGCAGGTTGTAGTCGGTTACTACGTCGCAGATGTACTCGAGGTTCTCGTACAGCGGCTCTGCGGACTGGCCGCTCATGGTGTAGGAGATGAGGTCCATCTCGTTGTGGGTCATGATGGTGTAGCCGTCGTTCTTGCTGTTGTAGCCCTGCAGAGCGCCGATGTAGCCTGCCGCGCCCTCAACGTTGACCGCAACGGTGGTCGCGCCGAGGTCGAGGTACTGCATCATGCCGCGGACGAGGTTGTCCGAGCCGCCGCCCGGAGCGTAGGGGATGACGATCTGAACGTCGTTCTTCGGATAGTCGAGAGAAGCGCCGTCAGAGCCGCCCTGTGCGGAGGAGGAACCGGTGTTGCCGCAGCCGGTGAGTGCGCCGGCGAGCATAACGCCTGCGAGAGTGAGAGATAATGCCTTTTTCATAATCTTTTCCCTTCCTTTGTCCAATTCAAACTGATTTCTTTCTTCTTTTTTGCCGGGTATCAGGGGAGTACGCATTTGAGGATCTGCGTGAACAGCAGCCAGAGGACGACGGTCAGAATGACCGAGTAGAGCACGATGACGCCGAACTGCTTCTTGGTCATCTTTTTGGCCTCCGCTTCCTCATTGCCCTCGTTCTCCTTGCGTGCGAACGTCGCACAGAGCACGATGTTCAGCGCGAGCGTGCAGGGGAAGAAGGTGAGCACGGGCAGCAGCAGCGCATACAGCACCAGTGCCGCAGCGGTGATCGCAATTTCCCTCGACACCGGAATGCACAGCTTTTTGTGCTCTGCGGCGCCTCGGAAGTCGATCGCGTAGATGAGCTGAAGAATGGCCATGGCCAGCAGGATGCCTGCGAGCAGATGGATGTAGGTGCTTGCCTGCGCCCACATGCCGCCCAGACCGTTCTCCACGCCGGTGATGATCTTCTTGCTCAGCAGCAGGAAGATGGACAGGCCGCCCATCAGCACTGCCAGCAGGAGGTCATTCGTGCTGCGGATAATTTTTTTCATAGACTTTTCTCCTTTCAACCACACCCCTCAGGTGAAGTGAGAATTTTTTACCCGCACCGTTCACCGCAGATACGGAACGGGCGTTATCTCAATAATCCGTATGAAAAAACCGCACCGTTCCATGCTGCGAAGGGCCGGAGAGCCGGCCGCGCAGCCGAGGGGTATCATCTCGGCGCGCGGCGCGGACCGTTTTCCGGTTCCTTCGCCTTATAGAGCAGTGCGGTTTTGACTTCTGCCGGGCGATTGCTCAGCAGTTGTACGGATTTTTGATTTGAATGCCGGTGTCCACGAACGAGGTCTCTACGGGCGCGTCGCGGAAGATCGCTTCCGTGAGCAGCTGCACAGAGCGGTAGCCCTGCATGTACGGTCCCTGATCGATGAGGAACTGCACGGTGCCCTTTTTCAGAAAACTCATATTGGACTCGGTTATGTCAAAACCTACTACTTTGATCCTGCCGGTCAGTCCGGCGTCATCGACGGCGTGCGCGGCGCCGCTGAGACCGGCGCCGCTGACGAAGATGCCCGAGATGTGCTCTCTCGCGGCGATCATGTCGCGCGTCTGCCGGTAAGTCAGCTCGTGGCTGCCCTTGCCGTAGATCACATGAGATACGTCGGTACCTCGCTTACGGAAGTACTCCGCAAATCCATTCAGGCGTTCCTCACTCGAAACGTGCCGGGCGTCAACGCCCACGAGCAGCATCTCGCCGCCCGGCGCCGCGATCTGTTCCATCAGACAGGCGGCGCAGGCGCCTGCCCGGCAGGAGTCCTGCCCGACGAAGCAGTCGCGCAGACCTTTGTCGCGGATATCCTCGTTGTAGACAACGATCTGCATCTGCTCCCGCGAAATCTCCCGGAGGCACCGGTCGATCTCGTCGGAGAGGACGCCTCGAATGGCGAGTCCGCGAACGCCTCCGTCCAGCAGCCGCCGGAGCGAGGCGAGGTAGCCCTCCGTATCATCGGGATGCGCGTATTCGATCAGCACCTCCACGCCATGCTGCTGTGCGTAAACGACGCCTTCGTTCACACCCTGCATGACCTGCTTCTGGAAATCCGGTTCGCGGAACGCGACCAGAATGCCGATCTTGTTTTTCTTTCGTGACAGGTAGAAGGCCCGTCCGAGCGCATTCGGCTGGAAATCCAGCTCCTGCATGACCGCCCGAACCTTTTCTTCGGTCTCCGGTCTGACCTGACCACGATTGTGGAGCACGCGGTCTACTGTGCCGCGTGACACGCCTGCGAGCTTTGCGATCAATTCCAAGTTTGTCATTTTTGTCGTCTTATCAGCCTTTCGAGCATTTTTAGTGTAGGGTTTGACATAATTTTATTATAAACCCACACACGTTCCCGAGGCAAACAAAATTCATTGTACAAAGTCGCCTCAATTTTAACATTTTCCGTTCCGTGCACGTGCACGAAACAATGCTAAAAATATGCAAAGCGCAGAGCCGTTCCGCTTTTTTATAATTCGTGCACGTGCACGAAACACTGAAAAATAAAAAGCGCCTGGTTTTTTACCCTTTGCTTAACTATAGTACAAATTCATATGAAGCAAATTACAAGCGTCATTTGTAATAAAATAGTTTCAATTTTTTTGTGATTTCCCACAAGAAATCTTAACGGGAACATAACAAAAATGTCCGCCTGCACAGCAGGCGGACATTTAAAATTTGAAACAGCCTTATTCCTCGGCCGTGCTTTCGGCCACAGCGATCTTGTGACGATCCGCGTAGCCGGTGAGGATGAGCGTCAGCGCGCCGTCGCCGGTGACGTTGCAGGCGGTGCCGAAGCTGTCCTGAAGCGCGAAGATGGTCAGCATGAGCGCGGTGCCCGTGCCGTCAAACAGCAGGATGCCGGTGATGAGGCCGAGCGACGCCATGACCGTGCCGCCCGGAACGCCGGGCGCGCCGATGGCGAAAATGCCGAGCAGCATGCAGAACAGGACCATCGTGCCGACCGACGGGATCTTGCCGTAAAGGATCTGCGAGACCGTCATGACGAAGAACACCTCGGTCAGGACCGAGCCGCACAGATGGATGTTCGCGAACAGCGGGATGCCGAAGTCGACCATGTCCCTGCGCAGGACAGTGGACTTCTTCGCGCAGCGCAGCGCGACGGCAAGCGTCGCCGCAGAGGACATCGTGCCGACCGCGGTGATGTATGCCGGGCCGTAGTGCCGCACGACCTCGATCGGGTTTTTGCCCGAGTATGCGCCGGCGAGCGCGTACAGCAGCAGCATCCACAGATAGTGACCGATCATGACGATCACGATGACCTTGAGGAACACCGGGAACTGCTTGGTGATCGTTCCCTCATATGCCAGACCGCAGAAGGTGGAGGCGATGAAGAACGGCAGCAGCGGGATGATGATCTTGGAGACGATGGCCAGAACGACGTTCTGGATTTCGTCGAGCAGCGCCTCCAGGCGCTTGGATTTGGTCCAGGTGATCGCAAGACCGACCATCAGCGACAGCGCGAGCGCGCTCATGACGTTCATGATCGCCGGGATCTCGAGCTGGAACAGCACCTCGGGCAGCTCCTTCAGACCCTCGACCTGCGAAACGATGGACAGGTGCGGAATGATGGCATAGCCTGCCGCAGCGGAAACGAGCGCCGCGCCGACCGACGAACAGTACGCCAGAACGAGCGCCACGACCAGCATGCGCGAAGCGTTGTGGCCGAGCTTGGTGATGGACGGCGCGATGAAGCCGATGACGATCAGCGGCACGCAGAAGGTGATGATCTGGCCGAGCACCTGCTTGATGGTAACGACGACATTCATGACCGCCTCGTTCGCCACGAGACCGAGCAGAATGCCGACGATCACGCCAAGCAGCAGCTTGAACGGCAGACTTTTAACGATTTTCCCCATAGTGATTACTACTCCTCTTTTTTATGCTCTTTCACAGGGTTCCCCCGTGACATCCATTATATGATACCTTTTATATCCCTTTTCGTCAACAGGTTTAAGGCTTTTTCATGCTTCCTCCCCTCCTCCAGAAAGCAAAACCCCCCTTCCACGATAGAAAGGGGGCCTTGCCGGAGACTTGCGGAAGGATCCGGGCAGGATATTCCGCTTACTGAAAGGGGCAGGTAGGAGGTGTCGTGTTGTTGTGTATCAGCCGATAGCGCCGTAGATGATGCCAAGTACAAGAGCCGCGAGGGAAAGCGGAATGTAGATGTACTTGCCAAGCGGGTAGAACCAGGAACCGATCGGCTTCTTTGCGCCGTTGTTGACTTCCTCGAGAGCGGACTTCTTGCTGAGTACCCAGAAGAACATGATGCCTGCGAGAGCTGCGCCCAGCGGGCAGATGTAAATGGATACAACGTCCATCCACTGAGAGGTCCACGGCTGAATGGAGATCGAAACGATCAGGCCGATGACGCCGATGGTGCCAACGGCTGCTGCGCGCTTAAACTTGAACTGCTCCTGCAGGAACGCGATCGGAGCCTCATACAGGTTGACGATCGAGGAAACGCCTGCAAACAGAACGCAGATGAAGAATACCACGCCGATGATACGGCCGCCGGGCATTGCGTTGAATACGTTTACGAGGTAAACGAACATCAGGCCAGGGCCGCCATGAACTTCGCTGATGCCAGCGCCGAGAACCGCTGCCATCGACGGAACGATAACGAGTGCTGCGAGCAGCGCTGCGATGGTGTCGAAGACTGCTACGTTGCGAGCGGAGCCCGGGATATCCTCGCCTTCCGGCAGATAGGAACCGTAAATAACCGAGCCGTTGCCTGCAACAGACAGGGAGAAGAACGCCTGGCCGAATGCAAATACCCATACCTTCGGGTCTGCAAGACCGGCCGGATTGATCTTCAGGATGTACTTGTAGCCTTCCTGTGCGCCCGGGAGGGTCGCGATGTAGACTGCCAGTACGAGGAACAGGCCGAACAGAACCGGCATCATGATCTTGTTTGCCTTCTCAATGCCGCCTGCAATGCCCATTACCATGATTGCGAGAGAAACGACCAGAGCGACGATCTGCCATACGCCGTTGCCGATGCCGAAGAAGCCGGCCGACGCCATTGCCTTGAGGGCTTCGCCGAGGGTCTCAGCCTCCGGTGCGGTCACGCCGAACGTACCGCCGATCGCGCCCATGTCGGTGCCGAGGCTGTACAGGCCGCCGCTGATCGACAGGAATGTGTACTTGAAGATCCAGCCGAGAACGACCGTGTAGCCGATCGCGAGCATCAGCGCGCCGATGATCGGGATAGCGCCGAAGGCTTTGCCAGCCTTGTCGCTGCCGGTCCGCTCCTTGGTGCACATGCCGAACGCGCCTACCGGGCCTGCCTTTGCGCGGCGGCCGAGCGCGAACTCTTCAATAACACCGGAAGAGCCGATCAGGATAACGAATAGGAAATACGGCAGCAGGAAGGTCATGCCTCCGTACTGCTGAACCATGATCGGGAAACGCCAGATATTGCCCATGCCGACGGCAGAACCGATACAGGCTAAAATAAATCCCCATTTACTTTGGAAGCCATCTCGTTTTTCTACCGTGTTCGTATCTTTACTCATATTTTACACCCCTCTTTTGTGTAACTGTTCTCTAAATCTCGAACATACCGGGTCATTGCGTAAAATGTTTTGCTGATGCTGAAAGAAAAAAGCAGCGTCCGCAGAAACTGTTTAGTTTTCCGCGGACGCTGCCGGTCTTGCCTTTCTCACAGAGCCCTCTGCGAGTCAGTATCTATTGTGCATGAGTCCTGCGCTCTTTCCGCGCGGCGCAGGTTACGTCCGTATTGTTACGGAAAAGGCACCGCGCCGCGAAGGTCACGGTGCCTCTCTCTTTTTATGCTATGCCGTGAGAACGGATGAAATTACTTCTCCTCGTTCGGGTACGGCTCCAGGAATGCGTGGAAGTGACGCATCGGCAGATTGTGGCCCCAGACAATACGCATGTTCGGGATGTTCTCACGATCCTCGTACAGAGCCTTGACGGCTGCGATAACGTAGTCGAGGTGCTCCTTGGTCAGACGGCTGCGGTCGATTGCGAAGCGAACTACGTTACATACTTCAGCCTGCTGCTCCGGGGTCTTCAGGTCATACTCCATGGAGTAGTCGCCCAGCTCGGATACACGGATGCCGTAGCGGCGGATCAGCTCAAGGCTGAAGCCCTCACCAGCGAAGGTGTCGTGGCCGCGCTTGCCGTCGAAGAACTCATCCATGTTGATGTATACAGCGTGGCCGCCTGCCGGCAGTACAACGCCCTTAACGCCAGCGTCGTAGAAGCCTTCTGCCAGGTAGTTACACTGAGCAACACGCTCGTTCATGTAGTTAAAGTCGCAGGACTCGTACAGGCCAACTGCCAGAGCCATGATATCACGGCCGGACATGCCGCCGTAGGAATCGTTGCCGTAGCAGGAGATCTGCTTAACCTTCAGCAGAACGCCAACGTCGGTCTTAACGGTGCCGTCTTCGTTGAAGTCGGAGAAGTTCTTCCAGAACAAGCCCTTATCGCGGAATGCCAGCATGCCGCCCATGTTAGCGTGGCCGTCCTTCTTAGCGGACATGGTGAATGCGTCGCAGTAAGAGAACATCTCGGTAGCGATCTCAGCGATGGACTTGTCGGCATAGCCTTCCTCGTTCATCTTGATGAAGTAAGCGTTCTCAGCCCAGCGAGCGGTATCGAATACCAGCGGGATGTTGTACTTATGCGCAACGCGGTTGATCTCCTTCAGGTTGCCCATGGAAACGGCCTGGCCGCAAACCGGGTTGTTGGTGATGCAGGTGAAGATCAGCGGAACGTTCTCCGGACCTACGCTCTGAATCAGCTGCTCCAGCTTCTCGATATCCATGTTGCCCTTGAACGGGTTCTTCTCGTAACGGCCGCCTTCCGGTACTTCCCACAGCAGGGTCTTGTTGTACAGGTTACGCGGAATGGAACCCATCTGCTTGATGTTGCCTTCGGTGGTGTCGAAGTGACCATTCGACGGAATGGTGAACTTCTTGCCCGGGTGACGCTTAGCCAGGATGTTGCGAACGATTTCCATCAGAACGGACTCAGCTGCACGGCCCTGCTGGATGATAAATGCGTTCGGGCGCTCCATCTGAGCTGCGCCGCCGTTGAACAGGCCGCCCTCGTACTCGCAGAGATAAACTTCGTCCATCATCTTCTCAACGTCGCGGCAATCGGTGCGAACGAGGTCGATGATCTTCTTCCAGTTCTTCTCGCCGCCGCGCTCGAAGATGTCGCGGAAGGTGTCGAGCAGAACGTAATAACCGGTGTTGCGGCCGTAAGCCTCGTCGCCGAGGAACAGGCTTGCCCACTGATGATTGGTCATTGCAGTGGTACCGGAGTCGGACAGCATATCAACGGTCAGCATGCCGGACGGGAATGCGAACTCGTTGTAATGAGTAGCCTGAAGAGCGCGCTCACGCTGCTCAACGGTTACTTCCGGAAGATCACGGACTGCGTAAGTAAAATGATGGGGTGCGGGTACGTTCAGCGGATACTGCTTGCTCATAATAAATTACCTCCATTTTTTTGGCGTTATTGCCGTTTGTGTTTTGGAGGCACCCCGGTCGTCGAAGAGGCTTTTTATTGTTTCCTCTCCGCCTGGCGGACAGCACCTTGTCTGTAAAAAAGGGTTATAACGGGGTTTCGCGCTGCGTCATTACGGTGCTACCGCAATGACCTCGATCTCTACCAGAGCATCCTTGGGCAGGCGCGCAACTTCAACAGCCGAACGGGACGGATAGCCGCCCTCGCCGAAGAACTCAGCATATACCTCGTTCATCGCGCCGAAGTTGTTCATGTCGCTGAGGAACACGGTCGTCTTGATGACGTCCTTCATGTCTGCGCCGCCCTCTTCGAGGATGGCCTTGACGTTGGTCAGCGACTGGCGGGTCTGCTCTTTAATACCCTCCGGGAAAGCGCCCGTGGCGGGATCAAGCGGAAGCTGGCCGGACGTGATGATCAGCTTACCTGCTGCAACACCCTGTGCATAGGGGCCGATCGCTGCCGGTGCCTTTTCCGTACTGATGATCTGCTTCATTTCCATCAGCCTCCTTTTCATGTCATAAACTTTATCACACTTAAAACCTTTTGTCAACGCATTATTGTGCACTTTGTATGAATGACCACAAACAAACCCCCGTTTTTGTGTCCTTTTTCCATATGTTTTGTGCATTCTCACAACTGAGTATTTTTTTAATTGTGATAAATTCCTTTTCACCTTCTTTTGACAAGCTCCGAGCGGTATTATATAATATAAGTAACACTTCTACCGGAAGAAAAACACACACACGTCGTTTTCCATTTCAAAAATGAGGTGAGAGCACATGGCAAATCCACTGTTGCAGCAGTATATCAAGGTAACCGAGTTTCTCGGTCTCACCCTCGGACCGGACTATGAGGTCGCGCTGCACGACATGACCGACAAAAACCGTTCCATCATCGCCATCGCCAACAACCACATCAGCGGGCGCGATGTCGGTGCGCCGCTGACCAACGTCGCGCTCAAGATCCTGATGGACAGGAGCTACGAGACGCAGGACTACCGCCTGCACTACTGCGGCATGTCCGCAAAGGGCAAGGTCCTCCGCTCATCGACCATGTTCATCAAGCAGAACGGCAAGCTCATCGGCATGCTGTGCATCAATTTCGACGATTCCAAATACCGCGAAGCGAGCGACGCCATCCTCAAGCTGTGCCACCCCGACCGCTTCGTCGAGGCGCATGTGCAGATCGACGAGTCGCAGTTTTCGGACAAGCCGGCGTGTCCCCCCGCAGTCTCGCCCGAGAGCTTTCATAACTCCATCGGCGATGTGGCTGAGGACGCCGTTGCAAACGAGCTGTCCCGTCTCGGCGTGAGCGCCGACCGTCTGACGCCCGAGGAGCGCCTCAAGATCGTCGCCTCTCTCAAGGAAGGCGGCATCTTCCTGCTCAAGGGCGCGGTAAAGGACGTCGCCGCGGCGCTTTCCTGCTCGCAGGCGAGCATTTACCGTCATCTCGCGCAGCTCAAGAGCGAAGTCCCGGAAGAATGAGGAGGTGACGCCATGCTGCGTGATTACGTGCGCCGCCTGCTCCGGCTCGCAGCCGGGATCGCCGTCAGCTCGCTCGGCATCGTGCTCATGCTTCAGGCAAACGTCGGTCTGGAGCCGTGGAGCGTGCTCCAGCAGGGCATGACGCTCGTCCTGCCGGTCTCCTACGGCCTCGCCTCGGTCATCGCAGGCGCCGCCGCGATCGGTCTGGCTGTCCTGTTCGGCGAGAGCTTCGGCGTCGGCACGATCGTCAACATCATCGGCTGCGGCGTGTGCATCGACGCGATGCTCGCACTCGACTGGGTGCCGCAGCTGCATTCGCTCCCCGGCGGCATCGCGATGCTGCTCGCCGGACTGGAGCTGCTCGCGCTCGGCACATGGATGTATATGCGCAGTGCGCTCGGCGCAGGGCCGCGCGATGCGCTGATGGTCGCGCTCGCGAGAAAGACCGGCCGCTCCGCCGGTGTCTGCCGCATCTGTGCGGATATTCTGGTCACGGTCTCCGGCTTTCTGCTCGGCGGCCAGTTCGGCATCGGCACGGTCATCTCCGCGCTCGGTCTCGGCTCGCTCATCAATCTGAATTTCAGCCTGCTGCATTTCCACCCGGCGAAGGTGCATCAGGAAAACATTGCGGAAACGCTCCGCTATCTCCGCTCATAATTTCCGCACCGCCCGCAGACAGCTCGCCTGCGGGCGGTGCTTTTCTGGCGTTTTTCGAATTTTCTCTTGCGCAGACCGCGAAAAAGCGCGATAATAGAGAAAGAAAACCGGTCTCTCAGCAACGGAGGAACGATTATGTCAGTGACACTCAAACAGATCGCCGATATGGCGGGCGTACATAAATCCACGGTCGACAAGGTCATTCACGACCGTCCGGGCGTGAGCGAGGCGAAGCGCGAACAGATCCGCGCCCTGCTCGAACAATACGGCTACGAGTCCAACCCGCTCGCAAAGGCGCTCAATTACCAGAAAAAGAAGCTGACCGTCGGCATTCTGCTGGCGCACACAGCAGCTTCCGCCGCGCTGCGGCACGGCATCGAGCGCGTGCGGCAGGATTTCGCGAGCTTCAACATCGCGCTCGACCTGCGCGAGACCGAGGCCGCCGACACAGAGCAGCAGGCCGCCTGTCTGCGGGAATTCCGCGAGAGCGGAGCGGCCGGCGTCATCGCCTGCACGACGGATGATGAGGCGGTGAAAACCGCGCTCTGCGCCCTGCACGATGCGGATATTCCGCTCATTCTTGTCCACAGCGCGCCGGAAAACGTGCCGTGCCTGTGCCGCATCGAGCAGGATGTGCAGCAGGCAGGCCGCACGGCGGCGCGAATGCTCAGGCTTCTGCTCGGCGGCAGCGGCAGGGTCGGCGTACTGCGCACCCCGGGCGGCGTCACGCCGCAGGAGCAGTCGCTCGCGGACGCGCTCGATGAAAATCTGCCGCTCGCAGTGGCCGCCGAGACCAAGCCCTCCCCCAAGCTCGCCTACATGAACACCCGTGCCCTGCTCAGCCGCTGTCCCGGACTCGATGCGCTCGTCATCCTCTGCGGCTGCGTGCCCGAGGTCTGCCGCGCGATTCATGATGCAAATCCGGCCGCTCGTCCCGCGCTGCTGTGCTTCGAGAACAGCCCGGAGATCGCCGCGTTCCTCCGCAGCGGCGCGGTCGCCTGTGCGGTCAGCTGCGACGCGGCCGAGCAGGGACGGCTCGCCATGCGGCTGCTGTTCGAGCACCTCGTCTACGAGCGCACACCTGAGCAGAGCACGGTCTGCACGCCGAGCCTCATCACCCTCGCGGAAAACGCATAAAAACCGCGCGTTATCTATAAACTCTCGCTCACCGTCACTGGCAGGCGAGAGTTTATAATTTTTTTGTGAACTTTCCATCCTGTAAATTGACAACGGTTTGCGCGTAAACTATACTGTAAAATGAAAAAGAATGCTGAGGCAGCACCCTATCATTTTGCGGTGCCGCCCTTAACCCAAGGGGAGATTTACTATGCTGAACGAGGACACGCGCCTGCTGCTCGCGCGCTGTCGCAGGGGAGATGCCGAGGCGCAGAGCGAACTGCTCCGCGCGATACAGCCGCGTCTCTATTTTTACTGTCTGAAAATGCTGAAGGACGAGCGCCGCGCACAGGATACCGAACGGAAAATCTTCTGCGAGGTGCTGAACGGCCTTTCTGAACTGAAAAACGACGAGGATTTCCCGCTCCGGACGGTGAGCACCGCCGCAAGGCTGTGCCGCGCCGCGGCAAGGAACGCCGCGCCCGAGCAGGCCGACTCCGCGCCGTTTATCGACGGCCCGGTGCAGGTCCTGCCGGACAAGGCGCTCGACAGCGAGGAGAACCGCTGTCTCGCCGCCGCGCTCACTGCCGCCCTGCCCGATGTACAGCGCGAATGCGTGCTGATGTACTATTATCTCGAAATGAGCATCAGCGAGATCGCAGCCGCTCTTGCCATTTCCGAAAGCGCGGTAAAAACGCGCCTCGGCGGCGCGCAGAGCGCCATAGAGCGCGGCGTTCGCGGGAGAGAGACCGCCGACCCGTCGCTGCGGGGCGTATCCCTTCTGCCTTTTCTGCGGCATTTTCTGTGCCTCGATGCGGAACTGACCGAGCTCGACGCACAGACCGCCGCAAGGCTCGTGCAGGCCGCGCTCGCGAGCGTCGAAAAGAAGGCCGCAGCCTGCGAAAAGGCGGCGGCGCGCTCCGCTGCCCGGGACGCCGCGAAAAAAGCAGGCAAGTCTCCGCTGCTGCTCCTCCTCGCGAAGCACCGCCATGAAACGTTTGCGGCCGTTTTTGCGCTCGTGCTGTGCTCTGCGGCGCTCATCGCTTGGGGCACGCAGCCGAAGATCGAAAACGTCCCCGACGAGACAGCCTCCGCCGAGATCGAGGCGCAGACCGGGGAGGACAGCTTTTCCAATCCGTGGGCGGACACCGATACCGACACGGAGGACGCCGAGGCGGGCGTTGTCCTGACCGTGCACCACCGCGTGCTCGCCGCACGCAGCTGTCCGCTCGTTACCTATGTGTCCGCCTACGACCGCGCGACCGGCGATGCCATCCCGGAAAGCGAGCTTGAATGGTCGGTCAACCGCCGCTCCCTGCTGCGCTTTAACCCGGATGACGGCAGCGTCTCCATCCCGGGCGACCCCCTCGGCGAACAGGTCTCCACCGGCACGGTCGAGCTGACCGTCAAGTGGGGCAAATATACCGATACCGCGGTGTTTGATCTGGTGGAGCAGCACGAAAACGCGATTCTCGACCGCACCAGCATCACGCTCCCCGCGAACACCGAAACGACCGCCGTGCCGACGAAGATCGACATCACGCAGGACGGCGTTATCGTCCTGCGCCAGATTTTTTCCGGCAGCGAGTTTTATTTCGACAAGGCGACCCAGAGCACGGTCATGACCGACCAGAGCTATACCGACGAGATCGAGAGCGTCGAATGGATCGTAGACGACCCGTCCATCGCGGAAGCCGTGCCGCAGGTCTCCCCGAACGGAAAGACCTTCTACTGCACCTTCCGCACATACCAGCCCGGCCAGACCTGTCTGACCTGCCGCGTGACGCGCACGGACGGCTCGACGGCCTACCAGTACTGCGACATCACGGTCGTAGAGCCGACCGAAGAGCAGCAGACCGCAGACAGTACGCAGACGGACGAGACCGCGCCGGTCTCTCCCGATGCCGCAGCGGCCGAATAAAAATAGATAAAATTCCAGCCTCGACATTTCTGCCGAGGCTGTATTTTTGTATTTCGTTTTGTAATATTTATCAGATTTATTCCTCGACGTATTTCGCCGCCGGGTCGAGCACGACCGCGCGCGTCGCGTTATCGTAGGCTACGCCGCAGTCGAGCGCCTGCGCCAGATCACGCAGCTTGACATAGTTCGCGTCGTCGATCAGATAGCTTTTCAGCGTCAGCGCCTCCCCGTCAAGGGTAATGCTCTGAGAGCCTGCGCCGGCCTGCACGACCGCCGCATCGCGCATACCCGAAAGCTCGGTCCCCAGCGCCTCGTATGCGCCGCCGCGCGACAGCTGTACGCTGTCCGACGCCGCATCATACGCGACCGCAAACGCCTTCTCCGTGCCCGAGAGGGCCGCTGCGGCATCGCGCAGCTTGATATAGTTTGCATCGTCGATCAGAAACGCAGTAAATGCCGCCCTGTTTTCCCCGACAGCGAACGCCGCATCGTTCGGCAGGGCGTTGACGGTCGGGTTTTTGATACCGGGCAGAGCACTCAGCGCCTTGAAGGTATAGCCCTCGGCTTTCCAGCCGGAAATGAGGTCGTTCAGGATCGCCGCATTAGTCGAGGAGACCGCGTGCAGCAGGATGATGGCTCCGTTGTGCGCGCGCGCACGGATGGTCTGCTTCGCGGAAGCATAGGACGGCTGCGACGCCGGGTCCCAGTCTGCATACGCGACGCTCCACAGCGTCGTGTGGTAGCCGAGCGACTGTGCCCAGCTGAGATTATCATAGGTATACGAACCCTCCGGCGGACGATAGAACGGCGCGATGCGGCGTCCGGTCAGCTGCCTGTACTGCGAGCTGACCGCCGTCAGCTCGGAGGTGAAGCGCTCCTTCCCCACCTTGCTCATGTTGGGATGATTGTTCGTATGGTTGCCAACGAGATGGCCCTCGTCGCCCATGCGCCTGACAAGTGCCGGAGCGGTCTTGAGGTAATCGCCCACGACGAAGAACGCGCCGGGAACGTGCTGCTTTTTGAGGGTATCCAGTATTTTGGCAGTATTTCCGTTTTCGTAGCCGCAGTCAAACGTAAGATACAGCGTTTTCTCGTCCGCGCTCCCCATATAATAGGCGCCGTACTTTGCGAGCGTCTGCACGGTATCCTCGCCGTTCGGGGGCTGATGAAGGCCGTTTCCGTACCAGAGACCCCAGTTGGTCGCTCCTGCCGGGAGCAGCGCCATACCAAGCGCAAGCACTGCGCAAAGCGTCCGTTTACAGATGTTTTTCATGCCGTTCTCCTCCTTCGCCTTTCGACAGCTATCGGCGGACGATCCCCGTGTCCGCCATCCTTTTCTTTATCATAGGCGAAACTGCACCTGTGTGCAAGCGGTGTTCAGAAATGTAACTGTAAAAAATCCTGTCAAAATCTTATGCATTGTGCTATACTTTTCAGCAGAAAGAAGGAATTTGCATGTCAGAGAAACTTGCCGTCCTGTTCCCGGGCGTTGGCTACCAGATCGACAGACCGCTGCTGTACCACAGCGCGAAGCTGGCGCGTGAGCGCGGATACGAGGTCTGCACAGTCAGCTATCCGCCGCTGCCGACCGGTCTGCGCGGTAAGCCGGAGAGGATCCAACAGGCGATTGAGCTTTGCAGCCGCGCCGCGGCCGAACAGCTGTCCGGAATTGTGCCCGATCAACACAAACAGCTCCTGTTTATCTCTAAAAGTCTCGGAACGGCAGTTGCGGCGGTCTGCGCCGCCCGGTTTTCTCTCTCTCCGCAGCAGGTCTACTACACGCCGGTCGAGAACTCGTTTGCGTATTTCAGACGCGAAGGTCTGGTTTTCCACGGTACCGCAGACCCCTGGGCGCGCACCGAGGTCGTAAAAAACGAATGCAGGCGGCTCGGACTGCCGCTTTTTCTTGTAGAAAACGCAGATCATTCGCTCGAAACCGCCGATACACTGCATGATCTTGAGACCCTGCACCGCGTCATGGCGCGTACCGCGCAATATCTGGATGAACGCTGATTTTTCCACAGGCTGTGCATATTTTACGCGAAATGGACATATTTTGTCCATAGCACAGGATATAATAAAGGGGAAGTTCGTGAAATGCTTTATTTGCGGATTTCAATCTTCATTCTTCATTTCTTTTCCGAACGGCATCATGATGCGATGCCGTTCATCTATTTTTGTGTGAAAAAAGCAAAAAAAGACTCAGAACCAAAGTCCTGAGTCTTAATTGTGTGCGCGTTGAGTTATCTTCCCGGGCCGTCGCCAGCCAAGTATTGTCACCG
>ENA-OUNS01000934-OUNS01000934.1-human-gut-metagenome-genome-assembly--contig:-NODE-934-length-22465-cov-5.741365_pt1 | contig 22465 bp, 20 predicted proteins | sample MGYA00243237_ERZ505104 | MGnify/ENA primary metagenome ERZ505104 (study PRJEB26097, sample SAMN02711295) | human gut metagenome | biome: Gut microbiome | host: Homo sapiens | place: Denmark: Copenhagen...
ACGAGATCGCGAATAGTGACTGGAGTTCAGACGTGTGCTCTTCCGATCTCCTTGCTGTACTCCCGCAGATGTTCACTTCTCTGGACCACCGCGGACCACGTGCATTATACCGCTGCTCGAATTAAAATGTACGTTAATCGTCAGCTGATCACCGAAGCAGAACAGGAGATTTCGTTTGATATCAATACAGCTCCGATGAATGATATCGGCGTTTGCTTCAGGCAATATCAAGGTACCGTCCGAGCAACCGTTCGGAATGCGGTGAGCGGACGAACCTGTCGTCTGGATATCATGACCAATCCAATAGAACAGCACACCTTTGTACCCGATGCTGATGGCAACGCCTATGTCGACCTGAACTGCGATCTCGATGCACTCAGGGAGACGCAGTATCAGCTGTTGAGCTTTGTTTCGTCTGCAAGCATGAACAGAGCTGCTCTGACCATTGAGAGAACGGCATGGAGCAACTGTACGGATGCTTTTCCGGAAAATCATGAGTTTTCGTATGCTGTTGATGAAAACCATATGCTGATACTTCAGACCGATATCGATAATATCGATGAATGTGTTCTGATGCTCAACAGCGCAGAAGCCGCAGACGATCTCAGAATCGAACTGAAAGACGGTTTAGCCTTGACGGAACGGCTGCTCTCTCAGCCAAATGCGTATTACACATCCGCTTCGCTGCTGCGACCAGCAGGCGATAAGGAAACTGTTCTCGCGCACAGCAATCAGATTTTGAATGTGTCCAGTTCTTTGCCGCCAGTCGAGATAACAGGTGCGGAACACTTGGAATCCGGAAGGCTGTCTATCCACATCGGCGGTAATCCTGATACAGAATCCTGTTACTTTTTGCTCACGAATGATCAATATCTGCCTCTCGAGGCCGAACAGGATCAGCTGACGTGCAGGACTGACCTCGACCTTGACGGTCAGAGAATTGAAGTAATCCGTACACAGGTTTTGCAATCTGGTGATATGTTCACGCTCTACTGTTCGGCGCGCGATAATGGATTTAAATTCCCGGAAAAGGAGACAGAACCAGACATCAAGGATCCGGAAAAAGAACCGGGCAAGGATAACCCTCGTCCGACAGATGAAACCGCCGATATTTTCATCGAGCAGATTCAAAGAGGCGGCGAAGTCCGTTTGACCGCTCCGGTTACAATAACAGACAATAGCAATAATATCGAACTCGAAAAGGATGTAACCCTTGATTTGAACGGGCAGACACTCGATTTGTCAGCAATCTCCCTGTGGGTCCCGGCGGGCGTTTCGTTGACGGTAAAGGACAGCGAGGGGAGCGGCGAAATTCAAAGCTCCGTCTCTATTATTTATAATCAAGGCGGCACCATACGCATCGAAGGCGGTGCTCTGTCCATATCTGACAGTGCTAGCAGCAGTTGCGCATTGTACCAGCAAAGCGGAGAGATGACCATAACCGGCGGCACATTTACCGGCACTGCTGAGTCAGCTGCACTTGCCGCAATGGGCGGAACGATCTGTATCGAAGACGGTATATTTGAAGGTCCCGTCGCAATACGCGCTTTTTCAAAGGCAAAGATCACCATGACCGGCGGAGAACTTCGCGGATCGGTTGTTCAGAAAGGATCTTCCGAGATTATCATCGGTGAAAATGTGCGCCAGACTGCATAGCTGCAAAAAAATACAAGCCACGGGTATTCACCTGTGGCTTGTATTTTTCGCACTGTCATATGCTGACGCCGTTGACAATTTTGAAAGCATGTGCACGATTTCCGGTCAGGCAATCGGTAAGATTATGGCAGCTCATGCGCTGTAATGCCTCGATCGATCGAGCACTGTAGAATGCTGCATGCGGAGTAAGGATTACGTTTTCACGACCGATGAGCGCACACTTTTCCAAATCCGGTTTTTCTGCTTCGAGGACATCCAGTCCTGCCGCGCGAATCAATCCGTTATCTAATGCGCGAACCAGCGCTGCCTCATCGACGCTGCCGCCTCTCGAAACATTGAGAAAAATCGGATGTTTCTCCATAGCTGCAAAGCCTGCGTCATCGAAGAAGTGCCAGTTCTCTGCGGTCAGATTCATGTGATTGCTGATCACATCGGACTCGCGCAGCAGTGTTTTTGCATCTGTGATAATAACGCCGAGTTCTGCGGCCTGCTGCTCGTCAGCATTTGTATCGACCGCAAGCACGCGCATCCCGAATCCCCGCGCTCTCCGGGCAACTGCGCGGCCGATTTTACCGAATCCGAACAATCCAAGCGTACTGCCATTTAACCCCATCGGCTTGGAGGCCATATAATACTTCCAGCAGTGCTCACTGTCAACGGTATGGATGTAGGTTTTAAGCCTGCGGTCCAGCGCAAGCATGAGCGCCATAGTATGGTCAGCGACCTCCTGTGTGCAGTATTCTCCGATTGCGCATACCGGGATGTCGCGTCGGCGGGTCTCCTCCAGATCGACGAAGTTATAGCCGGTTGCGTTAATGGAAATCGCCTTGAGGGCGGGCATGTGATCGAGCGCTGTCTTGTCCAGAGGAATAAATGCAGTGAGCAGGCCATCCGCATCCTGCATTTCACGGTAAAATGCCTCAGGATCGGTATAGGGATGTGTAACAATGGCTGCATCCGGAATAACCTCGCGCAGAAAGGTGTATTCCTTTTCCAGTTCCCGACCCATTACATCCGGATAATCTGCGATAACGATTTTCATTTTATGCCTCGTCTGCAATCTGATCAAATACCTTGCCGAGAACCGAAAGGGCCGTGTCGATTTCCTCCTTCGAAACAGTCAGCGGCGCAATGAAGCGAACAACGTTTTTGTCGCAGCCGCAGGAGAGAAGATACAGGTCATGTTCAAGCGCAAGCGAGACAATTCGTGCAGTCATTTCGCGGTTCGGAGAGCCGTCCGGATAAACCATTTCCATGCCGATCATCAGGCCAAGACCGCGCACATCACCGATCACAGGGTACTTTGCCTGCAGCTTTTTCAGTTCGCCGATGAAATACTCGCCCATGCGGCGGCCATTTTCGATCGCGCCGCCCTCGAGCGCGTCAATCGTAGCAAGTGCAGCGGCACAGGAAACCGGGTTTGCGCCAAACGTGCCGCCGTGCGCGCCGGCAGTCCATTTGTCCATGATCTCCGCCTTTCCGACGACCGCCGACAGCGGCAGACCATTAGCAATGCCCTTGGCGCAGGACATAATATCCGGCTTGACGCCGTGCGTCTGCCATGCGAACATATTGCCGGTACGCCCGAATCCGGTCTGGACCTCGTCAAAAATCAACATGATGCCGTATTTGTCACAGATTTCACGCACGTACTGTACCCATTCGCGCGGCGGTACAACGTAGCCGCCCTCGCCCTGTACCGGCTCCATCAAAATCGCCGCAACCGAATACGGGTCGACCAGGCGCTTGAAAATATCATCAAACTGAGTGAAGTACTGCTTCGGGCATTTGCCGTCTTCCATCTTGTACGGAGTGCCGAACAGCTTGGGGTATTCGGCAAAATAAATGGAGGGGACAAGACCTTCGTAATGCTTGCGGTACGCAGAATTGGAGGCTGTGAGAGAGGTGCACATCATCGTGCGCCCATGGAAGGAACCCTTGAATGCAATGATTGCCGGACGCTCGGTTGCATACTTGGCCAGCTTGACCGCGCCCTCGACGGCTTCTGCACCGGAGTTGGAGAAGTAAACCTTATAGCCGCCGCCCATCAGACCGACAATGCGCTCCGCAAGAGCGGTCTCCTTCTCATAGTGGAACAGATTGTGGCAGCAGTGCACCATCTTATCAAGCTGCTCGTGCGCCGCCTTGACAACAGTCGGATAATTATGGCCGAGGTTGTTTACTGCGATGCCGCTGCCAAAATCCAGGATTTTGCGGCCGTCATCCGTATACAGGTAGCTGCCGGAGGCATGATCGATACCGAACGGCATCTTGTGCAGCGCAAAGGGCGGCATAACAGCAGCAGAACGTTCATACAGATCAGACATGATAATTTCCTCCTCAATCAAAGTAGTAATGTATGGTTTTCGCAATAAAGTCCGGAAGCTTGCCGAAGGAATACGGCATATAAATACGCTCGGTCCACTTATGGCAGTCCTTGCCCCACACGCCGTAGTTTACAGCGGGAATATTGAGCGCCTTCGCCGTTTCGAGCGGCACCGGGTAGAGCTTTTCGTAGCCTGGGAAGCAGTTCTTCAGCATGGCGACCGAGTCATCATCATCGTCAATCTTCAGATAGCTCGAGTCGGTAAGACTCGGGAAAAACTGCTGAAGTTTCATAACCTCGCCGCTCTCCGCAGAGAATGCAGATGCGATTTTTTCCAGATCGCTGATTACCCGGGCCTCGTCGGCATTTTCCTTCTTCAGCGTGTTATGCGGGCAGAACGGCGTTGCAAAGAACACAACGACTGTTGGCGTTTTAATTCCGCACAGATCAGAAAGCGCCTGTACGATACGAAGCGAGGTGATGCGCATATCGTCGCCGGCAGAAATGGAAGCATCGGTAACGCTGTCGATATAAGCATCCAGATCACCGTCACAGGTTTCCTTTGCGCGCAGGTACAGTTCACGATAGTCAATGACCTGCGTTTTCTCGATCAGAGAGGAGTAGCGATTGCCGGAGATTTCACAGTAGGTGCGGTAACGTTCATCCGCCGCCTGCATCACGTTGTTCAGTGCGGTACGCGCTGTATCCTTGAGCTGAGCCATAATCTCGGTCAGCTGACGATTGTGAACAAAGTAGTTAAAATAAACAGCAGCTGTGTGCGGTGTCTGTACATTATATCGCGGCTTGAGATCCTGCATTTTAAGCACGGTAGGCGGCAGAGTATATTCTCCGTTATAGCCGTCGCAGAAATCCGGATTGCGATCGATGATGCGTGTCAGTTCAGCAGCGGTCAGGTCAGGGGAGAAGCCCTCAAAGCACTGAGCGACATGTGTCTCGCGCCCAATAATGTAAAACATCGGGAGCAGCTTGCCGACTGCGCCGGTATAGACATAACGAGTTGTATCGCCTGCGTACATCGGGCAGATGAAGTCATTATTGATCGCCAGCCTGAATGTCAGATTGTGCTGTTCCTGCAATTTACGCAGCAGGGGAAGTTCCTCGATGATGCCTCGATGCAGCGTCTCTTCGACCGGATTAAACGACAGCAGCAGATTGCCGTGTAATTTCTCCGCCTGTTCCGCGAGATGCTTCGCTAGCACGAGAAATACAGCATCGCCGCCCTTCATGTCACAGGCACCGCGTCCAAACAGATAATCGCCGCTCTCCAGATCACGCCGCGCATCCTCGGGCAGCTCCGCATCACGAAACACCTCTGCAAGCTTGTCACAATCGAACGCATACGGCTTGTACCTGCCGAAATCATCCACATCCACTGTGTCAATGTGACCGTGCAGCATGATCGTGTCCCGCTCGGTTCCGTCACCGCCCTTGAGCAGCGCCATAACGTTGCGGCGGTGCAGCGGGTCCTCATTCAAATCCTGTGTGATAACCAGCTCCGGATGTGCCTTGAAATAAGGAATGTCGCGCAGATATGCCTCAATCGCATCTGCAATATCTCGTTCACCGGATGTCGCATTCATGCTGGGAATGGATACCAGCTTTTTGGTCAGCGTTTTGATCTCATCAAACAGATCCATTGATCTCATCATCCTTCCAATGTGTACGGTATACAATACTGTTTTGAAGAAAGACTTCCCGCGAGGGGAAGCCCTCCTTCAAGCATGTCATCAGCCTGCATTCTGCTCCGCTGCAATAGAGCTGTATTCATCAATCCACTGATCGATCAGGCCGGCATCCTGGCACTCCTTGATGGTTTCGTTGATGAGCTCAAGGAAGTCCTCGTTGCCCTTCGGGACTGCAATAGCGGTATCCTTGTAGCGAACGTCCTCAGGAAACTCCGCGTCACACAGAACCAGATCCGGATTTGCGATAAGGTACGGCTGTGCAACAGTAGACTCGATAACAACGCCGTCTGCCTTATTGGTGGTCAGCTCGAGAACGGCGAGCGGGATTTTTTCCATCGAAGTTACGCTGACACCCGGCATGGACCCTTGCGCAATCTTTTCCTGCGTAGTGTTCTTCTGTACGGCAATGGTCTTGCCGTTGAAGGAGTCAATGTCCTTATAGCTGTCGGCATCCGCCTTGCGAACCATGATGCGCTGCTCGGCCTTCAGATAAACATCGGAGAAGTCCATATTCTGCTTGCGTTCCTCAGTGGGGGACATGCCTGCGAGCATAATATCAACCTGATCGGCAGCGACCGCTGCAAGGTTTGCGGTAAAGGTGGTATCCTCGACCTTCTTCTTCACCTCGACACCGAGCTTGTCGCTCAGCTTCTCGATGATCTTGTCGCCGAGCGCCATATCAACGCCGATTACGTCCTGATTTGCGCTCGAAATATCAACGAACTCATACGGCATATAGCCGGAAGCCGTCGCAATTACCATTTCGCCGGACTCCTTGATACGGGTCAGTACCGGGCCCAGATCGGAAGCATCAGCCGATGCAGAGGCTGCCTGCGTATCTGCGGAAGTATCGGCTGCGGCGGTGTCCTTGCTGCCGCAGGCCGTCAGGACAGAGGCCATGCTTGCAGCAGCAAGCAGCAGGGAAAGCGTGCGTTTTACGGTGGTTTTCATATGAGTGTCCTCCTTTTGAATGTGAAACGGCTGAGAGTACGTTTCTATCATTAAATATAATGATAACAAATTGAATTGATTTACCGATCCGCTTTTTTGAAGTGTTTTTCCATTGCATGTACGCCGCGTCCAACGGTAAACGTCATCACAAAGTACAGGAATGCAATTACAATAAGCGGAGTGAATACACGGCCGGTCGAACTGATGGTATTAAAGGTAAACATCAGCTCTGCAACGCCAATGACCATGACCTGCGAGGATGCTTTGATAAGGTTTGCAAATTCGTTGCCGAAGTTCGGGAGAATGTTCTTTACTGCCTGCGGCACAACGATCATCATCATCGAACGAACCGGGCCGAAACCGATCGAGCGCGCGGCCTCCATCTGTCCGGGATCGACCGACTCAATGCCGGAACGGATGATCTCGCAGATATAACCGCCGGAATTGATCGTCAGTGCAATAATGCCGTACATAACACGATTGCCTGCGCTGCCGAGAAAGGCCGGAACCGGAGGCTCAATGCCGATCATCGGCAGGCCGTAATACACGAGCATGATCTGTACCAGAACCGGCGTACCTCGCACGAATTCGATCCATATATTTGCGATCCAGCGAAGCGGTGCGATCCTGCTCATGCGAAGGAAGCACAGGCCGCCGCCAACCAGAATACTCAGCACGCCTGCAATCGCCGAGAGAATCAGCGTATTGCGCAGACCGCCGATAAACAATGCGGAGTATCTCGACAGGAAACCGGTCATATCCGCAAGCCAAGCGTTAAAATCCATATTTATTTCCCCTCCTCACAGCGCCCGCTTTTTTGAGTACCGGACACTGTATACAACAGAAACTGTGAAATTACTTTAATACCTTGCCAAGGAAATTCACCAGGCGCTCGCTCTGCGGATGCTCGAACAGCATTTCCGGCGTTCCGGATTCCTGAATAACACCATCTGCCATGAATACGACCTTGCTCGCGACCTCGCGTGCAAAGCCCATCTCATGCGTAACGATAATCATTGTCATGCCATCCTTTGCAAGATCCTTCATGACCTCAAGCACCTCGCCGACCATTTCAGGATCGAGCGCCGAAGTCGGCTCGTCGAAAAGAATGACATCCGGCTCCATTGCAAGCGTGCGTGCAATCGCAATGCGCTGCTTCTGACCGCCGGAAAGCTGACTGGGGTAGGCATCGCGTTTATCGGACAGGCCCACCTGCTTGAGAAGTCTTTCCGCAAGTGCATTCGCCTCAGCGGTCGGCATCTTGCGCAGCTTGCGCGGTCCGAGCGTGATGTTTTCGAGCACGGTCAGATGGGGAAACAGATTGAAATGCTGAAAGACCATGCCGATACGCTGCCGTACCTTATTGATGTCAACCGGACCGCGAGCAATGCTGTGACCTTCGAACTGAATATCGCCGCCCTGGATGGTTTCAAGCTGATTGATGCAGCGCAGGAGCGTGCTCTTGCCCGAGCCGGAAGGCCCGATCAGCACGGTTACCGAACCCTGCTTGATATAAAGATCGATGCCCTTTAAGACCTCAAGCGACTTAAAACGCTTGCGAAGATCAATCACCGCAATCAGCGGATCGATCTCAGCATTAAAAGCCCGTCCGGTCATGCCGTAACTCGATTCTCGCTTATTCGAAGAACGGTTTGCCGTTTTCATGTTTGTCCCTCCTCTGGAATGCCCGGTAAAAAGAAAACGACAAGAACGTTTTCCATCCGGACGTCCTTGTCGTTGTTTGATGGGCTTATTATAGCGCCCACTCCGTCATCTGTCAACAGGGCAAATGCAATTTCGGCTTTATTACCGTTCTGCTCGAAGGATACATGGCATCCTCTTGTGATATGTGAACAAAATCGGCGTGTAACGCTTAAAAAAGCATCGGAGATGGCGAAATGATTTCAATAAATGGGGTAAAACATCCTTTAAAAGAAAGGGTTGACAATTCCATGGCGTACGAGTTACACTGTATACAGTATACTAATTCTTGTGAAAGAGGGAACTTATATGATGTATCGCACGGAGGCGGCAGGCTGTCTTATATCTGCCGAAAACTGCTGATGGAGGCCGCGGTATTAACGCTGCATCAGGTCATACTGATGATGCTCCTGATCGCTGTCGGAATAGCTTGTGCGCGTCTCAAATGGTTTTCAGATGAAGTTGCGCAGGCGCTCAGCAGATTTCTTTTGTGGTTCGTAACACCGGCGCTTCTGATCGATGCATTCAGCCGGGACTATAATGCGGCCGAAGCGCACAATCTTCTGCTGTCCGGTCTGCTCGGCATTGTATTCCATCTGCTGGCGGCAGGTATTGCGAAGCTCGCCATTCGCTGCGGCGACAAGGGGAAATGTGCCGTTGCGCGCATGAGTGCGATGTACTCGAACTGCGGCTTCATGGCGTTTCCGCTCATTTCTGCGGTGTTTGGAGAAATCGGCGTTTTTTACGGCAGTGCATTTGTCGGTATGTTCAATCTATCCCTCTGGACACAGGGGCGTGCTCTTCTGCTTGGTCGAAAGGGAATAACCATGCGGGGCGCACTGTGCAATGCCGGCGTTCTCGGCACGATCGCAGGCTGCGTGCTGTATTTCTGCCGCTTTCCGCTTCCCGGCATTGCAGGCAGTCTGGCGGCTTCTCTGGCGTCGCTTAATACGCCGCTTGCCATGATCGTGATCGGCGTATTTCTTTCCCGCTGTTCGCTGCGCTCGCTGCTGTGCTGTGAAGTGCTTTGGCCGTCGCTGCTCCGTACTGCCGTTATTCCGCTATGCTATTTCGCGGTCCTCTGCATACTGCATGTCTCGCGATGGGGGAGCGCGGGTGGCTCCATTGGGACTGTTGTCATGCTCTGTGCATCCTGCCCGTCCGCTGCGAGCAGCGTGCTCATGACCGCATCTCTGGGTATGGACTCGGTCTACGGCTCACGTATTATTTTCATGACAAGCATTTTATCTGTTTTTACGATCCCAATGCTTGCGCTTCTGACCAGTTTAATCTTACTGTAATTGACAAAATGCTTGCAGGAATGTATACTGTGTGCATAGACAAACTACGGCAGGTGAAACAGCATGGCACTGAAAAACTTAAAAAAGGATCCATCTCTGACGGATAAGGCGTACAGCGCAATTAAAAGCGCGATTATGAGCAATGAATTAACTCCCGGCACCGTTCTGGCGGAGGAAAACCTCGCCTCACAGCTCGGCATCAGCCGCACACCGCTCCGTGCAGCGCTGCAGCGTCTGCAGCATGAGGAGATCGTGATGCAGAACGGAAAAAACATGGTCGTAGCCGAGGTAACGGAACGGGATGTACGCGATATCTCTGTCGTGCGCATACAGCTGGAGCCGCTTGCCATCCGCCTGCTGGCGCAGAACGGCGGCATTACAGCCAAACACCTCGACCGTCTGTATCTTTGCGGCGAAAAGCAGCTGAATGCCTTGCGGAGCGGAGACAGTGAGGCTTTTCTCGATCAGGATGCGCTGTTTCACGTTTCTCTCGCACAGCTGACCGGAAACAGCTTTCTCACAGATCTGGTAATCAAAAGCAACGAAACCATCCGCCGCTTTCATACGCTTTCCGGTTCGCTGTCGTTCCATGCAGAGGAAGCTGTGCAGGAGCATACCGTCGTGCTCGATTATCTGCGCGACGGTCGCTTTGACCTCGCAGAGCAGGCGCTTCGTTCGCATCTTGAGCAGGTGCAGCAGCGCATGTTTGCGAAATAACGTAATTGATCAGGCAATTTGATTTTTTCAGTTGCAGTCTGCGCAAAAATGCGGTATACTGTAATCATTAGAAAACAATAAAAATGATAGGAATACGGTAAGTGCCGTACTTCCATATCTCTCAAACAACAGGAGGTTTATCTCATGGCTATTACGAAAAAGACCACGATCGGCGAGGTTCTCAACCTCAACATCGAGACCGCAAAGTTCTTCATGGAAATCGGCATGCACTGTCTGGGCTGCCCGGCATCTCAGGGCGAAAGCATTGAAGAGGCTTGCATGGTACACGGTACGAATGCAGACGAGCTGGTTGCCAAACTCAACGCCTTCATTGGTGAGTAAGAGGAAAGACACGAGTCGGCGGTGTATTCTGCCGGCTCTCTTTTTTTAGGTTATGGAAAGTATGATTTTAACACCGCGCCTTGCCTGTATTGCAGCACTCGTGCCGCAGGGCGCACAGCTTGCCGATGTTGGAACTGACCACGGCAAGCTCCCGATCACCCTGCTGATAGAAGGGCGTATCGCGCATGCGATCGGTTCAGATCTGCGCGAAGGCCCTCTCGATCATGCGGCGCGAAACGCCGAGGAGCATGGCGTCATCCTGCCGCTGCGGCTCGCTGCCGGTCTGGATGGTATTTCTCCCGAAGAATGTGACACAGTAACGATCGCGGGCATGGGTGGTCAGACGATTGCTGAGATATTGCAGAATGCTCCATGGACGGCCGACGGAGATCACCTGCTGCTGCTTCAGCCAATGACCATGATATATGAGCTTCGCCAATGGCTGTGGGCGCATGGCTATGCGATCGAGCGGGAAACACTGTGCAGAGAGGATCGGCGGCATTATGTCATCCTGTCTGTACGCGGCGGCGCGAAAGAATGCCTGTATCCGCGTGAAAAATGCGCAGTTTCTCCCGCGCTGCTCGCCGCGCCGGATGCCGGAGCTTATCTGCGCCATCTGATCGAGCGGGAAACTCGCGCATTAAACGGAATGGAGCGGAGCGAAAACACAGATATCGCGAAGCTTCGCAGTCAGCAGGCGCTTGTCCGCGAGCTGACCGCTGCACTGGAGGGATTGAAATGATAACTGTATCTGATGTACTTGATTTTCTGGAGGGCTTTGCACCTCCGGAGCTTGCTGAAAGCTGGGATAATGTAGGTCTGCTGTGCGGCGACCGGAGATCCGAAGTCACGAGTGTGCTCTGCGCACTCGACGCAACCGAGACTGTCGTACAGGAGGCAATCGACCGCGGTGCACAGCTTGTCGTTGCGCATCATCCGGCGATCTTCACATCGGTCAGTCGTGTTACGAGCGATGACGCGACCGGCCGAATCCTGCGCCTCGCCATCCGCCATGATATTTCGATCATCTGCATGCATACGAACGCGGACTGCGCGTTCGGTGGCGTGAACGACGCCTTGGCCTCCGCACTTTTCCTGACAAATGTCGTGAACATGGAAGCAGGGGAGAACGGTATGCTCGGCCGAACAGGCGATCTGCCGCGTGAAATGCAGCCGCATGAATTTGCGCTCTACGTTAAGGAATGCCTGCGCGCCGGCGGTGTCCGCTTCTGTGACGCGGGAAAACCGATTCACCGCGTAGCAGTCGGCGGCGGCGCATGCGGCAAGATGATGGACAGTGCGATCGCAAAGGGGGCCGACGCTTTTGTAATTGGTGACTGCTCGTATGATCTGATGCAGCGTGCGCAGTCACTCGGCCTGACGCTCGTTGACGCCGGACACTTTCCGACGGAAAATCCGGTTGCGGCAGTGTTCGCCGACAAAATCAGCGAAGCCTTTCCTCAGCTGACTTCTGTCGTTTCCGAACGTCATGCTGACTGTATTCAATTTGTTTAAGGAAGATAAAAATGCCATTAGACGCAATCTGCCTCGGAGCAGTAACCAACGAACTCAATACCGTACTGACCGGCTGTCGTATAGAGAAAGTATATCAGCCCGATCGCGATGAAATCGTTATTCAGACACGCGGACAAGGCGGTGCGCGCCGTCTTTTAGTCTCTATTGCAGCCGGTACGCCGCGTGTGCACTTTATCGAGACCGCACGTGAAAATCCTGCCGTTCCGCCGATGTTCTGCATGTTGCTGCGCAAGCATGTGCAGGGAGCAAAAATCGCCGCAGTAACGCAGCCTGCGGTCGAACGAATGCTGAGCATCGAGCTCGATACAACAGATGAAATGGGTGTTGCCTGCAAAAAACATCTGATCTGTGAATTGATGGGCAAGCATTCCAACGTTGTTCTATGCGGCGAGGATAATCGTATTATCGACGCAATGCGCCGCGTGGACGGTGACCTGTCCGGAAAGCGACAGGTGCTGCCCGGCCTGTTTTACCGTATGCCGCCCGCACAGGACAAGCACGATCCGTTTGCCGTTTCCGGTGTTGGACTTGCGGCCGCTGCCGCACAGGCGGATGGTGAGCAGACGCTCGACCGCTTTCTGCTGAATACGCTGCTCGGATTTTCTCCGCTGCTCTGCCGCGAGCTTGCCTTCCGTGCAACAGGCGATACTGCAAAACCGCTCGGCACGCTGAGTGACGAAGAGAGAAATCGCCTTGCAAAGGTATATGATGATTTTCTCGCTTATATTGAGGAAAAAAGATGGAAGCCGTTTCTTCTGACAAAAAGCGAGGACAGCGCTGTCTTTGATTTCACATTTCTGCCGGTCACACAGTATGAAGGCCTCATGAATGTGACGCAGTATGAGAGCTTTTCGTCTCTCCTCGCTGCATTTTTTGAGAAAAAGGGAAGGGTAGAGCGCATGACGCGCCGCTCGTCCGATCTTCACAAGGCGGTAGTCAATGCGCGCGACCGGCTCGCCCGTAAGCTTTCCGCACAGAAGAAAGAGCTAGCCGGCGCCCATGACCGTGAAAAATACAAACGCACGGGTGAACTGATTACAGCAAACCTTTATCAGCTCGAAAAAGGCATGAACAAGGCAAAGGTTATCGACTACTACAATAAAGACTGTCCGGAAGTAGAAATATCTCTTGATGTTCGGCTGACGCCTCAGCAGAACGCGCAGAAATATTTCAAACTCTATACCAAGTCCAAAACTGCGGAAGAGGTATTGACCGAACAGATCAGACAGGGAAGTATCGAGCTTGATTATCTTGAAAGCGTACTCGTTCAGCTGGGTGAAGCAGAAACCGAACGTGATCTGGCGCAGCTTCGCGAGGAACTGACGCTGTCCGGTGTTCTTTCTGCGAAACAAACACGAAATAAAAAAGGCCGGCAAAAGCCGGTACAGGCAAAGCCGTTCCATTATCGGACAACCGATGGTTTTGATATTTTCGCAGGTAAAAACAACCTTCAAAACGATCTTCTTACCCTTAAAATTGCGTTCAAGAGTGATATCTGGTTCCACACGCAAAAGATACACGGGTCTCATGTCATACTTGTAACAGACGGCAGGGAACCGACGGAGCAGGCTATGACGGAAGCAGCTATGATTGCAGCTTACCATTCCAAGGCTCGTTCGTCCTCTATGGTACCAGTCGATTATACGCAGGTTCGCCAGGTAAAAAAGCCGGCAGGTGCGAAACCAGGCATGGTAATTTATCATGTTTACCAAACCGCTTATGTAACGCCCGACGAAACCGTAATCGAGAAACTCAGAATTGAATAATATCAGCTGATACTGCCGTCCTGCCATCAGAAACAGATATGTGACCGGATTGGGGTTGTATTTGCGGCTGGCACGGCCTGTTCAGAGCCAGCCGCATCATTTATCAAGGATTGCTGTTACGCCATGTCTTGCGATTATACTTAATTAAAATTCTTATATATTTCTGTTGACATTTACTCAATACTATGGTATTATAATTAAGTCGCTGATACATGTTAGATGACAACAATAATATATGGAAGGTTTCCCGAGTGGCCAAAGGGAACAGACTGTAAATCTGTCGTCTATGACTTCGGTGGTTCGAATCCACCACCTTCCACCAAATACAAGGACGTACCGAAAACGGTGCGTTCTTTTTGTTTTGTCCATCGATATTATTCTGAATTGTCACGGATATTGCGCAATCCTGTTTTGCTCGAAGTCCTCACAGAACCCTGCAAAGCCTCAAAACGCAAGCCGAAAGGAGAACGAAAAAACACCCTCCGTGACCAGTCGAAACCGGTTTCCGGAGGGTATTCTGCATTACATTTTCCGGTTTGCCACCACGCGCAGGCCCGGAGCGTATTTCAGCCATTTTCCGCTGATCAGGCGTGCAGCGAAGCAGATCGCGCGGCACATCCAGTCGCCCACCATGGCGATCCAGATGCCGATCGCGCCCATGCCGAAATGAACAGCGAGCAGGTATCCGGCTGCAAGGCGGATGAGCACCATGGACGCAATAGAGCACAGCATTGGGTATCGAACATCGTTCGCGGCGCGGAGAATGTTCGGCAGAGCGAACGACGCCGGCCAGAGCACGATCGCGCAGCCGTTATGAATGGTGATCAGGATAAAGCCGAGCGCGAGCGCTTCAGGCGACACGCTGTACACCTTGAGGATGAGCGGCGTGAGCGCGATGGTCGTGATACAGGTCAGAGCCGTAACCACATAGGTGATCTTCATCAGCTTTTTCGCCATGAATCTGCACTGCGCCTCGTCTCCCGCGCCGATGCACTGTCCGATGACCGTGATGATGGCAAGGCTCATCGCCTGCCCCGGAATGACCGCCACGGCATCCAGATTGTTCGCCAGCGCATTCGCGGTGATCTGCGTCGTGCCGAACAGCGCGATCATGCTCACAACGAGCACGCGGCCAAGCTGAAACAGGCTGTTTTCCAGTCCGTTCGGCACGCCGATCTGTAAAATGCGTCCGATCAGTCCGCCGTCCGGGCGGAAGCGGCTGCCGCCGCGCAGGGAAACCGTGTGCTCAGGATTGAGCAGCAGGATCGTGATAACGACCGCTGCCGTGCCGCGCGAGATAACGGACGAGGTCGCCGCACCGGCAACGCCCCATTTCAAGCCGAAGATCATGATCGAGTTGCCGATCAGGTTGACGATGTTGATCAGACCGGCGATGAGCATGGACACGCGCGAGTTGCCCTGTGCGCGGAACAGCGCCGCGCCTGCGTTATAGATGGCGAGCACGGGATACGAGAACACGCTCACGGTCAGATAGGTCAGTGCGCTCTGCATGACGCTGTCCGAGATCGTGCCGAACAGCAGCCGCAGCAGCGGCTCACGGAACGCCATGATGAGCGCCGAAATCGCCAGTGAGATGACCGTTACGACCAGATACAGCTGTTTTGCTGCATCGCAGGCGCGCTTATTGTCTCGCGCACCGAGCAGCTGCGCTACCACGACCGCGCCGCCGGTCGCGAGCGCGGCGAAAATGTTGATAATGAGCACGTTTATCATATCGACGAGTGAAACGCCCGACACCGCCGCCTCGCCGCACGAGGAGACCATGATGGTGTCCGCAAGACCGACCGTGATGGCGAGCACCTGCTCGAGCACGAGCGGCCAGATGAGTTTTTTGAGTGCAGAATTAGGAAACAACTGCTTTTCCGTAGCGAATACGCCTTCTTTCTTATAGAATCACACGGTATGCCTCGACGAGCCGCTCAAACGTCCACGCGGCGTTCGCCGGACTGGTCGAGGGCAGCACCGTGATCGGTACATGAGTTTTGGGTTCGATGAGCTTTCTGTAGAGCTCACCCGACTTGCCGCCGGTAGCGAAGATACGCTCGATTTTGCTCTCGCGGAGCAGGCGGCCGATGTCGTTCGGCTCAGCGTTTCTGATCGAGGTATCCGACGCGCCTGCGATGTCGCATTTCGCGACGGTGTCCCAGAGCGCGATGTGGTGCCTGCGGCACATCGCCTGTTTTTCCTCGATGGTTTCGGGCGTCTCCTCGCCCAGCACCGCCGCGAGCACCGGCCAGAAGCGGTTGCGCGGATGGCCGTAGAAAAAGTGCGCCTCGCGCGATTTCGGGCTCGGCAGTGAACCGAGCAGCAGCACGCGCGACTCCGCATCGTAAAGCGGCGGAATGTCGTGCACGATGGTTTCCAGCTTCATTTTGTCACTCCTCCAGAATGGACAGGAACGCCCGGAACGCGCTCGGCAGCGCATAGCTCTCGCGAAGCGCCTGCGGCGTGACGAAGGTCAGTCCCTCCGGCTTTTCCGCGAGCGTCACCTCAAAGCCGCTCATGTGCCACTCAACGTGCGTGAAAACATGCTTCGCGCCGCGCAGGGAAAGCAGCTTTTCGACCTGCCATCCGCGTGCGCTGAGCCGCGCGCGAAGCTCGTTTGCGCCGGTCTTTCCCTCGAGCGAGGGCAGCTCCCACAGGCCTGCGAGCAGACCGGTCTTCGGGCGGCGGCGGATGCCGACCTCCTCCCCGCACCGCACGAGCAGCACGGTTCGCTCCTCGATGCGGCGCGCCCTTTTCGCGGCGCGTACCGGCAGGATTTCCGCATGACCGTGATGATACCCAAGGCACAGATGCTGCACCGGGCAGCCGCCGCAGCGCGGTGCGCCGTTCGGCAGGCAGACTGTCGCACCAAGCTCCATCAAGGACTGGTTAAAGTCTCCCGGACGGTCCTCCGGCGTGATCTCCGAAAAATGACCAGTCGTTCGTTTTTTCTGTTTTGCGTCCGTAATCGGCGTAAAATCGTCATTCAGCCGTGCTGCGACGCGCAGAACGTTGCCGTCTACTGCCGGGACGCGCAGACCGAAGCCGATGGACGCGACCGCGCCTGCGGTATATTCTCCGACGCCCGGCAGCGCCAGAAGCGCCTCATAATCCGACGGGAGCGTGCCGCCGTACCGTTCGCAGACCAGCTGCGCGGCCCGGTGCAGATTGCGCGCGCGGCTGTAATAGCCGAGCCCCTCCCACAGCTTGAGCACCTGCGCCTCATCCGCCGCGGCGAGCGCACGAACATCCGGAAACGCCTGCATCCACCGCTCGTAATAGCCGCGCACGGCCTCGACGCGCGTCTGCTGGAGCATGATCTCGCTCACCCAGACGCGGTAGGGCGCCGCCTCGCGCCGCCACGGCAGGTCTCGATGTCCCTCGTCGTACCACTGGAGCAGCGGCTCGACGATCGCCTTCGTCACGCCGCTCAATGCTTCATATCGTCCAGCGTCTGACCCGTGTAGAACATGGTAAACGTCGCGTCCGCGATGTGCTTGCCCTCGTCGTCGTGCACCTCGACCATGAACACAGAGGTCTTTCTGCCGCGCTTGCGCTCATACGCAACAGCGGTCAGCCTGTGACCGGCGCGGCCGGGACGGTAGTAGTTGATGGTGCTGTCGAGCGTGACCGCGACCGTGCCCTGCGAGGCCGCCGCCGAGCCGGCCGCAATGTCGCAGAGCGTGAAGATCGTGCCGCCGTGCGCCATGCCGAGCGGATTGAGCAGCTCATCGGTCAGCTCGACCTCGACCGTCGCGCCGCCGTCCTTGTCGAGCGTGATAACGTGCATATTCATCAGCTTGTTCAGACCGTTCGCGTTCTGACGCAGCTTGAGGATTTCTGCTATCTCCATAATGATCTCCTTCTTTCTTTTCTGATTTACAGATCAAAAACCGCACGGATCGTGCGGCATACGCCGTCCTCGTCATTCGACGGACAGCGGTATTTCGCGAGTGCGGCGAGCTGCTCGTGCGCGTTCGCCATGGCATAGGACTCGCCCGCCGTGCGCAGCAGCTCGATGTCGTTGAGGTAATCGCCGAAGGCCATGCAGTCCGCCGTCGTGATGCCGAGCGTGCCGCACAGCTCCTCGAGCGCCCCGCCCTTGTTCACGCCGGTCCGCATGAGGTCGACCCAGTCCGTGCCCGAGAGCGCGAGCTGCGCCCGTCCGGCAAAGTCGGCAAACGCCGGCATGAGCACCTGCTCGGCGCGTCCGGCGCAGCACAGCGCGACCTTGCAGATCGGCTCGCGCGAGGCGAATTCCGCAAGATCGGGCACCTCGGTGCAGCGCGCACAGTACATATTGAAATTCCGCACCGCCTCAGCAGACGAATTTTTCTCGTAAAATGCGCCGCTCCGGGCGGAAATGACCGTATAGGCCCCAGGCAGCGTGCGCACCCGCTCGATGGCATCGAGCACAACGTCCCGCGGCATGGCGGAAAAGCCGACGCACTCCGCGCCGTCGCAGATCATTGCGCCGTTCTCGCTGATATACATAAGCTCGTCCGCGATCTCACCGAACTGCTCGTAGAGTGTGTAAAACTGGCGGCCCGAGGCCGGAGCGAAGCGCACGCCGCGCTCATGCAGCGCGCGCACGAGCGGAAACAGTCCCTCAGGCAGCTGCTTGCGGCTGTCGAGCAGCGTTCCGTCCATGTCTGCGGCGATCAGTCTGATGCTCATGCTCTTCCTCCCGAAATCTCTTCCTCCAGCTCCTCGCGCTCCTCCTCGATGAACATGATGAGGAACACGGCCGCGAGCGGCACGAGCGTCAGCAGCAGCGCCTTCTCCCCGACTGCATTCGTCATCAGCGCGCCGATCGCGCCGCCGAGGATGAAAACAAGGATGATCGAATAGTAATTCTTCATTTTTCTCGCGGCGCCGCGGTCTCCCGTCTGCCGCCAGATGACAAGCTGCTCGGTTCCCGAACGCAGATTGCCCGTGCACATGGTGGTCGCGAAGGCGCTGCCGCGCACCTTGCGGAAGGTCTCGACCTGCATGGCGCAGACGAACGAGATGATGATGTTGACCATGGCGTTCGCGGACTGCGGCAGCAGGGCGGCGATCGTCACGAGCACCATTTCGCCCAGAACGACGATCTGACGCCAGTGGATGTTGATGTCGCGGTTCTGACGCGACTTGAAGCGGCGCTTGACGAGCTCGGCGGACAGCACGCCGAACGCAAACGCCACGATCGGCAGCAGATAGCGCAGCGCCTTTTCCAAATCGCCCTCGGCGAGATGTGCGCCGAACAGCACGATATTTCCCGTTTCGGCGTTCGCGAACACGCCGCCGCGGCAAAGATAGGTATAGGCATCAAAAAAACCGCCTGCGAGCGCAAGAAGCAGCCCCAGAACGAGCGACTCGGACATCTGTCCCTTTACTTTTTTCACGGTCTTTCCCTCCGTTTTTCCTGAGGACAGTGCCGCACGGTGAACGCGGTATCGTCCTATGAAACCATTATAGCATATCCGCGAATGAATTGCACAAAATCGCCGCACAAATATTGTACAATTTTCCCTTGACAAGCGGCGTTTTCATGATACAATTAGAACAGAAAAAGCAGAGTAGACTGCAATGCGTTAAGTGCCGCTGAGACGGGGAGTTGTTCAGCGGACGAAAGGGACCGAGTCCCCTGCGGTATTGCAGCCGCATCCCGCTGCTGCAACTGTTTAGGCATCTCCTAAATCGCTGTGGCAACAGATGAATTTATTATGGAGGTGTCTTTTTCTATGTCCAAAAAACAGAATATCTTCGTCCGCTCGCTGCATGAGCTGAAGAGCACGCGCTGCATCGCCGTGACCGCCTTGCTCATCGCCATCAACATCACGCTCGACCTGCTCGGCCTGACCATCAAGCTGCCGCCCAATCTGCGCATCGGCTTCGGCTTTCTGTGCAACGCAGCCATCGGCATGCTGTTCGGCCCGGTCGTCGGCATGATGGCCGGCGTGTGCACGGATGTGCTCGGCTATTTCGCCGGCAACCTGTCCATGGGCGCGTACTTTCCCGGCTACACGCTGACCGCAGTGGTCGGCGGCCTGATCTGGGGCCTGTGGCTGTATCCGCGCAAGATCACCGTCTGGCGCGCCATCGGCGCAAAGGCCTGCATCAACGTGTTCTGCAACATCTGCCTGAACACGCTCTGGCTGACCATTACCGGCGGCAAGGCGATGAGCCTGCTGCTCGTCACGCGCGTGCCGAAAAACCTCATTCTCCTCCCGCTCGAGATCGTACTCGTCTACGTCGTCATGCGCCTCGTCTGCCGCATCTACAGTGCCCTGCCGGGCACGGTCGCCGAGACCGCCGCGTCCGACTCCGCGCAGTAAGCACGCCAGACTCATATGAATTTTCAGCCGTCCGCTCCCCGGGCGGCTTTTATCTTGCCGAAAAGCTCACGCTTTTCCGGCAGATGTGTTCTGACTGCGCAGAACACAGACGTCCGAAAGTTCCTGTGCAGAAACTTTCTCCCTCTCAATGTAAAGAAACCGAGGCGCATGTCCCCGGTTTTTTTGCGTTTGCACAGCAAACGCTTTTTCATGCGCGCTGCCGCGCGACAGTCACTGTATTTACTACAGCGGCTTTCTTTTGCGCTATTTTCCTTTTGTTCTGTGATTTTGACGAAATTGTTCTATGCAAGCGCCCGTTTTTTTGGTATACTATATACGATAGGAGACGAACGGCGCGACTGACCGCCTTTTCGCCTGAAAAAGACGCTTTTCCGCTCGCTGCTCCGTTCACTGAAAGGATGTGACCGCTTTTATGAAACTGACAAAAGAGAGTATCAAACATAACGCGTCCTGGAAGGGTTACCGCCTGCCGCAGTACGACATTGACGCCGTGCGCGAGGCTACGCACAAGGCCCCGACCTGGCTGCATTTCGGTGCAGGCAACCTGTTCCGCGCTTTTCCTGCGGTTCTGGCGCAGCGCCTGCTCACCGCAGGCCTGACCGATACCGGCATCATCTGCTGCGACGGCTACGATGAAGAGCTGATCGACCGCTGCTACCGCGCCTGCGACCATCTGTCGCTGTCCGTGACCCTGTATTCCAACGGCACCATCAACAAGGAGATCGTCGCTTCCGTCACCGAGAGCCTCAAGCTCAGCGAGGACGGCGCCCGCCTCAAGGAAGTCTTCACCGCTCCCTCCCTCCAGATGGTCACCTTTACCATCACCGAGAAGGGCTACGCCATCCAGAACGATGCGCACGACTTCCTGCCCGACTACAAGGCCGACATGGAGAGCGGCCCGGACGCCTGCCATTCGTTCTTCGGCAAGCTCGCGTCCCTGTGCCTCTCGCGCGTCCGCGCAGGCCTCGCTCCGCTCGCGCTCGTGTCTCTCGACAACTGCTCGGATAACGGCGTTCGTCTCGAGCGCGCCATGCGCTACATGACCCAGGCCTGGATGCAGCACGGCTTTATCACCGAGGACGAGTATTTCGCCCTCATCAAGAAGAACACCTACCCGCTCTCCATGATCGACAAGATCACGCCGCATCCGGACGAGCGCATCGCCAAGGCGCTCACCGACGACGGTGTTGAGGGTGCGCAGCCGTTCGTTACCGAAAAGGGCTCGGTCGGCGCGATCTACGTCAACTCGGAAAATCCGCACTACCTGCTCATCGAGAACGCCTTTCCGAACGGCCATCCGCCGCTCGAGCAGTGCGGCGTTATCATCACGCGCCGCGACATCGTCGAGAAGTCCGCGCAGATGAAGGTCGCGACCTGCATGAACCCGATGGACACCGCGCTCGGCATTTTCGGCTGCATGCTCGGCTACACGCAGGTCAGCGCAGAGATGAAGGACAAGGAGCTTGTCAACCTGATCACCCGTCTGAGCGAGAACGAGGCAATGCCGATGGTCGCAGACCCGGGCGTTATCGACCCCGAGGCATTCCTGCACGAGGTTCTGGGCGAGCGTTACCCGAACCCCTTCCTTCAGGATTCTCCGCAGCGCACCGCGACCGACACCTCCCGCAAGATCGCGCCGCGCTTCGGCACCACGCTGTACGCTTACTATAACTCCATGCTTCCGGCACACCGTGCGACCAAGCTGGTCTATATCCCGCTCGTGCTGGCAGGCTGGCTGCGTTATCTGGTCGGCGTTGATGACCGCGGCGACGCATTCGAGCTCAGCCCGGACCCGAACATCGAGCATGTCCGCAGCCTGATGGGCAACCCCAAGCTCGGTGACGAGTGCCCGGAGGCACAGCTGTATCCGCTGCTCGCGAACCGCTATTATTTCGGCGTCAACCTGTTCGAGATCGGCGTCGGCGAGACCGTTGTCCGCATGTTCAACGAGCTTAACCGCGGTCCGCGCGCAATCCGCGAGACCCTCAAGAAATACTGCGGCGAGGAAAAGGCCGAAGAGTGGATCTTCGACTGATCTTCATTCCGAAAAGCAAAGCACCGGCTCTCGCCGGTGCTTTTTTCGTTTTCTTGTCAGCAGACGCAAAATCTTCCGCCG
>ENA-OUNS01000937-OUNS01000937.1-human-gut-metagenome-genome-assembly--contig:-NODE-937-length-22432-cov-6.416365_pt1 | contig 22432 bp, 16 predicted proteins | sample MGYA00243237_ERZ505104 | MGnify/ENA primary metagenome ERZ505104 (study PRJEB26097, sample SAMN02711295) | human gut metagenome | biome: Gut microbiome | host: Homo sapiens | place: Denmark: Copenhagen...
AGGCTGCACGTCATGAATCGAACCAAGAAAGCGGGCCTGTCCGTAAAGTCGGGCCTGTCGCTGATGTGCATCGTCTGCCTGCTTTGCGGCTTATTGTGCGGATTTTTCTGGCTCGCCGGTGAAAACTCGGCGCTGGCCGCCGGGCCGGACGGCAGCGCGCTGGCGGCAAAGGCGGTCGTGAGCGGGGATGCGTCCCTGGCTGCGCCCGAGCGCGACGAGAAGCTGGCGGTGCAGGCCGCCGCGCAGGCGACCTCGCCGGTCGTGCGCACGGTCGCCGTCGGCATGGACGCCGATGACTACACCGAGACCGTCACCTGCGACTACACGCCCGTGTACGTGGACGACCGCTTCGGCGGCTACTGCTACGTGCTCGGCGATGCGGTCTGGCTCCCGGCGGATGCATTCGCCGAGATGCTCGGCCTCGAGAGCGACACAGCCACCGACGGCGATACCGAGACCGTCACGGTCGACGGGGCGGATATCACGGCGACCTACGGCGCGACGTATTACACGGCCAACGGCCGCTGCTTCTACGCGCCCGACGGCGTGTATGCCCTCGACGGGGAAGTGGTGCTGCCGCTGGCGGATCTGGAGAAGATCTTCGGCGTCACGGCCGCGTTCAGCGCGGACCATACCAGCCTGCGTGTCGACGCGTCGGAGCAGGCGCTGCTCGAGAGCGGCGAGAGCTATTACGGTGCGCGCGATGTCTATTGGCTCAGCCACATCATCAATGCCGAGGCCGGCAACCAGCCCATGGACGGGCAGATCGCGGTCGGCAATGTCGTGCTCAACCGCGTGGCGGATGAGCGCTTCCCCAACAGCGTCAAGGAGGTCGTGTTCGACCGGCGCGGCGGTGTGGCGCAGTTTTCGCCCACGGCCGACGGGCGCATCAGCCTCACGCCGGACGAGGACGCCGAGCTTGCGGCGAAGCTCGCCTTCGAGGGGTACGACCCGGTGGGCGAGAGCCTGTACTTCATCAATCCCTCGGCCTGCAACGCCTCGTGGTTCAACAGCCGCCTGACCTACACGGCCACGATCGGCGACCACGTCTTTTACGCATAATAGCTGCACAGACAGCATTTCCGCCCGCACGGAGACCCGTGCGGGCGGTTTTTCGTGGCGTCACGCGCCATGGTGATCCCGTTGCCGCGTCCGCTCGACCGGTGCCAGGCCTTCTCCCTGCCGGAGCGGTCGGAGCGCGCAGCCTTCTCCTTGCGGAGAAGGTGGCGAGCTTGGCTCGCCGGATGCGGTGGAAAGGCCGCGGTTTTTTCCCATAGCCGCCGGTCATGCCGCCCATGCCCGCCCGGGGCTGGACGCGCGGGGGAGAATGTGATAAGATGGCCGCAACCAATCATTTTTGGAGGCAAGCATGGACGAACTTCTGCGCGCGGGCTTTGCCGCGCTGGGTCTGCCGCTCGATGCGGCGGCGCTGGCCCGCTTTCAGACATATTACACGCTGCTCGACGAGCGCAGCAAGGTCATGAACCTGACGGCCATCCACGGCGAGACGGACGTGGCGCAGCTGCACTTTCTCGACTCGGCCGCCCTGCTGACGGTCGAGCCGCTTGCCGGCAAGTCGGTCATCGACGTCGGCACCGGCGCGGGCTTTCCCGGCCTGCCGCTGAAGATCGCGCAGCCGGACATCTCGCTCACGCTGCTCGACAGTCTCGATAAGCGCGTGCGCTTTCTCGGCGACGTCTGCGCCGCCGCCGGTCTCACGGACGTGACGTGTCTGCACGCGCGCGCCGAGGAGGCGCCGGAGCTGCGCGGGCAGTTCGACGCGGCGGTGTCGCGCGCGGTCGCGCGGCTGTACCTGCTGTGCGAGCTGTGCCTGCCGTTCGTGCGCACGGGCGGGGTGTTCCTCGCCATGAAAGGGCCGGACTGCACCGAGGAGCTCGACGAGGCGCGCAGCGCCATCGGCAAGCTCGGCGGCACGTATGAGCGCACGGTGCGCTACACCATCCCCGGCACGGACGTGACGCACAGCGTCGTCGTCATCCGCAAGACGGCGCCCACGCCGCCGAAGTATCCCCGCCGCTGGGCGAAGATGCAGAAGGAACATTTGTAAAGCAGAAAACACGCCCGACGCGGATGCGTCGGGCGTGTTTCCGTATTCCGATGTTGTGCGCTCAGTCCAGCACCTGCGCCAGCACGGCCAGCAGCGCGTCGACCTGCGCGTCCGTCGTGGCCCACGAGGTCACAAAGCGCACGGCCTGGTGCGTCGCGTCCACGCGGGCGGTCGTGTAAAACGCGACCTGCTCCTGCAGCCGCGCGATCTGCGCGTCCGACAGGATGGGGAAGATCTGGTTTGTCGGCGAGGGCACGTACATCGGCACATTGCGGTCCGTGAGCGCGGCGGCGATGCGCTGCGCCTGCTGATCGGCGTGCCGGCCCATGTCGAGCCAGAGGTCGCGCGCCATCGCGGCGGCAAACTGCACGCCGAGCAGGCGGCCCTTGGCGAGCATGGCGCCGTTGCGCTTCATCGCGCGGCGGAAGCCCGGCTTGAGCGCGTCGTTGACGATGACCATCGCCTCGCCGAAGAGCAGGCCGTTTTTCGTGCCGCCGATGTAAAACGCATCGCACAGCCGCGGCAGGTCCTCCGGCTGCAGGTCATTGCCCACGGCCGTGAGCGCCTGTGCCAGCCGCGCGCCGTCAAGGTAGAGGTACATGCCGTGCGCATCGCACGCCGCGCGCAGGGCGGTCAGCTCCGCTTTCGTGTAGACGGTGCCGAGCTCCGTCGCGTCGGACACGTACACCATGCGCGGCAGCACCATGTGCTCGTCGTACACGCCCGGCGTGTCGCAGTGCTGCGCGGCGGCGTCCGCGATGGCGGCGGGGGTGAGCTTGCCGTCCGTGCCGGGCATGGCGATCACCTTGTGGCCGGTGGCCTCGATGGCCCCGGTCTCGTGCACGTTGACGTGGCCGGTGTCGGCCGCGACCATGGCCTCCCACGGGCGCAGGAAGGCGGACGCGGCGAGCTGGTTCGTCTGCGTGCCGCCGACGAGAAAGTGCACGTCGGCTTCCGGGCAGGCGAAGCGGGCGCGGATGGCGTCGGCCGCGCGGCGGCAGTCGTCGTCGAGCCCGTAGCCAGGGGTGGCGCGGAGGTTCGTGTCGCACAGGGCACGCAGCACGTTCGGGTGGGCGCCCTCGGAGTAATCGTTCTGGAAGCGGAGCATGGCGGATTTCCTTTCGTTCGGACAAAATTCGGCACGCTGCGCGTGCCGCCGGGGTTATGATAAGCCCCGGCGGCGGAGGTTGTCAATGGATTGCGCCGCTTTTTCGGTGGCTGCACTTCGGCTTTTTTCTTGTCAAAGACAAGAAAAAAGCCGGCAGCTTTCGCTGCCGGCCAGCCCGCCAATGCCGTGTGAGCCCAGTTACAACCTGCACAAGAAGGCAGGTGGGTCGCCTCTCTGCTGTTTCTCTGCTTCCAACGTCCAACCGGCATCTTTCAGCCGGCCGGGAGGCCTGCAATCCGCAGCGGAAGTTCTGGCATCCCTTATCAGAGATGTGGGTTTAAATGGGCTCCGAGCACCCGATCGTGCTCCACGCACACAGCAGGACTTATTCCCATGCTATGCGCCGCGCGGGAACTTATTCCTCCGCGCCGTCGTCAGAATCCTCGTCCTCGTCGGCGAAGATCTCCTGCATATAGTAATTGTACACCTTGTCCAGCTCGTCGTCATCGTCGATGGAGCCGAAGAGCTCCTCGCCGTTTTCCTCCATGATCTTGAGCAGGATGATGCCGAAATCGGGGTCGTCCTCGTCCATGTCGGCGGGAAGCGCCGCGAGGTAGTCCTGACCGTCGAGCTCAAACTCGTTGAGAATTTCCAGCTCGAATTCGTTGCCTTCCTCGTCCTCGATCGTCAGATAATCGCTGCCGAATGCTTCACTCATCGGGGTATCCTCCAGTCGTGATCGTGTTCTGGTTTCAGTGTACCCCATCCGGCGTGTAAAATCAAGTCCTTTTACGACCCCAGATCCTCCAGCAGCAGCAAAAGCTGCTCCTGACTGCCGACGGTGATGCCGCCGCGCAGCAGTTCCTGGTCGGCGCGGCGCAGCCCGGCGACCTCGATGCCCGTCACCTGCAGGGGTTTGCGGTCGGCGTCGGAGGCGAACACGCTCACATAGCCCTCGTAATCCCGCAGGATATATTCCGCCTGCGCGCCGTCGTAGGACGTGGCCGGCGCGGCCGCGCCCGGCCGCTGTAGGGAGGACATCGCCGCCCCCGCGACGAACGGCGACACGGCGCACAGCGCCGTCACGACCGTCAGTGCCAGCGTTCGTTTCATATACCTCGCTCCTTTCACCGGAAAGTTTGTCCAACGCGCGTGCATTTCATACCCGCCGGACAAAAATGCGCGAAAGACTATCCCCGGTTGACAGAGTGTGTTATAATATCATTTAACCGTTTTTATGCGCTGAATATCGACCGGGTTTTTGACCCGATAATGTGTATTATCAGGGAGGTGCGTCACTGCCTATGGCAAAACGACCGAAACCATCATCATCCGCCCCGCGCGCGGCCCGGGCTGCGGATGCGACCGTGAGCGTCGCGGGGACGATCCTGCGCGTGCTCGGCACGATCCTGCTGATCGTGCTCGTCACGGGGCTGCTGTTTTTGTGCATCTTTGCGTACTATGTGAAAAACTGCCTGTCCACGGACCTCGACGTGCAGCTCTCGGACTTTACGGTCTCGCTCTCGAGCTCGATTTTGTATGAAGATTCTGACGGCAACTGGCAGAACCTCACGAACCTCTCGAGCACGGAAAACCGCGTCTGGGTCGATTATGCCGACATCCCCAAGGACATGGAGCACGCGGCCGTCGCCATCGAGGACAAGCGCTTTTACAAGCACAAGGGCGTCGACTGGTACCGCACGACCGGCGCGTTCATCAACATGTTCCTGTCGATGAAAAACGACTTCGGCGGCTCGACCATCACACAGCAGCTCATCAAGAACCTCACCAAGCAGGACGATATCACCGTGCAGCGCAAGCTGCTCGAGATCTTCCAGGCGCTCGAATTTGAGAAGTCCTATGATAAGGAAGAGATCATGGAGTGGTACCTGAACATCGTCTACTTCGGTGAGGGGTGCAACGGCGTCTACACCGCCGCCGAGACCTACTTCGGCAAGGAGCCGAAGGACCTCACGCTCGCCGAGTGCGCGAGCATCATCGGCATCACGAACAACCCCTCGAAGTACGACCCCTTCATCAGCCGCGAGAACAATAAGACCCGGCAGGAGACCATCCTCAAGCAGATGTACGAGCAGGGCTATATCTCGAAGGAGCAGTACGACGAGGCCATGGCGCAGGAGCTCGTGTTCGTGCGCAGCGAGTCCGAAGAGAGCACCCAGACCATCTACAGCTACTATGCCGAGGCCGTCATCAACGACGTGCTCAACGACCTCGTCGAGCAGAAGGGCGTCAGCCGCGACACGGCGCGCACGCTGCTCTATTCCGGCGGCTATCAGGTCTACTCCTGCTACGATCCCAGCATCCAGCAGGCGATCGACGACGTTTATACCGACCTCGACAACATGCCGCAGCGCCCGTCGGCCTCCGGCCAGCAGTTCGAGTCCGCCATCGTCATCATGGACCCCTACACCGGCGAGATCAAGGGCATGTCCGGCGGCACCGGCAAAAAGACCATCAACTTCGGCACGAACCGGGCCACGCAGTCCAAGCGCCCGCCTGGATCGTCCATCAAGCCGATCGCGACCTACGGCCCGGCCATGGAGCTCGGCCTCATCACGCAGTACACGCAGGTCAACGATGCGGCGGACATCAAGCTCTCCGGCACGAGCTGGTATCCGAAGAACTCCGGCGGCGGCAACTACGGCGTCGTCACCATCCGCGAGGCGCTGCAGCGCTCGCTCAACACCGTCTCCGCGCAGATCCTCGACAAGCTCACGCCGCGCGCGTCGTATGAGTTTTTGAAGGACAAGCTCGGCGTCACGAGCCTTGCCGAGTCCGACTGCGACTATGCGCCGCTCGCCCTCGGCCAGCTCACCCACGGCATCACCGTCCGCGAGATGACGCAGGCGTACTCCGCCTTCGTCAACGACGGCGTGTTCACCTACGGCCGCACGTATTCGTATGTCAAGGATTCCAGCGGCGAGGTCGTGCTCGAGAATCCCGCGCGCACGATCGTGGCCTTCAAGGCCAACACCGCGTGGAACATGGCCGACATGCTCTGCAACGCCGTCAACAGCGGCACCGGCACCGAGGCCCGTCTGACTGGCATGCCCGTCGGCGGCAAGACCGGTACGACCACCAATAACTGCGACCGCTGGTTCGTCGGTTTCACGCCGTACTACGTGGCCGCCGTCTGGACCGGCTATGACATGCCCGAGTATATGAACTTCTCCGGCAACCCTGCCGCCCAGATCTGGAAGCTCGTCATGGACCCGATCCATAAGGATCTGCCGACCAAGAGCTTCCCGACGCCGACCATCGGCGCGCCGACCGGCATCTTCGGCAATTTCTCCGGCCAGTCGCAGGACACCGGCGACGATGCCGACGCCGGCTGAGCCGCGCGCAAACGCTTTGCCCCATCGCGTGTCCCCGCGCCGAAACGACAGCGCGGGGCGCACGGTGTTGACAAAAAGATTGAAATGTGTTACAATTCGAAAACAGTGGTATCGGAGGTGTATCTCATTGGCAGCAAAATCGACCGAACTGTGCTACAAAGGCCATCCGCTGCGCCGGAAAGACAACCTGCTCTATTACGGCAGCATGGCCGACAAGTACATCATTATGATGCAGATCCTCGACACGAAAAAGGTCAAGGACCTCGACGTGGCGACGCGGGTCTCCGTGCAGCTTCAGCTCACCGACCCGGATCTGAAATCCCGCGACCGTGTGGTCAAAAAGACAGAAAAGGACGGCCTCTACAACGCCATGGACGTGGCGGCTGTGTGGCTGGACCGCGCGCTCGCAAATAACTAAGCAAAGGATGATTCTATGGCGAAACGATTTCTGAAAACAGCCGTTGTTTCCGCGCTCTTCGCGCTCACGCTGGCCGTTTCGGCTTCCGCGGCGAGTGCCGGCGGCGCAACGACGACGACGGCCGTCAACTTCCGAACGGGCGCCGGAACGAATTACGGCATTATCTCCACGCTCCCGGCAGGCACCCACGTTGTGGTGTCCTCGCAGTCGAGCGGCGGCTGGGCCACGGTGGTCTATAACGGCACCGTCGGCTACATATCTTCCGATTACCTCAAACGCGCCAATGAAATGGATGCCAGCTTCGGCACCGGCACGATCGACGGCAGCTACGTGCGCATGCGCTCCGGCGCGAGCACGAGCAGCTCCATCCTCGGCACCTACAACTCCGGCACGACCATGACGGTCACCGGCGTCAGCGGCGCCTGGTACAAGGTCAGCTACAACGGCACCGCCGGCTACGTCCACTCGGACTATGTCTCGCTCTCGGGCGTGACGTCGAGCGGCGGCAGCACGGCCGGCTCCAACGGTTCGGTCAAGGGCAGCGATGTGCGCATGCGCTCCGGCCCGGGCACGAACTACTCCATCCTCGGTACCTACCAGAACGGCACGGCCCTGACCGTGACCGGCACGGAAAACGGCTGGTCGAAGGTCACCATCGGCGGCGTGAGCGGCTACATCCGCTCGGACTACGTCTCCGGCGGCGGGGCCGACAGCAAGACCGGCTACATCAAGGGCACCGGCGTGCGCATGCGCTCGGGTGCGAGCACGACCAGCTCCATCCTCGGCGTGTACAACACCGGCACGCAGATGACCATCACCGGCGAGAGCGGCAACTGGTACAAAGTCAGCTACAGCGGCAAGGACGGTTATGTCTGCAAGGACTACATGACCACGACCAAGCCCAATAACGGCGGCGGCTCCACGAGCCAGACCGGCTACATCAAGGGCAACGACGTGCGTCTGCGTTCCGGCGCCGGCACGAACTATTCCATCCTCGGCACGTACAACAACGGCACGCCGCTGACCATTACCGGCACGAGCGGCAACTGGACGGCCGTCACCATCAACGGCGTCAAGGGCTATGTCAACAGCGCCTACGTCACCACCACGAAGTCGGATGGCGGCAGTACCGGCGGCAGCACGCCCAGCAGCTCCATCGGCGAGACCATCGTCGCCACGGCCAAGCAGTACATGGGTTCGCCGTATGTCTACGGCGGCATGAGCCCCTCTGGCTTTGACTGCTCCGGCTTTGTCAACTACGTGTACAAGCTCTGCGGCTATTCCATGAGCCGTGTGGCCAGCAGCATCTACAACAACAACGGCACCTATGTCGAGAAGGCCAACCTCCAGCTCGGCGACCTGGTGTTCTTTGCGAGCAACAGCTCCAGCATCGGCCACGTCGGTATCTACATCGGCAACGGCCAGTTCATCCACAGCAGCTCCGGCGCAGGCTGCGTCGTCATCAGCGACCTGAGCTCGAGCTACTACCTGAGGAACTACGTGGGCGCCAAGCGCATCGCGGGTTAACAGGCACTTTTTGTCCCCCGGCGAACAACCGGGGGACATTTTTTATCCTTGCGGTATGGCCGGGAATATGGTACATTGAGGAAAATCATTTGTGTGTGTGAAAGGGCAGGTGAAGCCAATGCAGTGTCCCTACTGCGGACGAGATATTCCGGATGATGCGCGCTGGTGCCCCTACTGCGGGGGTGAGCAGGCGCCGCCGGAAGCGCGGCAGGACGAAAACATCCCGCCGGACGGCTGGGGCGGGGAGGACTCCGCCACCGGCTGGCAGGACCCCGCTCCTGCCGACGACTGGGATGATGAAGCCGAGCCGCAGGACGATCCCTGGGCCGACGATGCGCCGGTGCCCGGCTGGGAGGAGGATGCGCCGTATGACCCCGCGCCGGAGGACAAGGACGCGCCGCGCAGCAAGGCACTGCTCATCGCGATCTTTGCCGCGCTCGGCGTGGCGCTGATCGTGCTGCTCATCGCGCTCAACGTCAAGCCCAAGCCGAAGGACCCGGCTGCGGCCGTGACCCCGGCCGTGACGGCGACGGCGGAGCCGTCTGCTGCGCCGACCCCGACACCGAGTCCCACCCCGACCCCGACGCCGAGCCCCGCGCCGACGCCTTCCGCCGGCGGCTACATCCTGCCGGACAGCGCCGCGCGCCTGCTCACGCGCTCGGACGTGGCGGACCTCACGTGGGAGCAGTGCTGCCTTGCCCGCAATGAAATTTTTGCGCGCCACGGCCGCATCTTCCAGACGCCGCAGATCGCGGCCTATTTCGAGGCCCAGAGCTGGTACCACGGCACGGTGCCCGGCGCGTCGTTCGATAACAATTCGCTCACGCCGACCGAGCGCGCGAACGCCGACTTCCTCGCAAATTACGAAAACGCCACCTGGGGGCATTCGTATTATTGAGCATATGCTCCATAGAGAACCGCTTCGCTGGGTTCTCGAATGAACATGAAAAATCTCCGCAGCTTCGGCTGCGGAGATTTTTTTACGATGTTCCAATTACACGTTCGTCCCGGCGACGGCGGCGCGCAGGGCGTCGGTGCGGTCGGTGTCCTCCCAGCGGACGCCGAGCTCTTCACGGCCCATGTGGCCGTAGGCGGCGAGCTGCCGGTAGATCGGGCGGCGCAGGTCGAGGTCGCGGATGATGGCCGTCGGCCGCAGGTCGAACACCTGCTGCACGGCAGCGGCGATCTGCGCGTCCGGCACGGTGCCGGTGCCCTGCGTGTCGATGAGCACGCTCACGGGCTCGGCCACGCCAATGGCATACGCCAGCTGCACGAGGCAGCGGCGGGCCAGCCCGGCCGCCACGATGTTCTTGGCCACGTAGCGCGCGGCGTAGGCGGCGCTGCGGTCGACCTTCGTCGGGTCCTTGCCGGAGAACGCGCCGCCGCCGTGCGGGGCGCTGCCGCCGTAGGTATCGACGATGATCTTGCGGCCGGTCAGGCCGGAGTCGGCCTGCGGGCCGCCGACGACGAAGCGGCCGGTGGGGTTGATGAGATAGCGGGTGTCGCTATCGAGCAGCTCGGCCGGGATGGTCGGGCGGATGACGAGCTCGATCATGTCATCGCGCAGCTTTGCCATGTCCACTTCCGGGGCGTGCTGCGTGCTGAGCACGACGGTGTGCACGCGCACGGGGCGGTTCTGCTCGTCGTACTCGACCGTGACCTGCGTCTTGCCGTCTGGCCGCAGATAGTCGACCAGACCCTGCTTGCGCACGGCGGTCAGGCGCTTGGCCAGCTTGTGGGCCAGTGAAATGGGCAGCGGCATGAGCTCCGGCGTCTCGTCGCAGGCGAAGCCGAACATCATACCCTGGTCGCCCGCACCGTTGTCTAGCGCGCTGTCGCCGGTCTCCTTGCTCTCGAGCGACTGGTCCACGCCAAGGGCGATGTCCGCGCTCTGCTCGTCGATGTTCGTGATGACGGCGCAGGTCTCGCAGTCAAAACCGTACTTCGCACGGTCGTAGCCGATCTCGCGCACGGTCTGGCGCACGACCTTCGGGATGTCCACATAGCAGTCGGTCGTGATCTCGCCCATGACGTTCACGACGCCGGTCGTGACCGTGCACTCGCAGGCGACGCGGCCGTTCGGGTCCTGCGCCAGAATGGCGTCGAGGATCGCGTCGGACACCTGGTCGCAGATCTTATCGGGATGTCCCTCCGTGACGGATTCGGATGTAAAGAGATGATGAGCCATTGGTTAAATTCCTCGCTTTCTGTTGAGCCGGGGCAAAGAAACAAGCGCCCCGACAGCCGACGGAGCGCTTGGAAAAGGCGAAGATCCTCATCTCTCGATTTGCACCGCCGGATTTGGCACCTTGCAGGTCACTGCAGGTTGTCGGGCTTCACAGGGCCGGTCCCTCCGCCACTCTTGATAAGGCTGTTAAATTGTAAAGCACATTATACGCGCTTTTGCGCGCTTGTCAAGACCAAATTTCGGTTTTTTCGTCAGTTGTTGCGCAGCCAGATCCACAGCCGCCGCCACCACGGCAGCTTTTTCTTTGGCTGGGGCGGGGCAGGGGGCGCGGATTTTGCGACGGTGCGCCCGGCGAAGTACGTGTGCAGATACGTCTGGCTCACGAATGCCTCGCCCGTCGGGTCGGGGCGGAGGTAGCTGCCGTCCGGCTGCATGATCCATGCCTGCCGGTTGTCGCGCCGCATGGCGCTGAGCACCTCGAGCACCTCGGCGCGCGCGTTCGGGTCGGTCACGGCGGTGAAGGCCTCGATCCGGCGCATGGTGTTGCGCTCGAGCAGGTCGCCCGAGCCGATGAACACCTCCTGTGCGTCCCCGCGGCCAAAGACGAAAATGCGCTCGTGCTCCAGATACCGCCCGATGATGCTGCGCACCGAGATGTGCTCCGTCCGCCCGGGCACGCCCGGCCGCAGGCAGCAGATGCCGCGCACGAACAACTCCACCTCCACGCCCGCCTCGCTCGCGCGCACGAGCCGCGCCATGATGTCCGCGTCGTTCATGGAGTTGACCTTGATGCCGATGTAGCCGTCTTTGCCGAGGCGCGTCTGCGCGTCGATGTGCGCCAGCAGCTGCGGCTTGTAGCCCTCCGGCGCGACCCAGAGCGCCTCCGTCTCGCCGGCGGTCTCGCCGCGCGCGAGCCGGTCGAACGTTTTCGCCGCGTCGCGCCCGATGGCCGGGTCGCTCGTCAGGAGCATGAGGTCGGTGTACTGCTCGGCGGTCTTTTCGTTGTAGTTGCCGGTGCCGACCTGCGTGTAGTAGCAGATGCCGCCGGGGCAGCGCCGCGTGATGAGGCACAGCTTCGTGTGCACCTTGTATTTGGTCAGGCCGTAGAGGATGTCGCACCCCGCATCCTCGAGCATGCGCGAATAGTCGATGTTGCTCTGCTCGTCAAAGCGGGCGCGCAGCTCGAGCAGGCACTGCACCTGCTTGCCGTGCTCAGCCGCGTAGGCCAGCGCCGCCGCGATGCGGCTGCTGCCGGCGAGCCGGTAGAGCGTGATCTTGATCGACACGACATCCGGGTCGTCCGCCGCCTCGTACAGCAGGTCGACAAACGGGTTGATGCTCTGATACGGCAGCGCGAGCAGCAGGTCGTGCTGCGCGAGATAGGCAAAGTAGTCGCCCTTTTGCAGCGCCACGTTTTTGGCCGGCGGCACCTCGGGACATGTCAGTCCCGCGAGGTCAAACTCCCCCGGCATCGTGAGCACGAACGACAGGTCCGCCGGCGCGTTCGTCACGAACAGCTGCCGCTTCGGCAGCCCGAGCAGCTCGCGCGCGAGCGCGCGCATCTCGTCCGAGACGCGGCCCTGCACCTGCGCGCGCACCGGCTCGAGCCGGCGCCGCCGCCGCAGCAGCCGCTCCATCACGGCGCGCAGGTCCGCGTCGCACCCGTCCATGATGTCGCGCACGGAGATGTCAGCGTTGCGCGTCACGCGCACGATGGCCGTCTCGCGCACGCGCCGCTCGCCGAAGAGCAGGGGGGCAAAGTGCGCCACCAGCGGCGCCGTGAGCGCGAGCTTCTGCACGCCGTCGACCGTGAGCCGGAAAAACTTCGGCAGCTGCGTCGTCGGCACCAATCCCGCGCCGCCGCGCTTGCCCGCAAAGCGCACGAGCACATACTGCTCGCGGTTGCGCAGAAACGGCAGCGGGTGCTCCGCATCGAGCACCTGCGGGCTCAGCAGCGGGCGCAGCGCGTCAAACCGCCGCCGCAGCAGCACCTCGTCCGCCTCGTCGAGCCGGTCGAAGTCCAGGATCTCCACGTGCTGCTTTGCCAGCGCCGCCGTCACCTTGCGCCAGAGCGTCTCGAAGTCTTTTTGCTGCCGCGCCGTCTCGTCATAGATCGCGCGCAGCTGCTCGCGCGGCGTCAGGCCCGTGACGGTCTCCGTGTGCCACGGCTGCAGCAGCGCCCGGTCGAGCAGCCCGCCGACGCGCACCATATAAAATTCATCGAGATTCGAGCAGTAGATGGACAGAAACTTCAGCCGCTCGTAGCCCGGCAGCGTCTCGTCGGCCGCCTCGGCCAGCACGCGGCGGTTGAATTGCAGCCAGCTCAGCTCGCGGTTCAAAAACAGGCCGGCATAGGCCGGGTCGGGCGCCCGGTCGGAAAACAGGCCGCGGCTGTCGCTCTGCGCGGCCATCTGGCGCAGCGCCTGCGCGCCCGGCAGCTCGGCGCCGGAATGGTGGGGCATATCCTCGCCTCCTTGGGTTCTGCACGATATTAAACCATTATACCCGAACTGTCCAACATTGGCAATCCCCGTGCAAAAAGGTTGCAAAACCGGGGCGGGACTGCTATAATTTTGGCATACAATAACCCCGATGAAATTCTGGAGGTAAGATCATGGATACATTCCGCGTGCTCGAAATCAAAAAGAGCGTTTTTGAAAACAACGACCGTCAGGCAGATTTGCTGCGCGAAGAGCTCAAGCGCAATCACACCTTCCTGCTCAACCTCATGTCCTCGCCCGGCAGCGGCAAGACCACGACCCTCATGGCGACCATCAACGCCTTGAAGGACGACCTGCGCATCGGCGTCATGGAGGCCGACATCGACTCCGACGTGGACGCGGCGACCATCTCCACCAGCGGCGCGAAGGTCATCCAGCTGCACACCGGCGGCATGTGCCACCTCGACGCGGGCATGACGCGTCAGGGCCTCGAGGGCCTCGGCACCGAGAACATTGACCTCGCCATCCTCGAGAACGTCGGCAACCTCGTCTGCCCGGCGGAGTTTGACACCGGCGCCGTGAAAAACGCCATGATCCTCTCCGTGCCGGAGGGCGACGACAAGCCCCTGAAGTACCCGCTCATGTTCTCGATCTGCGACGTGCTGCTCGTCAACAAGATCGACGTCGCGCCGTACTTCAACTTCGACCTCGACAAGTGCATCGAGCGCGTCAAGAAGCTCAACCCGAACATTCAGGTGTTCCCGATCTCCGCGCTCAAGGGCGAGGGCATCGAGCCGTGGGCCGACTGGCTGCGCACGCAGACGAAGGCCTGGAACGCATAAGCACCGAAAACCAAAACCGGGACGCTCCCGTCGGAGCGCCCCGGTTTTTTGTTGTTTCAGGCCCTGCACACCGGGCGCACATATTTGAAAAACCGCGCGCAGTCGTGGTAGAAGTAAACCACCCTGCCCGGCGTCAGGTCGAGCCGGTAGCCGCTGGCGGCATAGTCAAAGTCGCGCATGGCCTGCTCGACCTTCGCCTCCACGGCGGCGTTCTGCGTCTCGAAATCGAACGGCCCGTGCTCGAACACGAGGTACTCCCCGGCGGGCACGTCCATGAGCTGCATCTGCGTCGGCACCGGCCCGGCATAGTCTGCGCTCAGGCGCACGCCGTAGGCCTCCGCCAGCGGGATGCCCCAGCTGCAGATGCGCCCCGTCGGCTCGTTGATCCAGGCCATGAGCTGGCCGCTGCCCGCGTCCTCGCCGGTGCCGCCTGCGTCGTCGAGCTTGCCGGGGATGCTCGCGAGCAGGCCGCAGATCGTCTCGCAGTCCTGCCCGGGAATCTGCGCCTGCCGCTGCCAGAAGTCCCAGTAGCCGATGCTCTCATAATTGCGGATGTGCAGGAACTTGTGCGCCGGGATGTGCACGAAATAGGTTTGGACCTCGCCCGCGTTTTGCGTCTCGTTCATGTGGTTTGCTCCTTCCATCAGATAACAGTCAAACGGCCGCAGGATGGTCTGGAGCACGACGGGGCCGGGCGCGGCCCGGTAGGCGCTGGGGCTCACGCCGTAGGCATTTTTGAACGCGTGCGTGAAGGCCTCGTTGGAGGAAAAGCCGTGCTGCACGGCGATGTCGAGAATGCCCGCGTCGGTGTCGCGCACGTCGCGCAGGGCAAACGCCAGCCGCCGCAGCCGCAGGTAGTCCCGGAGCGTCATGCCGGCCAGCTCCCGGAACTTGCGCGACGTGTAGTATTCGGAGTAGCCGAGCTTCTGCGCCAGCGCGCGCAGGGTCAGCGCCTCGTCCTGCTGCGCGCGGATGCAGTCGTCGATGATGGTGATGATGTCCTGAATGTTCCGGTGCCACTGTGCCATGCTGTGTGCCTCCTGACTGTTCGATGCATCGATCTTACCGCAAATGCTGAGCCGCTGCCTGATTTTCGTTGCGCTTTTTCACGGGTTGGCCTGCGCCCACGCGCGCACAAAGGCGGCGAACGTGCGCACGAGCGGCTTACCCTCGCTCTCCGGCGGGATGGCCATGGCGATCGTGCGGTGCGCCGGGGGGTCGAGCGGACGCACGACGACGTTGTGGTGGTCCGAGCGCAGCACGAGCTCGTGCGCGATGCAGATGCCCAGCCCGCTCTCGACCATGGAGATCATGGCGTAGTCGTCCGCCGTCTGAAAGCGGATGTCGGGGTGCACGTGCGCGGCGTCGAGCACGCGCAGCGCGTCGCGGTTCGTGCTGTCGACGAGGCTCACGACCGGCTCCGTGCCGAAGGCCGTGATCGGCACGGCGTCCCGGTCCGCCAGCGGGTGCCCCGCCGGCAGCACGGCCAGCAGCCGGTCGCTGCACACGGGCACGATCTCGCCCGGCAGCTCGCTCGGCAGCGAGATGAAGCCCATATCCACCGTGCCGCTGCGCACATAGGCGTCCACCTCGGCGTAGGCCCCGTCGAACAGGCGGAAGCGCGCCTCCGGGTGCTGCACCTGGAACTGCTTGATCATCGGCGGCAGCCAGTTGACCGCTACGCTTTTGAACGTCGCGATGCGGATCGTGCCGCCGGCGCGCTCGCGCACCTCCTGAATGCGGCCGCGCAGGTGCGCATCCGCCGCGCACACCTGCTGCACGGCCGGCAGCAGCGCCTTGCCCGCCGGGGTCAGATGCACGCCGCCGCGGTTGCGCACCAGCAGCGGAAAGCCGCAGTCGCGCTCGAGCCCCGCCAGCAGCTGCGTCAGCGCCGACTGGGACACACCCAGCGCCTGCGCCGCGGCCGACACGCCCGCGCACTCCACCGTTTTTAAAAACGCCTCATATTGCCGCAGTGTCACACGTACCCGCTCCTTGTCCGAACTTTTTCGGTTAAAATAAGATTATCTTATATTATACGCGCAGCTTCCAAAAAGTCAAGCGCAGAAATTTTTCCTGATATTGCAGAGAAAACGCCGATTTTTGTCCGAAATTATGAAGAAATTGTTGACACGGCGGGGAAAGTGGCGTATCATACACCCATATTGTTTTTGAGGGAACTATATAAGGTTTCCTAATGAAAGGGGCAAAACATCATGGGCACTGCTTCGAGCGGTGAATGGATCGCCATTCTGCTGTATTTTGCGCTGGTCATCGGCGTCGGTGTGTATTTCTTCATCCGTGACCGCCATGTGGAGGGCGAGAAGGAGTATTTCCTCGGCGGCCGCAGCATGGGCGGCTGGGTCGCGGCGCTGTCTGCCGGCGCGTCGGATATGAGTGCGTGGGTGCTCATGGGCCTGCCCGGCTCGATCTATCTGTACGGCATCGGCAAGGTGTGGATCGCCGTCGGTCTGGTCATCGGCACGATCTGCGCGTGGGTGTTTGTCGCGCCGCGTCTGCGCCGGTATTCCATCCGCGCGAACGATTCGATCACGATCCCGCAGTTTCTCACCAACCGCTTCCAGTCGAAGAACAAGGGCCTGCAGATCATCTCGGCGATCGTGTTCGTCGTGGTCTACTGCATTTACAGCGCCTCGAGCATCTCGGCCTGCGGCACGCTGTTCAACACCGTCACGGGCATGAGCGCCAAGACGGCCATGATCATCGCCACGGCCATCATCCTCGTGTACGTGTTTCTCGGCGGCTTCAACGCCGTGTGCTGGACGGACTTCTTCCAGGGCATGCTCATGCTTGCCGCGCTCATGCTCACGCCGATCCTCGCGCTGTTCGTCATGAAGGGTGCAGACTTTGTCGCACCGGTCATGGCCGTTCCGGAAAACTACTATAATGTGCTCTCCGGCGGCGGCTTCAACTGGAAGAGCATGTCGGATATCATTTCCGGTCTTGGCTGGGGTCTGGGCTACTTTGGCATGCCGCACATCCTTGTGCGCTACCTGTCCATCAAGTCCGAGCATGAGATGCGCAAGAGCCAGATCATCGGCTGCAGCTGGATCCTGATCATCCTGGCCATGTCCGCCGTCGTCGGCCTGATCGGCCGCCAGTTCCTCGGCGAGATCGACAACGAGAACCTCGTCTTTGTGCACATGGTGCGCCGCCTGTTCCCGGCGTTCATCTCCGGTGTGCTGCTCTCGGCCATTCTTGCCGCGGCCATGAGCACGGCCGACTCCCAGCTGCTTGCGAGCAGCAGCGCCTTCGCCTCCGATATCTATAAGCCGGTCATCCGCAAGGACGCCACCGACCACGAGATGCAGTGGGCGGGCCGCATCATCGTCATCCTCATCTCCGTCGTCGCGTTCTTCATCGCGGCCGATCCGAACTGCGGCGGCATCATGGCGCTCGTCGAGTGCGCATGGGCGGGCTTCGGCTCCGCGTTCGGCCCGGTCATCCTGCTGTCGCTCTACTGGCGCCGCCTCACGTACTCCGGCGCGGTCGCCGGCGTGTGCGTGGGCTTCGCGGTCGATGCCCTGTGGTATGCGTTCCTGTCCACGCCGACCGGCCTGTATGAGATCATCCCCGGCTTCCTGTGCGGCCTGATCGCGGCGGTCGTCGTGTCGCTGTGCAGCAAGGCCCCGTCGAAAGAGGTCACCGACCTGTTCGACCGCGCCTTCGAGCCCACGGACTGAACCGAAATCGTTCCCAAATAAAGCCGTCCCTCTCCGGAGGGGCGGCTTTTTGCACATTTTCGCCAAAATGTCCTGCGTGATACTTGACATCGGGGCAGGGAATCTGTATTATCTAATGGTAAAAGGAAACGGTATTAGTGAAATATCCATTTTCCACCCGGCCCCGGCCGGAGAAACGGAGTGAACCGATCATGGATTATTTTGAACAGGTTGCGCGCGAACAGGTGCGCGCGATGATCCTCAACCATGCGCGCCGCGAGGACCTCAGTCAGGTCTTCTCGCAGGGCGAGATGCGCCTGCTCGGCTGCCTCAACGCCGGGGCGGACGGCCGCACGGCCGGCGAGCTGAGCACGCTGCTCGACCTGAGCACGGCGCGCATCGCGGCCATGCTCAACAACCTCGAGCGCAAGGGCGCCATCACCCGCGCGCGCGACACGGCCGACCGCCGGCGCGTCGTCGTGCGCCTGACCGACCAAGGGCGGCACGAGGTGCAGACGTCGCTCGACGAGGCGGTCGCGTGCCTGTCGGAGGTCTATCGCCGCATGGGCGAGGCGGACACGCGCGAGCTGCTGCGCCTGAGCGACCGGGCGGGAGAAATCGCCCAGCAGATCTATGAAGAGCAGAAGGAGGACACGCCATGCGGGTGCTGAAATACCTGCGCGGGCACATCCCGGCCGTGGCGCTGATCGTGCTGCTGCTCGTGACGCAGTCGTTTTGCGAGTTGTCGCTGCCGGCGTACACGAGCCGCATCGTGGACACCGGCATCCAGAGCGGCGGCATCGAATACGCAGCGCCCCTCGCGCTCACGGACAAGACCATGGACGGCGTGCGCCTGTTTTTGTCGGACGACGACGCGGCAACGGTCAGCGCCGCCTACACGTATGATAACGGCGTCTGGACGCTGGGTGACACGGCGCGGCTGCCGGAGCTGGAGGGCATCTTCATCCGGCCGCTGGTCATGTATGCCCGCCTGTCGGAGCAGGGGGCGAACACCGTGCTCGCCCTGCGCCAGCAGATGCAGGGCGGTCTCATCACGCATGAAGAGATCCTTGCGCGCGGCGAAGAAGCGCTCAGCGGCATGGGCACGCTCACCGACAGCGTCCTGCGCAGCGCAGCCGTGCAGTTTCTCAAGACGGAGTACGCCGTCGCGGGCCTGAACGTGGACCACATCCGCAACAGCTATCTGCTGCGCACCGGCGGGAAAATGCTCCTGCTCACGCTCGGCATGATTGCGGCGGCCGTGCTCTGCAACTATGTCGGCTCGAAGATGTCCGCCGCCATCGGGCGCGACCTGCGCGCGCAGGTGTTCCGCAAGGTCCTGTCGTTCTCGTCCGCCGAGATGGACAGGTTCTCAACGGCCTCGCTCATCACGCGCACCACGAACGACGTCATGCAGATCCAGGCGGTGTGCGTGCTGATCGTGCGCGTCGTGCTCTACGCGCCGATCATTGGCCTCGGCGGCATCGTCATGGTCGCGCGCACCAGGACCGGCCTCGGCTGGATCATCGCGCTGGCCGTCGCGGCGATGCTGCTGCTCGTCGGCGTGCTCATGAAGGTCGCCATGCCGCAGTTTCGCGCCATGCAGCAGCGTGTGGACGATGTCAACCTCGTCAGCCGCGAGGTGCTGACCGGCCTGCCGGTCATCCGCGCGTTCCACCGCGAGCGGCACGAGCAGGAGCGCTTCGGCGCTGCGAGCGCGGCGCTCATGAATACGCAGCTGTTCGTCAACCGCACCATGGCGTTCATGGGCCCGGTCATGACGCTCATCATGTACGGCGTCACGGTCATGATCGAGTGGTTCGGCGCGAAAAGCATCAACGCCGGCAATATGCAGATCGGCGACATGATCGCCTTTTCGACTTATGCCTCGCTCATCATCATGGCTTTCATGATGATCACGATTGTGGCGGTGCTCCTGCCGCGCGCCGAGGTCTCGGCCACGCGCGTGGACGAAATTCTGCGCACGCGCGCGAGCGTGCGCGACCCGCGCAGCCCCGAGCCCGTGCCCGCGGACGCGACCGTCACGTTCGACCACGTGTCGTTCCGCTACCCCGGCGCGGAGGACGACGTGCTGCACGACATCAGCTTCACGGCGCGGCCCGGCGAGGTCACGGCCATCGTCGGCTCGACCGGCTGCGGCAAGTCGACGCTGCTCAACCTCATCCCGCGCTTTTACGACGCGACCGGCGGCACGGTCAGCATCGGCGGCGTGAACGTGCGCCGCCTGCCGCAGGCCGGCCTGCGCGCCCTGCTCGGCTACGTGCCGCAAAAGGGCGTGCTCTTCACGGGCGACATTCTCTCGAACCTCGAGTTCGCCGGCGGCGTCTCGGAGGCCGACGCCATCCGCGCCGCTGCCACGGCGCAGGCCGAGGACTTCATCTGGTCGCGGCCGCACCACTTCCTCACGCCGGTGGCGCAGGGCGGGGCGAACGTGTCCGGCGGGCAGCGGCAGCGCCTGTCCATCGCGCGCGCCATCGCCAAGCATCCGCAGGTGTACCTGTTTGACGACAGCTTCTCCGCGCTCGACTATCAGACGGACGCCGCGCTGCGTCAGGCGCTGGCCAAGCAGACGCACGACGCCACGGTCATCATCGTGGCGCAGCGCCTGAGCACGATCCTGCACGCGGACCAGATCCTCGTGCTCGACGGCGGGCGCATCGTCGGCCGCGGCACGCACGGCGCGCTGCTGCGCAGCTGCGAAACCTACCGCGAGATCGCGCTCAGCCAGCTCAGCGCCGCGGAACTCGGAGAGGAGGGCTGACCATGGCGGGTCCCAGACGCGGACCGGGCCGCATCCCGGAAAAACCGAAAAACTTCAAGGGCACGATCGGGCAGCTCTTCCGCTGCCTCGGCCGCTACCGGCTGCCGCTCGCGTTCGTGCTCGTGCTCGCGCTGGCGAGCACGGCCTTCGGCATCGTCGGGCCGAAGATCCTCTCGACGGCCACGACGGAGCTGGCCACCGGCCTCGGGCGCAAGCTCTCGGGCCTCGGCGGCATCGACTTCGGCAAGATCGGAAAGATCCTGCTGACCGTCCTCGCGCTCTATCTCGTCAGCGCGGCGTGCAGCTTCTTCCAGTCGTGGATCCTTGCCGGCATCACGCAGAAGCTCGCCTACCGCCTGCGCAGCGAGATCAGCAGCAAAATCCACCGCATGCCCATGCGCTACTTTGAGCGCAGCACCGTCGGCGACGTGCTCTCGCGCATCACAAACGACGTCGACACCATGTCCTCCGGCATGGCGCAGTCGGTCACGCAGCTGGTCACGAACGTCACGCTGCTCATCGGCGTGCTGGTCATGATGCTGCGCATCAGCTGGCTCATGACGCTCATCGCGCTCATCGTGCTGCCGGTCACGGGCGTGCTCACGAGTCGGATCGTCAAGCGCAGCCAGCGCTACTTCGTCGCCCAGCAGAAAAACCTCGGCGACATCAACGGCAAGGTCGAGGAGACCTACGCCGGGCACAACGTCGTCTGCGCCTTCAACCGCGAGGGCGCGACGCAAAAGGAGTTTGACGCCATCAACGCGCGGCTCTACCGCTCGGCGTGGAAGAGTCAGTTTCTGTCCGGTCTCATGTCGCCCGTGACGACGTTTGTCAGCAAGCTCGGCTACGTGTGCGTGGTCGTGCTCGGCGGCTCGCTCGCCGCGCGCGGCGCCATCACGATCGGCGACATTCAGGCGTTTCTCAGCTACATGTCGAGCTTCACGCAGCCAATCACGCAGCTGGCACAGATCAGCACCCAGCTGCAGACCATGGCGGCCGCGGCCGAGCGCGTGTTTGCCTTCCTCGAGGAGGCGGAGGAGCCGGCAGACCCCGCGCTGCCCGCTCCGGCGGACCATATCCGCGGCGACGTGTCGTTCCGCCACGTGCGCTTCGGCTACGATCCCGCGCAGCCGGTCATCCACGACTGGAGCTGCGACGTGCCGGCGGGCAGGACCGTCGCCATCGTCGGCCCGACCGGCGCCGGCAAGACCACCATGGTCAAGCTGCTCATGCGCTTTTACGATGTGGACGCCGGCGCCATCCTCGTCGACGGGCGCGACGTGCGCGACTATGCGCGCGGCGACCTGCGGCGTGCCTTCGGCATGGTGCTGCAGGACACGTGGCTCTTCAAGGGCACGATCATGGAAAACATCCGCTACGGCCGCCCCGACGCGACCGACGCCGAGGTCATCGCGGCGGCAAAGGCCGCGCGCGCCGACGCCTTCATCCGCACACTGCCCGGCGGTTACCAGATGGAGCTCAACGAGGAGGCGACGAACGTCTCCCAGGGGCAGAAGCAGCTGCTGACCATCGCACGCGCCGTGCTCGCCAACGCTCCCATCCTCATCCTCGACGAGGCGACCAGCTCGGTCGACACCCGCACCGAGCAGCTCATTCAGGAGGCGATGGACCACCTCATGCGCGGCCGCACAAGCTTTGTCATCGCGCACCGCCTGAGCACCATCCGCAATGCCGACTGCATCCTCGTCATGCGCGACGGCAATATCGTCGAGCAGGGCACGCACAGCGAGCTGCTCGCGCGCGGCGGGTTCTATGCCGCGCTCTACAACAGCCAGTTCGAGGACGTGGTCGCGTAAAGCAGGACTGACATTATGACAACCAAAACCGTGCAGAAATGCTGATTTCTGCACGGTTTTTCTATTCAAGAATGTGCATTATGTAAACTTACATAGAAAATATACAGTTATGGTAACTGTGTTATGAAAACTATATGATTCAAAAATGCTTGAAAAATCAATGTATATTTTATAAATAATAATATTTATGTAAACCGAATTA
>ENA-OUNS01000950-OUNS01000950.1-human-gut-metagenome-genome-assembly--contig:-NODE-950-length-22228-cov-5.206738_pt1 | contig 22228 bp, 22 predicted proteins | sample MGYA00243237_ERZ505104 | MGnify/ENA primary metagenome ERZ505104 (study PRJEB26097, sample SAMN02711295) | human gut metagenome | biome: Gut microbiome | host: Homo sapiens | place: Denmark: Copenhagen...
CTTACTACTAAGATAACCATAAGCAGTATTTTCAGAAGCATCAACTTTATCAGCATCACCAGCATTAGGTATTTGTAGTCCAACCAAATCAATATAACCTTTAGATACCCTTATGGGGGAAGTCGCGTTATTATAAGGATTTGCAACTGAACTAGGTTCTGTTCCCCAAGTCAAGAAGAACTTAGCTTTCTTATTATCAAACTTAATAGGATTACCGTCACTAGCTATCCATTCCATATCATAGTTCTCAACTTTAATACGAGTAGTATTAATATTCATTACTGAACATTGAGCACCTCTAATTAGAAATGTCGAACCAGCTTTGATATTCCCCCATAAAGAAAGTGTTTCCCAATCTCCCCCTTCTGTACCATACTGTAATGATAATCCCTTTAGAGATATATCTTTACCTGTAAGATTACTAAGTTCAACGAAGTTATGAGAGCACGGATTATAACTATATTCATCACTTGTAATACCACCACAATATAATGAATTGATATATAGCTTTTGTAGATATAATGTAGTTACATATATCCAACCAGTTTCAGGGTCTTCTTGTCCACCAGTAGGTTCAGCTTGAACTGTATCTAGTTCTTTCTTATATACTATTAATTGTCCATTGTTATTTACCTTAACTCGATATATTTGTCCGTTCGGTGCAACAAATCCAATAGTATCTAATTTGTTTAAAGCATCATAATCTATACTACCTCCACCTCCTGAACTACTACCAGTAAGATTAACAGGTTCTCCATTAATCTTAGTATACAGACGTTTTACATCAGTAGCAATAAGAAGTTCGTAATCTACGAAGTCATTAAAATTATCTTGAATTTCTTTAAGTGTTCCATAATGACCACGAACAGCTTTAGTATTAGGTTCATATTGGTCTGTTTCAGGTTTGAGACTTTCACCAACAGCTGCAACACGAATAGCTAACTGTCCAGTATTTGGGTCAATAGGTTCGTATTCTTTTAGAACCGACTTTGTAAAGCTATTACTAACATGACCAGGATTTATAATTAAGTCTCTCTGATGTACAATAGTATCAAGGTAGTTTTGTATAACTTGAATAGCTTGAATTATTGGAGCTAATTTCTCATCCTCTTCAAGAGCTGTTCCAAGACCAGAAGTATCTACCCAAAGAGCATTAATATTAGCTGGTGGAATATCTTGAATATAAACTGTTTGTACAGGTTTATCTCCACCACCGGCTTGTTTAATAACCAAATGTTCGTTATCAATACCGCCATTAAACCAATATTCATTAATACTATTATTATGTTTAATACCAATAGTAAGTCCAACACTACGTAATTCAGGAGTAAGAGTTTCAAGAGCTTCTTTAACACTGCTATAAGGTCCGTACTTAGCATCAACATCAGGTAGAGGGTTATAGTTATCATCTACGCTGTTATTAATAATAGGTTGACCTATACTTATTCCTTTTCTCATATTACTTGTTTTTACAGGTTATACGAATAGTATCATCAAATACAGAAGGAGAATATAAGAAGAATACTTTATAATGTATATCGTCAACAATACCACCAGGATTCTTAGTCTTATAAGCACCGTCTGAACCGTCCCAAAGAGTAGTAACAAGAATAGTACCATATTCAGCTTTAACAAGCGTCATAAGTGCATCAGGTATAAGAAGATAATGAATCTTCTTTTCTTGATGAATAGTAAATGTATTATTCTTATCTCCTGTAATAGTTCTAGGAATATTACCTTCTAATGCCATAATATCACTAACAGGCATATTTTGAAATATCTGCGGTGCAATATCTGTATGTCCATAATACATAACATTCATTTTAGGAATAGACTTACATTCGACAATAAAGTCATTAGAATAATATGTTTCACCGTCTTCTCCTTCTACACTAGCTCTAAATATATAAACTTGTCCTACTTGAGCATTAAGTGTTAATTCATTAAACTTAGCCGGACTATCAATAGATAATCCTGAAGCTATAATATTTTCTCTTTCGTTAATAACTTGATATATAGTAAGAGTATCTTTAGTTACATATTCTTTATTAGCGATAACAAATGTAGCTTCATTATATTTTATCTGTTGAGTACCAGTAATTGACATAGGAATATTAAGTTCAAATGTCATAAATACAGGTTTCTCATCAGTAGTATATTCAGTACAGTTCAAAGCTAAAGAAATATTAATATAATTAATGAGTAAATCTGCCTGTTTCCAATAACCTAATGTATAGGCGGTACAAGCAGATTGAAACATATTCCAACAATTAATGACTTGACGATTGATACCTTTACAAGTAGAAGTACAATCTTTAATCATGTCTACTCCTAAGTCACTTAACTTAATAAGCAATCTTTTATAAACACAATTATACTTACTAGGAACATCCAAGTAAGTATACATTCCATTTTCGTTCTTTCTCATTGCATTACTATTAATTCGTTATACATTGCAATTAGATTTTGTTGTTGTTTCTCACTAAGTTTAGATTCTACATTCTGCATGTGACTAAGAATAGTCATAGCATTATATCTACATATATCTTCATTAGTAAGAACGAATCCAATAGTAGAGAGGTGTACAACTTGTATACCTCTATCAACCAATTTGCTATTTACATTATCGAAGTTTATGTCCATTACTTTAATGTATTATTTGTTATATAAGTTATGTAAGACTGAAACTTCAAGTTTATTTTATTATTAAAACTAGATATTTTATCTTCTTTACTAAGATTGTCATTAAATATTATCTCTATCATAGACTTCTCCACTGAAGGCATCCAATCCTTTTTCATATTATCACTAACCTTAACTCCATTAATCTTGTACAATGACAAGCTAGAGAATACAGTATAAAATTCAGCATTAACTATATTATGGATATTAGCCAGTATATTATCTTTGTTAGTTTGAACGTGGTTGTTAATAACAGTATTAGTAACGAATATTGTTAATCTCATTGCGGAAGCGAGCATAGCATCGTCTATTGCAGTCTTACATTTGTCTTTATCTTTATCTATGATATTCTTTGTAATATCGGTAATAAATGTCGAGACTTGTAATAATGATTTAGATACTTCATCAAGAGTATCACTAATAGAACTAACAAACTCTTCGCTTTCAGTCTTTTTCTTATTATCCAACCATTTGTATAATAGTAGGAAAATAGAAATTGTTATCAGAGAACTCAATCCTTGATTAAGAGCAGATTCGATAATTTCCTTCATCCCTATCTATGATTAAAGGGATTACTACTAATATTAAATACTAATAGCAACCCCTTTATTTAAACTATTACGAGTTATTCTTTAAGCCTTGCTTTAAGCTCCTGCTACGACCGGAGTATTGATAGAAGACAAGATTGTGTCAAGAGTAGCAATTTGTGCAGCTCCTGTCGGAATAGCTAGATGAATTATAGTCTTAACATTTTCGGTGCTACCACTACGAAGGTCACGGTGTGGATAGAAGGTCAGAGTATATACTGTCCAACCACCAGCATTAGAGAACTCTGGAAGAGTATATAACTTACGAGCATCGTTACTAGTAGAGTTAATACCTTCTGCGCCAATACAACGAATCTGTAACTCTTTAAGAGCAGCATCATCATTAATTGGTTTCATAGCCTTGGTAGTAGTAATAGTAGCTCCGAACATTGAATCACCTGCAATCAAGTTCCATGCTTCATAATCAATACCAGTTATAGTAATCTTAGTAGCAGCAACAGTAGCAGTAAATCCTTCATTCTTACCAAGAGATTTAAGTTGGTTGCCTAATTTCTTAGCAATAATAGCGGCAGTGTCACCTTCACGAGCACGCTCACTAGCCGACCACTTATAATGTTCGTTAAGAACAGTATGAGCTTTAGCCATAGTTAACGTATAGTCCTTTCCTACTACGGGGGTAGGAACAGTAACTTCCGCACTGAATTTAGTTCCGGCAACATAGACACTCTTAACATAAGAGAAACGTCTAGTATCAATATCAGATACAATATTGGTATACTTGCTCTTATTAGCAAATGCTCCACCACCAACAAACAAGGTAAACATCGGAATGTTCTTAGTAAGAGCTTTCGAGATGATTGCACCTTCATTGTCGTAAAGAGCAACAGCACCCTCTGTAATACCTGCTGCATTAACAGCAGCTAGAGTGGTGGGAGTAGTAGCTAATGCAACATTACCTGCAAATAACAGTCTTTCCATTTTATTCTAATTTAGATAATTCGTTTGAAACTTTCTCATAACTATTATTATTAGAGATAGCATTAAAGGTATTAACAGCTCTCTTAATAACTTCGTGCATAGCAACATCTGATAGTTCATTCGTAGTATTAGTTACACTACTAATAGGAGTAGGATATTTAATATAATTAACTAGAAACTTATCTATCTCGAACGTTGCTATAACTTCAATATTTGATTCAGTCTTATAACATATAGGACTTATAACAATAGATTTTGAATGATAATCATTCATTGTTTCACTAACTAAGTCTAAGTCAATCAATCTGCAACGATAAGATTTATCCCCCTTAAAGGAGTAGACTGATGTATAGAACATCGGTGTAGCATAGTTATTTAATTCTATCTTATAACCTGTACCAAACATTATATCTCCTTGTTCAGCTTCTAGTTTAATACTAGTATGAAGGTTACTAAGTTCTGTTAATCTTATAACATTATCAGAGATACCATCGAGTTCACGATTACCCTTACGAGAGAAAACGTCTTTGACATATTCGATAGCCTCTAAATTAATTAGTCGGTCTAACTCTTCAGGAAGTATAGCTCGGACACTTTTCATACCCATTTGTTGGGCTAAAAGCATGAACTCGTTATGTACCTCTTTTACTTTCATAATAACCAGTTATTATAATTTAAGTTTAGTTTCAAGTGCTTTTTTGTAGTCAGCATTTTCAGGATTACTGAAATAAGCTAATGCTTCTTTCATGTTGGCTCCAATGAATCCGCCTTCGGGAGTTAGAACGGTTTGGTTAACTTCCGAACGAACTAGTTCTCCTCTAGCGATAGCTTCTTCAATAAACGCTTGAAGTTCAACTTGTGAATTGTTAAACAGTTTGTTGAATTTCTCCGGCTCTTTAATTGCGAATTCATCAAGAATCTTTTCTTGAATTGTACGGTCAAGTAACAAGTTAGACAATACATCTTGTTTGTTGCTTGCACAGTAGCATACAAAGATAGCTTTGAACTTAACATCATTATCAATAGCATCAAGATAATTACGTCTTGCTTTGTTAGCCTGAATACGACTACGTTTCAAACGATTAGCTTCACGTTGTTCATCTTTTATGTAGAACTTGATTCGAGAATCAAAACTAATAACAGATACGTCTTTAGCTACAATCGGATATAATAAGCAATGACGATATGCAAGATAATCATCTACTTTAATAGGATGTCCATATTTATAACGAGTAGATTCAAGAGCATTAATCTTATTGACATATCTAGCAATAGCATCTTTCAACTGTTTAGGATTAGACTTTTCGGCATTATCATATTCTTCTATGATAGCTGTTTCATCTATTTTATAATTCAGATAATCTCTTTTCTTTCTCCATTGGAACGAACAGTTGAGTTTCTTTCCGTCACCGTCAACTGGAATAGATATACTATTAAACCAACGTTGAACTCTAGTAACATACTCTTGTGCGTTAGGAGAACAGCCAATAAGAGAAGGCATATAAGCTGCCATTTCTTCATAATTGCTAGTCAAGACTCTAGCTGAATTAATACTACCACCAATACTATCATGACGTTCAGCAATGTATCTAGCATTAACTTGACGATAAACAGAATTAATAGTAATATCAGTAGCAAGAGCTATTACAATATATCTTTCTTCAAGAAAGTCTTTGTCTAAACCATCTTCTTCTTTAAGAATTTGTTCATAGGTTTGTTTAGGAGCTTCAGGAGTTTTAGTCTGCGGAATACTTGCAGACTGTGGATTTGGATTAGCTAGACTACTACCGAATGTACCGGTTTTTGGTGTTTGTCCTTCCATTATAATTTAGTTTAATTGTTTAACTTTAGAGTACACACTCTAACATGAACATCTTCTCTTGTCTGTCAACTTGAAGACCACGAGACATCTTAACTTCATATTGAGATTTATCAATATCCGTAGATATAGAATTGCTAGGAACAGAACCCCAAGACGGTGGAATAGGAGTAAGACCTTTCAATACACCAACAAGATAAGACTGACCTTTCATACGTACCATACGAACATTACGATTTCCGTTATATACAGAATTGTCAATGAACATCAGTTTGTGAGATGTCATAGGCAAGCCAGTACGAGGATGAATAAGACCATTAGCTTTTGCTGTTTCAGCAATAGGTGATTTATCCAAGAATGGAAGATGAACACAAGTAACTGTATGTCCGTCAATAGTCTTATATTTACGGAAGTATTTACCATAAGTAAGACCACCACCTTCTTCACCAATCATCTTTTCTCCAAGTGGAGTAATGAATCCTTCTGACTTAACATCTTCACGAATAGCCATGTCGAAATCTTCGATACCACCTTTACCTGCATACAGAGTAATCTCCATAGAACCAGTATCGGTATCTTTATCAACTACATCACCAATAGTTCTTTTTAACTTGCTAAGAGGCAAGTATTCACCATAAGTATCGTAGTTAGATTCTTCTAGGATTTCAAACATTCCGGCAGTTTCAGGAATAGGTTGGTCATTATCCCAATCCTTCATATCAATAGTACCATTAACAGTACGATTGTAACGAGATGTCCATAAGTCAATCTCATTAGAGATACGCATCTGAACATCGAACTGACGCATTTCTTCATTAATCCAACGAGTATCAGTACCACCGCCTTTTGTCTTGAAAGCATAACTAACAATAACATTACTAATGTTACCTGCAATTTCCTTGCTATAACGTTTGAATCCTAACTGAGATTTCATAACACCAGGACCCATAACATTAGTTTTGTTACCCTTAGAATAAGATTCAGGAATAGACGGAGCTAACATACACCAGTATTTACCTTTCTCAAAGTTAGCTGGGTCGACATAAGCACTCTTATCTGGATTCTTTAGCTGCAAAGAATACAAATGTCCACCATGATTACCTGCACCGTGGTCACGCATTACACGAACAGTTGTCTTACCATCAGGAGCAAGCAAACCATACTGTTCAATAATAAGACCAGTAGCAAACTCAACTTTAATAGGTTTACCACCAATACCAGGAGTAGTATCACCAGTGTCAGCCCAAACAATGTAATCATTAAATCTCTGACGACCCATTGTCTTCCAAGTCCACTCAACAGTAGTAATGTCACGAACACCAGCAGCACCTTGTCCTTCAGTAAGGAAAGTTAGCGGGAATCGGTCATCTTCCATACCATAAGTGTAAGTTAGGAAGTTGTTGATTTCCTCCGGTTTTTGAATCATTAAGGCAGCAAGAGATTGTTCATTAGAATAACCTCTGTCATCATATCTACCTCTTTCGACTTCTCTTAATCTGTACATATTAGTTTTAATTTAGTTAGTTCAAGACTAGTTGGTCATTATCAACTGTCTTAGAATTATTACCTTTACTATTGATAATAACAGTCCTTTTACCAGTAGTTTGCGCTGCGGCAGTTCTAATAGATAGAACTTTTTGTTTATTAACAGCCATACCAACAAGACTAGCATAATCGCCACCAGTAAATCTTAGAAATGCTTTAAGTAAATCATCCTGCATACGAGCATCAGAATCAACTTTAGCTTCGTCTAACATATAGGCTGTATTACCTTCACTATCAACCGGAGTAGATACATACTTCAAGAAGTCTTTGCGACTAAGCATTACTTTCTTTCCGTCTTTATTACACTGAATTTGTTCAGGAATACTATAACCTAATAGTTCACCTTTGCTAATAGTCTTTTCTACATTATCCCAATATGCTTTCTCTTCGGCAGCAGCAGCAGCTTCTTTAGCTTCTACTTGTGCTTTCTGTTCAGCAAGTCGAGATTCATATATGCTATCAACAGCTTCTTTAGATTCAACAGCAGTATCATAAAGAATACCAGCGTTCTTACAATAGTCAATAAATTTGTTTACGTCTCCTTTCTTACCGCTAAGTTTCCATTCTTCACGAATGAAAGTAGCTTGTTGTTCTTCGTTATCTTTACTAACAGTAATCTGACTTCTATCAGGTATTTCTACGAAGTCATCAAGAGTACCATTAAGTTTAAGATGATTAATAACTTGTTCTACTTGAGGATAAGTTTCAAATAAGTTATTAATAGCAGCAGTTTGAGCTTCTTTAACTCTACTCTGAACTACTGTTTCAACATAAGCAGCAATGCCTTCTTCATTATCATCAAATACGATAGGATTACCGTTTTCATCTTTAAAGTCAGAACCGAAACGAGTTTGTAATTGGTTAAGAACACTTGGTTCAGAACCATTTTGAGCGATAAGTTCAGCAAGTTCAGTAGCAGTACGGAATACAGTTCCGTCAGCAGCAATAGCATTACCTTCAGCATCAATAGTATAATCTACACCGTCTACATTAATAGTATCACCTTCTGATAACTTAACTTCCCCCATAGAGGAGTCTTGTTGCTGATTATCTCCTTGACATTGCTGATTTTGCTGACCTTGATTTCCAGTATTACCATTACCGTTATTAGTATCAGGATTAGTATCAGGATTACCACTACCATTACCTTGTTGACCTTGTTGACCTTGTTGTCCAGCACCTTGTTGTCCCTGTCCGGTAGTATTACCGTTATTACCAGAGCCAGCACCTTGACCTGCACTACCAACAGTAGATATATCATCTATTTTAGTAGTACTTAAATCGAGAGAATCATTATCATTAAAAGTTGGCATAATAAATATGTTTTAATTATTACTTTCAAGTCAAATGTAGTTTAATAATATGAGAAACACAACTCTTGCTAGTTTGAATACCTTACTATTAGGTTTAGAAAAGCCCGTATTTGAATTTAAGTAATATAAGAGTTGAATAGTATCGGCTAAAACGAACGTTCAACATAGGGCAAAAGAATAAGCCATTTTAAGGCTTGCTACGGCATTTTAATGCTTTCTAATACAGTTCATCTCTTTAAGGGGGAAAATTCAATAGAAGTCAAAAAAATGCGGTCTACGTCAATCTTATGGGTACGAAAAACCCTACGGAGGCATCCGTAGGGCACGTCTGAATCATAGAGAAAGGTATATAGCTAATTATAACTTAGTGTTCACTTCTTACTAGAACTACTACTAGACTTTGGTTTATCATATTTGTTCTTATTCTCTTTAGCTATCTTTAGTTGATTATCTCTATCTAACGCAGCATTAATCATATCCAAGTCTTTAGCTCGTTTCTTCTCATTGAGTTCAGCTTGTTTTAAAGATAGTTCGGCAGAGTTATCTTGTGGTACAGTTTGTGCAGGTTGATTAGCTAGAGCAGCCATTGCAGCTTCTGTATCCATTCCTTTAGCAAGAAGGTCATAATAACCTTTGATTTCGGCAAGTCTAGCATCTTGTTCGCCTTTTGCAGCTATCTGTTCAAGAGCAGCTTTATTCTTAACATCTTCTAACTGTTGGTCTAGTTGACGAAGAGATTCTTCGTTTTTCTGACGAATTTCTTGATAACGATTAATAGCTAATTTAAGACTAGATATATTCCCTGAAGTAATAGCTGCGACAGCTGACATTAAATCTCCATTCTGACTAGCATTGAAAGCCCACTCTTTGAGTTGCTCGAACTTCTCTGTTTCTCTATCAGAGTTCTTAGCTTTAATCACATACTGTCCGAGAGTATGATTCTCTACATTAAGAGAAATATATTGCTTTCTATCTGACTTATCATAATAAGAAGTATCTAACCCGTCAATCCAAGCTAGCTTAGAATTATTTAAGTCTACGATATATTCATCTTCACGGAACTTATCAAACATATAATTGATAATAACAGTTCCCATTGAACCACGAATAATTGCTTCTTCCGTAGTACCTTTACCAGCACTAGTAGCTATTTGTCCATAACGTTGTGGTGTCATATCTACCATTTCACGTGCACTGGCTTTAATAGATTCAATAAGATTAGATATTTCAGTAATATAACCAGAGATATTAGCATCGAGCATTTTAATAGATTGCGCTTTAGTGCTATTAATATCTTCTGCATCATCGTATGGAAATATACCTTCAGCAGCTATATTATATATAGCTTCTTCCGCATCTTCTCCAAATAGAGACTTAGCTGCAACAAGAATAAACATCTTATTTTTAGCTATCATCATTTCTCTATGATAAGAGAATATATTGATTAGTATTTGGAAAGGAGTAAGTATCTCTACAATGGAGAACTTTCCCATTTGAGGAAGAACTTCTTGAAGTCCACAATATTGCAATCTAGCATCATCGTCTATTTGGAAAGGAATAGGTTTAGCACCACCTGGATATATACCGAAACGTTGTCCTCCAATACGATAACCTTCATATATCTGCGGTTTATATACAACAGATATTTCAATATGACCTAGTTCAGGATTAAATTCAAAGTCATCAGGAACAATCATTTCATCAACTAAACCTACTTCGTTAATATACTTTAGTATCTTAACTTGTGTATATCCTCTCCAATTAACATGCCATACTTCTAACAATTCTCCGTTCTTTAATCTTAAATCATAACCTTCTGACGGAAATATCTCACCAGTATCTTCTTTATAATCCTTACACTTTTCAGGAAAATAATAAGTATAAGAATTAAGACTAAGAGTACGAGTAGCTCCAACAGTACTAGGATTATAATACTTAGTTATAAATTCTAGTTGTTCCTCTGTTAATTCATCAGAGAATTGGTCTATTACCTGATTGTAACTCATTAACATTCTACGAGCTACAATATCATATTTAGATACCATTTGTTCTCCATTAGGAACAGGATACATATCAGTAGTAGGAACATATTCTTTAATTAGTTTCTTACCACGAACAGTATGGAAACTATAAACTTCCCCCGTAGTGATATAGTTAAAATACTCAACCGGAATTATTGTCTCATTGTTAAGAACGTCATCAATAACTTCTAATAGTTGTTGTGCTTGTGCACTTATCTCATCTATATAATTATCAATAAAGTTCTTTTCAAACTCTTCTGCATCACCTGCAAGTTGTGCTGGGTCAACATCTTGTGTTGGTTGTCCTTGAGCTTCTAGTTGAGCATTTTCAGCTTGTTGCTGTTGTACTCTCTTTTGAACTTCTTGTTGAAACGCTATCATAGCTCTCTTAACTATATCTTCCCGAATAGCTGCATCGCGAGCCATAATAATTTCAGGATTATTAGCGTCAACAATAAATTCATGTTGAGACTTAACATATTCTGATAAATAACGACGAACTACATCATTAATAATATCAAGATTTCTTAGAGTAGCAGGAAACCTCTTAAAGTTCTCCTTAGTAGCATTATAAGGATTAAGTGTCTTACGATAAAACTCGTCAGGCATTTCTCCATGAAGTATTTCAAGAAGTTGTTCAGTCTTAGTTCTATCATTACAAGCTAGTCCGGCAGCAATACAATAATCTATTGTTCTGCCTGCCCAATACTCATCCTTTTCAGAATTAGGGATACGCTGTTTAGGCATATCCCCAAGTCTAACATTTAGCTTTGCATCAATCATAATAATTCGCTTAGTTTAATAAGTATATTAATGTACCAATCAATAGCACCCGTAGCTATTACTATAATAAGCATTAACACGAATCCTATCATTCCGCCAAGCAATGTAGCTAAAATATCTAAGAAATCAAACTTACCTCCCGACATTTTATCTTTAAACTCCATGCCAACGGCAAGACCTGCCACAAACATTATTCCTAGCAATCCACATGGAATTGCATAGAGGAAATGTTTTAACCTGTTACTTTCTGTTAACCAACTCATAATTAATAACGTTTACGATTCCAAAAATTTTCTTTTTCTGTTTGAACTCTTTGTCTATGTTCAAGTTGCTTTTTAGCAAACTTATCGTTAGCTGCCCATTCAATACCTCTAACAATCATTTCTGATACACGGTCAAAGTTACCAGTATTAGACCATTTCTTTAACTCTAGTACCGACTGATAATCATATATAGTATGAAGAACAAGCATGTCACGTCCGTCTTCGAACTTTCCTATGGGGGAATACAACATTTCCTTCAACATACGTAGACCGTCAAGTTTCACTGTCTCATTACTAATATCATAACCAATAGTATTAATCTTCTTACTATTAATATTAGTATCCCAAAGATGAACAGGATGATAGCCTAGATACTTAACAGCTTTCCACTTCTTAAAATTACTTACTGTTTCACCACGATTGATTTCAACATTAGTTGTACCAAGACAATTATAAGTAACTGCAAAGTAATAACATATTCTGTCTGCCTTTTCTAGTTCATCAGGACGACCATAATACACAGCACATAGTCTAGGACGATAACCATTATATATACAGGGATTCATCCATACTTTAATACTATTATGAGAATGTTTGTTAGTAAGTTCTTTCTTATCTTTATCAATACCAACAGGGTCATAACTAATACTATATATCCCTGGAGGAGTACCTTTAGTTAACTGACCAGTTTTCTTATCTATATATTCAACTTTAATAGGATTAAACCATTTACGAATACAACCTTCGGGGTCTTCATTAGAATGACGAGGAACATTCTTAATATAATCAAAGAAGTCTTTTCTATATACACCGCCAGTTGCAGCAATACGTTCATTAGGAATAAACTCAAAGTTATCAGAATCATATTCTACAAACTTACCGTCTATATAGAAGTTATACTTATTAGACATCTTTAGCTCTTGTTCCCATTCATCTAGTATCTCACTACTAAATATATTCTCACTTACAGAACTAAATGATTCACTAGGCATATTAGCATATTGTCCACAATAACTAATAAACTTAGCAAATGATTTACTTTTAGCTTTTTCAATAGCACGTTCTTCTTCGGCTATCTGAAAACCTAAAGCTATATCAGAATTACCGTCATCATCAAGAGATGTAAGAGTAGCAATCTGATTATCATCACCAATCTTATAACCTTCAAGTCCCCAACAATAAGGTTTAAAATAACCACATACTTCCGATCTACTATCTTTATCCCATACATTTTCAAATGCCATAAAGTTTCTACCTCTAGGGTCATAGAAGTTCTGTTCAAATGTAACCCAACCAGCATTAGCTTTACCAGCAGTACCCCAAGCATTAAGAAAACCAGTAGTAACAGAACCTGTCTTTAGTGCAGGTTCAGTAACATCCATAAAATCATCAAAGTTTTCAAACTCTGACATTTCCTCACACTTAATTTCTCCGCCATCTTTACCAACAGCGGCAGAAGGATTATTCTTAGTAGATACAGATATACAAGCACTATTCCAACTGTTATCATCAATAATGGCTGTACTAGGGTCTTTATAACCTAAGATAAAATCACTAGCATCAATCTTAGCTATACCTCTTACAAATGGTGTATTAGATTCATAGAAAATAATCTGTTTCTTCATAAAGTCTGATAAACCACCTGACTGAACTAAGAACTTGTTATCACTAGCTGCATGAATAACAGCACGATTAGGAGTAAGATTAATAAAGTTTGCAGAACCAATAGCTTCCATATAACTAAATCCACCACGACGAGTTTTATCATTTATAAGGAATAAACCATTATCTCGACAGAACTGTTTAATCAAGAAGTACCACCATTGACAATCTATGAATCGTGGAAATCCTCTTATCTTACGTCCAGTAACTTTACCTTCTTCAACACGAAGTGTTTTAGTATCTAGTTTAAGAATACGCCCATAATTGATAAAGTTATAATGTTCACCAGTAATATAAACCTCTTCTATCTCACCAGTTCTAGTATCCATAAGACATGGAGCTTTAAAACCTACAAGTCTACGAAGAGTTTCTTGTTTACGAAAGTTAGTATAAGGCATACTATCTACTGCAAACTTAGTATAAACCCCATCTTTCTCATAAGCAATAGCAGCGGGACGAAGAAGCTCTGTATTAACAAATCTCTTATTTGGGTCAATGTTCATTAAGAATCCTCCACTTTCTCCTATTAAGAAATGGTCAAATGGGTCTTTATATCCAAAGTCACTAGCATGTTTATACTTCTTTCCTTTATCTTCTTCCATGTAATACATGAAAAATGGATATTCAGACAATTGCATAATCTATATAATTATTTTAATAATACAACAACAAGAATAGCTAGCACACTTGTACTAGCTATAAATCCATTACGTTGTTTTTTATATCTCTTAGACTTTTTATACTCCTTATTAAGATTAGTAATAGCTTCATTACCTATTAACGTTATCCTTCTTATTTCTTCACGTTGCTTAGATATAACAGAATCCTGCAAGTAGCTATCTTGAACTTTTAATTCATATAACTTCTTGTAGGATTCGTATTGGTTTTTGTACTCTTCTGAAAGTATTAACTTAGCATTGGCTATTCTTAATACTTCTTTATCTAAGCTCCGCTTCGCTCCGCTATCCCCCATAAAGGAGTGTGATTGCTGTAAACTATCTACCTTCGTCTCTAGTCTCTTGATTCTTAACTCTGACTGGTTTTGACACAAGATATATGAAGCGTTCGAGAATAGCAATACTATCAGTATCACTAATTGCTTTATCAAATTCTTTCTCATACTGATTAGTATTATTAAGAGCATTGAGAATAGAATCTATTACTAATTGTAAACTATCTCTCTTTGTTTCTATATCCTGATATATAGTATCAGGAACGATAAGTGGGACTTCTACACATTCCTTATTTGAAACAAAATGGGTGAATACTCTAATTCCAATAAATAGTATAATTACTACTAATAGTCCTATTCCAATGCTCTTTAGTTTCATATTATCAAATCTTTTTCTTCTAATAACGTATAAGTGAATATATCTCCGTAAATAGGAATGGATAATTCAACTATATTCATAAGTTCTCTAAAATCAGTACCTCTTGCTAGAACTTGACAACCTGCCGACCAACCGTCAACAACAACACTAGCTTCACCTGCCTTATGAATATTAATACCAAACATACCTTCTTCAATAGAAGATTCATCACAGTCCATATAAAAATCCTTGTTAGCATCACGGAATACTTTAACAGGTTTATATTGAACTAGAGCAGCATACTGTCCTTTATGATAACCTTTCTTAAAACAACCACGATATTGACCAGGAACTAGAATTGCACAACCTTTAAAATTAACAGGTTTTTCAAGACTTTTAAATCCTGGGTCAGTAGTACAAGGATAAATAGGAGTATATCTTCTACTATTACCTGTCCAATAATCAATTATAAAAGCATCATTAAACTCATTATTATCACGTTCTTTAGCACGAACTCCAATAAGATTAAGATTATACTTTCCAGTAGAGAAATAAACATATCCTCTACTTTCTAATGTCTTTCGCCAATCAACTGTTCGACATTTATCTATTAACTTAATATTATATTTATTCATAACTTTAATTATTACACAAATAAATTCATTTGTTGTTTCTGACTTCCATTAACAGTTTGATAACGAATATTAAGCATAGTATCTATTTCAGGTTCTAGCCTAGATATTTTATACCACTTAGCTGTTTCTGTTTTACTTTCATCAATATGAAAACCGTCTTTAAATCTTTGAGGTCTACCATATTGGTTAAGTATAAATGGAACTTCAATATGACAAAGAGCTAAACCTTTACATGGTAAACCAGTAATAAGATGAACCATTTTAGCATATAAGTTTAATTGTAAACTATATGTAGTTCCATTACAATTAGGAAGACCACCAAAAGGTGGAAGAAGAACATCTTCAGGTTTATGTACCCATTCATCTGTTTCTTGAACAGGTCTAACACTCTTATCTTTCTTATAATAACCTGCCTGAAATCTAAGACCAGTACGATTAGTTTTCCAATCTAGTATAACGAATCCGTCCTCTCTTATAGGCAATATATCAATAGTACCACTAACTAAATACTTCGGAAGAAAAGCTCCTATCTCTGAATAAATCTTATAATCTCTTTCAGTATAAAACTTAAATACTTTATATATTTCTGGGTACTTGTTTTCGGTATGGTCAATAAAAGCATCAACATCAAGAAGTTTAGTATGACTATCAACAACATCTAAATCAGCAACAGTAACCATTTGTTTACTCTCTTGCTTATTAAGATATTTAATAGCATTAAAGAACTTACTATTTTGACGAATACCTTCTTCAAAGCTATTATGATAAACATTACCCATATCACAAGCCTTGTCTCTTATCTTATCCCATTGATTCTTTATATCTTTAATAGAAGTATTTTCTTCTTTAGCTTTATATTTAGCCCAATAATTAGAATCGAACTTAGGAACATAAGAATGAATAATTGTAGTAGCACTAATATAAGAATTACCACAATTATCTGTATACTTATGAGTAGGTTCATCAAAGTATAACTTCGTTTGTTTATATTCAGATTTTACAGGTATCATTTTGTACTCTCGTATTTCCCCCGTAAAGGAGCGTTGACAATTGTATCACTTACTAATCCTAGCTCTCTCTTTTGAGCCTCTACTTGAGCTTCCAAATCACTAGCATCTTTTGCAGACATAGACATAGTAACAACCTTACCACCTCTAGCTTTCTTTTGCTCTATTTCAAGAGCAGCAGCTTGTTTAGCTTCACCTAAAGCCTTAATTTGATTAGGAATGATATTAATAATACCATTTAGTTTTGTTACCAAGTCAATAACTGGTAAAGCATCTTCAGCTTGTAAACCAGAGTTAAGTTTATTAGTAAGTTGTTCACTAATAATATTTGCTGCACGAGAACTATTATGAACAGCTCTAAGAATACTTTCAAGAGCTTCTCCTGCAACACCCATTTTATCCTCATGGTATCTATCAATAAGACGAAGAATAAGAGCATCAGGATTCCAATCAGCAGGAAGACCATAATTAGTCTTTGCAGAAGCTAATGCTTCAGAACGACTATATCCCATTTGATTAGGTGGAGATTTAGGGTCGGCTACATAAAAGATAACTCCGGCTTCTTTAATATACCGAAGTTTATCCTCACTATTATCACGAAGATATAATTCTCTTACATCTTTATCCTGTATCTGATAAACGTTAGGAGCATAGGGATAACCTTGCTCATTAACACTAATCATACCACTTAAATCCAATGGGGAAATCTTCGCAATCATAACCTTCTCTATTTAATAGATTAATATAGTAATCAGAATCATTAACTGGTTTCATCTTACTAAAGAAATACATATATAGTTTATAACCACGTTCATCTCTACCAAATTGTCTAAGTTTTCGTCCAGCTAGAACTTTATTAAGTCTAATTGTACGAGATATTATAGTAGTTCTACTTTTAAATCTACGACGTTGAACAACCCTAGACAATATAAGACCTCTTCTAAACTCTTTGTATTCTTCGGGAGTAAGCTCTTGCCTTTTCTCTTTCATTAAAGCATGATGCTCCATTGCATCAAGTTTACCTTCATTCGGAAAGAATGAACCGATACGAGGAATTGTAACTCTTCCCATAGTCTTAATTCTATTGACTACTTGACTTTCAATATCATCAACAATATCATTAATAATAAGAGCATCTTGGGGAGTAACACCTAATAGAGCAATAATATCAGCTCTATCAAGCATCAATTCTCTTTTCTCTTTTAAATCAATAGACGGCATCTATTATATTTGTAATAAGTTTGTAGCAACAATAAACTTTTGAGGTTTACCATTAGGAATAAGACCTTCAACAGTATTCTGTCCTTGAATATCAGAAAGACGAACAATCTTATAACCAACACAAACAACTGTTTCAGCAATAGTAGTAATCAATTTACCATTATCACCTTTCTTTTCAACAGTTGCAGGGCTTACCTCATTACCAAGCAAACTAATAACAGAACCAGTACTAACCTTACGGAATATCTCACCACGAGCAATACTTATATTTAAGTCTTGGTCACTACGAATAAATTCAGAAAGATTATAAGGAGTAAGTTCATTGCTACGAGGATTACAATCTATACCCATAAATACGTCAGAAGGAGCGACATATAAGAAACGATTAAGCAAAGCTCTATCGCCTTCTTTAACATCATCACTATAATTAGCTTTAACTAATATGAACTTAGTATTACCAGTACCTTTTAAGTCAGGATTAATAATTTCACGAAGTTTAGCAGTCTGAATAATAGCAACAATACCAAAATGCTTGAAAGGAGTAATATTCTTAACTCTTTCAGAAACATATTTGAAATCAATTTCTGCCATGTGTTGAGGAACTAGGAAAGTCTCTCCTTTAGTTTTGTTCTCTAAGTGTAGCATAATTACTTTAATTAGATTATTAATACTATTAATTAAGTTGACTAACATTACTGACTGTAATATAACCGTCAGTCATTAATAACACAAGTATACGAATAATATCTATATCATCAATATCTAACTAGTTAAAAAACCTTTAGAATTGTATTCTCTGTATAATTCACATCCATTCACACTAGTTCACATTAGTATACACTCTAATACAAGTCCACTACTTAACTAAAATATCGACTAAATCTTACTATTCTATTTTTACAATCCTAATGCTAAATCTTCGGACTCTTCGATAGAAGAGGAGAAAGGTAATACACAATAAGACACAATAGACAACTAATACTATATAATATAAGTAAGACCAATTAAGGACTTAAAGGAATTAATTAGACTAATAGGACTAACTAATAAGATAATTCTTCTATAAGAAGAGTTAGACTACTAACAACAATAGATATACAGAAGGGAATTAGAAATACTATTAGAACTAACTAATGTATATAGACTTAGAAATAGGACTGGAACTACTGTTAGAAATAGAATTAGGAATAGGACTAATAATGAACTTAGAAATAGGATTAGGAATAGGACTACTGTTAGAAATAGAATTAGGACTATTAGAAGAAATAGAATTAGGACTATTAGAAGAAATAAACTTAGAAGTACTACTATTAGTGCTGCCCCACAAAATAATATTTTTCATGAGTATATTTTTATCGAGACGAGGCTCCTACCCTGATAGCCCCCTACTCTCAAACCAATTCCAATACCCCCGTCAAGACCAAATGACTTTAAACATATTGCTATAATGTTTAATTTAATACTAATGTTTATGATATTCTTGATATTGTTATTGGTTGCAGTTGTTATGACTACTGCTACTTATCGCTATGTTATTAATAAACAGAAGCGTGATTGGAGAGCGCACGGTCGTGCAGGCGAGACTTATGAACAATTTTGTTCACGTTATTATACTAGATACGTATAAGTACTCGTGATAAGATTAAAGTGGTACACTTGGCATTAAGTATGCTAGGTGTGCCAGTATTCATATATCTAAGTTACATTAACTTGTATGACAATCATGTGAATAGTTTCTTAATACTATTGGTCGTACTAGTATTGATACTAGACATAAATAATATAGTAAAAGAACTATTGGAATAGTCAAACCAAATGACTATAAACATATTGCAGTTACTATCAAACCAAATGACTATAAACATATTGCCATTGTGTGTGTGGTTAGGATGCACATTGGTTGAACAGTTGCTAACCGATTTATAACATTTAATTTATTTGTATTATGGGAACAAGAGTTAATGATGCAGCTAGAAAAGCTGCCGAAGAAGCTGCTAAGAAAGCTGCCGAAGAAGCTAAAGCTAACGCTAGTAATGATGCTAGTAATGATGCTAGTAATGATGATGCACGTATCGTTGATTTGTCCGAGTATCACGGAAAGGAAGCAGACGATATTACTCGTCTGTTGCTTGACCGTCCTGATTTCGAGAATCACGATAGTTTGATGATTACTAATATCATTGATAATAGTAGTCGTTATGCAGGTGCATTAACCATTGTGGTTAATCGCAATCTTCCACAGTTTGTGAAAGATGCTGCAAGTGGTGATTATGTCGAGTCTGTAACTCGTAATGTCTTTACCACTCGTATTCAGCTATCTGCAATACTGAAAGGTCAAGGCGAACCAATGCTTGCCAATGCTGTTATGACTGCACCGTTATCAGTGCTGCACGTTATCTTCAAGAAGGCACGTATTAGCGTGCTTGGACACGTGCTTGGAGCAGGTGAGATATTTGTAAATCCGTATGCCAGTAAAATGGCTAAGGAGGAACGTGTTAATGAACACGAGCGTTACGAGTATTTCCCATACGAACTAAGTATGCGTAGTTTGTCCCTTGCGGACGAAATGCTCGTAGCCGACATGTTGGCTAAATACCAGCCTGATGCAGAGAGTGCAGCCTAACCAGTTACGTAGGAGAGAGAAATCTCTCCTACTAAACTAAGAATACACCATTCGGCACGTGTTCGACAATACTACCGGCTTATGCTCGCCGTCCGGCAAAGCCTTCGGGCACAGCCGTCAGGCAAAGCCACTAAGGATTGGAAACGAAACTAGTCACCTGATAAGCGAAATGCTACAACTGATAAGCGAAACTAACCAACTGATAAACTAAAAAGATATGGAAATAGAAAAAGTAAAGAACATAATAGATTTAAATCTAATAGATAAGGGAATAGTAAGAGTCACTTATAGTGATAGTACTAGTGAGACAATAGAAACACAACCTCTTATTAACACTGTTAATAAAGTAAGAGGTGAAGTCTTAGAGATAGTCAAAAGACTAAAAGGATTAATAAGTAAACTAGTTAGTCAAAAGACTAAAAGGATTAATAAGTAAACTAGTTAGTCAAAAGACTAAATACGATAAATAGTATTAACTCTAACGCGTGCGCGCGCGTTCTTTGGAAGAGAGTATATATATATTATATATATATATACGAATCTGGTTATTTACGTGCGTGCGTACATTAGATAAAATACGTACGATAGTACGTATTTTAGGTTACCTGAACGACGATGACTATTGTCGCAGACAATAGGAAGAAGCTCATACAATAACAACAGTAGTATCAACAATAGTATTATCAACATCAATAGTATGAATAGTATGAATAGTAGTATCAACATTAATAGGAAGAAGACTATTACTAATATCAATAGCATCAATAGTAGCATGAATAGTAAGATATAGAGATGATAGCGAAACTACACTCTCTTAACTCACTATAACTCCTTACATTTACCTAACTAAACCTCTTAATGTTTGCTTTTGAACCTATTTAAAATCCATATAGAGTATAAATCAAATTTATTCGATTGTACTATTATTGTTATATTTCCGATACTATATTTCCGATACTCTATCGCTGTTATTACTATCGCTGTTGTTACTATATTATATACTATTGTACTATCACATGTTATTACTATCACATGTTATTACTATCACATGTTATTACTATTACTATTAGGTTTTAATCTAATCTTACTATTGCCAATCTCACTATATACTATTAGTATTATATCTTGGTTGTATTGTATGAGGTCTAGTTCCTATTCTTACAGAATAGTTCACTAGTATATTAATACTATATATAACACCTGATAACGAGAATTCCAATAGATTGAATATAAGGCTATATAATAGATTGGATAATATTATTACCAATAGATTGAATAATAGAATAAGTGTAGTGTGTATAGATATGTATAGATATATATATTACTATTAGTATCTAAATTACTATTTGGTTTGTTACTTAGCTGGTCTAGTCCCGCTCGCAAAGCTCGCTTTTCTCCCCCATAAAGGAGCGTGATTGCTGTTACATCTTCACCTTTTATTTACCATTTAACTTATATCATTATGAATACCGATATTTATTTCTTTATAATAACTGTATTATTATTTGTTATTACTACTTTCTTATTGAATAACTATCTCATTGATAGGAGGTCTAGTATTTTGTCTATGACAATATCTGTTATAGCTGTTATGGCTATACTTATCATCTGTTTTGCAATATTTAATCTTTCTAGTATATGACTACTTATCAATTCCATGTATTTCTATCTTTAATTGGAATAGTTATATGTCTGTTGTATTTGATGTTTAATTACCTTTCTTATAAGAAGGTTTTTATCGTCCGTTCTTTAGTTCAAACTATAATAACTTATATAATAGTTATTAGCTTTATTCGTTTACTATATTGTACTATATTA
>ENA-OUNS01000961-OUNS01000961.1-human-gut-metagenome-genome-assembly--contig:-NODE-961-length-22048-cov-5.424226_pt1 | contig 22048 bp, 17 predicted proteins | sample MGYA00243237_ERZ505104 | MGnify/ENA primary metagenome ERZ505104 (study PRJEB26097, sample SAMN02711295) | human gut metagenome | biome: Gut microbiome | host: Homo sapiens | place: Denmark: Copenhagen...
TCTTCCGATCTGGCAGGCACATTACTCGTGCCTGCCCGCCCTCAGTATGTCAAAAAAATACTGTCGCGGAAATCCAAGATTTTTTCGATAGCTTCAGAATAGGCCCGTAATGCGTCCGTCCCCGGCGATGTCGATGTTCTCCGCCGCCGGATGCCTGGGAAGGCCGGGCATGGTCATAATATTTCCAGCCAGGGCCACCACAAAGCCGGCGCCGGCGCTGATACGCAGGGCGCGGACCGTGAGAGTAAAATCCTTTGGCGCGCCCAGCTTTTTTGCATCGTCCGAAAGGCTGTACTGCGTTTTGGCTACGCACACCGGCAGGCTGCCGAAGCCCAGACCCTCCAGCTCTGCCAGGTCCTGCTCCGCCTGGGGGGTGAGGGAGACATCTGCGCCGCCATAGACCCGCTGCGTGATGGCCAGGAGCTTTTCACGCAGGGGAGATTTACTATCATAGGCATAGTGGGGTGCTATACCGTTTACTATACTGCTTTTAGTCAAGTCAATGATTTTTTGTGCCATGTCCACACCACCGGCGCCGCCCTGCTCCCACACCCGGGACAGGGCCACGGGAACGCCGCATGTCCGGCAGGCATTTTCTATCCACTTGATCTCCGCAGGGGAGTCACTTTCAAATTGGTTCAGTGCCACCACCACCGGCAGGGAAAAGGTCTCCTGCAGGGTCCTGATATGGTGCAGCAAATTAGGCAGGCCCCTTTTCAAGGCATCCAAATTTTCCCGGGAAAGGTTGTCCTCTGCGCCGCCGTGAAGCTTCAGGGCCCGGACAGTGGCCACTACCACCGCAGCGTCCGGCCAGAGGCCCGATGCGCGGCACTTGATGTCCAAAAATTTCTCTGCGCCCAGGTCCGCGCCGAAGCCGGCCTCCGTGACGCAGTACTCCCCCAGGCGCAGCGCCGCCCGAGTGGCCAGTACGCTGCTGCAGCCGTGGGCGATGTTGGCGAAGGGGCCGCCATGGACGATGGCAGGGTTTCCCTCCAGGGTCTGCACCAGATTGGGCAGCACCGCCTGCTTTAAAAGCGCCGCCATGGCGCCCTCGGCCTTCAGGTCATGGGCGGTAACAGGCTTTCCGGCCTTGGTGTAGCCTACGATCATGCGGCCCAGCCGGGCCTTCAGATCGGACAGATCCTCCGCCAGGCAAAAGACCGCCATGACCTCTGAGGCCACGGTGATGTCAAAATGCTCCGGCCGGGGCACGCCGTTTATGCCGCCGCCTACACCGGTTTCCAGGGAGCGGAGCTGGCGGTCGTTCATATCCATACAGCGCCGCCAGACCACACGATCTATGCCCAGCTCATTGCCCTGATAAATATGATTATCCACCATGGCGGCCAAAAGATTATTGGCTGTGCCGATGGCATGAAAATCCCCGGTGAAATGGAGATTGATGTCCTCCATGGGAGCGACCTGGGCATAGCCGCCGCCGGTGGCGCCGCCCTTCATGCCGAACACAGGCCCCAGGGACGGCTCCCGCAGGGACAGCACCGCCTTCTTTCCCAGCCGGTTTAAGGCGTCCGCCAGGCCGATGCTGGTGGTGGTCTTGCCCTCCCCGGCCTTGGTGGGGTTGATGGCGGTGACTAAAATGAGCTTGCCCCGCTTCTGACCGGGCTTTTCCGGCGGCAGGCGGAGCTTGGCCATATACCGGCCGTAGGGCTCCAGGCTTTCCTCGCCCAGGCCCAGCTTTTCTGCCACCCGGGCAATGGGCTGCAGGGGCGTAGACTGTGCAATTTCAATATCGGAACGCATGGCTCGTCCCCCTCTCATGGATTTTCACGGCGCAGGGCCGCCCGATAGGTGTTTTCCAAAAGCATGGCCCGGGTCATAGGGCCTACGCCTCCGGGGACGGGGGTAATGAAGGATGCCCTTTCCGCCACGGCGGCATAGTCCGCATCCCCGCAGAGCTTGCCGTCCGGGCCCCGGTTCATGGCCACGTCAATGACCACGGCACCGGGCTTCACCATGTCCGCCGTAATAAGGCCCCGGCGGCCTGCGGCACTGACTAAGATATCCGCCTGCAGGCATTGGGAGCACAGGTCGGGGGTCTTGCTGTGGCAGACGGTGACGGTGGCATCCGCCTGCAGCAGAAGCGCAGCCATGGGCCTGCCCACGATATTGCTGCGGCCCACCACCACGCAGTGCTTGCCCGCCGGGTCAATGCCGTACTTTTTCAAAAGGGCCAGGATCCCCGCCGGGGTGCAGGGGAGATACCGGGGCTGCCCTAAATGCAGGAGGCCCACATTCTCCGGATGAAAAGCATCCACATCCTTGGCCGGATCTATGGCCCGGAGCACCTGGCCCGCGTCCAGATGGGCGGGCAGGGGCATCTGCACCAGAATGCCATCGACGGCCTCATCCCGGTTCAGCGTATCTATCAGGGCCAAAAGCTCGGCCTGGGAGGTGCCAGACGGGAGACGGTGGTCGGCGCAGGAGATGCCGCACTGGGCGCAATCCTGCTCCTTATTGCGCACATACACCGCCGAGGCGGGATCGTCCCCCACCAGCACCACCGCCAGACGGGGTGGCCGGGACAGGGCGGCGCATCGTTTCCGGAGAGCCTGCTTTATCTCTGCGGCAAGGGCCTTACCGTCCATGACCACAGCACTCATATTATTCCTCCTGTACTTTTTCGTTCTGCTCCGCCCGGTTCCGGGCGGCCACCTGATTCACATACAGCTCCTCAGGCTTGTGGGGATGTACCTTGAGATTCCAAATCAGCATGAAAAGGCTCACCAGCACCATGACGACGCTGAGGGCCTGGGACACCCGGATGGGCTGGCCGAAAAGCTGCCAGTTGAACAGATACAGGCTGTCCGTGCGCAGACCCTCCACCCAAAAACGGCCAACGCCATACCAAAGGAAATAGAACCAGGTATTCTCCCCGTCGAACTTGCGGTGCTTTGACACCACGAACAGCAGCAGGAGCAGCCCCACCAGATTCCACACACTCTCATACAGGAAGGTGGGATGTACCTCGATGAGCTGGCCGGCCTTGGTGGTGAGCTGCATGCGGAAAAGGCAGGTGGTCTCAGAGCCAAAGGCCTCACGATTCATAAAATTGCCCCAGCGGCCCACGATCTGTCCCACCAGCAGGCCCATGACCACCAAATCTGTCATGGCGAAGAACTTAAAGCCCCGCTTGCCCTTGCGCCGGGAGAGGCAGACGGCCAGGATGATCACGGCGATGACCGTGCCGTAAATGGCCAGGCCGCCGTCCCAAAAGGCGATGGAGCTGCCAAAGTCAAACTTTCCATCGGAGGTGCGGAAACGGTCCAGATAAAACAGGACGTAGTAGACCCGGGCGCCCACGATGCCTATGGGGATGCCCCAAAGCAGGCCGTCATAGAGATTATCCTCACTGATGCCGTATTTTACACGCTCCTTCATACACAGCAGCAGGGCCAGCAGCAGACCCAGGGCGATGAGAATCCCGTACCAGTAGATACCATGGCCTACGTCGATGGCCTTGGAGCTGGCGGTAAAGGTCCAATCGCCGAAGAGCCCCGGAAAACGGATGGGGCTGTCGGTCATAATCATATCATTCATATCGATTTTCAGATCACTCATATCCATGTTCAAATCACTCCTTCGGATAAACAACGGACAGGGCCATATGCTCCCGGCACAGGTTCTCCCGGATAAAGGACAGCAGGTCCTGGGGGGTGATGGAGTCGAACATCTCCGGGAACAGCAGGGGATCGTATCCATCAAACTGCCCCTCCACCAGGGAGATGGCAATGGACTCAAAGGAATTGAGGCTCTTGAGGGTGGAGCCGTAGTTGGCACGGACAATCCGGGCGTAGTAATCCGGGTCGATGCCGTCCTTTACCAAACGCCGGGCCTCCTGCAGCACCTCCTCCGCCACGGCGTGGGGGTCCTTGCTGTCCCCGCCGATGTAGGCGTAGGCCACGCCCGGAAGGGTATCGAAGCTGTAGCCGAAGGTGCCGTTGATAAGGCCCTGGCTGTAGAGTCTGGCGTACAGAGGGCTGGAATCACCCAGCAGCACATCGCAGGCCAGCTCCCCGATGAGGGTGCGGCGCATCTGCTCCTGGCCGCCGGACATGGGCGGACACTTGAAGCCCAGGAGGAAGGTGGGCATGGATACCTCCATCTCACAGGAAACCTCCGCCTCTAAGGGGGCGAGGTCCGTCTCCCGGCCGTAGTCCCGGGGGATGGCGGGGCCGCTTTCCTTGGGCAGCACCTCCTCCGCCAGGGAGAACACGGACGCCGGGTCCAGATCACCCACGGCCACCAGGCACATGTTGGCGGGGGTATAAAATGCCTTGTGGCAATCGTAAAGAGTTTGGGCGGTGATATGGCTAATGCTCTCCACGGACCCGGCCACGCTGACACGGGCGGGGCTGGTGTGGTACAGGGCCTGCATGAGGCGCTTATACACCTGCCACTCCGGGTTATCCTCGATCATGCCGATCTCCTGGCCGATGATGCCCTGCTCCTTTTCCACACTCTCATCGGTGAAATAGGGGATGGACACAAAAGATAAAAGGATGCGCAGATTCTCTTCAAAATGCTCGGTGGAGTCAAAATAGTATCCGGTGATGGCGTTGGAGGTGAAGGCATTGGGCTCGGCACCGTTTTTGGCCAGCTCCTGCAGGGCGTTGCCGTCTTCAGTGTCGAACATCTTATGCTCCAGATAGTGGGCGATGCCGGCGGGAGTATCCAGCCACTGGCCATCCAGCTGAAAGCGCAGATCCATGCCACCGTAGCGGGTGGCAAAAAAGGCGTATTTGCGGGTATAGCCCCTCTTGCGGATGACGCACACGGGCAGGCCGTTGGGAAGGGTCTGCCAAACCGCCGTCTCCCCGATGCGGTGATAAGTCATTTCCTTCATTGTGCTGCCTCCTTTCCACGCAGGAAATATACGGTGTCAAGCCGGATACTCTGGGCTGCCGCGCAGATGCGCTCCGGCGTGACGGCGGAAAGACTCTGCATCAGCTCCTCCGGCGTTTCCTGCTGGTCCACCGCGGCGCGGCTCATATAAAAATTCTCCAGGGCGCTTTGGGAGTCTCCCACAGAGCGCAGGGAGTTCAGGGCTGTGCTCCTGGCTCCCTCCAGCTCCCATGGCTCCCACTGGCCCTGCTGCACCTGCCGGAGCTGGCGCAAAATCTCCTCCAGGGTGCGGTCATAGTCCTTAGTCTCGATGCCGGAGGAAACGGTGAGGATTTTCTTCGACCGGGCATAGGAGCTGGAGGCATAGTAGCACAGGGACAGCTTCTCCCGGACATTCAGAAACAGCTTGGAATTACTGGAGCCGCCGAAGATCAGGTTTGCCAGGACCATGGCGGGGACATCGTCACTGCCGCAGCGAAAGCCCATGGAGAGCTTGCCCTGCGTGACGTCCATCTCCTCGGTGACGAAGCGGGGCGTTTCCGGGGCGGGGAAGGTCTGCATGGGCGGCAGCTGCTCCATCTGGCCCCGGGGCAGGGCGGCAAAGGCCTGCTCCACCGCCTCCTCCACCCGCTGCGGCTCGGCGCTGCCGCAATACAGAAGCTCCAGCCGGGCATCGGACAAAAGCTGCTGGCCGTGGCGGTAGAGGGTGTGGGTGGTGATCTTCTGTGCCGAGCCCTCATCGCCCAGGCGGCTGACGCCGTAGGGCTCCCCGGCGCACATCTCCTGCAGCAGGCGGAGGTTGGCCCAATCTCGCTTGTCATTGCGGATGGCGCGGATGCTGTCAATGAGGTTGACCTTCTCACTGTCCACATATTCCTTCAGGTAGTGGCCGCCACGGGTGACGGGGTCTAAAAACAGCTCGCCCACCAGCTTGGCCATGGGCTCCAGCAGCTTTTCACCGCCCAGGGCGAAGCGATCGTCGATGCAGCTGGCCACAAAGCCCACGCACTGTCGCTCACCATTTTTGCGGACGGTGGTGGTGATGGTGGTGCCATAGAGGCTGTCCATGGCGGCGGATAGGGACTCCATATCCGGATAGCGCATGGTGCCGCGATTTAAAACCGCCGGCAAAAGAGCGTTATAGGACGCCCGATCCCGGTCCAGCGCTGTGATGAATTGTGCGGAAAGACAGCCGGTTTTGAATTTCCGGGCGGGCAAGACCGTGAGATAGACGTTAGGCATGAGCCTTTTGCGATATTCGTTCATCAGGGACTCCTCCTGCTTTACAACTTTATAATCGGGATTAATTATACTGCATCGGCAGGGGAAAATCAATTCCTGCTGGGAAAAAAGACAGGGACCGCCGAAGCGGTCCCTGACATCGGGACGAAAATGCCTTTTCGTCCCGATGTCTAAGTTTACGAAGCTTTTTCAAAGCTTCATAAATTAATGATTTGAATGGTAAGGGACACCCCTCTTGGGTTTCCCTCACACTCCCTTTCTTACCGGCATCGTAATTATGCCGCTTTATCGGCAGACTGACAGGGACCGCTTCGGCGGTCCCTGTCGATTATGCATGATGCGTTTTTGCCCGGGGAATCACTTTTTCCTGCCCAGGAAGAAAAACACCACCGCCGTGGCCGCAAGCGCCGCTGACACGCCGGCCGCCACAATCAGCAGGACCTGGCGATGCTCCTTGGCGACCTGCTTGGCCTTGTCCCAGGTGCAGCCGGCTGCCTTACAGGTGCTATCCTTCACAAGCTTTGCCGCCGAGCAGCTGACAGACTTCACCAATCCCGTGAAAAAGCCCACCACGGCCTTACCCGTTTCGCACAGTGCATCCAGCACACGGCTGCCGGTTTCGCGCACGGTTTCCATGACTTGTTCCATATAGGTACACCTCCTATAGTATCTTTCTATTGCTATTATAAAACGGCGGGGGCAGGCCGTCAACAGTTTTTCGGTTACAATTTTCCTTGGAATTTGCCGCACCGGGTGACATAAAAAGCAGGATTAGGCGCATATGCTTGTCTATCACCATTTAGATCTATCGCCATTTACAGAGGAGGGCTTTGCATGAAAAAGCTTTTGCGCCGATGCACGGCGGCTCTGCTGGCCGCAGGCACCATCTGGGTGGTGGCGGCTACGGCAGAGAGCTCATCCGCCGCTGCAGCCGTCAGCGCTATGCGGGATTCCTTTCATCTGCAGCGGCTGCTGGTACAGTTGGAGCTGGGCGGTGCGGCCCGGAAGAAGGGGATGAATCTGTCCACGCTGCTGTGTCTGGGGCAATCACCCCTTTTGTGGGCGGCCTACGGCGCACTGCCGGAGGAGGAGCCGGAGCCTGTGCCGAAGCCCGTGGAGCCTGCGCCCGCGCCGCAGCCGACAGGGCCTGTGGAAGGAGATGCAGCAGCGGGGCTGACCTTTGCCGATAACGGTGCGCCCAGCCAGACGGTGATCCCCAGCTCCGGGAAAAGCTATACTGTGGCCGGGAACGTGTACATCAAAAACAGCTCCGAATACACCCTGGATCCTGCCGCCCTGGATGGGACCTTTCCGGCTAAGCTGGGCAGCGCCGATGCGCCCCAGGTGCTGATCCTGCACACTCACGGCAGCGAGGCCTACACTATGCCCGCCGGGGAGGAATACACCCCCAGCGGCAGCTATCGCACGGCGGATACGGAAAAGAACATGATCCGCATCGGGGATGAGATGGCGGCGGTGCTATCGCAATACGGCATATCCGTGCTCCACGACCGGCAGATCCACGACACGGACTACAACAGCGCCTACGACAAGAGCTACAGCAGCGCCGCAGCATATCTGGAGCAGTATCCATCCATTTCGTTTGTGCTGGACGTTCACCGGGACGCCATATCCGATGCGGAGGGCCGGCAGTACAAGGTGGTGAGCCAGGAGGACCCCCGGGCTGCCCAGGTGAGCATCGTTATGGGCAGCAGCTATGATAGCTGGATGGATAATCTGCGCCTGGCGGCAGCGGTACAGGGGCACCTGTTGGAGCAGCACCCCACGCTGATGCGGCCCATTATCCTGCGGTATTACGGCTACAACCAGTCCCTGAGCACGGGGTCTATGCTGGTGGAGATCGGGGCGGCGGGGAACTCCCTGGACGAGGCCGTCTATGCCGCCCGGCTGTTTGCCGCCGGATTTGCCGAGACCGTGGGCGCCGCGAGCACAACGTGACATTTTGCCGGGCTCCGGCGGCACTTTGCCATTGCAAGCCGGGGCAGTATGTGGTAGAATGCTGAAAAAAGGGCGCAGCTTCCCGCGAAAGCTGCGATTTCCCAAAGGAGGATACATTTATGGCAGAGCAGATTCCCAGCGGACAGGAGCCGCAGCCGTCCGCCGAGGACGTGGTGGTATTTTCTCCGGAGCTGCTGAAGCTGGCCAAGCAGCGGCAGGAGCATCTGGAGGAGTGCCGCCAGGCTGCTGACAGCGGCGATTGCGCCGCCGCCGTGCAGATGGGCGTGAACTATCTTTATGGCACCGGCGGCGTGCAGAGAGATACGAACCAGGCGTTTTATTGGTTCAGCCAATCCGCACCGGATGATCCTGTGGGGATTTACTGGCAGGCCGTGTGCTACGACAGCGGCGCCGGGGTGGAGGCAGACGAGAAGAAGGCCTTTTCCCTTTTTCAGGAGAGCGCCGAGATGGACTATGCCCCCGCCATATGCGACCTGGGCGTGTGCTACGAAAACGGCCAGGGCACGGAAAAGGACATGGATAAAGCCGTGGCTCTATATAAAAAGGCCGCAGAGATGGGGTATCCCCAGGGCCAGTGCAATCTGGGGGCGCTGTATTATGCCGGCGTGGGCGTGGAGCAGGACTATGAAAAGGCGGCCCACTACTTCACCCTGGCAGCCGAGCAGCAGCTGCCCCGGGCGCAGTATTTTCTGGGCCTGTGCTACGAGTTCGGCAACGGCGTGGAGGAGGACGTGAAAAAAGCGGCCCTGCTCTACGAGGAATCGGCCCGGGGCCGCAGTCCCGACGGCATCTGCGCCCTGGGCGTGCTGCACATTCAGGGCAAGGGCGTTCCGGAGGACGAGGCCAAGGCGGCAGAGCTGTTCCGTCAGGCGGGAGAGCTGGGCCTTTCCCGGGGCTGGGTTCTGCTGGGCCGGTGCTATGATGACGGCCTGGGCGTGGAAGAAGACGCCCATGAGGCCGCGCAGTGCTTTTATAAGGCCGCGCAGGCCGGCAGTGTCGACGGTATGTATCGTCTGGGCCGGTGCTATGTCTATGGCCACGGGGTTTCCCGGAATGACGAGGAAGCCTTCAAGTGCTTCACCCGGGCGGCAGAGGCAGGCCATGACCGGGCCATGTGCTCTCTGGGTCTGTGCTATGAGGGCGGCCAGGGTACGCCGGTGGATCTGCCCAAGGCCGCAGAGCTGTACCGCCAGGCGGCGGAGCTGGGGAATCCGGAGGCCCAGTGCAATCTGGGCGTACTGTATCGCTATGGCCGGGGCGTTCCGGAGGATAAGGCCAAGGCGGCGGAGCTGTTCCGTCAGGCGGCGGAGCAGGAATTCCCTCGGGCGCAGTTCTTCCTGGGGCTGCACTATGAGATGGGCAGCGGGGTGGAAATGGATGCCGCCCGAGCGGTAAAGCTGTACGCCAAGGCGGCAGAGCAGGACTATCCCGATGGGATCCGCGCCCTGGGTGTGTGCTATGAAAACGGCATTGGGGTACCGGTCAGCCTGAGCCGGGCCATAGAGCTGTACCAGCAGGCGGCCGACCTGGGGGACACGGACGCCGCATACTTCCTGGGCAACCTGTATTTCTCCGGCAAGAAGGTCCCCCATGATTATGACCAGGCACTGGCCATGTATGAAAAAGCGGCGGCAGATGGTCATCCCGGGGCTCAGTGCCAGGCGGGCTACTGCTACAAGCGGGGCCTGGGGTGCAAGAAGGATGTGGACAAGGCCTTTTCCTATTACAGGCAAAGCACCGAAGGCGGCGACGAAACGGCTGCCTATAATTTGGGGTGCTTCTACGAGCATGGTGTAGGCTGCACGGAGGATCCTGCCAAGGCGGCGGAGTTGTATGCCCGGGCCGGCAGTTTGGGGCTCCCCATGGGGTGGAAGAACCTGGGCCTTCTGTATGCCAAGGGTCTGGGTGTGCCCAAGGATCCGGAGAAAGCCAGGAAATACCTGACCAAGGCGGCGGAGCAGGATGTGCCCGGCGCCGCCGAGGCCCTGCAGACCCTGACCCCGGCCAAGGCCTTCCCGGCCGCCGCCCTGCGCATCGGCTGCCTGTTTTTGCTGGTGATCGTCGCCTTCTTGGGGATGGGACTGTGGGACGGCGTCCCCTCGGAGCGGCTTTTCAGCGGCGGTTTTGCCGCTGCCTTCGCCGCCTGTGCGGTGTTCATCCGCAGTAAGGTGGAGCAGCGGCAGCCGCAGCTGCCCAAGCCGCTGCGTATTCTGTATATAGTCTTGGGCGTACTATTGGTTCTGGCAGGTATACTGGTCCTGCTGTCCCTGCCCGGCAGCGGGGAGCCCATTACGGCAGAGGACTATTGGCTCGTGGGATGTGCGCTCCTGGGCGGCGGTGCGCTGCTGTACCGCGCCATGGGCAAGAAGAATAAGGCGTAACAAAATCAAACAGCACAAAAAAGGAACACATCCGGGGGATGTGTTCCTTTTTACACAAAGCAGCTTCATATTAAGACAGGATTTTTCTGCCTTAAATGTTAACCTTAGTGGGGCAGACAGCGGAAGCTGTCAAACACTGCCAAGGAGAATGCTGTCCGGGGCCTGCACTGCCTTCAGCCAGGCATCGGCGGTACGATCCTGCCCGAAATTGCAATTTTAATCCAGTATATTTCCATCCGTGGAAAGAGTTACGACCTGCCACGGAATGAATTTCTCGCTGTTTTGCAGGGCTGTTTTCGCGGCGTGCTCCAAGCCGCCGCAGCAGGGGACCTCCATGCGCACGATGACCACGCTTTTGATGTCATTATTACGAATGATCTCGGTGAGCTTTTCGGAATAGTCCACGCTGTCCAATTTGGGGCAGCCTACCAGCGTGATATGTCCCTTCATGAAGCGCTCGTGGAAGGCGGCATAGGCATAAGCGGTGCAATCGGCGGCAATGAGCAGCTTTGCTCCGTTAAAATAAGGCGCATTCACGGGAACGAGCTTGATCTGTACTGGCCACTGGGAGAGGCGGCTCTGCATGGCGGCAGGAGAGGCCGCGGGCCCTGCCGGCTCTGTAGGCCGGATCGTTTTCATCCGCGCACCGGGACAGCCGCCGGGAAGGCGCATCCCCGTCTGCTGCATCCGCTGCTGCTTGTTGGCCAGCACCGCTGCCTCGTCATAGGCGGCAGCCTCCCGCTCCACAAAGGAGATGGCCCCGGTGGGGCAGGCGGGCAGACAATCGCCCAAGCCGTCGCAGTAGTCATCCCGCATAAGCTGCGCCTTGCCGTCTACCATGGCGATAGCACCCTCATGACAAGCGGCGGCACAGGCACCACAGCCGTTGCACTTGTTCTGATCGATTTCGATGATCCTCCGTTTCATTGCAATACCTCCTTGCTTTTGTGATTTGATTATAATAGAATTAAATCAACAAGTCGGTTGATTTTTCAACGAAAGAGGTTTTTATGAAAGATTATTTATCTGTAATCCGTTCGGCCCGGCTCTTCTCCGGCATATCGGAGGAGGAATTGACACCGATGCTCACTTGTCTCAAGGCCGAGAAAAAGGACTTCACCAAAGAGACCTTTGTACTGCGCACCGGTGATACAGCAGACGCGATCGGCCTTGTGCTGTCGGGAACTGTTCTGATCATGCAGGAGGATATTTGGGGAAACCGCAATTTTCTTTCCAAGGCGGGACCGGGACAGGCTTTTGCTGCCGCATATGCCTGCGCTCCCGGCTCCAGGCTAAATGTGAGTGTTATGGCGGAAACACCTGTCACCGCGATGTTCATAAACGTAAAGCGCATTCTGGATGTGTGCCCGTCCGCCTGCTCGCACCACAGCCGGGTGCTACGAAACCTCCTCGGTGAGCTTGCCGAGAAAAACCTGCGTTTAGGCGAAAAGCTCACACATATGGGACAGCGTACTACACGGGCAAAAATCATGTCCTTCCTTTCCGCAGAAGCGCAGCGGCGGAGAGCCTGCGAATTTGAGATTTCGTTTTCAAGACAGCAGTTTGCGGATTATCTTGGCGTTGAGCGCAGCGGGCTGTCACAGGAGCTTGGAAGGCTGAAAAAGGAAGGGCTCCTTGATTATCACAAGAGCCATTTTATCTTGCGGATATAGCGGCTTGACTCCGTGAGGGATATATCATTGGTTGTGGAGTATTTGCTGATGGAGCTCGGTAAGAGGCAGAAACAAAACGGAGCCGGCATGGCTCCGTTTTGCATTGCTTCGGTGCTGGCTTCGGACAGCATCTGCGTGTCAGCCGCCGCACGGAGGAAAAGGTTGGCCGTGGGCCAGGCAAACACGACAGGGGATTGGCCGCCAGGGTGCCGCCCACATAGGCTCGGTGCTTGCCGGTGGCCAGGCCCGCTGCTGTAGGACCATAACCGTCAATAGTTTTGTGAAAAAAAGAGAGGGGGAGGACAAAAAACGGACGAAATTTATCGAAATTAAGCGGAGAGAGGAGCCTTTGGGGCGCCGGCTTAGCACAGTGGATATGATAAACATCGCAGATTCTGCATTTTCCCCTTTTTTTGTCCATTTTCTCCTTAGGGGCTTTACTTTGCGAAGAAAACAGAATAAAATATAACATGCATTTACATGCCATATGGGCATTGCTACGCCCTGTAGCGGGCAAAATGTTGCATTTACATCTAAAATGAGGAGATGCAAGAGAAAAAACAAACGGTCACTTTTCTTTCTTGCTTGGCAGAAACGAACTATGGCTATAAAAAGATTCATCATTATGGCAGACGGGAAGATGAAGCGGTGGAATAATCAACAGGTTCCCAAGCATCTGCTCCCCGTCCACGGCGAGCCTATCCTGCTGCGCACAGCGCGGCTGGCCCAGCGCTATGCGCCGGAGGCACAGGTCATTATTACATCCCATAACCCCGACTACGAGGCTCCCGGTGCCGTGCGCTATGAGCCGAAAAGCAACAGCTGCGAGATCGACCGCTTTACCTGGGAGCTGATCGATGATGATGTCTGCTTCTTATACGGCGATGTGTACTACACTGAGCAGGCTATCCGCCGGATCGTGGAGATGCCGGTGAAGGCCCTGGGCTTTGCCAGGAACGACACGGAGGTATTTGCCGTGAAGGTGGCAGACGGCGCCTACCAAAAGGCCTGCATCCGGAAGCTGAAGGAGAAGGATCCCGCATGCCGGGGCTGGCAGCTGTATGAAATGGCCCAGCGGGATGGCTGTGCGGAGATATGCCGCATTGAGGACGAGACCACCGGCTTTAACACAGAGGAAGAATATCGGCGCTTTGCGGAAAAGGCGAATTGCTGACCGGACCGCCTGCGGCGAAATCCAAAAAAGAAAAGAAGTACATATATGGACGTTTTTAAACTGTATCGGAATTGCTTTAACCGCCTGCGGCTGTTTGTGCTGTATTGGCGGCGGATCGTGTTTGCCCCCAACCACATGAAGGTGGGCTTTCTTACAAAGCTGCGGGCCAACTTCTGCGGCGGCTTTTTGGCCGACCAGTGGGCGCTGTACGCCCTGGACGGGAAGAAAAAGAAAGAGTACCTGTCGGAGTTTGATTGGTACCGCTCCCGCTACATAAACGAGCCATTTGACCAGATGCTCAACAACAAGGTGGTGGCCACGGAGGTGCTGCGGCAGTATGTCCGGGTGCCGGAGGTTTATCTGGTGAAGACCCGGGCGGGCATTGTGGATGCAGGCCACTGCACAAAGGACGGCGCCGTGGCCGTGGAGACCCTGCGCCGGCGCCGGGAGGCGTTTATGAAGCCCTTCGGCAAGGGCAAGGGCAACGGCGTACACCGCCTGCGCTATGACGGACAGGACTTTTGGGTGGATCAGGAGAAAAAATCCGCCGAGGAAATGAAGCGGTTATTCGAAAAGGAAAGCGAGTGGTATCTCTCCGAGACCATCACCCAGCACGCCTACGCAGCGGGGCTGTATGACAAGACCTGCAACACCATCCGCATGATCACCCTGCGGGATCCTGACAGCGGCAGGATCAAGCTGTTTTTCGCCGTGCAGCGGGTGGGCACGGCCAAGACCATCCCTGTGGACAACGCCAGCCAGGGCGGCCTTGTGTGCAGGATCGACCTGGAAACGGGGCGGCTGTCCCATGCAGGGTCCCTGCATACCACGCAGATTTATGAGGAGCATCCGGACTCCGGCATCCGCTTTGACCAGGTGATAATCCCGGATTGGGAGCAGACCAAGGCGGAGATCGTGAGCCTGGCGGAGAGCCTGCCTTTTTTGCACTTTGTGGCGTGGGACGTGGTGAAGATGGAGGACGGCACCAACTGCGTCATCGAGGCCAATACCTCCTCCGGCGTGAATATCATCCAGCTTTGGGGCGGTCAGCGCAACGGCGAGCTGGGGAATTTCTACCGTAAGCACGGTGTCATCCGGTGACAGTGAGACCTTAATTGAGACCCTATGGGAGGAATCAAAAATGAGCGAAAAAAACAATAAGACTATAAACGGGCAGAAGATCTTCTGCCTGGCCTGCATGGGCCTGATGGCAGTGGCCAGCGTTGTGCTGGTGATCATGCTGTTTACCTCGGGCCTGCTGAACAAGGGCATTGTGTGGGCCATCACCGGCGGCCTGGCGCTGCTCAACGGCCTGCACATCTGGCTGCAGCTGGGCAAGGGAAAGGTGCACGTGGGCAAGACCGTGTGCGGCGTCATCGCCCTTCTGCTGACGGCGGCCATGCTCGTGGCCATGGTGGCCGTGGGAAAGGTGTCCGGTGCGTTCCGCGACATCTCCAAGGAGCGGAAGGAGGGCATCTACGTGGGCGTGTATGTCCGCGCGGATGACCCGGCCAAGGAGCTGAAGGACGTGAGCGGCTATCTGCTGGGCATCGCCGCACAGCCGGATCGGGACAACACCCTGCGGGCCCTGAAGGACATGGAGGATGCCGTAGGCATGGTGGAGGAAAAGGAGCTGGACTCCTCGGTGGAGCTGGCCTCTGCACTGCTGAGCGGCGACGTGGACGCCATGCTGCTCAACGAGGCATTTCTCGACACCCTGGAGGAGACAGACGGCCTGACAAACCTTTCGGATCAGGTGAAGCTGATCCATGAGTTTTACTATGCCCAGGAGCCGGAGCAGGTGGTGCCTGCCAATACGAACGTGCTGACGGACAGCTATATTATTTATCTCAGCGGCTCGGACGCACGCAGCACGGATGTATCCGTCCGTGCCCGGAGCGATACGAATATCCTGGCGGTGGTCAACCCCACCACCCACCGGATCCTGCTGGTGAACACGCCCAGAGACTATTATGTGCCCCTGGCGAGAAACGGACAGATGGACAAGCTTACCCATGCGGGCATTTACGGCATTGAGGAGTCCATTGCCACGCTGGAGAACCTGTATGGCGTGGATGTAAGCTACTATGCCCGCATTAATTTCTACGGACTCAAGGATATTGTAGACGCTGTGGGCGGGATCGACGTGGTTTCCCCCCTGAGCTTTACCCTGAGCACCAACGCCTGCTCTAAGTCCGGGGAGATTGACCGGGAAGTGGTGGAAGGTGTTAACCACATGGACGGCGCCAAGGCTCTGGCCTTTGCCCGGGAGCGCTACGGCTTTGCCGACGGCGATAACCAGCGGGGCAAGAACCAGATGGCTATCCTGCAGGCGCTGACGGCCAAGCTGACCAAGGCTTCGACCCTGGTGAATTATCAGAGCATCCTGGCGGCGGTTTCCAACAATATGACCACAAACCTCAGCTATGAGGATATAACGGCCTTGGTGCGCACACAGCTGACCAGCATGTCTGAATGGAAAATAGATACCTACGCCGTGACCCAGGGCAGCGGCAGCACCAGTCAGCCGTGCTACTCTCTGGGCGGAGCTGTGGCATGGGTCATGCCGCAGAACGAGGCATCTGTGCAGACGGCCCGGGAGATGATCCAAAATGTGCTGAACGGGACAGAGGATAGCCAATCGTAAGAGAACAATGGACAGAGATAGATATAGATAAGGAAAGGCGGTATCATGAAACACCAAGGGATGAGAAAACTGATGGCGCTCCTTCTTGCCGCCGTGCTGATGCTTCCGTGCGTGGCCGCAAGCGCCTTTGCCGAGCCGGCTTCGGGAGAGAACGGTTCCGTCGATGGGACAATAACCGTGGGAGGGGTGACTACTCCGGGGGATTCTGCGTCCGGCGGCTCTACTGATCCCGGTGAGGACCCGGATCCGGGTGTGAATCCGGATCCCATTGTGAACCCCAACCCGGGTGAAAATCCGGATCCTGGCGTAGATCCGGATCCCGGTGTAGACCCGGATCCCGGTGTAGATCCGGATCCCGGTGTAGACCCGGATCCCATTGTGGAGCCCGATCCTGGAGTAGGTGACCCTATGGTGGAGCCGACACCTGTGCGGGACGCATCGCTGCGTTCTATTTCCATAGCCTGCGGGGAGCTGTATCCCGCGTTTGACCCCCAGATATATGAATATACGGTTTATGTGACGGCGGAGCAATCGGAGAAAAGCTGCGGCATTACTGCTGTGCCCAGCGATCCCTATTCCAGCGTCAGCGTCAGCGGCGAGGAAAAATTCGTAAACACGGATATTAAACGCAAGATCCGCGTTTATAACGGCGGCCTTACGGAGGAATATACCCTGCAGATCCATGTGATGGATAACAGCGAGTATTACGCAAACGGTGTGCATTACGAGCAGATGAATGAGCCGGATTTGACGGCGCTGCCGGGCGTATTCCGCACGGTGAGCGCAACCGGCTTCAAGGGGCGGATCGCCCAAAGCACGGGATTGTCCATGCTGCTGGTGCAGTATGAGGATTCAGCCAATGCCGAGCACACCATCTGGCGGCGGTACGAGCCTACATCCCGCACCCTGACGACGGTGTCCTTTGTGACCATCGAGGGGAAAAAGTATATCTCCTGCGACAGTGAGGATAATATCCTGTTTCTGAACAACAAGCAGGGAGACATGTATTACATCAAAAATGCGGACGGGCAGGTGGATCTGCTGGTGCGCACGGATAATGTGGCCCTGGAGGAAAAATCCGGCCTGTTGAGCCATATTTCCACGGCAGCGCTGCTGGCAGTGATTGCGGTGCTGCTGGCGGCCGGCGTATGGCTGCTGCTGAACTGGAAAAAGATGAAGGTAAAGAGCAAAAAGAGCGAGGAGATCGCTTATTTCCGGCCGTATCTCAGCTCCTATACGGAGGAGCGGGACGGGCAAAGAGAGACAATGGAAAAATAGAGAAAGCGCGGTGGTGAGGAACAATGGACGCTGTTGCAAAAAAAATAGAGATCCGCGAGGTCAGCCAGCGCAAAACGGCCTATTTGTTTATAAAGCGTGTGTTTGACATCGTGCTTTCCCTGGTTTTGATCGTGGTACTGCTGCCGCTGCTGCTGCTTGTGATGGCGGCCATTGCGATCGACTCGCCCGGGCCGGTGATTTTTAAGCAGAAGAGGATCGGCTACCAAGGAAAAGAGTTCATGATCTTCAAGTTCAGGACACTCAGTATAACCGCACCGGACAATGTGGCGACACGGAAGCTGGAGAATATCGACGGCTGCTCCACCAAGCTGGGCAGGCTCCTGCGCCGCCTGAGCATTGACGAGCTGCCGCAGCTGTTCAATATTCTGCGGGGCGATATGTCGTTTGTGGGTTTCCGGCCGGTTTGTACGTCTGAAAAAAAGCTCAACGCCCTGCGCAGAAAGATGGGCGTGTTTGAGGGCCGTCCGGGCCTCACGGGCTATGCCCAGGTGCTGGGCCGGGACAGCATCGGCGTTGCACGCAAGGCGCGGCTGGATGCGGAGTATCAGAGAAAACGCTCCCTGCGGCTGGACCTTTGGTGCATAGTGAAGTCCGTCACGGTGGTGCTGTCCGGAAGCGGGGTTATGTGAGCTTCCTGCGAATTGTCAGTTTATCCCTAAAAAATTAAAAGAGGGCAGAGAATAATGAATATCGTAAAAAAGGTCAAGCGAGAAAACGAGCTTTGGAGTATCATGCGTCACGGCTACTCCCGGGGAATGGCCATCTCCTGGAGAAAGGCCGTCATGCGGGATAACCGGAACAATGCCAAGCGGTATGGGCGGAGTACGTTGGATGACATTCATCGGCGCGGATACCTGTCGCAGAGCATTAAGACATATGACCTGCTCAATGATCGGTCGGACAAGTATGTGACGGACTTTGAGTACATGTTTTTATCCCCTTACAATAATAACTTCAGCAAGTGGATCGGGGATATCATCACCACGAATCGCATACTGAAAAGGCAGAGTGAACACTGCCGCAAGGTTTACTTCTCCATATTCCAAAGACGCGGCGGGCAGATCATCCTGTCCAAGGGCGAGGACTATGACCGACCCTGCACGGTGCAGGATGTGATCGACCTGGTTATCAGCAAGGGCCGTGTGGAGCTGCGCCTGGCATTTTGGGAAAGCAAAAGTGCCCGATACGAGTTGAGCTATGAGAAGGAAATGATCTTCATAAACGGGCAGACCGGGCGGGATGACCAGGCACGCCTGCGCCGCCTGATCAATGGATTGCGGTCGAACTATGTGGTGGCAGAATGCGTTGACACACAGTTTGCCTTTTCTCCCAAACTCAGCGGTCGACACTATATTAAGTTTTGGCTGAGCAATGACGCGGGCGAGGAGCCGCAGATCCTGGACTATGAGTTGAACGTAAAAGCAGCGGGACGCAGCTGGGCGAATTGTTCTGTGGAGGAGGACGGCAGCTTTGCTCTGGGCGATGAAAAGTTCTTTGTGCCCGGGTGGCAGGCTGTCTGCACGGAACTGCTGCAGACGGCGCGCGAACTTGATCTGCTGGATTATTTCACGGTGTCCATCGCCCTGGATGACAAGGGCGGCTTTACCTTCCTACATTTTTCCGCAAAGCCATATCGGAAGAAGAGCCGCATCAGCCAGAAACATAACGACTATCTCAGAAGCAAGGCAGCTGACGCAAAGGAGCGCATGGGCGAAATTACCATGAAGATGCGTTGGGAGGACCTGAAGAGAAGACGGCATTACAGCTATCTGCAGAAGATCGGCCGCAAGGGGATCCGCCCCTATATGCAGCAGCTTTGGCTGGATCAAATGGAAAGCGATCGCCAGAACACCAAGACCACGACCCTTGCGCAAAAAAAATGGTGCTGGGAGCGGGGATTCCTGTCCTTCCGTATTGAGCAGTATGGCCTCACAGAGGAGAATTACAAGAACTTCCTCTCGGATTATGACTACCACTGGCTCAACCGGATCAACAACATCTATCAGCTTTGGGTGAATGACAAGACAACCTTCCGCCTGGTCCTGGATCCCTTTGCGGACTATATTCCGAAATACTATTTCGCTATCACCAAGCGGCGCGGCGCACCCCATATCAGCAGAATGTGGGATTGCGACGAGGATGTGCAGCCCAATCTGAAGGGAATACTGACCATGCTGGAGCGGAAGGGGAAGCTGGCTATGAAGCCTTCCTCCGGCACCCATGGAGATGGATTCTATTGCCTGGCCTATGAGGACGGGAAATATACCGTCAACGGCGAGGAGACGACAGCAGATCAGCTTTGGCAGATCATTGCCCAGCGGAAGTCGTTCTATGTTATCACCGAATACATCAACATGCATCCGATGCTCAAGGCTATTTATCCCAAGTCCGTCAACACAGTGCGGGTGATGGTGATCAATTCCCACGGCTATGATCCAAAAATCATGCAGACCTATATGCGTATCGGTTCGTCTACCACCGGATTTACCGACAATGTGGGTTACGGCGGCATCTGCGTGATGGTGGATTCCGAAACGGGAGAACTGCATGACCCGGAGACCATCGCGGAGCACAGATTCCATCCCTGCCCCGTCCACCCGGATACCGGAACGCCCATTGCCGGTTTTCTGCCCAACTGGCAGGAGATTCGCGAAAAGGTGCTGGATATTTGCCGCTATTTAGGCGAACTGGAGTACTTGGGCTTTGACATCGCTATCACGGAGGAAGGCTTCCAGGTGATCGAGATCAATATTCATCAGGACTTGCACAAGGAAGCCACCCACAGCCAAGGGATCAAGGACTTTTTTAAAGAAAAGATTGAAATCAAGAAAAAAGCATATAAAATTAACTAAAAATAAAGGGGGACTTAGAGAATGAAATTAGGAGTTTTAAAGGACATCAAGAAAGAAGAGTACAGGGTCATTCTCACTCCCAGCGAGGTGGAGAATATCATCCAGGACGGACATCAGGTGCTTGTGGAGCGCAGCGCCGGTGAACGGGCCGGGTTTCCGGATAGAGAGTACGAAGAGGTGGGCGCTGTGCTCTCAGATCGGTATGAGATATATCGAGAGTGTGATATGGTTGCCAAGGTCAAGGAAATCGACCCGTCTGAGTATCCTCTGCTGCGCGAGGGACAGATCGTATTTACCTGCATCCATCCGGCGGCCCATCCCCAGGAAGTTGATGAACTGCTTAAGAAAAAGGTCACAGCCTTTGCTGCGGAGGACAGCCATCGCCATGGCTCCCCCAACTGTGAGGCAGCGGGCAAGGCCGGCGTCATCATGGGCCTATACTCCATGATGACCATCAATGGCGGCTGCGGAAAGTTTGTCAGCGGATTGGGTGCGGCGCCCGGCATCCATGCCTTGGTGCTGGGCTGCGGCATAGTGGGCAAGGCGGCTATTGAGGTACTGCAATCCTTGGGCGCATGGGTGACAGTGGCTGCCACGAACGTCGGACACCTGCGCACCATTGCCTCCAAATATGATGGGAAAATCAACACCATTGTTTCCAACCGCTATAACATCCGGCGCATCCTGCCGCAGGTGGATATGGTGGTCAACTGTGTCCGTTGGGATAAGAGCAACACCCAGTTCCTGATCGACCGGTCTATGGTGGCAAGTATGCCCAAGGGGTCTGTCATCGTGGATATCAGCAACGACTATGGTGTGATTGAGACCTTCCATGAGACAACACACGATAACCCCACTTATGTGGAGGAGGGCGTAGTGCATTACTGCGTCAGTAACATCCCCAGCGCTATCGCAAATTCTACGTCTATTGCCATTGCTGCAGCGGCAGAGCCGCATATTCGCAGCATCCTCAATAACGGCATTGCAGAGGCCTGCGCCAAAGACGGATTTTTGCGCCGGAGCATGATGACGCATAAGGGATATTTGACCCATGAGGAGACCAGCCAGATCCAGAACAGACCCTGGATCCAGCCGGAAAAGCTCCTTGGCCTTGAGGGCAGAAAGCTGGATTACGCACCGAAGAACACGGTGGCCGTGTCCGAAAACTATTATAAACTGCCCTGAGTGGCTGCGTGCGCGCAATTGCATAATAAAAAGATCATATAACGGTGGTGTGTGGAGTACAGTGGGATCGGCTAAAGTGAAAAACAAAATGAGAGCGCTGGGAATGATCCTGGGCGGATATACATTCCATGCTGCACAGTTTTATCTCCGGATGGAAAGGACCTGCCCGGAGGCAAACCGTGCGCTGCTGAAAAAACTGCTGCTGAGCGATCCTATGCGCAAACGCATGGACGAGTTATTCGCGGATCTGCTCACCACCACCCGTGTTTTAGGACGAGAGTATTTCCCGAGCCTGTATGGCCTGGCCGTCACGGTTGGCGGCAGGCGTATAGTACCTCTTGCGGGTGCAGCACCGGAATTAACGGCAAAAGATTGGCTGACATTCCTGCGGGAGCGGAATGGCTGCTGGATCCTGCCGAATGAGCACCGGGCCAAGGGCCGGCTGTACCGAATTTCCCGGCAGGGAGAGATGCTCCTCTTGGACGGGACCGAACAGACCGATGCGGAGCTGCTGGCGTTTCTAAATCAGCTGCCCGACCAAACATTGCTGTTGGAGTATGTAGAGCCCGCAGGTGATGCCTGCCCGGAAGCAGAGCTTCCGGTACTCCATTATGCGCTGCTGCGCAGAGAATGCGAGACGGAGGAGATTCTGCTGCAGTGGGAGGATCACGGAAATAAAAAAGGATACAGCCCATTTAGTTTTTCCACCGTTGACCGCAAGCCGGATCGACAGGGTGACCGTGTTCGCGGGG
>ENA-OUNS01000978-OUNS01000978.1-human-gut-metagenome-genome-assembly--contig:-NODE-978-length-21663-cov-6.945205_pt1 | contig 21663 bp, 18 predicted proteins | sample MGYA00243237_ERZ505104 | MGnify/ENA primary metagenome ERZ505104 (study PRJEB26097, sample SAMN02711295) | human gut metagenome | biome: Gut microbiome | host: Homo sapiens | place: Denmark: Copenhagen...
GCCTCGCGCACGCGCGCGGCGTCGTTCATCTTCGTCGCTGCCACGAGCGTGATGTCGGCGCCCGTGCGGCCCGTCTGGCGGGCGGCGGCGTCGATGCGCGCGCGGATGGCGGCAATGTTTTCGGCAATGGTGCTCATAGTCGGTAGTGCCTCCTTATTTTACGACCTGCCCGTTGGACAGGCCCTTGCCGGTGACGACGATCTCGTTGCCGGCGCGCAGGGCGTTGCTCTCCGCGCTCTGGGCGACGAGACAGTAGTCGCCGGTCTGATAGATGATCTCGATCGGTTTTTTCTCCAGCTGCGCCGCCGTGACGACGTAGACATACGCCTGCCCGTCGTCGTCCATGTGCACGGCCTTGAGCGGCACGCGCAGGCCGGCGTGCTCGCTGTAGACCACGTCGGCCGTCGCTTTGCGCATGGCCAGCGTGTCGGCCAGCGCTGCGTTGCACGCAAACACGACGGCGACCTTGCCGCTGTCGTCCGGCTCGCTCTTGCTCAGCACGATTGCCGAGACGGTGCTGTTGTAGTGCTGCGGAAAGTCGAGCGCGGCGCTGCCGCCGAGGTTCAGGCGGTCGGCGTCGGCCTTGTTCATGACGGAGGCGAAGTACCACTTTTTCGCCGTGACGAGCTTGCCAATGGCGTTGGCGGGCGTCGCGGGGGTGGTGCGCTCGAGTGCGTCCACGCCGTCGGGCGTGAGGTTCTCGAGCTTGTCCGGCGTGAGCGATTCATACCCGTCGGTCGTGGACGTGAACAGGCCTGCGGCCGGAGCCGTGATGCTGCCGCGGCCGGCGCCGGCGTTTTCGAGCTGGTGCAGCTCGGCGTTGAGCGCGTCGAGGTCGCCCTGCGAGACGGTGCCGGTCGCGGAGCCGAAGAGCAGGGAACTGAGGTCCAAGCAGATGTCGTCCAGCTCCGACGTGCTGCCGGCGGAGACGGCGGCGTTGAGCTGCAGGATGGCGCTGCGCACGTCGCTGTCGCGGTCCGACGCGCCGGAGGCGCTGCCCGCGCGCGAGAGCAGGCTCGAGACGTAGGCGATCTCCTTTTTCAGCTCGCGGGCGCGGCTGGCGCTGTCGAGCGCGGCCTTGGAGTCCACGCCGATGGCGATCTCGCCGCCGTTGGCGACCTCCTTGCCGTCGTCCACGGACAGGGACAGAAACTCCTTGTCCGAGGCGATGACCTGCTCCTCGCGCACGACGATGCCGCTGGCCTGTCCGCTCTCGCTGACGGTCACGAGCACCGCCGGAGCGGTGGCGTAAGACTGCTGCGTCGAGCGGAACAGGTACACGCCCAGATACACGAGCATGGCCGCGAAGAGCACGAACATGGCGATGTTCGTGAAGGTATTCGTTTTCTTCAAATCCGGCCCTCCTTTCGGCGGGGGGCGGCGGGGAGATCAGCCCTGCAGCTCGAGCGAGACCGGCCGCGCCGGCGCGACCGTCGAGATCGCGTGCTTGTAGATCATCTGCTGCCGGCCGTCGGCGTCGATGAGCACGACGAAGCTGTCAAAGCTGCGCACAACGCCGCGCAGCTGGAACCCGTTCATGAGAAACAGGGTCACGGGGATCTTTTCCCGCCGGATGTAATTGAGGAATGTGTCCTGAAGGTTCTGTGTCTTTTGCATGGTCGCCGCTCCTTTGGCCGGAGCGGGGTACATTGATTCATCATAACACAATCTGCCGCTCCGTAAAATAGTGAATTTATACAAATCCGGTCGAAATGGCAGTTTCCTCCGGGTTTGTACAGGCCCCTATTCTATACCGCGGCCGGATAAGAATTGCGTCGAAAGGCGGCACGCCCGGTCCATGTCCGGCGTTTTTTCGTGCCGGAGCCAGAACAGGTCCCGGTCCCGCCGCAGCCATGTGAGCTGGCGCTTGGCATAGCGCCGGGAGGCGAGCTGGATGGCGGCCACGGCGTCCTGCGGCGAGGCTTCCCCCCGCACGGCGGCGACGGCCTCCTTGTAGCCGATGGCCTGCATGGCCGTGCAGTCGGCCGGCACACCGGCGGCCAGCAGCGCGCGCACCTCGTCGAACAGGCCCTGCCGCACCATGAGCTCCACGCGCCGGTCGATGCGGTCGTAGAGGTCCTGCCGGTCGGTGAAATCGAGCGCGATCTTCGCCGCGTCGTACCGCGGCGGTACGGCGCGGGTCTCGGCGTCGTGCTGCGTGATCGTTTTGCCTGTAAGAACGTAGACCTCCATGGCGCGCACGATGCGCTTTTTGTCCGCGGGGTGGAGCCTGGCCGCCCGCTCGGGGTCGACCTTGCGCAGCTCGCCGAGCAGGCCCTCGCCGCCGATCTCGTCATAGCGCTCGCTCAGCTCCTGCCGCAGCGCGGTGTCGGCCGTGCCGTCGGCAAACGTGCGCCCGGCGATGAGCGAGTCGATATACAGCCCTGTGCCGCCGACGACGATCGGCAGTTTTGCGCGCGCGAGAATGTCATCTACACAAGCGGAGGCCTCCTCGGCGTAGCGCGAGACGGAGTAGTTTTCCGTGGGATCGGCGATGTCGATCATGTGGTGCGGCACGCCCTGCATCTCTTCCGGCGTGGGCTTGGCCGTGCCGATGTCCATGCCGCGGTAGATCTGCATCGAGTCGGCCGAGACAACCTCGCCGCCGAGCCGCTGCGCAAGCGCCACGCCGAGCGCGGTCTTGCCCGAGGCGGTCGGGCCGGTGATGACGACAAGTTTTGGCTGCATCGTGACAGTCTCCTTTCCGTGGGGAGAATTTAGAAAGATTATGTTGAAAAGTATTAGAAATGTGTTAGAATGAAAGCACATTCCCCAGTTTTCAGGAAGGTGAACCCATGAAGATCAAAATTTCTGCCGACAGCACGTGCGACCTCTCGCCCGAGCTGATCGAGCGCTATCACATCGGCATCACGCCGCTGTACATCATCCGCGGCGAGGAGACCCTGCGCGACGGCATTGACGTACACCCGCAGGAGCTCTATGAATATGCCAAGGCCACGGGCAAGCTCTGCAAGACCGCAGCGGTGAATGTGTCGGACTATCTGGCGTACTTTGCCGCGTGCCGGGAGGAATATGACGCCGTGATCCACTTCACGATCTCGAGCGACATGTCCGCCTGCTATCAGAACGCCTGCATCGCGGCCAGGGAGTTTACGAACGTCTATCCCGTGGATTCGCGCAACCTCTCGACCGGCATCGGCCACCTGGTGCTCAACGCGGCTGAGATGGCCGAGCAGGGCACGGACGCGGCCGACATCGCGGCGGCGCTGGAGAAAAAGCGTGAGAAGCTCGATGTCAGCTTCGTGATCGATACGCTGGAGTATCTCAAGCGCGGCGGCCGCTGCTCGGCGCTCGTGGCCATGAGCGCGAACCTCCTGCACCTCAAGCCGTGCATCGAGGTCAAGGACGGCAAGATGGGCGTCGGCCGCAAGTACCGCGGCAAGCTCGAAAAGTGCTACGTGCAGTACATCGAGGACCGGCTCAAGGGCCGCGACGACATTGACTGCCGCCGCATCTTCATCACGGACTCCGGCATCGACGAGGCCACGTGGCGGGAGCTCGAGCGCGTTGTGCGCGCGTGCCAGCCGTTTAAGGAGGTCATCCACACGCAGGCCGGCTGCACGGTGTCGAACCACTGCGGCCCCGGCTGCATGGGCATTTTGTACTACCACAAGTAAACAAAGTTGTACAGTCTGACAGGGAGCGCGTTCCGGCGCTCCCTGCTTCCTTTTTAAACGATGCGCTTGAAGAGCTTGTCCAGCTCCCGGCGCGTGAGCGTCACGGCGACGGGGCGGCCGTGCGGGCAGTATTTCACCTCGCCGGCGCACACCGCGTCCGCCAGACGCAGCAGCTCCTCGGGCTCGGTCTGCCAGCCGGCCTTGATGGCCGCCTTGCACGCCACGGTCTTGAGCACCTCGTCGCGCACGGACTGCGCGTCCATGCGCGCGCCGTGGCGCAGCTGCGCGCAGATCTCCTCGAGCGCGGGCAGCGCGTCCGCCGCGTCAAGCTGCGCGGGCACGCCGCGGAGAATGTAATCGCAGCGGCCGAACGGTTCGAGCGTGAAGCCGAGCTCCGCGAGCAAGCCGCCGTACTGCTGCAGCACGTCGGCATCGCTCGCGTCCGGCGTGAAGGGCAGCGGCTCGAGCAGCGTCTGCGACGGGATGTCGGCCGGGTTCTGGCGCAGGCGGTCGAAGTTGATGCGCTCGTGCGCCGCGTGCTTGTCGATGAGGATGAGCGTCTCGCCCTTCTCGACGAGGATGTAGGTGTGCATCGCCTCGCCGATCAGGCGGGCGGGCGGCTCGGCCGGGGGCGCGGCACTCTCAAGCGGGGAGGGCACGGCCGGTTCCGGCTCGATGGCAGTCTGCACGGGCTGCGCGACCGGCTCCGGCGGCGTGCCCGGCACGGGGCGCGCGGGCGATGCGAACACCGGCGGCGGGGCCACGCGCGGCGCGGCGAAGGCCGACGCCGTCGGCGAGCGGAACGCGACCGCTTCCTCCGCCGGGGCGGCGGGAGCATAGGTGCGCGCAGGCGCAAATGCCGGCGCTGCGGGTGCAGACGGGTGCTGTGCCGGGGCGGCTTTCGGTGCTGCCGGCACGAACGGGTCCGCCGTCGGTGCGGGCACCGGTTTCGCCGCCTTCGGCAGCGTGGTCACGGGCTCCCTTTCCGCCTCGAGCGCGGCGCGCGCGCCGTAATACACGGCGTCAAACACCGCACGCTCGTGCGTGAACTTCACCTCAGTCTTGGCCGGGTGGACGTTCACGTCCACGGCCGCGCAGCTGAGCTCGATATACAGCACGCACGCGGGGAAGCGCCCCACGAGCAGCGTGTTGCGGTAGGCCTGCTCGAGCGCGGCCTGCAGCGCGGCGGATTTGATCCACCGGCCGTTGCAGAAGAAATACTGCTGCGCGCGGCTGCCGCGCCCGGCGGCGGGTGAGGAGATGAAGCCGTGCACACGCACGCCGTCGCCCTCGCCCGCGCAGGGCAGCAGGCTCATGGCGAGGTCGCGCCCGAGCAGGCTGTAGACGCAGCTGTCGAGCTTGTTGTCGCCGGGGGAGAAGAAAACCTCCTCCCCGTCGCGGATGCAGCGCACGGACACATCCGGCCGGCCGAGCGCGCACCGCAGCGCGGCGGCGGCGCAGGCCGCGCCCTCCGCGCGGTCGGACTTCAGGAATTTGCGCCGGGCGGGCGTGTTGAAAAACAGGTCGCGCACGATCATCGTCGTGCCCTCGGGGCAGCCGGTTTCGTACATGTCCTGAATGTCGCCCGCGTCGAGCGTCATGTGCGTGCCGGCCGCCGCGCCGCGCTGCCGCGTCGTGAGTGTGATGTGCGACACGGCGCTGATCGCGGCCAGCGCCTCGCCGCGAAAGCCCATCGTGCCGATGGCCTCGAGCCCCTGCTCGTCGTGCAGCTTACTCGTCGCGTGGCGCAAAAACGCGATGCCCGCGTCCTCGGGCGCCATGCCGCAGCCGTCGTCCGTCACGCGCAGATACGTCGCGCCGCCGCCGCGCAGCTCCACCGTCACGGTGCGGGCCCCGGCGTCGAACGCGTTTTCCACCAGCTCCTTGACGACCGAGGCGGGCCGCTCCACGACCTCGCCCGCGGCGATCAGATCCGCCAGATGCGGAGAGAGAATTTGAATATCGGGCATCGTTTGCCCCCCTTTAAGTACAGTCCATGGGGCGCGTGCGCCCCGCGCGTATATTATAAAGGATTGTCATTGAAAATTCCACCGCGAAATGCTACAATATTCTATCACACTTCAAATTTTATCCGGCCGGGCCGGACAGGCAGGAGCATTGCATGAGCTATCAGAGAACGGAGATCCCCGAATCGGACATCCAGCACCAGATGGATATCTGCGCGCAGCTGCGCGCGCACTTCACCGCCGGTGGCCGCCAGCCGCTGGCCATGGTCGATACCTACGGCTGCCAGCAGAACGAGGCCGACAGCGAAAAGCTGCGCGGCTATCTGCGCGCCATGGGCTTTGATTTCACACAGGACGAATTCGCGGCCGACGTCGTTGTCATGAACACCTGCGCCGTGCGCGAGCACGCCGAGACGCGCGTGTTCGGCAACGTCGGCGCGCTGACGCACACCAAGGCGCACAACCCCAACCAGATCATCGCGGTCTGTGGCTGCATGGCGCAGCAGGAGCACGTGGCCGAGAAGCTGAAAAAGTCCTACCGCATCGTCGACCTTGTCTTTGGCCCGCACGAGCTGTGGCGCTTTCCGGAGTTGCTGCGCACCGTCTGCACCGAGCACCGGCGCGTGTTCGCCATTGCACCGGCGGACGGCAGCGTGGCCGAGGGCATCCCCCAGCAGCGCGACGGCAGCGTCAAGGCGTGGCTGTCGATCATGTACGGGTGCAACAACTTCTGCACCTACTGCATCGTGCCGTATGTGCGCGGGCGCGAGCGCTCCCGCCACCCGGAGGAGATCGTGCGCGAGGCGCGCGAGCTTGTCGCAGCAGGGTATAAGGACATCACGCTCCTGGGGCAGAATGTTGACTCCTACGGCCGCGACCTCGACGAGGACGTGGACTTTGCCGACCTCATCCGGCGTATCAACGCCATTCCGGGCGACTTTGTCATCCGCTTCATGAGCAGCCACCCGAAGGACGCGACGGAAAAGCTCTTTCGCGCCATGGCCGAGTGCGAAAAGTGCGCGCACCAGATGCATCTGCCCGTGCAGAGCGGCAACGACCGCGTCCTGCACGCGATGAACCGCGGCTACACGCGCGAGAAATATCTGGCGCAGGTGGCGCTCGCGCGGCAGTACATGCCCGACCTCGTGCTCACGACGGACATCATCGTGGGCTTCCCCGGCGAGACGGACGAAGAGTTTCAGGACACGCTCTCGCTCATCGAGACCGTGCGCTACGATGCGATGTTCACCTTCATCTACTCGCCGCGCGTCGGCACTCCGGCGGCGAAGATGCCCGACCCCTACACCCGCGCGCAGAAGCAGGTGCGCTTTGACGCGCTCGTCGCGGCGGCCAACCGCATCTCGGAGGAGAAGCACCGCGCCTATGAGGGCAGCGTGCAGCGCGTGCTCGTCGACGGGGCCGACGGCCGGGGCGACCATCCGCTCACGGCGCGCACGAAGGGCGGCCGCCTCGTGCATATGCGCGGGGACGCGTCCCTCGTCGGCCGGTTCGTGGACGTGAAGATCACCGGCAGCAACACCTGGGCGCTCTATGGCGAGGAGGTATGACGCATGGCGGAACTGACGCCGATGAAGCGGCAATATTACGAGATCAAGCAGCGCAACCCCGACTGCCTGCTGTTTTTCCGGCTGGGCGATTTCTATGAGATGTTCGACGACGACGCGCGCCTGGCCGCGCGCGAGCTCGACCTTACGCTCACGACGCGCGACCGCAATGTCGAGGACCCGGCCGAGCGCACGCCCATGTGCGGCGTGCCGTACCACTCGGCCGAGGCGTACATCGGCCGCCTGATCGCCAAGGGCTACAAGGTGGCCATCTGTGAGCAGATGGAGGACCCCGCGCTGGCCAAGGGGCTGGTCGAGCGGGACATCATCCGCATCATCACGCCCGGCACGGTCACGGAGTCCTCGATGCTCGAGGAGAACAAGTCCAACTACCTCTGCGCGGTGTATCTCAGCGGGCAGTCCGGCGGCACGGCGTTCTGCGACCTCTCGACGGGGGAATTCTGCGCCGCGAACTACCCGGCCGACGCCGTGAGCCACATCCTCAACGAGCTCGGCCGCTTCGCCCCGCGCGAGGCCGTGTGCGCCGACGCGGCGGCGGAACATGACGAGATCCGCACCTTCCTCACCAAGCGCCTCGGCAGTCTGGTCGAGGCGGGCGGCGACCGGTTTGAATACCTGGCGGCGGCCGCGCGCGTGTGCGAGCAGTTCGATGTGCAGAGCACGGACGCGCTCGGCCTCGGCGAGGCGCCGGCGGCCGTGTGCGCGGCCGGGGCGCTGCTGGCCTACCTGCACGAGACGCAAAAGTGCGACCTCGGCCACATCCGGCGGCTGGAGCTGCTGGGTGACGACCACTACATGGAGCTGGACTACACCACGCGCCGCAACCTCGAGCTGACGGAAAACCTCCGCTCCGGCGAAAAGCGCGGCAGCCTTCTCTGGGTGCTCGACAAGACGAAAACGCCCATGGGCGGCCGCCTGCTGCGCGCGTGGGTGGAGCGTCCGCTGCTCAGCCCCGTGCAGATCCGCCGCCGCCTCGGCGCGGTGGAGGAGCTGGTGGGCGATAATGTCCTGCGCGGCGAGCTCATCCGCTGCCTGCGCGAGATCGGCGATATGCAGCGCCTTGTCTCCCGCGCGGTGTACGGCTCTGCCAACGGGCGCGACCTGCACGCGCTGGCCCTGTGCTGCGCGCAGCTGCCGAACCTGACGGCGCTGCTCAAGGACGTACACAGCGCGGCCCTGCGCGACATTGCGCAGATGGACACGCTCGCCGACCTCTGCGCGCGCATCGACCGCGCCATCTGCGACGAGCCGCCGTTTTCCGTGCGCGAGGGCGGCATCCTCCGCCCGGGCTACAGCGAGGAGGTCGACCGCCTGCGTAACGTGCGCGATCACGGCGCGCAGACCGTTGCCGAGCTCGAGCAGCGCGAGCGCGAGCGCACCGGCGCGAAAAAGCTCAAGGTCGGCTACAACAAGGTCTTTGGCTATTACATCGACATTCCGAACAGCGCGGGCGTCACCGAGCTGCCGGAGGACTATATCCGCAAGCAGACGCTGGTGTCGAGCGAGCGCTATTTCACGCGCGAGCTCAAGGACCTCGAGAACACGCTCCTGACGGCGCGCGAGCGCATCGCGGAGCTGGAGTATACGCTCTTCAACGAGGTGCGCCAGCTCGTCGCTGGCGAGGTCGCGCGCGTGCAGGCGGCGGCGGACGCCGTGGCCCGGCTCGACGCGCTGTGCTCGCTGGCGGAGACTGCGGTGAAAAACCACTACGTCTGCCCCGAGGTCGACCTCTCGCGCACGCTCGACATCCGCGAGGGGCGCCACCCCGTCGTGGAGCAGGCGCAGAAGGACAGCCTCTTTGTCCCGAACGACACGTTCCTCAACGACGCGGACGACCGCGTCGCCATCGTGACCGGGCCGAACATGGCCGGTAAATCCACGTACATGCGCCAGACCGCGCTCATTGTGCTCATGGCGCAGATGGGCTCGTTCGTCCCGGCGAAGAGCGCCGTCATCGGCGTGGTCGACCGCGTGTTCACGCGCATCGGCGCGTCCGACGACCTGGCCGCCGGGCAGAGCACGTTCATGGTCGAGATGAGCGAGATGGCCAACATCCTCCGCCACGCCACGGCGCAGAGCCTGCTCATCCTCGACGAGATCGGCCGCGGTACGTCCACCTACGACGGCATGGCCATCGCCCGCGCGGTGCTCGAATACTGCGCAGACCCCCGCCGCCTCGGCGCCAAGACCATGTTCGCCACGCACTACCACGAGCTGACCGCGCTCGAGCAGACGCTGCCCGGCGTGCGCAACTACAACATCACGGCCAAGAAGCAGGGCGGCACGCTGCTGTTCCTGCGCAAGATCGTCGCCGGCGCGGCCGACGACAGCTACGGCATCGAGGTCGCCAAGCTGGCCGGCGTGCCCGATGCGATCATCACAAAGGCCAAGACCTACCTGCGCGAGCTGGAGTCCGGCGCGGCGGAGCTGCCTGCGCCCGCCCGCGCGGCGGAGGACGCGGCGCAGATGACGCTCGGCGACGCGGCCGGGGATGAAATTGCCGAGGAGCTGCGCAGCATCGACCTCAACACCATCACGCCGCTCGAGGCCATGCGCCTGCTCTTTGAGCTGCAGCAGAAAGCGAGGGGCTGACGTGCAACATCCCAACACGGCGTGGAGCGACCCCATGCCCCGCGGCGCGCGCATCGCGGGCTGGGTGTATTTCCCCATCCATGCGGTCGTGCTGCCGCTGACGATCGGCGCACTGCTCATGGCGGTGCTCGGCAAGCTGCCGTCGGACGTGACGTGCAATGTGTTGTATTACCTCTGCGGCCTCGTGTTCACGCTCATCGCCATGTGGCGGTTTCTGCGCCGCAGCTTTGACACGATGGTTGGCAGCATCCTGCGCTGCATCGGCATGATGCTTGCCGCCTACGGCATCGACGTGCTGCTCTCGCTCGTGCTGCAGCTTGGCACGAGCCTTATCGGCGAGCTGCCCGTGCCGAACAACGACGCCGTGACCGGCCTTGCCAAGGCGGACTACAAGCGCATGATCGCCGTCGCGGTGCTCATGGCGCCGCTCGTGGAGGAGTGCCTGTTTCGCGGCGTGGTCTTTGGCACCATCCGGCCGAAGAGCCGCTTTTGGGCCTATGCCGCGTCCATCGCGCTCTTCTCGCTCTACCACGTCTGGCAGTATGTGCTCGTATATCAGGAGCCGAAGCTGCTGCTCTCGGCGCTGGCGTATGTGCCGGTGTCGGCCGCGCTCACGTTCTGCTATGAGCAGACGCGCTCGATCTGGCCGCCGGTGTTTTTCCACATGTGCATCAATGCGCTCTCGCTCACGGTGCTCGCCGGGTGAGGGCAGAAAAAAGCCGCCGCTTTCCAGGGTTGGAAAGCAGCGGCTTTTTCATACTTTTTATTCTTTCGTTTTTTCGTACACGCAAAATTGATAGCCCACGCCGTCGTGCTCTGCGCGCGGCTCGGCGGATACGCAGCGCCACGCGGGGTCGGCGTCCAGATCCGGGAAAAACACGTCCGAGTGGGGCGCGGCGTCGATTTTCGTGACGTACACGCGCGTCAGGTGGGGAAACATCTGCCGAAACACGCTGTCTCCGCCGATGACGAAGCAGCGGTCATACTGCGCGGCGGCGGCGACGGCCTCGGCCGGGGCGTGCACCACCTGCGCGCCCTCGATCGTGATGTTCTGTCGCGTGAGCACGAGATTTTCGCGCCCCGGCAGCGGCCTGCCGCCGGGAAAATCGTCCAGCGTGCGCCGGCCGACGATCACGGCCGCGCCCATCGTGAGCGCCCGGAAGCGGCGGCGGTCAGCCGGGATCACGAGCGGCTGCGTGCCCCTGGCCCCGATGCCCCAGTCGGCATAGACGGCGACGATCGCATCCATCTGCCTGCCCCCTTACACCGCGATGGGGATCTTCCCCGTGAACTCGCTGTATTCGTAGCCCTCGACGCGGAAGCTGTCGCGCGTGAAGGCGTAAAAATCATGCACGTCCGGGTCGATGAAAAACTGCGGCGCCGGTTTCGGCTCGTTTTGGATCAGCTGCTCGATGACCGGCACGTGGCGGTCGTAGATGTGCGCGTCGGCAATGACGTGCACCAGCTCGCCCGCCTGCAGGCCGGACACCTGCGCGAACATGTGCACGAGCACGGCATACTGCACGACGTTCCAGTTGTTCGCCGCGAGCATGTCCTGGCTGCGCTGGTTGAGGATGGCGTTGAGCGTGTTGCCCGAGACGTTGAACGTCATCGAGTACGCGCACGGATAGAGCGCCATCTCGTGCAGGTCCTCGAACGTGTAAATATTCGTCAGGATGCGGCGGGAGGCGGGGTTGTGCTTCAGGTCGTAGAGCACGCGGTCCACCTGGTCGAATTCACCCTCGGGATACTGGTGCTTGACGCCGAGCTGATAGCCGTAGGCCTTGCCGATGGAGCCGGTCTCGTCGGCCCACTGGTCCCAGATGTGGCCGCGCAGGTCATGGATGTTGTTCGACTTCTGCTGCCAGATCCACAGCAGCTCGTCCACGGCGGTCTTCCAGTAGGTGCGCCGCAGCGTCAGCAGCGGGAACTCCCGGGACAGGTCGTAGCGGTTGACGATGCCGAACTTCTTGACCGTGTGCGCGGGAGCACCGTCGTCCTCCCAGCGGGGGCGCACGGCCTGATCGGTATCCCAGACGCCGTGTGTCAGAATGTCGCGGCAGTTGCGGATAAAGACCTCGTCTGCGTAGCTCATCGTTCGGCTCCTTTCAAAAACACTTTGAAACAACAGTTTACCATACCGCCACCGTGATTGCAAACGGCAAATGGCGAAAATGGAACGCGCCCTGGTTATTTGACAATTGGAACAAAATTGCTGGATAAATTTGTTCAAATTGCGCGCGGGATTTGATGCACTTTTTGCACAAAGTCCATCCCAATTCCCTGCGCGGGATGCTATAATCAAGACAGCGATACCCCAAATTTGAAATAATGGAGGATATCACATGAAGCACACGAAGAAACTGCTTTCGCTGCTGCTGGTGCTGTGCCTGGTCCTGAGCCTGTCGTGCACGGCGTTTGCAGCCGGCGAGGCAAAGCCGCTGGACGGCAAGACCGTCATCCTGCACTCGAACGACGTGCATGGTGCGATCGACCTGTACGCGGCCATGGCATCTCTGAAGGCCGACTATGAGGCGCAGGGCGCCGAGGTCATTCTGGCCGACGCCGGCGACTACAGCCAGGGCACCGTCTACGTCAGCGTCAACAAGGGCGCCGACGCGGTGACCATGATGAACGCCACCGGCTACGACGTGGCCACCATCGGCAACCACGAGTTCGACTACGGCTATGCCCAGCTGGCGGAGAACATGAAGGCCGCCAAGTTCAAAGTTCTGTGCGCCGATGTGCTCGGCGCCGACGGCAAGACCATCTTTGACGCCAACACCATCATCGAAAAGGGCGGCGTGAAGATCGGCTTCTTCGGTCTTGAGACCCCCGAGGCGCAGACCAAGGCCAACCCCAAGCTCATTGAGGGCCTGAAGTTCCTTGCCGGCAAGGACGGCAAAGAGCTCTATGCCTGCGCGGCCGCGCAGGTCGCCGCGCTCAAGGAGCAGGGCGCCGACATCGTCGTCTGCCTCGCGCATCTGGGCGTGGACGAGAGCTCCGAGCCCTACACCTCCTATGATCTGGCCAAGAACGTGAAGGGCATCGACTTCATCATCGACGGCCACTCCCACACCGTTATGACTGCCGGCCCGAACAAGGAGGCCATCCAGTCCACGGGCACGGCCTTTGCCAACATCGGTGTTATCACCATTGACAACGCCACGAAGAAGATCGTCGGCAATGAGCTCAAGGCCGTCTGGCACACCGAGAAGAATGCTGACGGCAAGTCCGTCACCGTCGTTGACTACAAAACGCGCGACGAAAAGGTCGCCGCGGCCGCCAAGGCCATCATCGACCCCATCGACAAGGCCTATGGCGAGAAGTTTGCCGTGAGCAAAGTGGAGCTCAACGGCGCGAAGGCCCCCAACGGCAACCGTGACTCTGAGACCAACCTCGGCGACCTGATTACGGACGCCATGCTCTGGAAGATCCGCACGCAGGCGACGATCTCCGTCCCGGCGGAGAATGTGGTCGCCATCACGAACGGCGGCGGCATCCGCGCGACCGTCAAGGCCGGCGACGTCACCAAGAAGGACATCAACACCGTGCTGCCGTTCGGCAACACGCTCGCTGTGGTCTATGTGACCGGCGCCGAGCTGCTCGAGGCGCTCGAGGCCAGCACGTACTGCACGCCGGAATCCATCGGCGGCTTCCCGCAGGCGGCGGGTCTGACCTTCACGGTCAAGACCTATGAGAAGTACGACGCGAACCCGGAGCCCTATCCCAAATCCACCTACTACGGCCCGAAGAGCATCCAGCGCGTGACCATTGACAACGTCAACGGCAAGGTGTTTGACCCGGCGGCTACCTACGCTGTCGTCACGAACAACTTCGTGGCCGGCGGCGGCGATACCTACTATGCCTTCGCGGCGGCGACCAACCAGTTCGACACCGGCCTGCCGCTGGACGAAGTGGTCATGGAATACGTCACGAAGGAGCTCAAGGGCGTCATCGGCGAGACTTATGCCGAGCCTGCCGGCCGCATCACGGTCGATCAGGGCATCGCACCGGTTTATGCCGCGCTGCAGGCGATGATCCTCGACAAGGACGCCTATACGGCCGAGAGCTACAGCGCCTATGCGGCGGCCTGCGCCAAGATGGACGCGGCCGCGACCGAGGCGGAGCGCGTGGCGGCTTATCCGGCGGTCGTCAAGGCGGCGGCTGCTCTGAAGCTCGTGGGCAACACGTTCACCGATGCGCAGAGCGGCTGGTACAAGCCGGCGGTCGACTTCGCGCAGGCTTCCGGCCTGATGTCCGGCGTCGGCGGCGGCAAGTTTGCCCCCGGCGTGACGACGACCCGCGCCATGGTCGCGCAGGTGCTCTATGAGGCCGAAGGCGCGCCGAGCGTGGAAGGCAAGACCTGCCCGCTGACGGATGTGGCGGCTGACCAGTGGTACACCAATGCGGTCATCTGGGCCTACAATGCGGGCGTCATCTCCGGCCGCGGCGACGGCACCTTCTGCCCGAACGACACCATCACCCGTCAGGAGATGGCCGTCATGTTCTATGGCTGGCTCAGCGGCGGCGAGTCCCTGATCGACGGCGAGCAGATCAAGACCGCGCTTGCCGACTTTGACGACGGCGCGAGCGTGGCCTCGTGGGCGCGGGAAGCGGTCGCTTACTGCTACCTTGCGAACATCATGGTCGGCAATGACGGCCGTTTTGACCCGGCCGGCAGCCTTGACCGTGCGCAGCTCGCGCAGGTGTTCTGCAGCTTCTATGAGGTCGCGCTGAACCTGGTCCTCAATGCGGCCCCGGATGCACCGGAGCAGCCCTCCATGCCGACGCAGATCCCGACCCAGGACCTGAAGGCGGCGTGACCGATCACCGATACCCAATAAAGGAGACCGCTGCGGCGGTCTCCTTTTTGCACATTTTTGACGGTGTTTGTGCTGCCGGATTATGCTTGACAATTCCGGAAAACCTTTTACAATATAGGCGAACCAATCTGACCGACACAACCAAGGAGGTTTTTGACTATGAACATGAACAAATATCTGGACATTGCACCCGAGGTGCAGCAGGCGCTCGCGGACGGCCGCCCGGTCGTCGCGCTCGAGAGCACGATCATCTCCCACGGCATGCCCTATCCGAAAAACGTCGAGACGGCTCTGCTCGTCGAGCAGACCCTGCGCGACAACGGCGCCGTGCCCGCCACCATCGCCATCCTCGGCGGCCGTCTGAAGGCCGGCCTGTCCAAGGAGGAGATCACCTACCTCGGCAAGGCCGGGCGCAAGGTCGCCAAGGTCTCCCGCCGCGACCTGCCGGTCATCTGCGCGCGCGGCGCGGACGGCGCCACCACCGTCACCACGACGATGATGATCGCCCACATGGCGGGCATCCAGGTCTTTGCCACCGGCGGCATCGGCGGCGTGCACCGCGGCGCCGAGACGACCATGGACATCTCCGCCGACCTCGAAGAGCTGGCGCAGACGCCGGTCATGGTCGTGTGCGCGGGCGCGAAGGCCATCCTCGACCTCGGCCTGACGCTGGAGTATCTGGAGACGAAGGGTGTGCCCGTGCTCGGCTACGGTACGGACGAGCTGCCCGCGTTCTACACCCGCGAGAGCGGTCTCGGTGTTGACGCGCGCGTCGACACGCCGGAGGATCTGGCTGCCATCTTCCAGGCGCAGCGCGATCTGGGCCTCAAGACCGGCATGCTCGTCACGAACCCGATCCCGCAGCAGTACGCCATGGACAAGGCCATCATCGACAAGGCCATTGACCAGGCGCTCGCCGAGAGCCACGAGCAGGGCATCCACGGCAAGGAGACCACGCCGTTCCTGCTGGCCCGCGTGGCGGAGCTCACCGGCGGCGACAGCCTCGAGAGCAACATCCAGCTCGTGCTCAACAATGCCCGTGTCGCGGCAAAGACCGCCGTCGCCCTCTGCAAATGAAGGGCGGTGCGTGGCTCGTGCTCGCGGTGTCTGCGCTGATGGGGCTCGGCCTCATCATCGGGGCCATCGCCTCGCGCCGGCAGATGAGCACCGCCGTCGTCGTGGTGCTGTGTCTCGTCGGCATCGGCATCGTGCTCGTCGGCGCGGTGCTGAGCATCGGCATCGGGGTATTGTGAGCGCGCGAAACTGCATAAGGTAAAAACACCGCAGGCCAGTCGGCCTGCGGTGTTTTCTTGCTTGTGCCTTATTTCTCGTCGCCGGGCTTCGGCTGCGCGACGCGGAAGATCATGCGCGGGGTCTCGGTGCTGGCCTTCGTGTTCGGGGCCACGGACTCGGTGATGAACGAGTTGCCGCCGATGACGGAGTTGGCGCCGATGACGGTCTTGCCGCCGAGGATGGACGCGCCGGAGTAGATCGTGGCGTTGTCGCCGACGGTGGGGTGGCGCTTGCCGGTCACGGCGTGGCCGTGGCGCGGGCTGAGCGCGCCGAGCGTCACGCCCTGATAGAGCTTGACGTGGTCGCCGATGATCGTCGTCTCGCCGACGACGATGCCGGTGCCGTGGTCGATGAAGAAATACTCGCCGATCTGCGCGCCGGGGTTGATGTCGATGCCGGTCGCACCGTGGGCATACTCGCTCATGATGCGCGGGATGAGCGGCACCTTGCTCTCATAGAGCTCGTGCGCCACGCGGTAGACGAAGATCGCGTACAGGCCGGGGTAGGAGAAGATGACCTCCTCCTTGCTGCCGGCGGCGGGGTCGCCGTCGAAGTTTGCGGCCACGTCCTTCATGAGCATGGCCTGGATCTGCGGCAGGCGGCACAGGAACCGGTCGCACACGGCGCTCGTGCGCTCGCGCAGCTCGCTCTCGTCCTTGATCGTGTTGGAAAACGCCAGGTGCACCTGCTCGCAGAGGTCGGTATAGATCTCGCCGAGCAGGAACTCCGCAAACGTCTCGGCCGAGACATGCGACACCGTGCCGCCCGCGAAATACGCCGGGAAGAACACCTTCTGCAGGTTCTCGATGATCTTGATGATGACCTTGCGGTCGGGCATGCGCAGCTGCTCGCTGTACATGGGCACTTCGGCCGTTTCGTAGCCGTTGGCGATCTGCGCCGCGACGGCGTGCAGCAGACTTTTTTGCGTCATGATGGGGACACTCCTTTTTCTTTCACATAGCGCCACAGGCAAAAAACGCAGGAAGCGCGTGGCTTCCTGCGTTGCAAAACCATGTGGATGCATGACGGACGCGCCTTTTGGGCGCGGCCGTGGATTTACCGGCAGAAAGCGACACTTCTTTGCGCACGACAACAACAGGCCGTCGGACACGCCGCGACCCGGATGCTGCTGCAGCTGCAAAGACGCATGGCTCAGGCTCCTTCCGGTTCATTTCCCTCTTTGTAAGGGGAATTCCTCTTCTTGTATAACACGATATGCCGCACTTGTCAAGAGCGTGACGGCTCAGGGCTTTTTCTTCGGCAGCTTCGTGATGCGGCCGTCGCCGTGGTCGATGTACGTGTTTTCGAGCACGTCGATCGTGCTGCGGCGCCAGTCGGCGATGTATTCCTCGCGCAGCGCCTTGCGCTCGGCCTGCTCGTCGGGCGTCAGGTCGCGCTCGCGCGCGATGCGCGTCAGCTCGCTGATGCGGTCCATCTTTTCCTGTGTCAAGGCTTTGCTCTCCTCTCAGTTTTTCAGGCTGTGCAGCGGGGCGGGGATGCGCCCGCCGCGGGCGATGAACTCCGCCGCGCTGCAGCGGTTGACCGGCATGACCGGCGCGCTGCCGAGCAGGCCGCCGAATTCCACCGTGTCGCCCACCTGCTTTCCGGGTGCGGGGATGATGCGCACGGCGGTGGTTTTATTGTTGATCATGCCGATGGCGGCCTCGTCCGCGATGATGGCGGAGATCGTCTCGGCCGTGGTGTCGCCGGGCACGGCGATCATGTCCAGGCCCACGGAGCACACGCACGTCATGGCCTCGAGCTTCTCGATCGTCAGGCGGCCGGCCTCGGCCGCGGCGATCATGCCGGCGTCCTCCGACACGGGGATGAACGCGCCCGAGAGCCCGCCGACGTGGGACGACGCCATGACGCCGCCTTTTTTCACCGCGTCGTTGAGCAGCGCGAGCGCCGCCGTGGTGCCGGGCCCGCCGACGGACTCCAGCCCCATCTCCTCGAGCACGGCGGCCACACTGTCGCCGACGGCGGGCGTCGGCGCGAGCGACAGGTCCACGATGCCGAACGGCACGCCCAGCCGCGCGGATGCCTCCTGCGCCACGAGCTGGCCCATGCGCGTGATGCGGAAGGCCGTCTTTTTCACCGTCTCGGCCACGACGTCGAACGGCTGGCCGTGCACGCTTTGCAGCGCGTGCTGCACCACGCCCGGCCCGGACACGCCGACGTGCACCTCGCACTCCGGCTCACCCACGCCGTGGAACGCCCCGGCCATGAAGGGATTGTCCTCCACGGCGTTGGCAAAGACGACGAGTTTGGCGCAGGCCATGCCGCCCTGCTCGGCCGTGAGCGCGGCGGCGCGCTTGACGGTGCGGCCCATCTCGGCCACGGCATCCATGTTGATGCCCGCGCGCGTGGAGCCGACGTTCACGCTCGCGCACACCAGCTCCGTCTCGGCCAGCGCCTCCGGGATGGAGGCGATGAGCACGCGGTCAGAGTCCGTCATGCCCTTGTGCACGAGCGCGGAAAAGCCGCCGAGGAAGTTGACGCCGATCTCGTGCGCGGCGCGGTCGAGCGCTTTGGCATACGGCACATAGGACTGCGCGCCCGTGCCCGCCGCGACGAGGGAGATGGGCGTGACGGACACGCGCTTATTGACGATGGGGATGCCGAACTCGGCCTCAATGTCCTCGCCCGTGCGCACGAGATCGCCCGCGAGGCGGCAGATCTTGTCGTACACCTTCGTGCAGCTGCGCTCAATGTCCGTGTCCGCGCAGTCGAGCAGGGAGATGCCCATCGTGATGGTGCGGATGTCGAGGTGCTGCTGGTCGATCATGGCGATCGTCTGCAAAATTTCACTGCGGTTAATCATGGCGGTGCCCTCTCAGATGCGGTGCATGGCGTTGAAGATGTCCTCGCGCTGGGCACGGATCTGCAGGCCGCGCTGCGTGCCGGCCTCGTCCAGCGTGCGGGCGAGGTCTGCAAACGGCACGGTGCACTGTGCCGCATCCACGAGCATGATCATCGTGAAGTATTCCTGCAGCACCGTCTGGCTGATGTCCAGCACGTTCACGCCGTACTGCGCCAGCAGGGCGGTCACGTCGGCGATGATGCCGACACGGTCTTTTCCGATCACGGTTACGATTGCACGCATACATTGTCCTCCTTATTGACCGATCGCGCCGAGCTCGTCGAGATCGCGCTCGAACGCAGGAATGAAATGCTCCAGAAAATACTGCACCTCCGGCAGCGGCGAGGCATCCAGCGCCGCGCGCGTCTGCGCCTCGGCGGAGAGAAACTCGTTGTTGCCGGCCTTGCGCTCCTCGATGCACTTGATGTAGGCCGAGAGCTTGTCGGCCGCCTTCACGAGCGGGTAAATGTCACCGTCCTTGTCCTCAGCGAGCACATCGGCGTAGGTCGCGCGCAGCTCCGGCGGCAGCATGCCGAGCAGCTTCTGCACGGCCAGGTCCTCCACCGCGTGGTAGGCCGACATGATCTCCGCGTTGTGATACTTGATCGGTGTCGGCAGGTCGCCCGTGAGGATCTCCGACGCGTCGTGATACAGCGCCGCCGTCGCGAGGGCGTTGACATCGCAGGGCTGGTGGAATATGTCGCGCCGGATGACGCCGAGCGCGTGCGCCAGCACGGCCACCATGTGGCTGTGCTCCTGAATGTTCTCGGGCAGGGCGTTGCGCATCAGGCCCCAGCGCGCGATATAGCGCATGCGCGAAATGAGCGCAAAGAAGTTGGAATCCATGGTCTGTCCCCTCAAAAATGCAAAATACAGATATGAACACATTTTATCATGCCGTTCGGGGAATGTAAACACGAAAAACTGTTGCAATATCAGGTTTTCCGTGCTAAAATACAATTTCGTGCGAACAAAAATGATTTTAAAATATGTATTTGCGTTGAGGAAGTGTGCAAAATGGAGAAATTGAGAAACGTCGCCATCATCGCCCACGTTGACCACGGCAAGACTACCCTGGTCGACGAGATGCTCAAGCAGAGCGGCGTCTACCGCGAAAATCAGGAGGTCGTCGACCGCGTCATGGACTCCAACGATCTGGAGCGCGAGCGCGGCATCACGATCCTGGCCAAGAATACCGCTGTGCGCTACGGCGACACGAAGATCAACATCGTCGACACCCCGGGCCACGCCGATTTCGGCGGCGAGGTCGAGCGTGTCCTGAAGATGGTCAACGGCGTCATCCTGCTCGTCGACGCCGCCGAGGGTCCCATGCCGCAGACGCGCTTCGTGCTCAGCAAGGCGCTTGAGCTCGGCCACCGCGTCATCGTCGTCATCAACAAGATCGACCGCCCCGACCAGCGCATCCACGAGGTCATCGACGAGGTGCTCGAGCTGCTCATGGACCTGAACGCGACCGACGAACAGCTCGACTCGCCCATGCTCTTCTGCTCGGGCCGTCAGGGCACCGCGTCCTACTCCCCGGATGTGCCGGGCAAGGACCTGCGCCCGCTGTTCGACACCATTCTGGAGTATATCCCCGCGCCGGAGCAGAACGTTGACGCGCCGTTCCAGATGCTCGTGTCGTCCATCGACTACAATGAGTTCGTCGGCCGCATCGCCATCGGCCGCATCGAGCGCGGTGTCATCCGCCAGAACGAGGAGATCGCCGTGTGCAACTACCACCAGCCGGACGCCCCGGCCAAGAAGGCCAAGGCCGTGTCGATGTACGAGTTCGAGGGCCTGCAGCGCGTGCCCGTCACGGAGGCGGAGGCCGGCAGCATCATCGCCATGTCCGGCATCGGCGACATCACCATCGGCGATACGATCTGCGCGCCGACCTGCGTCGAGCCGATCGAGTTCGTGAAGATCTCCGCGCCCACGATGGAGATGACCTTCTCCGTCAACGACGGACCGTTTGCCGGCCGCGAGGGCAAGTTCGTCACCAGCCGCCAGATCCGCGAGCGGCTCTACCGCGAGACGCTCAAGGACGTGTCTCTGCGCGTGACCGATCTCGAGGGCGCGACGGATTCGTTCAACGTCGCCGGCCGCGGCGAGATGTCGCTGTCCATCCTCATCGAGACCATGCGCCGCGAAGGGTATGAGTTCCAGGTCTCGCCCCCGCGCGTGCTCTATCAGACGATCAACGGCCAGAAGTGCGAGCCCATTGAGCGCCTCGTCGCCGATGTGCCGACCGACGCCGTCGGCGCCGTGATCGAAAAGCTCAGCGCCCGCAAGGGTGAGCTGCAGCAGATGGAGCCCATCGGCAAGCGCACGCGGCTGGAGTTTCTCGTGCCGTCGCGCGGCCTGTTCGGCTACCGCAACGAGTTTTTGACCGATACGAAGGGCGAGGGCATCATGGCCTCCGTCTTTGACAGCTACGCCCCCTACAAGGGCGACCTCAGCCGCCGCAACACCGGCTCGCTCGTCTCGTTCGAGACCGGCGAGAGCATCACCTACGGCCTGTTCAATGCGCAGGAGCGCGGCCAGCTGTTCATCGGCGCGGGCGTGCCCGTGTATGCCGGCATGGTCGTCGGCGTGTCGCCGAAGCAGGAGGACATCACCGTCAACGTCTGCAAGAAAAAGCAGCTGACCAATACCCGCGCCGCGGGCTCCGACGACGCGCTGCGTCTCGTGCCGCCGCGCAAGCTGAGCCTGGAGCAGAGCCTGGAGTTCCTCGCGGACGACGAGCTGCTCGAGGTCACGCCCAAGAGCCTGCGCATCCGCAAGCGCATCCTCGACCATGAGCGCCGCATGAAGGCCGCTCACGGCAAGGGCGCGAAATAAGTTTGGCCCGTTCCCGCCGCCGTCTGTTGGGACAGCGGCGGGAACTTTGCGCTG
>ENA-OUNS01001000-OUNS01001000.1-human-gut-metagenome-genome-assembly--contig:-NODE-1000-length-21391-cov-6.123313_pt1 | contig 21391 bp, 21 predicted proteins | sample MGYA00243237_ERZ505104 | MGnify/ENA primary metagenome ERZ505104 (study PRJEB26097, sample SAMN02711295) | human gut metagenome | biome: Gut microbiome | host: Homo sapiens | place: Denmark...
GGGGAGTCGAAGTTTATCCCCGATAGGGGAAATCCCCGCTGGAGCACCAAAAAATCTCCCCGTCTGTGAGCGGGGAGATTTTTTCTGGCTGCTATACTGCGCTATCGCCATTGTCCGGCTCTGCGCGCACATAATCATTATCTACAATGATATCCACGCTCGCGCTGAGCCGGCAGGCATCCTGCAGAAAATACGGGTTTAGCCGAATGGACGGATATTCTCCGTCCTGATGCACCACAGCACAAATCGTCAAGAGCGCCGTACACGGCTGAAACTGCTCCAGGACCTGACACAGTGCCCGCTCGTGTTCTGCGATAAAAGTATGCATCGCCCGCTGGACGACGTCACCATCAAAAGTATCGGTCTTGTCAAACGTGATCGTCCAGTATCCCGGGTTCTGCGTGCCTGCATATGCATTCCACCGGCACGCCCGCTGCCGTTTGGCCTCTGTCGGCTGCACACCAAGGATGGAAGAAACCGCGTCGATTGGGAAATCCACATCAAAGCAAAGACTGAGCTCGCCCCAGACCGTAGGCGGCAGCGGCGGCGAAAAGCAGAGATTGTATTCTTCCACGCGCATTTGTCACCTCTCCAAATCCATTCGATGGCCCTATCATAACACACATCCGCACATACAGCAACACGCCGACGCGCGCACCCCCCCGGCGTGTTGGCGCAGCTACTTCTGTTTTGTCAGCTGCTTCACGCTCTGGTGCACGCCGGTCGCGGCCCAACCGGACGCAATGCCGAGTTCCATGCCCTCACCTCCTGTCCCGCTATTCCTTATGCGGCGGTGGGCACAAATGCGCGCGGCGCGGCACTTGCCTTTGCGCCAAAATGCACGTATAATCGGGGCATCGAGACAAGATAAGGAGGAATCCGCATGGAAAACACGCTCAAACAGAAGCTCGCCGCCGGCGCGCAGCCCATCGGCACCTTTTTTGACACCGCCAGCGTGAGCCTTATGGAGTGCCTCGGCCGCACGGGGCTCGATTTTGCCATCATCGACAACGAGCACTCCCCCATCGAGGCCGAGACCACCGCCGCGCTCGTGCGCGCCGCCGAGCTGAGCGGCATCTGCCCGATCGCGCGCGTGCGCGAGATCAGCCGCCCCGCCGTGCTCAAGCTGCTCGACGTCGGCGTGCAGGGCCTGATCGTGCCGAGCGTCAAAACGCTCGAGCAGGTGCACACGCTCGTGGACTACGCAAAATATTACCCCATCGGCCAGCGGGGCTTCTGCCCGTCGCGCAAGGACGGCTGGGGCTTTGACGGGCTCGGCTCCGTGCCGGAGACCATGCGCCACTTCAACGGCGAGACCCTGCTCTTCCCGCAGTGCGAGACCGCCGAGGCGCTCGATATCATCGAGGACATCTGCGCCGTCGACGGTGTGGACGGCATCTTCGTCGGGCCGTTCGACCTGTCGATCTCGATGGGCATGCCGGGGCAGTTCGACGCGCCGGAATTTCAGGCGGCCATCACGCGCATCGTCACCGCCTGCCGCGCGGCCGGAAAGTACTGCATGTTCTTCACCGGCACGGCCGACGGCGTGATCGACGGCTTCCGTAAGGGCTTCGATGCCATGGCCTACAGCCTCGACGCCGCGCTGTTCATTCAGGGCGTGAAGCGCGATGTGGAGGACATCCGCAGCCGACTGTAAACAGATATGGATATGGCAAAGGCGCGCACCGGCCGGTGCGCGCCTTTTTTGCATACCTCAATGCTTATCCCCGCAGAAGGCAGCCTCGTCGTTCGACCAGCCGCGGTCGAGCAGCCAGTAGGTCGTCTCGTCATCCGCCGCCATCTCGTCGTCCGTCAGCTCGCGGTCCTGGTGCTGGCGGCCCCACTTGAGCAGCTCATAATTGCGCAGCTCCTTGAGCGTGAACGGCAGGCCCAACTCCTCCGCCACCGGCAGGAGCACGTGCTCGGTCATCACGTCACGGATCTCGAGACTGCCGGGATAGCAGTCCATCGCCTGCTGCACGCGCGCCTGCAGGGCAGGGTCGGCATCATAAATCTCAAAGAACTTATCCACATTCGTTTTCGGTTTGTCTGCCATATCGGTCACTCCTGATGCAGGTATTTTCCTGCATTATACTACACCCAACGCCCGCGCGCAAGGCGCGTTCATGCTTCCGGCGATTCGGCCAGTTGCGCGAGCGCGCTGCGCACTGCCGCGATCACGAACGCGGAAAACGTACAGTCCTTGCCCGCAATGGCCGCCTCCACATCCGCGATGACATCATCCGGAAAGCGGATGGTCTTGTTCGTCGTGTGCGGTGTGCGCGGTATCTGAAATGCTGCCATGATGCCGCTCCTTTCTTCGTTTTTTCATGATTGTACGGCGTTTTGCACCCGTTTTATGCATTGCATTCGCATTGCGTTTTGCGTTATAATCAAGAAAAAACGGAAGGAGCGGAACATTATGGATATGAACAAACTATATAAAAAGGCATATATTGTTTTGTTCAACTCGATCACAGATGCACTAGCCGCGCCCGAAATGGCCGAACACATCCTCAAAAACGCGCAGCAGCTGGCTGAAGAGATCATCCTCACGGGCGCAGACTGACCGCCCGCACCCGCGCGCACCCTGCCGAATACCATGGGTACAGGAGGCACCCGCCTCCGGAGGAAGGGGAAGCAACCATGACACAGATCCAAACGCTCAGCGAGCTGCTGCCCGGCCAGAGCGCGACCGTGCGCAGCGTGTGCGCGCCCGATGGGATGCAGCGGCGGCTGCGCGACCTCGGCCTGATCGAAAACACGCGCGTTGTCTGCCTCGGCCGCAGCCCCATGGGCGACCCGAGCGCCTATCTCATCCGCGGCACCGTGATCGCGCTGCGGCGGTGCGACTGCCGTGGCATCCGCGTGGCCGTGACGTAAAGGGGGTGCGCGCATGGGACTGACGCACCGCTCTGTCGGCACGCACGCGGCCGCGTTCGGCGGCACACGCCGGGCGGGCGAGCGCGTCGTGGCGCTGGCAGGCAACCCAAATGTCGGCAAGAGCACCGTCTTCAACGCCCTGACCGGGATGCACCAGCACACCGGCAACTGGGCGGGCAAGACCGTCGGCTGCGCGTGCGGCCGGTGCCGCTCGGCGCGGGAGAACTATTTATTCGTGGACATTCCGGGCACGTACTCCCTGTGCCCGCACTCGGCGGAGGAGGCCGTCGCGTGCGACTTTGTGCGCGGCGGCGAGGCCGACGCCGTGGTCGTCGTATGCGACGCGACGTGCCTGGAGCGCACGCTCGTGCTCGCGCTGCAGGTGCGCAGCGTGACGCCGAACCTGATCGTGTGCGTGAACCTGCTCGACGAGGCGCGGCGCAAGCGCATCGCCGTCGATCTGCCGGAGCTGCAGGCGCAGCTCGGCGTGCCGGTCGTGGGCGTGACGGCGCGGAAGAAGAAAACGCTCTCTGCCCTGCTCGACGCGCTCGACACCATCGCGGCGGCGCCGCAGCCGCTGCCGGACGCGGCGCCGCCGGCAGACCCCGCGAACGATGTGCGCCGGGCAGAGGCCATCTGCCGCGCGTGCGTGACCTACGGCACGGCCGAATACGCCGCGCGCGACCGGCGGCTCGACCACCTGCTCACGAGCCGGGCGACCGGCTACCCCGTCATGCTGCTGGGGCTGGCGGGCGTGCTGTGGCTGACGATCGCGGGCGCGAACGCCCCGTCGGAATGGCTGGCGCGCGCGCTCGGCTGGGTGCAGGCGCAGTTTTCGGCGCTGCTCACGGCGCTGCGCGCACCGCTCTGGCTGCACGGGCTGCTGGTGGACGGCATGTTCCGGACGCTGGCATGGGTCGTGGCCGTGATGCTGCCGCCGATGGCCATCTTTTTCCCGCTGTTCACGCTGCTCGAGGACGCGGGGTATCTGCCGCGCGTGGCGTATAACCTCGACCGGCCGTTTCACGCCTGCCACGCGTGCGGCAAACAGGCGCTGACGATGTGCATGGGTCTCGGCTGCAATGCGGCGGGCGTGGTCGGCTGCCGGATCATCGACTCCGAGCGCGAGCGGCTGCTCGCCGTGCTGACCAACAGCCTCATGCCGTGCAACGGGCGGTTCCCGGCGCTCATCGCGCTCATGACCATGTTTTTCGCCGCAGCCGGCGGCAGCTCACTCGTCAGCGCGCTGCTGCTCACGGCGGCGCTCGTACTGAGCGTGGGGCTGACGTTCGGCGCAACGTGGCTGCTGAGCGTGACCGTGCTGCGCGGCAGACCGTCGGCCTTTGCGCTGGAGCTGCCGCCGTACCGCGCGCCGCAGGTCGGGCAGGTCATCGTGCGCTCCGTGCTCGACCGGACGCTGTTCGTGCTCGGGCGTGCGGCCGCCGTGGCCGCGCCGGCCGGGATGCTCCTGTGGACGCTGGCAAACGTGCACATCGGCGGCGCGAGTCTGCTGGCGTGGTGCGCGAATGCGCTCGACCCGCTCGGGCGGGTGATGGGCATGGACGGTGTGCTGCTGCTGGCGTTCGTGCTCGGGTTTCCGGCCAACGAGATCGTGCTGCCGATCGCCGTGATGGGGTATCTGGCGCAGGGCAGTCTGGGCAATTCGCTCGGGCTGGCGCAGATGCACACACTGCTGACCGCCAACGGCTGGACGTGGACGACCGCCGTGAGCGCCGTGCTGTTTTTCCTGCTGCACTGGCCGTGCTCGACGACGCTCTGGACCATCCGGCGCGAGACCGGCAGCACGAAATGGACGCTGCTGGCGGCGCTGCTGCCGACGGCGATGGGCATGGCGCTGTGCACGGCGTTCACGGCGCTGGCGCGCGCGCTCGGCTGGTGAGCGGATAGGCAGCCGCCGCCGGGACATACTAGCCGCAGGACGCAGGAAAGGAAGAAACAAGTGACCCGACCGACCACGGAGGAGCTGGCGCGCCGCGCGCTCGAGACCGTCGCCCGGGCGCATGGTGTGCCCGTCAGCGATGTGCACGCCGCCGTGCGCAGGGCGGCGGAGCACACGCAGGCCCTCGGCGCGCTCGCGCCGGAGGAGCTGGTGGCATATCTCGCGCACAAGAGCAGGAACCGGGAGCCGTAACGGCTCCCGGTTTTTGCGTGTGCCTCAAACGAGACCCACTTCGTTGGGCTCTCGTTTGAAAAAATCGCGGCCCGCTGCAGCGCACGCGCCATGCGCGCACGTTTGCGGGCCGAGCGGTATTTTCTCCGCCGCACATGTCGCCGGAGAAAATGATTGAGATCCGATTTGCCGCCTGCGGGCGCAAACTCTGCGAGGCTTTTCCTGAGCGGGGCCGGGGGCTTTTATAGGCTCCCGGTTTTGTTAGGTTTGCGCGAAAATCGCCGTTGTGCCGGGGCACGATTCGGATTATAATGGAAGCACCACACCGCGGCCCGGCCGCGGGAAGGAGCGGACCAACATGAAATTTCTTCACCTCGCCGACCTGCATCTCGGCAAGCGGGTCAATGGCTTTTCAATGCTGGAGGATCAGGCATATATCCTGCGGCAAATTCTCACGATCCTGGACGACGAACGGCCGGACGGCGTGCTGATTGCGGGCGACGTGTACGACAAGCCCGTGCCGCCGACCGAGGCTGTCGAACTGCTCGACGGATTTTTGACCGAGCTGTGCGCGCGCGGCGTGCCAGTGCTGCTCATCAGCGGCAACCACGACTCGCCGGAGCGGCTCGCCTTCGGCGGGCGCGTCATGGACAGCTGCGGCATCCACATCGCGCCAGTCTACGGCGGCGCGGTCGCGCCCGTCGTGCTGCGCGACGAATTCGGCCCCGTGTACCTGTGGCCGCTGCCGTTTTTGAAGCCCGCGCACGTGCGCCGCTGGTTCCCGGACGCGCAGATCGAGAGCTACACCGACGCCGTGGCCGAAGCCATCGCGCACATGGACATCGATCCGGCTGCGCGCAACGTGCTCGTGACGCACCAGTTCGTGACCGGCGGGGCGCGCAGCGGCTCGGAGGAGCTGTCCGTCGGCGGGGCGGACAATGTGGACAGCGGTGTCTTTGCGCCGTTTGACTATGTGGCGCTCGGCCACCTGCACGGCGCGCAGCAGATTGGCCGCCCGACGATCCGCTACGCCGGGTCGCCGCTCAAGTACTCGTTTTCCGAGGCGAGCCAGCACAAATCCGTCACCGTCGTGACGCTGGGCGAAAAAGGCGCGGTCGATGTGCGCACCCTGCCGCTGACACCGCTGCGCGACCTGCGCGAGATCCGCGGCAGCTATGACGAGCTGACCGCGCGGAGCTTTTACGAGCACACGACCTACCACAACGACTACCTGCACCTGATCCTCACGGACGAGCAGGACGTGTACGACGCCGTGGGGCGGCTGCGGGCGATCTATCCGTACCTGATGACGCTCGACTACGACAACGCCCGCACACGCGCCGCCGGAGCGGTGGCGGCCCCCGCCGCCATGGAGCAGCGCACACCGCTGGAGCTGTTCGAAGCGCTCTACTTACAGCAAAACAACCAGCCCATGAGCGGCGAACAGCGCGCGTTTGCGGCGCAGCTCATGGAGGAGATTCAGGAGGCGCAGCCATGAGACCGCTGAACCTGACCATGTCCGCCTTCGGCCCGTACGCCGGGCAGACGACCGTGGACTTTTCCGTGCTCGGCACGTCCGGGCTCTACCTCATCACCGGCGACACGGGCGCCGGCAAGACGACGATTTTTGACGCGATCACCTACGCGCTCTATGGCGAGGCGAGCGGCGAGAGCCGCGAGAGCTCCATGCTGCGCAGCAAATACGCAGCGGCCGAGACGCCGACATTCGTAGAGCTGACCTTCACAAACGGCGGCAGGACCTACACCGTGCGCCGCAACCCCGAATACACGCGCCCGAAAACGCGCGGCACGGGCACGACCGTGCAGAAGGCAGACGCCGAGCTGACGATGCCGGACGGCCGCATCATCACCAAGGCGCGCGACGTGACCGCCGCCGTGACGGACATCGTCGGCGTGGACCGGGAGCAGTTCGCGCGCATCGCAATGATCGCGCAGGGGGAATTCCGCAAGCTGCTGCTCGCCCAGACGGACGAGCGCAAGGCCATCTTCCGCCAGATTTTCCACACGGAGCGGTATCAGGCGCTGCAAAACCGGCTCAAGGAGGAAGCGGCCGCGCTCGACCGGCAGTGCGGCGAGCTGGAGGCCGGGCTGCGTCAGGCGGCCGGGAGCATCCGCTGTGCCGAGCCTGACACGCTCCCGGACGCGCTGGACACCGACGCGCTGCTGGAAGCGCTGGATGTACTCCTGCACGCGGACGAAGCCGCGCTGACGCAGGCGCAGGCGGAGCACGCGGAGGCGGAGACACAGCGCGAGCAGGTGCTCTCCGACCTCGGCAAGGCGGAGGCGCTTGAGGCCGCGCGTAGGAAACTCGCCGAAGCGGAGAGCGCGTGGACGGAGGCACAGGCGGAAATGAAGGCGGCACAGGCGGCGCTGGACACCGCTACGGCCTCACAGCCGGAGATCCAGAGCCGGCGGCAGGGCATCACGCGGCTGGAGGACGCGCTGCGGCGGTATGAACAGCTCGACACACTGCGCACACAGGCGGGCGCGGAGCGCAAACGGCTGGTGCAAAAGCGAAGCGATCTCGACGCGGCACGCGCCCGGACGGACGCGGCCGCGAAGGCGCTGGAGACCGCGCGCGGGAAACTGAGCGATCAGCCGAAGCTGGCCGTGGCCGCTGCGCAGGCCGGGCACGCGCAGGACGCGGCCGCGCAGCGCTGCGCGCAGCTGGCGGCGCTGGAGACGCAGCGGCAGCAGTGCGCCGAGCTGGAAACGGCGCTCACCGCCGCGCAGGCGGAATATCAAAAAGCGGCCAAGACCGCGCAGACGGCGCTGGCGCACTACGGCGCGCAAAACCGCGCCTATCTCGACGCGCAGGCGGGCATCCTCGCGCGCACGCTCGTGCCCGGGCACCCCTGCCCGGTCTGCGGCGCGACGGAGCACCCCTGCCCCGCCGCCGCGCCGGAGCAGACGCCGGACGCCGCCGCACTCAAGCGCGCATTATCGGACAGCGACCGGGCGCAGAAAACGGCCGCGGAGCGCAGCGCACAGGCGGCGGGGCTGCGCGGGCAGCTGGGGGCCGTGCGCGAAGCGCTCGCGCAATCGTGCCAGGCGCTGACGCCGCCGCTCGACCCGGACACGCTGGCAGATACCCTCCCCACCCTGCGCGCAGCGGCCGCGCAGGATGCCAAGGCAATCAAAGCACAATACACGGCGCAGCAGCAGGCGCTCGCGGCGCTGCAGGCGCTGGAAAGCGGCCTGCCGGCGCAGGAGGCGGCCCTCCGGCAGCAGCAGGCGGACATGCAGGACCGCGCGCAGGAGATCTCCGCGCTTGAGGCGCGGTGCGCAGAGCTGGACGCAGACGTCCTGCGCCGCGCACAGGAGCTGCCGCACGCGGACCGCGCGGCGGCGCAGCGCGCGCTCGACGAGACGCGCGCGCAGTGCGATGCGCTGCAGCAGGCGCTGGACACGGCGCGGCAGCGCAGCAGCGCGGCGCAGTCCACGCTTGCCGGGCTGACCGGGAAACGCGACGCCCTGCGCGCCCAGCTGCAGGCCGCTCCCCCGGCGGACATCGCCGCCCTGCGTGCCCGGCGGGACGCACTGACCGCGCGCGTGGAGCAGCTACAAAAGCAGATCAGCGCCTGTGATGCGCGGCTGGAGCAAAACCGCACCGCCCGCGCCGCCATCAACACGCAGCGGCAGCAGCACGCCGCCGTGCGCGCGCGCTGGCAATGGGTACACGCGCTGGCCGCTACGGCCAACGGCGCCGTGCCCGGCAAGGAAAAGATCATGCTCGAGACCTACATCCAGACCGCGTACTTCGACCGTATCCTCGGCCGCGCGAACACGCGCCTGCTCATCATGTCCGGCGGACAGTACGAGCTGCGCCGCAGCGCGCGCGCGGACGACAACCGCAGCCAGACCGGGCTGGAACTGGAGGTCATCGACCACTACAACGGCACGGCGCGCAGCGTCAAGACGCTCTCCGGCGGCGAGACGTTTGCCGCCTCTCTGTCGCTGGCGCTGGGCCTGTCCGACGAGGTACAGGCGACTGCCGGCGGCGTGCAGCTCGAGGCGATGTTCGTCGACGAGGGCTTCGGCTCACTCGACAGTGAGGCGCTGCAGCAGGCGCTCGCCGCACTCGTGGGCGTGTCGGGCGGTAGCCGCATCGTGGGCATCATCTCCCACGTGGCGGAGCTCAAGGACCGCATCGACCGGCAGATCATCGTGACGAAGGACCGCAGCGGCGGCAGCCGCGTGCAGGTGCAGGCATAAGAAAAATGCCCCCGGCAGCCAAAGCTGCCGGGGACATTTGCTGAAACGGTGTCACTCCACGACGAAGAGCAGATACCACTGCCCATCGACCTGGACGAACTCAAAATAAAAGTCGTTGTCCTGTCCGTTTCGATATTCCACGTCGCAGGCGACGATGACATTGTCGTCGATGCGCACGCCAAGCTCGCGCTGGAGCTCGCGCACGTCGCTGGCGTCGAGACTGTCGTCGTCATAGACGTAATAGTCGTCGATAGCCTTGCCGTAGTCATAATACCAGTCGTCGAGCTGGATGAGGGCCTCCTCGCGGCCGGTAACGGTATCGTCGTCCTGCATGTACGCGATCACTTCCGGCAGGAAGAGGTCGAGCATGGCATCGGGATCGTCGTTTTCAAAACAGGTGAAGTAGCGGTCGATGAGCCGGTCCACCTCCGCGCCGCCGGCCGTGCTGGGGGCGCTCGCCTGACGGGCGGCGAAAATGCCGGCCACAACGGCCACGATCACGACCAGCGCGGCAAAGCCGCACAGCAGACCGATGAGCAGCTTCTTCGGCTTGTGCTTCGGGCCGATCTCCGGCGAGGAGACCGTGCCGCCGGGCGCGGGCGCGTACCAGTCGGCCTGACCCTGGGGTGCTTCGGGCGCGGGCATGCCGCAGACGGTGCAAAAGCGCGCGCCGGGCGCAAGCCGGCTGCCGCAGCGCGGGCAGATGCCGGGGCCAAACGGGGCCGCCGCGCCGGTGTAGGGCGCGTTCGCCGTGTCCTGCTGCGGCGGGACGGACTGCGCCGGGTCGGCGGAAGCGGGCTGCTCCGGCACGGGCGCGCCGCAGTTGGTGCAAAAGCGCACACCGTCCTCGAGCGGGGCGCCGCACCGGGCGCAGGTGCGCGGGGCGTTGGGCTGAGCGGATGCGGCGGTTTCGGCCGGTTGGGATGCCGGAGGATACGGCACCTGCGTGGCGGCGGGCTGCTCGGGCAGCATGGCGCCGCAGGCGCGGCAGATCACGGCGCTGTCAGACAGCTGCGCGTCGCATTTCGGGCAGAGCATGGCAAGACCTCGTTTCTGTTTCGGATTTTTTCTCATTGTAACATCCGGCTTTCGATTTTACAATCCATTCTTTGCGTGTTATACTCACATTATCTCATATTTTGATTCTTCCGGAGGCAAGAAACCCATGAACATCACCGCCATCATCTATGACGCCGACGCGCGCCGCACGGCCTACATTCTCGGCACGGTCATCGGCAACTGCAAGCTCTTCCCCGCCGAGCGCGCCCCGCGCGACTGGAGCGGATATGCAAACGTCATCACCGTCGCCGCGGGCGAGGACGGCCCGGTCGTGACGGCCGGCGTACAAAAGCGCGTGACCTTCCGCCCGAAGGGCGAGGACGAGACCGTCGCCGCGGCCGAACTGATCGCCAAGGCCTTCTGCCCGCCGGAGGCCCCGATGCCGACGGACGCGCTCAAGGCGCGCATCGACGCTTTTTTGGAAGCGCACAACACGCTCGCGCTCGCGACCGGCTGCGGCAAGTGGGTGCGGTGTACGCCGCTGGAATACCTGCGCGTGAACGGTAAGCTCTATGTTCTCACCGAGGGCGGGCTGAAGTTCAAGGGCATCTGGTGGAATGGGGCGATCTCCGCCGCCGTGTACGACAGCTACGCGGGCATGGACTCGCTCGCCGGGCTGCAGATGACGGGCACGGCCGTGTACATCGACCCGCTGAGCGACGAGTACCGCAGCGTGATCGAGGCGCGCGGCGTGCAGCTGCAGCAGCTGCAGCAGATGCCCGCGATGCTGCACGCGGTGCGGCTGGACATCACGCGCTGCGAGCTGCTCGACGGCGCGCTGCGCAAGGATGGCTACGCCGCGCGGCAGGTGCTCGATCTGGGCTGATATATTCTATTTTCCCATCTGTGCCATACTATGGTTAGGGAGCACCCGCTCCGAAACCGGACACAGAGGAAGGTGGACCCTTTGCACGAAGCAGGCACGCAGCCGGCCATCCCGGTCGGGCTGGGCATGGCGCTGGTGCACAACCAGCAGGCGCTGGCAAAATTTTCGGCGCTCACGGACGAGGAAAAGCGCGCGTTCATTGCGGGCGTGCACGGCATCGACTCGCGGCAGGAGATGCGCGCGTATGTCGACCGATTCGCGGAAAGCTGAAAACACCCCCGCTGCATTTTTCGCAGCGGGGGTATCTTCATGTTTCGAACCGGATGAGCGTGCAGAGCGTGTCGCCGCTATAGACGCACACGAAGGGGCCGGTGTCCGTCAGGGTGTATTTGAGTGTGACGGACCCCACGTCCTTGACCGCCTTCGGATAGACCATGCGAAAGCCCGTGAACGCGTCCCGGGGAACCGTGTCCGGCAGGGCCTCGAGCGCGAGGTCGAGATACTTCGTGTTATGTACGTGACCGTTGAAGTCAATGTCGCTGCGGCGCAGGGGCAGCACCGTCTCCCCATCGAACGCATCGGGTGCGCGCAGGCGCGGCGCGGCGGACGCAAACACGCCGCGCGCCTCCGGCCGGTAGGACCGGAACCGCGTCTGGTCGATGCGGAGGATCTTCTGCGCGCGCAGGTCGAACAACACGAGCCGCGACTCGGCGCGCACGAGCTCCGTGCCGGTCTCGTCCGCGAGCGTATAGTCGCGGAAGATGCGGCCGGTGGGCACACTGTCGCGCACCCAGGTCGTGACGCGCAGGGGCGCCTTGCTGTCCGGCCGGCGCACAATCTGGACGCGCCAGTCGGTCAGCACCCAGGTGATGCCGTTGCGGCTTTCCGCAATGATGTCGTCGCCCGAGCTGTCGGAGTGGCGGCTGGCCGTGTTTTCAAAAATGCGCAGGATTTCCTCGTAACCAAGCTTGCCGCTGCGGTCGAAATCGGCGACGCCCGGCTGATAGATTTCCGAATAAAACATGATGATCGCTCCGTGATCGTGAATTTGGTGCCCTCAGACGCCCGGCAGACAGCCGTTTGCGAACATCCAGCTGTAGGCCAGCGCCCAGGAACCGAAGAGGTCCGTCTCGTGCAGGGCGCGCACCTGCGCGCGCGTGTACCACGCCGACTCGATCTCCTCCATGGGGTCGGTGCTCGGGCGGAACGTCCCCTCCGCCGTGCCGAACACGCAGACCGTGCGCTCATCGCCGATGCCGACCGTGCACGCTGCCGGCGGCAGGACGTGCGTGATGGCCGTCAGGCGCAGGCCGGTCTCCTCGCGCAGCTCGCGGCGGGCCGCCTGCTCGGGCGTCTCCCCCGGCTCGATGAGGCCGCCGGGCAGACCGTAGATGCGCTGGCCGAGCTCCATGCGAAACTCGTGGATGAGTGCGATGTGCTCGCGCGCAGCGTCGGTGAGCACCATAACGACCGCGTCCGTGCGGTGGTGCTGCAGGTGCTCGAGCGAGTCGATGTTCCGGTCGCGGCTGACCATCTCATACGTGCGCGGGCAGCCGGTGCGGTCGATATAGTGCAGGTCGTAGCGGTGCAGGAACGCGCCGCCGTCCTTCTTTTCAATGTCAACAAATTGCAAGGATGGTCGCCTCTCTGGTCATGATAGCTTAGGATACCACGTTTTGCGCCGGTCTACAACCGGAAATGATAATAGATCAGCCGCTGCGCCGGCGCGCAAGATTCCATTCGAGGCGGGCCTTGCCCCCTCGAGCTCCCCCGCTGCTCTATATCTTTTCCCCATCCTGCAGTAAACGCAGATCAGCCGCTGTCAAAGGACAGCGGCTGATCTGTTGGGGGAAAAAAGAAAGGGAGGATGCCGGGCGGGCCGACCGGCCGCGCCCAGTATGAGGATACCACACCTTTCTTAAAAAATCATGAGTGTCAGCCGGTCTCCGGCAGCGGCACGATGCCGTGCGCGAGCTTGAGCTGCAGCACGCGCAGCACGCTCGCATCGAGCGCCGCCTGCGTGAGTGTGCCGTCCGCGAGCGCCTGCTCCACGGCTGCGACCGCGCCGGGCACGTCGCCGATCTCGAGCAGCATGTCGTTGCCGGCGGCGAGGGCAAGCACGGCCTTCTCCCCGTCGGTGTACTGCGCAAGGGCCTGCATCTGCAGCCCGTCCGTGACGATGACGCCGCGGAAGCCGAGGTCGTAGCGCAGCAGGTTCGTGACGAGCTTGTGCGAGAGGGACGCGGGCACATCGTCCATCGTCGGCACGGTCAGGTGGCCGACCATGACCATGTCCGCCCCGGCGGCGATGCCGGAGACGAAGGGCTTGAGGTCCTCCTGCCGCAGCTGCGGGAGCGTCTTGTCGACCGTGGCGGCGCCGTTGTGCGAGTCCGTGGCCGTGCTGCCGTGGCCGGGGAAATGCTTCAGGCAGCAGATGACCCCCGCGTCGCGAAAGCCGCTCACGGCGGCGGCGACGAGCGTGGCCGCCTCGTCGTAATCATCGCTGTAGGCGCGGTCACCGATGGCGTTGCTGCGCTTGTTCGTCCAGACGTCGGCCACGGGCGCAAAGTCCGTATTGAAGCCGTAGGCCGCGATGTCGTGCGCGAGGGTCTGCGCATTGTCATACGCGCCCTGCGTGCCGAGGCTGCGGTAGCTGTACATGCTGTTGAGTTTCGTCGTGCCGACGGTGTTCATCAGGCGCGCGACGCGGCCGCCCTCCTCGTCCACAGTGACGAGCGGGGCCGTGGCATCGGCTGCCGAGAGCGCGGACGTGAGCGCCGCGAGCTGCTCGCCGGAGGTCATGTTGCCCGCCGAGAGCAGAAAGCCGCCGACGGGATAGTCCCGCAGCGCGGCGGCGAGGTCGTCCGTCATGGCCGTGACGGTGCCGCCGCCCGTGAGCACCTCGGGGTGCACGATGAGCAGCTGGCAGATCTTCTCGCGCGTGGTCATGCCGTCGAGCAGCGTCTGCGCCGCGTCCTTCTGGACGGCGGCGGACGTGCGGGGCGTAGGCTCCGGCTGCGCGGCGGTCTGCCCGCGGCGGACACACACGACCACGAGCAGCACCGCCAGCGCCGCGAGCACGAGCAGATAGACAGCCGCGCGCCAGTTTCGCTTTAAAGTTTTCCAAAATTCATTCCAGCTCATGGCTCCAGTTTACCGCAGCGGCGGCAAAAACGCAACCACATCCCATCGACGCGGCGGACTTGTTTCGTTCACAATTTCGTGCTATAATCGTAGACAAAATTTCGGGGGCGCGTGCTCCCAGACAGGAAGTGCTTTCTTTTATGACAAAAATTGATATTTTCTCCGGTTTTCTTGGCGCCGGCAAGACCACGCTCATCAAAAAGCTGATCGCCGAGGCCTACACGGGCGAAAAGATCGTGCTGATCGAAAACGAGTTCGGCGAGATCGCCATCGACGGCGGCTTCCTCAAGGACTCCGGCGTGCAGATCAACGAGATGAACTCCGGCTGCATCTGCTGCAGCCTCGTGGGCGACTTTGCCGACGCGCTGCAGAAAGTGCTCGCGCAGTTCCACCCCGACCGCATCCTCATCGAGCCCTCGGGCGTCGGCAAGCTGAGCGACGTCATCCGCGCCGTGCAGGGCGTGCAGTCCGACGAGCTGGTGCTCAACGGCTTCACGACCGTCGTGGACGCGAACAAGTGCAGGATGTACATGAAGAACTTCGGTGAGTTCTTCAACAACCAGGTCGAGAACGCGAGCGCCATCATCCTCTCGCGCACCGAGGGCATCCGCCCCGAGAAGCTCGACGCCGCCGTGGCGCTGCTGCGCGAGAAGAACCCGACCGCCACGATCGTGACCACGCCGTGGACGGAGCTCGACGGCAAGCAGATCCTCGAGACGATGGAGCGGCGCGACACGCTGTCCGCCGAGCTCGAGCACCTCAAGGCCGAGGCCGCCGAGGACGACGATGAGGACGAGCACGAGCACCATCACCATCATCACGACGATGAGGACGAGCACGAATGCTGCTGCGGCCACCATCATCACCATAACGATGAGGATGACGATGATGACGACCACGAGCATGAACATCATCATGACCATGACGAGCATGACCACGATCACTGCTGCGGCCACGATCATGACCACGATGAGCATGACCACGACCACTGCTGCGGCCACCATCACCATCACCACCACGCGGACGAGGTGTTCACAAGCTGGGGCACCGAGACGCCGCGCAAATACACCGACGACGAGATTCGCACCGCGCTCGACGCGCTCATCAACGAGCACCGCTACGGCGTCGTGCTGCGCGCCAAGGGCATCGTGCCCGCGACCGACGGCGGCTGGATCCACTTCGACTACGTGCCCGGCGAGTCCGACGTCCGCCGCGGCAGCGCACAGGTCACCGGCCGCGTGTGCGTGATCGGGTCGCACCTGGCCGAGGATGCACTGAAGGAGCTGTTCCACATTGGCTGACACGAAACAGCAGGCACCGGATCTGCCGGTGTACCTGTTCACCGGCTTTCTGGAGGCCGGCAAGACGAAATTCATTCAGGAGACGCTCGAGGACGAGCGCTTCCACAAGGGCGAGCGCACGCTGCTGTTGCTGTGCGAAGAGGGCGAGGAGGTCTACGAGCCGGACAAGTTCTGCGCCGGGAACGTCTATGTGCGCAACATCGACGAGGAGTCCGACCTCACGGTCGAGCACCTGAAGGCACTTCAGGACGAGATCCGGCCCGAGCGCGTGCTCGTGGAATTCAACGGCATGTGGATGCTCGACTCGCTCTACGGCAACCTGCCGGAGGGCTGGGCGGTCGCGCAGGAATTCCTGTTTTGCGATGCGACGTCGTTTTTGAGCTACAACGCGAACATGCGCCAGCTCATGGTGGACAAGCTCAAGAGCGCCGAGCTCGTCGTGCTCAACCGCTACAACGACAGCATGGACCGCATGGAGATGCACCGCATCATTCGCGCCATCTCCCGCCGGTGCGACATCGCGTATGAATACACCGACGGCAAGGTCGTGTACGACGACATTGAGGACCCGCTGCCGTTCGACCTTGACGCCCCGGTCGTCGAGATCGAGGACCGCGACTTCGCCATCTGGTACCGCGACATGTCCGAGGAGCCGAAAAAGTACGACGGCAAGACCATCGAGGTCAAGTGCCGCTGCCTCGTGCGCAAGAACGTGCCGAAGGGCTGCTTCATCGCCGGGCGGCACATCATGACCTGCTGCGTGCAGGACATTCAGTTCGCGGGCATCATCTGCGAGTGGGACCGCGCCGACGAGATCCGCAACGACGAGTGGGCCATCATCACGGCCCGACTGGACTACAAGTTCCACCGCGCCTATGGACGCAAGGGCCCCGTGTTCACGGTGCAGTCCGTGCAGGAGGTCGAAAAGCCGGAGGAGCCGGTGGCCACGTTCTATTAAGTTGATAAACGCAAAAAATCAGCCGCCCGGTGGGTGGCTGATTTTTCTTTGCCGGAATTCAGTTTTCCTTGTCCTCGGCCGTGGACAGCAGGACGCGGTCGTTATCAAACGCCTCGCCCGCCTTGGCAGCGAAGGCGTCGAGCAGGCCCTGCACGGTCATGCCCGCGCGCTCCGGGCCGGAGACATCGAGCACGATGCGGCCGGCATCCATCATGAGCGTGCGCGTGCCGAGCTCGAGCGCCTGATGCATGTTGTGCGTAATCATGAGGCAGGAGATGCTGCGCTCGGACACGACGCTGCGCGTGAGCGCGAGCACCTTGTCGGCCGTGACGGGGTCGAGCGCGGCCGTGTGCTCGTCGAGCAGCAGCAGCTCGGGCGTGACCATGGTGGCCATGAGCAGCGTCAGCGCCTGGCGCTGACCGCCGGAGAGCAGGCCGACGGGCGTGTTCATGCGGTCCTCCAGCCCCATGTCGAGCTGGGCGAGCGCGTCGCGGAAAAAGTCGCGGTCGCGGCGGCTCACGCGGCCGAAGAGCACGTGCCGGTCCGAAGAGCGCAGGTAGGCCACGGCGAGGTTCTCCTCGATGGTCATGTGCGGCGCGGTGCCCTTGAGCGGGTCCTGGAACAGGTGGCCGATGCGGCGGCTGCGCTTATACGACGGCAGGAACGTGATGTCCCGCCCGTCGAGCGTGATGGTGCCGGTATCGACATAGAACACGCCGGCGATGGCGTTGAAGAGCGTGCTCTTGCCGGCACCGTTGGAGCCGACGATGGTGGCAAACTCCCCGTCGGCCAGCTGGAGCGAAAGGTCGGACAGGGCACGCTTCTCGTTCACGGTGCCGGCGTTGAACGTCTTGGAAATGTGGGAAACTTCAAGCATCGGTCTCGTCCCCCTTTCCGGACAGGGCGCGCAGCTTGCGGGCGTTGGACTTGATCTTCGCCAGATGGACGTAGCCCTTCATGTTCGGCGCGGCGATGGCGACGGCCACGATGACGGCGGACACGAGCTTGAAATACTCGGCCGAGATGTTCAGCCGCAGCGCCAGCGCGATGATGAAGCGGTAGACGATGCTGCCGAGCACGACGCAGACGACGCGCTTGCCAACACCGCCGCGGTGACCGGCAAAGACCTCGCCGATGATGAGGCTCGCCAGCGCGATCGTGACCATGCCGGTGCCGAGGTTGATGTCGCAAAACTTGTTGTACTCCCCGATCAGGCAGCCGGACAGCGCCGTGAGGGCGTTGGCCAGGCACAGACCGATCGTGATGGTGGCTTTGGGGTTGATGGAGGAAGCGCTGACCATATCGAGACTGTCGCCCGTGGCGCGGATGGACAGGCCCAGGGATGTGCCGAAAAAGCGGATGAGCACGATCACGACCACCGCCACAATGAGCGCGAGCAGGATCAGCCGGCTCCACTGCCCGCCGACAAGGCCCTTGAAGAGTGAAAACACCGTGTCGACCCCGGTGATGGACACGTTGGACGAAAAGCCCATGACCGCGAGGTTGATCGTGTAGAGGCCGGTGTTCGAGATGATGCCGGCGAGGATGCTCTCGACGCCGAGGCGCGTCTGCAAAAAGGCCGTGACGTAGCCCGAGAGCATGCCCGCCGCCATGGCCGCGAACAGCGCAAGGATCGGGTGGCCGGCGATGGTGAGCATGGCGCCCACGGCGCAGCCGAGCGTGAAGCAGCCGTCCGTGGAGAGGTCGGCGATATTCAGGATGGAAAAGCTGATGAACAGCGCCAGCGCGACGAGGCCGTAAATGAGGCCGACCTCGAGCGCCGTCTGCAAAACGGTCAGCATGGAGCTCCCTCCTTCGGGATGTCAGATATCAGTCAAAATTCTGCTGCGTGGTCGTCTCGAGCACGCAGCTGCACTTGCCGTCAAACGCCTGCTTGACAGCAGTGATGTCATAGCCGAGGGCGGCGCAGCTTTCGCTGTTGATCATGGCAATGCCGTTATCGAACGTGGTCACGGGCAGCGTGGCGGGGTCCTTGCCGTCGACCAGCACCTGCACGACCATGTCGGCCGTGATGGTGCCGAGCTTGGTGTAATCCACGCCGTAGCCGACAAACGCGCCGTTGAGGGCGAAGGAGTCCGCGCCGCAGTACTGCGGGATCTTGGCATTGAGGAACTTCTCGTAGATGGCGAGCTCGGCGGTCATGATGGTGTTGTCGGTCGGAGTAAAGACGGCGTCGACCTTCTCGGCGATGAGCGCGTCGACGGCGGAGGTGACTTCATCGGTGGTGGTGCCGGTCTTTTCCACGCAGCGGATGCCCTTGCCCTCGAGGTAGGCCTTCGCGTCCTCGATCGGCTGCTTGGAGGAGTCCTCGCTCTTGGAGTAGAGCAGGCCGACGGTCTTGGTGTCCGGGTTCTGGGCAAGCATCAGATCGAGCAGGCCCTTGGTGTTGAGCGCGTCGCTCGTGCCGGTGATGCGGCCGCCGGGCGCGTCGAGCGCGTCGACGATGCCGGCGCCGACGGGGTCAGAGACGGCGGAGAAAACGATGGGGATCTCGGTGTCCTCGGTGGCGGACTGCATGATCTTCACGGCCGGGGTCGCGATCGGGACGATGAGGTCCACGCCCTTGCTGACAAGCTCGGCGCCGATCTGGTTGAGCGTCGTGGCATCGGCCTGGCCGTTGTAGAGCGTGTAGTCAAAGGTCACGCCCAGCTCCGCGGCCTTGGCATCGAGCTCGGCCTCGATGGCCGCCTCGATCTGGTTGAGGGACGCATCGTCCACAAACTGCACGATGCCGACCTTGTAGGTCTTGCCTTCGGCCTTGTTGTCCTCGGTCTTGCTGCCGCAGGCGGACAGGCCCATGAGCGCGGTGACGGCGAGCACGCCGCCGACGATCTTCTGGAAAGTCTTATTCATAGTTGATTCTCCTTATATTGAAAGTGATGGTTTTTTATTTACGATCTTCGGATACGGTCTGACACGGCAAAAATTCTCCGGCCGCCACGCCATCGTCTGGTTTTGCGGGTCATATGCATCCCTCCTGCGGTGATTTGCGCAATAAAAAAAGCCTCGTCCACGAAACGGTTCCTTCCGTTTCATGGGACAAGACTGTAACTCCTGCGGTGCCACCCATGTTGGCGCTCATGCGCCCACTTTGCACGTACGATCATACGCTCCGCCGGATAACGGCCGCGGCCACCGTCGCCCCTCATGCTGCTGCAATCGGTTTGCCCTCGCGAGTCCATTCGCCACCCGTCCGCTGCAGCGCTTCCACCGTCCGCTGCTCTCTGAAAGCTTCGTGAATGGGTACTCCTCTCGGTCATCGGTTTCTCGATGGTGTTACTCTACCACTTCCCGCGCCGGATTGCAAGCCCCATTTTCACGAATCTGCACCCGTTTTCCGGGAAATCTTTTGCGCATTGCGCACAAACGTCCCTGACCGGCGGTCAGGGACGTTGCCTGTGACGTTATTTTCCAGCGTAGACAAAGGCGTTCGGCAGCGTGCGACCCGCGGTGAGCGCGGGGTTGGAGCTGCGCATGATGTACTTGCCCTTGTACCAGATCATGGCGCTGGTGCCGCCGTCGAGGTTCATGGCCTGCATGCAGTCGTGCTTGGCCATGATGGCCGCGCAGTCCGGCACGCTGATGCCGACCGACGTCGTGAGCCGGCCCTCGACGAGCAGGGCGATGATCTCGCCGTACTTCGACTGGCCGAGGCAGGCGCGCGGCTGCAGGTCGGAGAAACCGCTGCGGGCATTGACGACCGTCTCCCCGTCGATAATCATGGCGGGCGAGAACTCGACCGCGTCCGTCGTGTCAGGCGAGACCTCGGAATCGCAGTCGCGGATGTAGATGCGGTTGTCCTTATGCAGCTCGAGGCGCTTGTAGCCATAGCCCATATGGCTGCCGTAGGACTTGCCGTTGCACATGGCGTAGCCCGCGAGGGTGCCGCCGTTGCCGTTGCCGCCCGGGTCGATGAAGCCCGAGCCGGTCATGCCGATGACGCCGCCGTGGGCCTCGGCGATCTTGCCGCAGACCTGGCCGACGCTGCCGAGCGTGGACGCGGCCTCCAGGCTCAGGCGCGACGGGTCTTTCATGATGACGAGCACGCCGCGGTAGGTGCTGCCTTTCACGCGCGCGATCATAATCTCATTTTGCGCATCGATCGCGAGCACCTGCTCACCCTGAATGGTGCGGATGCTGGTGCCGTTATCCGTGAGCGCGGAATGGTCGATGTTGATGCGGCTCCAGCCGGCGGCGAGGACGTCGGGATGCTCCTTGACATACGCCTGCATGCTCGGCACATCCACCTCCCAGAAGAGGTTATAAAACGTGATCTCTTCCTTGCTCATGCCCTTGGTGTCCGTGAGCGTGGGGTTGCGGGACTCGATCTCTCCCTCGTCCCACTCACTGTTGACGCCGATCTGCGCCTCCCTGGCCGCCTCCATTTCGGCAACGACCTTGTCGATGACGCTGCGTGGGATGAACGCCGTGGCCAGCCACTGGTGGCTGAGCGTGTTCATGGCCGTCTGGATATAGGCCGTGCGCCACTTGGCGATGAACGGAATGTCGGAATACACCGCCGTCAGGTACAGGCCCGCGAGGATGGCCAGCACAAGGAACAGGATCAGCAGCCGGCGGCCGAGACTCTTTTTCTTCTTCGGCTTTTCGTTTTCATCCAAAAGCTCGGATTTGAATACGATGACGTCTCCGCGCTGCGGATCGCCGAATAACCGATACGCCTGCCTGCTCGTGATCAGATAATCCCCCGCATGGAAATTCGGTTCCATGGACTGCTGCTGCACGATAATCGGCTTAAAAAACGCCAGAATTACGGCCGCGATAACGACAGCCAGCAAAATGTCTTTGACCCACTCCATGATTTCCTTCATTTT
>ENA-OUNS01001027-OUNS01001027.1-human-gut-metagenome-genome-assembly--contig:-NODE-1027-length-20968-cov-5.642519_pt1 | contig 20968 bp, 18 predicted proteins | sample MGYA00243237_ERZ505104 | MGnify/ENA primary metagenome ERZ505104 (study PRJEB26097, sample SAMN02711295) | human gut metagenome | biome: Gut microbiome | host: Homo sapiens | place: Denmark...
GTATTGGACGAACACCTATTTCTTCAGCGGCGGCTTCGCCGTGAGGTGTTCGCTCTGATCCACAACGGAAAAGCACCGTCTTGGGAGTGATTCCGATACCGTTAAGGCTGCTGTGGATAAGACTCTGGAGGCCTTTTCCGCCATGCAGCGCCCGGACGACGGCTTTGGCAGCTGGGGCACTGTGAACAGCGAAAGCTGCGCCCAGGCCATCGTGGCCCTGACGGCTCCGGGCATTGACCTTGCCACAGACAGCGACTTTGTGAAGAAAGGCTCCACTGCTTTGGGCGCCCTGGCCGCGGCGCTTCTCACCGCAGCCTTCGAGCTGAAGTGTAAGGAGCGGGAGGCATAAGCCCATCGGCCACAGCTGAAGAATGGTAAAGCCCACGGCCTTTTGCTTGCGAAGGGCCGTGGGCTTTTACTGTCATATGGGTGTATTCCCCCAATAGGTAATATTGCCGAAGTAAAAAAGAAAATTCCATACAAATCCCATCACGTTTGCATTGATTAATGTGGAGCGAATATAGAACGTGGAAAAGAGCGCTTTGGAGCATATGCTCCAAAGCGCTCTTATGCGTTCCTGCAGGATTACAGATTCTTCTTGTAGGACTCGATCATCTTCTTGACCATCTGGCCGCCTACGCTGCCGGCCTCACGAGAGGTCAGGTCGCCGTTGTAGCCGTCCTTCAGGTTGACGCCAACCTCGTTGGCAGCTTCCATCTTGAACTTATCCATAGCGGCACGAGCCTGGGGCACGTTCAGCTTGTTGGTATTCTTACTGGACATAGTCACGATCTCCTTTCTTTGGGTACTCGGCTTTCGCCTGTTTGGGTATCGCAAGCATAGTTTGGGCGAATAAGTACTGATTATGCGTTTTTTCTGCTGGAAAAAAATGCTCCTTTATATAGCTTTTGCTTAATTATGCACATGCTATACAGGGCACCGCCCATACTGGCTTTTTAATTGGAGCCTGCGATGTGCGAAAAGATCAAATTTTTTATTGCACGGCCTTATCTGACATTCTGTAAATGTCATTTGTATAATGGCTTTACCGTATAATAAAAATGTCAAATAATATCGGGAGCGTTGCAAAGTGTATAAAAACAAAGCCGCTGACGGATTGAATAACATTTGCGGGGCAAGGATAAGGAAATTACGGAAAAAGATGGAGGGACACCCCTCCCAACGGGCGTTTGCGGATATGCTGCAGCGTGCGGGCCTGGATGTGGACAAAAACGCAATCCAGCGTATAGAGTGCAGACAGCGGTTTGTGACGGATATAGAGCTGAAGGTGATCGCTAAGGTTTTGGGTGTGACGTGCGACGAACTGCTGACGGATTCCGACCCTTTTTAAAGTCGCTTGCGGAAGTGATACACCGGATGGCTGCGGATGTGCGTTTTCACGCGGATGGACAGGAATACAGATATAGCATTTTCCAAATAATACGACTACAATTTAACAAATGAGTGGAGATGATCTGAAAGATGAAGACAACAGACAAGAGCGTTTGGGAAAGCGGCGAAAAACGGATAAATCTGACGCTGGGGACCATTGCGGAGGTCACCGGAGCTGTTTTGCCCGAGGGGATAGACTCAAACCGGAGCTGCCGCCGCGTGCTGACCCAATCCGTGTATGCCACGGGCGATGATGTGGTCATCAGTGCGGGATGGTATCCGCACTCCCAAATTATTCCCGAGGCACTGGAAAAGAATGTGATAGCCGTGTTCTGCGACCCGGAGACAAAGAAAGATTATCCTCAGGACAATGTGATCCCGGTGGAGGATCCTATGGCCTGCGTGACCCGCTTTGAGCGGTGGCGGGCGGAGCCCTGTCACGCCAAGCGCATTGCTATCACCGGCAGCGTCGGAAAAACGACGACCACAAGCCTAATTAATGCCATAATGACAAATTCTTACCGCACCTTCACGCATCACACCATGGCCAACAGCCATGGCGCTATTCTGCGCAATGTCCAGCAGGTGGATCCATCCTATGAATACTGGGTACAGGAGGTGGGCGGCGTGCAGCCGGGTTATGTGGAGAGCTCGGCGAAGTTCCTCGCTCCGGACATCGTGGTGCTGACCAATATCGGCGAGTCTCATCTGAATCTGTATCACACCAAGGAAAATATCTTCTATGATAAATCCAGCCTGGAGCGGTATGCCCAGCCGGACGGTGTGGTAGTTATCAATTACGATGACGATATGTTGCGCAAGGCGGCCTACACGCATCGGGTGGTCACCTGCTCTAAGAGTGACCCCCGGGCGGATTACTATGCCCAAAACATTCGCACGGAGCTGGACGGCACCCACTTTACTGCAGTGAGCAAGGAGGGGACACTGGAGATCCATCTGAATCTCTACGGCGAGCATAATGTTTATAATGCGCTTTTTGCCCTCGCTGTGGGACGTCTGGCGGACGTCCCCATGGAGAAGATCCCCGCATTTTTGGAGACCTACCGGCCCAGCGGGATGCGGCAGAACTTTGTGGAGGTTGGCGGATACCATCTCTTTGTGGATACCTTCAACGCCGAGCCGCTGACCATCCTGGGTGCGGCGAAGACTCTGGAGCAGATCGCGGTCAAAAACGGCGGCAGAAAGATTTTCGTGACCGGCCACATCGACAAGCTGGGGGAGGAGTCTCCGCAGATGCACGAGAAGCTGGGCCATGACCTGGCAAAGCTTCATCTGGACCAGGTAGTGCTTTTTGCGGGGGACAGTGCCTGCACCTATAAGGCAATGCTGGAGGACGGCTGCACCAATGTCATCCATACCGATGACCGGGAGGCCCTCGAAAAATGGCTGCGGAAGCACATTCGCCACGAGGACGTGGTGTTTTTCAGAAGCGGACAGTTTAAGGCGGCACTTGCCAAGACGGTGGACCATCTGTTTGGCACCAGCTTCCAGAATGAGCAGCAGTTCAACGAGGGCCGCGTGGTCACGCAGGACGGCTTCCGCTTCCGCCTGCGCCAGGATGACATTGCCGAGGTGATCGGCTATTCCGGCAGCGGCAAGGAGCTGGATATTCCTGAGACAGTGCAGGGGCATGTTGTGACCAGAGTTGCGCCCTTTGCATTCTCCAGACAGCGGCAGATCACGGCGGTCAGCATTCCGGACACCGTGGACAGCATCGGACAGGAGGCTTTTTACATCTGCCCGAGCCTGCAGCAGCTAAAGCTGCCCGCAAGGCTGAAGATCATCGGGAAAAATGCGTTTAATTACTGCAGAGCGCTGAAATCGGTGATCGTCCCTACCGGAACGATCCACATTGACCGCCATGCTTTCTATGACTGCGATGCGTTGCAGGAGATCTTCATCCCCAACACAGTCGGATTCTTCGGTGAAGATGTGTTCGGCGGAAGCCACCCGGGTGCTGGTAAGTGTACGATTATCTGCGAGAAAGGCTCCTATGCCGAACAATATGCAAAAGAGAGGGGGATGCGCACCGCAGAAGCGAAAACAGAGCCCCATCAGCCTGTTGTGAGCATAGCCAAACCGCGGCAGTATACGGCAGAGGAGAAGCGTCTCATCGAAAGAGCAGGGTATTGGCAGAGGTCGTATGATCGACGCACGCAGAATGTGAATATGCTCACGGAGGAGCAGAAGGCCGCTGTCTGCGCGTATTGGGGCGGTTATCAGGATCTGTTCGACGTGGAGACGGTTTTCCACAGCTTTTATTTGAGTAAGACCGGTAAATTTGATGTTCGGTATATGCCTGTGGACATATATTACAGCTTCATCGACCCTTATTATAACAACTGGAAAATCGCTCCGGTCATTGACAATAAGTGCCTGTATTATCAGCTGTTCAAGGATGCCAAGCAGCCGGAAGGCGTCTTTTTCCGTATGAACAACATATGGACGGATGCAAATAAGCATTTAGTAAGTGAGGAAGAGATCCTCCGTAGGATTTGGAAGTACCCAGAGTTGGTCATGAAGCAGGCCAATGAATCCGAAGGTGGACATGGCGTGTTCTTCATCCATGGAGCAGATATGGATGAACAGTTCAAGTGTGCAGCTGCCAGTATAAAGAAGGACATCGTCGTGCAGGCATCCATCAAGCGAATGCTGCCTTGAGCGCAGTAAACCCCACCTCGATCAATACGATCCGCGTGATGACGCTGCTCCGGCAGGACGGTGTTAGGATCTGCTCCGCCATTTTGCGTATGGGTGTCAATGGCAGCAGAGTTGATAATATCAGTCAGGGCGGTATTTGCTGCGGGGTTGATGCGGATGGGCGGCTGAAGCCTGTTGCCTATAATTATAAAGGCGAGTCGTTTGATATTCATCCGACCACAGGAGTACATTTCAGCGATGTGGTTATTCCCAATTTTGACAAAATAATTCAAATGGTTACTGAGACGCACCCCTATATACCGGACTTCCGCCTGGTATCCTGGGATGTGGCTATGGATGAGGACGGCATACCAATGCTGGTGGAGGCTAATCTATGCTATGGAGAGCTGAATCTGCATCAGCTCTGTAATGGGCCGATTTTTGGTGACAATACCCAGTTGGTTTTGGACGAGGTATTTCACCGCTGACGGATAGAACAGCGCATAAAATTAACGGGACACAGGGTGTAGCGCCCTGTGTCCCGTTCCTGCATACCAAGAAAACGCTTGAGGATTCAGTGGTATGGACGATTTTTAGAACTTTTTTGCCCCGTAGACCCCAAAAGAGGAACTGCTGACTGCGGATAGAGGCATTGCATGAGTTGGTATGGCTCCGCCCGCTCACCCCGCCTGCCGGCAGGCGGGATCCGGCTTTGTAAAGCGCACCAGCTTCGTCCGATCCAGCAGCACCATCACCGCCGGGATCAGCACCAGCTGCAGGGCGATGCCCGGCAGGGCATTGAGCAGGGCGCCGCCCAGGAACAGCTCCCAGGTAAAGGCGCTGCCGCCCAGCCCCATCAGCACGACCATCACGGCGCCCCACACTATGCGCCCGGCGATCATGGCGGGGATCAGGCACTTATACAGCGCCTTGACGCACCGCCATTTGCTCCGGGCGTACAGATACCCGATGACCGCGCCATACGCTGCCAGCTCAAAGGCCATAGCCGTGGCCGTGGGGTACATAACGGGCATGCTGAACAGTACCGAGCGCAGCACCGGCAGCACGAAGCCTACGCCCAGGCCCCACTGCCAGCCGCAGATCAGGCCGCACAGCAGCACAGGGATGTGCATGGGCAGCAGCATTTTGCCAACAGCGGGGATTTGGCCGGTGAAGAAGGGGAGCACCAGCCCAATGGCCAGAAACAGAGCCGCCAGTGCCATGTTTTTCAAAAAATTGTGATTCATTTCGGTTTTTCCTCCATTGGGTGATTCAGTGAAAAGACTCCGTTACAGGTTTTCCAGTAAAATTTGACAGGGGACTACCCCCTCCAGCAGCTGCCGGAACTGCCGGGCGGCCGCAGCGTGGCTGTAGTGGGTGGGGACGACCACCCGGGGGCGGATGGCGCGGGCCAGATCCGCCGCCTCCTCGGCGCCCATAGTGTAGGTGCCGCCGATGGGCAGAAGCGCCACATCACAGCGGACGGCTCGGGCCTCCGGCGTGGCGTCTGTATCCCCGGCGATATAGTAGATGCCACCGCCGAGCTCCGCTACATATCCCACCCAATCCTTGGCTCGGGGATGGAATTTTTTGTTTAAGTTGTAGGCTGGCACGGTGCGGAAGCTTACCCCCGGCAGGGCGGCGGATTGCCCCACCTGTACCGGCAGCACGGCCAGGCCCACAGCCTCCGCTGCGGCCCGGGCACTCTCCGGAATGACCAAGGTGGTGTCTGCCTTGGACACCCGCCCGATGTCCCCCGGAGAAAAGTGATCATAATGATCGTGGGTGACGAAGATGTAATCGGCATCGTGTGGCGCACCCTGCACGCCGTAGGGATCAAAGTACAGCACTCTCCCGTCTGCCTCTATACGGATGGCATTTTGGTGCAGTACCCGTATGCCGCGGATCAGATTGTCCATTGCACTCACACTCCTTTGTGCGCAGTATAACAGATTTTTTTCCGTTTGTCGATGCCCTTGTGTGGGGGGCGCCTCCGCGGAAAAGGCCGTGACTCGGGCTTTTGTTATTTTTCTGCTGGCTGCCCCTGTCCTTTTGCCGCAAATTGTGATATGATAGCAGTATCTTTCCGTGGGAGGGCCGAGGATGCATATTCGAGAGCATTTGAAAACCGTCAATCGCCATCGCCGGCTGGTGCGGCGCTACTGCTTTAAGCTGGGTCTGTATTGGCAGGGCTTGACCCACGACCTGAGCAAGTACAGCCCTACGGAGTTTTGGCGCAGCGCCAAGTATTATCAGGGCTTCCGCAGCCCCAACGACCAGGAGCGCAGCGAGACCGGCGTGAGCCTGTCCTGGCTGCACCACAAGGGCCGCAACCGCCACCACTTTGAATACTGGATCGATTACCGTATCGCCCGGGACGGCACGGTATCCATGGGCGGCTGCAAGATGCCGAAAAAATACGTGGCGGAGATGTTTTGCGACCGCATCGCCGCCTGCCGGGTCTATCAGGGCGATCAGTATACCGATGCCTCGGCCTATGATTATTTCCAGCGCACCAAGGGACGGTTTTGGATCCATGAGGAGACCTCCGCTCTCCTGGGCCGCTGGCTCCTGCTGCTGAAGGAGGAGGGGGAGGAGGCGGCCTTCCGCCAGATTCGCCGGGAGCTGCGCGCCTGCAAAACCTACTGAGAGCGGTTTTTGTAGCTTGTCAAGAAAATAACGACCGATTTTTGGATGTTTTCCTTGCTTTTCGGTGTTATTCGTTGTAAGATATATGGGAGATTTTTTTCGGAGAGGTAGATTCGTTCCATGGACCATCCCTATAAGACCCGGGCAGGCGGCGCCACCGTCACGGTTTTTGTTCCGTATGATTGCGCCAATCACTGCCCGTTTTGCATCAACAAAAAGGAATACGCCGATTGCAGCGGCTTTAGCTTGGAGGCGATTCTGCGCAGCATCCGGATCATGGACTCTATCACCCCGGCGTGCGACTTTGTATTCACCGGCGGCGAGCCCCTGGCGGATCTGAATGCCTTGCAGCAGATGCTGGATGCTATTCCCGCCACCCATAAGATCTATATCAACACCACCTTCCCTGTGCAGCCCCACTGCCCGGCGGAGAAAATGCTGGCCTTCACCGAGAAAAACAAGGACAAGATTACCTGCATGAACATCTCCCGCCATTTGGTGAAGTATGTGGAGGAGTCGCCGGACGAGATCGTGGCCCGCATTGCCTGCCCCACGCGCATCAACTGCGTGCTGTATAAGAATTATCCCGCCGCTAAGCTGGTGGATTATGTGGAGCGCTTCCTGCCTTATAAGATCCCCATCCAGTTCCGGTACGACTATACCGAGACCACGCCGGAGAACCTGTATGAGGAGAAGAATGACCCCATTCTGCAGGACCTGAAGAAGTACTTTACCTATATGGGGCTGGACGGCTGCCGTATGCGCAACGGCTTCCATTTTGCCTACAAGGGCCTCCACATGACCTACCATAAGACCCTGCCCTATTCCACCATTACGGAGAAGGGGGCGGATGGCGTTACCTACGACATTCTCTATGACATCCTTATTAAGCAGAACGGCGAGATCCATTCTGATTGGACCGGCGTAAGGATGGATGTGGATGCCTACCGCAAGGTAGTGTTCGAGCCCTATGACCTGAAGGTGCTGGACGGCACCGTGGATTTTTAAATAATAATAATGCACAGCACACTCTACGGCGTGCTGTGCATTATTTTACCGGTAGGAAAAGCCACGCAGAGTTCACATCCGCAGATGCGAAAATTTTAAATTATTTTTACCGCTGCATGCGCGTGGGGAAAAATACCGCTCAGGCTGCCGGCGCAAAAATGATGCGTGCAGCAGGCTGCAATTCCTTTCGCCGGTTATTCAGTCAGCAGCTGCGCGATCTGCACGGCGTTGGTGGCTGCGCCCTTGCGCACCTGGTCGCCGCAGCACCAAATGTTCAGGCCGTTGTCAGAGGTTAGGTCATCCCGTATCCGCCCCACGAACACCGTATCCTGGTCGCTGGTATCCAGGGGCATGGGGTATTTCTTATTCTTCAGGTCGTCCACCAGCCGGCAGCCGGGAGCGGCGGCGATGAGCTCCCGGGCCCGCTCCACGGAGATCTTCTCCTTGGTCCGAACCACGATGGACACACTGTGGCTGCGCACCACCGGCACCCGCACACAGGTGCAGCTGACCTTCAGCTCCGGCAGATGCATAATCTTGCGCCCCTCGTTCTGCATCTTCATCTCCTCGGAGGTGTAGCCCTCGAAGGCCTCGCCGCCGATCTGGGGAATGACATTGTAGGCGATCTGATACTGGAACACCTTGGGCTCGTAGCTTTTGCCCTCCCGCAGGGCCTCCACCTCGTTCATCAGCTCAATAGGCCCGCCTGCGCCTGCGCCGGAGGTTGCCTGGTAGCTGCTTGCCACAATGCTCTCGATAGGGCTGTCCTGATTCAGGGCGTTGATGGCCACCAGGGACACGATGGTGGTGCAGTTGGGGTTTGCGATGATGCCCTTGTGCTTCTTGGCGTCCTGGGGATTGATCTCGGGGATGACCAGGGGTACATCGGGGTCCAGCCGGAAGGCGCTGGAGTTGTCCACGAATACCGCCCCCGCCTTTACGATGGCCGGTGCAAACCTCTTGGCAATGTCATTTTCCGCCGCACCCAGGACAATGTCCATGCCCTGGAAGGCTTCGTCGCAGGCCAGCTCCACCGTGAGCTCCCGGCCCTGCCAATCGATCTTCTGCCCCACGGACCGCTCTGACGCCAGCAGGTGCAGCTCCTCCACAGGGAAATCCCGCTCTGCCAAAATTTTCATCATTTCCCGGCCCACAGCGCCCGTTGCGCCCAGAATCGCTACTTTATACTTTTTCATAATAAAATCCTCCTTTATTATTTCACAAAGCTGTCATACAGCACCCGGATGGCTCCGGCAAAGTCCTTGTTGTCCACGCCCACGATGATATTCAGCTCGTCGGGGCCTTGGGTGATCATGCGGATGTTGATGCCGTTTTCACCCAGGGCGGCGAAGATCTTGCCGGATGTACCGGGCTTAAAGGCCATCTTCCGGCCCACCGCCGCCACAATGGCCATGTCATCGGTGACATGGATGCTGTCAGGCTTCAGCATTTTCTGTATGTCGCTCAGCAGCTGATACTGGCAGGGCCGCAGCTTGTCCGCTGCCACCACCAGAGACACGCTGTCAATGCCCGAGGGCAGGTACTCCAGCACCAACTGATATTTCTCCAGCACCTCCAATATCCGCCGCAGCACACCCACCTCATTGCTCATGCCGTTTTTGGTGATGGTGATAACGGAGAAATTCTTCCGCCCGGCGATACCGGTGATGAAGTTGCCGTCCTTGGCCTCCTCCGTCTCATCGAAGGACTCCATGATCATAGTGCCGGGATGGTCGGGCTGGTTGGTGTTGCGGATATTCAGGGGGATGTTCTTCTCCCGCACCGGGAAGATGGTCCCCTCGTGGAGCACCTGGGCGCCGATATAGCTCAGCTCCCGCAGCTCCGAGTAGGTGATGCGCTCAATGGGCAGCGGGTTCTTCACGATGCGGGGATCTGCCATGAGAAAGCCCGACACATCCGTCCAGTTTTCATATACATCCGCATCCAGTGCCGCCGCCGCCAGGGCGCCGGTGATGTCGCTGCCGCCCCGGGTAAAGGTCTTGATGCTCCCATCGGGCATGGCGCCGTAAAAGCCCGGGATCACCACTCGCCGCCCGGAGGCCATCCGGGCCAGGATCTCGTAGCTCTTTTCCTGGTCCACCGTGCCGTCCAGGTTAAACTTCAGCCACAGCTCACTGTCCAGGAAGTCATAGCCCAGATAGTCCGCCATGAGCTTTGCCGCGAAGTATTCGCCCCGGCTTACCAGCTCGTCCTGGCTGATGCCCGCGTCCATTTTCCTGCGCAGGGCGTCAAATTCCGTCTCCAGGTCGGTCTTCAGCTCCAGGTGGTCCCGGATCTCTATGTACCGGGAACGGATCATGTGAAACACGCTGTCGCAGGACACGCCGTATTTCAGATGTGCGTAGCACAGATACAGCAGATCTGTCAGCTTGTGGTCGTCGGAAAACCGTTTTCCCGCAGCGGAAACGATGACCACCCGCCGGGCTGGGTCTGCCTGCACAATGCTCTTTACCTTTTCAAACTGTTTGGCGTCCGCCATGGAGGAGCCACCGAATTTCAGCACCTTTAACATATTTTCAGCTCGCTTTCCTTTGAAATTAATGCAAAGTTTTCAATCACGCTGACAAAAAAGTTGATTTTGTCCACATACAAAAAACACTTGCTTTTTTCTTGGGGACAGTGTATCATATCATTATGCAAATTGCAAGAAAAAGATTGGAGAAACTTGTATGAAATATCAAAGCACCCGCAACCACGCCCTCACGGCCTCTCCTGCGGCCGCCGTACTTCAGGGCATTGCGCCGGATGGGGGACTCTATATGCCCGAAGCTATCCCCGTTCTGGATTGGCAATCTCTTATGAAAGAGGACACCCTCACCATGTCCGCCCGGATCCTTTCGGCCCTGCTGCCGGATTACGAGGATATGCCCGCCTTGGTGCGCCGGGGCTACGCCGGAAAGTTTGAGACAGAGGACTTGACTCCCCTGGTATCCGTGGGCGACCGCTATGTGCTGGAGCTGTTCCGGGGCCCTACCAGCGCCTTTAAGGACGTAGCCTTGAGCCTGTTGCCCCAGCTGATTAGTCAGGCCCGGGACATGGAGGGTATTGAGGACGAGATGCTTATTCTCACCGCCACCTCCGGTGACACCGGCAAGGCGGCGCTGGAGGGCTTTCGGGATGTGCCCGGCACCAAGATCATCGTCTTCTACCCCCACGGGGGCGTATCCGCCGTGCAGCAGGCGCAGATGGTCACCCAGGAGGGCGGCAATGTGAAGGTCTGCGCCGTCCATGGCAATTTTGATGATACCCAGACCGGCGTCAAGCGCATCTTTGCCTCCTGTGACGAGGAGGACCTGCCCGGCGTGCGTCTCTCCTCCGCCAATTCCATTAACATTGGCCGCCTGGCGCCGCAGATCGTGTACTATTTCAAGGCCTACGCCGACCTGGTGCGCTCCGGCCGCATCCGTGTGGGGGATAAGGTGCATTTCTGCGTACCCACCGGCAACTTCGGCGACATTTTAGCAGGCTACTTTGCCAAACGTATGGGCCTGCCCGTGGGCCGGCTCATCTGTGCCTCCAACCGCAACGACGTCCTTACGGACTTTCTCTCCACCGGCGTATACGACAAACGCCGCACCTTCTATAAGACCACCTCGCCTTCTATGGACATCCTGGTTTCCAGCAACTTAGAGCGGCTTTTGAGTCTCCTCACCGGGGACGATGCCTATGTTTCGGGGCTTATGAAGGACCTCAATGAGGTGGGCCACTATAAGGTGACGGATGAGCTGCTGCAGAAGCTCCAGGCGGAGTTCTCCTGCGGCTGCTGCGATGATGACGCCGCCGCTCGCACCATAGGTAGGGTCTGGGCCCGGGAAAAATACCTCTGTGATCCACATACTGCCGTGGCCTGGACTGTGGCCGACCAGTTTATTCACATGCATCGGGACGGTGTGCCGGTGGTGGTCCTCTCCACCGCCAGCCCCTATAAATTCCCCACGGCTGTTCTATCTGCCCTGGGGCAGCGGGTGGCAGACGATGAATTTGCCGTCATGGAAGCTCTCCATGCCTGCACCGGCGTGCCTGTGCCTAAAAATCTCGCCTCTCTGCGGCAAAAGCCCGTGCGGCATACCGACGTTATCGACCGGGAGGACATGCTGGACTATGTCCTGCAGAAGGCAGGTGAGGCACAATGGTAACCGTCCGCGTTCCCGCTACCACTGCCAATTTGGGCCCCGGCTTTGATACCCTGGGTCTGGCCCTGGCCCTTTATAACACCCTCACCTTTGAGGAGCTGGCCGAGGGGCTGTATTTCGAGGGTGTTGACCCGGAATATGCTACGGCGGAGAACCTGGCCGTGGTCGCCTACAAGGCCGTGCTTTCCAAGCTGGGCCTGCCCATGCCGGGCCTGCGCATCTCCGTGCAGGCGGAGATCCCCATCTGCCGGGGCCTGGGCAGCAGCGCCGCCCTTATCGCTGCCGGTGCCGCCGGAGCCAATGCAAACCACGGCTCCCCCTTGACCCGGGCGGAGCTGCTGGCCGTGTGCAATGACATTGAGGGCCACCCGGATAACCTGGCCCCAGCCATCTTCGGCGGATTGGTCGCCTCCTTTGTGGAAAATGAACGGCCCTATATCGCCCGGTACAGCCTGCACAAGCGCCTGCGCTGTACGGCCCTTATCCCGGATTTTCAGCTTTCCACCCACCTGGCCCGAGGTGTCCTACCGAAGGAGGTTCCCTACGGAGACGCTATTTTTAACGTCTCCCGTACGGCCGTGCTGCTGCGGGCCCTGGAGGAGGGTGACACGGAGACCATTTCCGTCTCTCTCCGGGATAAGCTCCATCAGCCCTTCCGCCGCACCCTGATCCCCGGGTTTGACGAGGCCGAGGCCCTGGCTAATAGCTGCGGCTGCGTGGCATTTTTTATCTCCGGCGCGGGACCCACCCTTCTGTGCCTGTCCGCAGACCCGGATTTTGACGCAAGGCTTGCCGCCCGTCTTTCCGAGCTTCCCGGCCATTGGCGTCAGCTCCCCCTGCCTGTAGACCACGAGGGCATCATAGTAAGTTGACCCCTTGCAGGGGTGGATGGATTCTGTCCACCCCTGCTTTTTTGCGCCCTGAAACACCAAAAAAGTATCCCCCACGCCCTTCGGCGCGGGGGATACTTCCATATCATTCTTATTTTTTGAAGCTGTCCTTCAGGGAGACGCTGCGGTTAAAGACCAGGTGGTCTGCTGTGCAGTGGCGGTTATCCATGCAGAAATAGCCGGTGCGCATAAACTGGAAGGTGGGGGCGTTGGTGCCGGTGCGATTTTCCCGCTTATCAAATTCGGCGGCCACGGCAGCCATTCCCTTTTCCACCTTGCATCCGGTGAGGATGGAGAGAGATTCGGGGTTCAGGCAATCCAGGAAGTTCTTATCCGGCCCGTCGGGCTGGGCATCGGAGAAAAGGTTATCATAGAGGCGCACCTCGGCGTCCAGGCAGTTTTCCGCATCTACCCAGTGGAGCGTTGCACCCTTGACCTTGCGGCCGTCAGCGGGGTCGCCGCCCCGAGAGTCGGGGTCGTATTCGCAGAGAACCTCGGTGATATGGCCCCTTTCATCCTTGACACAGCCGGTACACTTCACCAGATACGCACCCTTCAGGCGGCACTCGGGGCCGTCAGGGAACAGACGCTTATACTTGGGGATGGGCTGCTCCAGGAAATCGTCGGCCTCCATCCACAGGTGGCGGCTAAAGGTGATCTCGTGGGTGCCCTGAGTGGGGTCAGTGGGATTGTTTTCCACCTGGAAAACCTCGCTCCGGCCCTCGGGATAGTTGGTAATGGTGAGCTTAATGGGGCGCAGCACAGCCATGGTGCGCTCGGCGGTGGCGTTCAGATCCTCCCGCAGGCAGTGCTCCAGGAAGCCAAACTCCACCACGTTGGGGGACTTGGCCACACCGATGCGTTCGCAGAAATTACGGATAGAGGCGGCGGTGTAGCCCCGGCGGCGCAGGCCACAGAGGGTGGGCATACGGGGATCGTCCCAGCCGGAGACCCGGCCCTCCTCTACCAAGGCCCGGAGCTTGCGTTTGGACATGACAGTGTGGTCGATGCCCAGGCGAGCGAACTCGATCTGCCGGGGGCGGGCGGGCAGCTCACAGTGCTCAATAACCCAATTATAGAGCGGCCGGTGGGCCTCAAACTCCAAGGAGCAGAGGCTGTGGGTGATGCCCTCCAGGGCATCCTGGATGGGGTGAGCGAAGTCGTACATGGGATAGATGCACCACTTGTCGCCCTGGCGGTGGTGGCTCATGTGGTTGATGCGGTAGATGACCGGGTCGCGCATATTGAAGTTGCCGCTGGCAAGGTCGATCTTAGCACGCAGGGTCATGGCACCGTTGGGGAATTCCCCGGCGCGCATACGCCGGAACAGGTCCAGACTTTCCTCAATAGGCCGGTCCCGGTAGGGGGAGATGGCAGGCACACCGATGTCGCCCCGGTTGGCCTTGAACTCCTCGGGGGTCAGCTGGCACACATAGGCCAGACCCTTTTGGATAAGCAGCACCGCCTGGCGGTAATCCTCCTCAAAATAGTCGCTGCCGAAGAAGAAACGGTCGCCCCAATCGAAGCCCAGCCAGTGGATGTCCTGCTGGATGGCGCCTACAAACTCCTCATCCTCCTTGGTGGGGTTGGTGTCGTCCATACGGAGGTTGCACAGACCGCCGAACTTCTCAGCGGTACCGAAGTCGATGCACAGGGCCTTGCAGTGGCCGATGTGCAGGTAACCGTTGGGCTCCGGGGGAAAACGGGTGTGGACGGTCATGCCCTCGTACTGGCCGCCGGGGGCCAGGTCCTCGGTGATGAAATTGTCAATAAAGTTGCTGCCCTCGGCGCGCTCGGGCTCGTTAGCGGCGATGACTTTGTTTTCCTCGCTCATATTGTTTTACTCCTTATAGTAAATTACTGCAAAAATATTATACTATTATACCGACTGCATGCGAAAAATGCAAGACTTCCGTTCTATATTAGCTCACTTTCCGCGGGAACATGCCGGGATAGGGCTGCGTTGCTGAAGCGCCGGTCTCCGGTGAGCTCCCGCACAACGGTGATGCCATCCGGAAAACGGAAGGGGGTATCCTCCCGGGGCAGCTCGATCTCCATGACGGCGCAGCGGGGCCAGAAGGGATAGAAATCAATCTCAAAGGTGTATGGCCCCACCGGCAGGCAGTAACGGGTCTTGCGGATGGTCTCGGTCATGGGATCCCGGCGGGTGAGATAGGCGTCGTATGCCTCGGGGGTGATCTCCTCCTCCTGCTCCAGGCGGGTGATGGCGCTGCGGTCAATTTTCACAGTGTGGAAAAAGGCCACGCCGTCAGACCCTTCCCGGCGGCGGACGCGCTCCGTTTGGTGAGGCGGGGAGAGGAGATAGGTCTGCTCCATGTGATAGACGTGGCTGCACCGGGCCGCCAGCTCCGGCTCCGGCGGGCGGAGGATGAGAAAGCGGCGCTCAATCTCCAAAGAATTACTGTTCATAAAATTCCTCCCGGCTCATCAGCAGATTCAGTGTTTCCAGCAGGGCATTGGGGGTCAGGTGTTCCGGCAGCTCCAGATTTTTCAGCAGCTGCTGTCGCTTTTGGGTACTGCCGGGACCGATGAGGCCCCGGTCCAGCAGGTCGGCCTTGGTGATGGGGACTGCGGCTGAGGGAGCGGCCTCCCCCGCAAAGGTGGCGCCGCCCCGGCGCAGGGCCTGCAGGAGAATTTCCGGGGTCATGCCCTCCACGCCCAGCTTTCCTTCCTTCCCGGCCTTGCGCTTGCGGCGCTCCTTGCCGGGGATGTCGGGGATGTAGGCCTGCTTTACCTGCTCCGTTGGAATAGCCCCCTTGAGATAATTGCGGATGACAAAGCCCGCCCCATCGGAATCCGTCAGCAGGATCAGGCCCCGCTTTTGGGCCAATTTCCGAAGAAAGGCCAGCTTCTCCCGGTCGTTGAACACGGAGAAGCCGCCGGTCTCCACAACGGTGGCGTCCACCACCTGTAAAAGCATATTTCTGTCGTAGCGGCCCTCCACCACGATGACTTCTTCAATGCGCGGCTTGCTCATTGCTCCGCCAGCTCCATAACAAATCGCACCAGCTCACCCTCCCGGTCAATGTTTTTTTCACTTTTCATGCGCCGATCCAACAGCTGGCAGGTGGCCAGGGAGCGCTTGCACCACGCATGATCTACCCGCCGGGCCGCCTGGAGGAGGAGCCTTGCGGGATAGTCGCTGCGCATCTGCCACAGGTCCATGAGCCAAAAACGGTCCTTGCCACTGTCTAAAGCCATGCGGGCGGTATACAGCCGCCGCAGCTCCTTGCCAATGGCCCCCAGGATGACGATGGGTTCCGTCTGCATCCGCAGCAGGTCTCCCAGCACGGCGGCAGCCTTGTTATAATCCCGGGCGGAGATGTGGTTGGTCATGTCGAAGATCCGGGCGTCCAGCACCGGCTCCGCCACGGCGGCAATATCGGCAGCGGTGACCTGCTCGGCCTTGGCAAAGGCTGCCACCTTGTTCACCTCGCCGATGAGGTTATCCATCATGGAGCCGCAGTAAAAGAGCATATAGTCCGCTGTTTGCTGGTCGATGCTGCGGCCCAGGGCACGGAAGCGTTTTTGCAGCCAACGGACCAGTGCGTCCCAGGATTGCCCCTGGAACTCCACCACCTCCACATTTTTATCTATGACGGCGGTGAGCTTTTTCATTTTCCGGTCCGGCTTGTAGGGAACTGTGTCATAGATAAACACCACGGTGCAGTAGTCCGGCAGATCCTCTAAAAGCTCCGTGAGCTGGCTGCGCTGACTTTCATCGAGCCTGAAGATATCCCAATCCGTCACTGTTACCAGGGTGCTGGGCGCCATCATGGGCATGGACTCCACGGCGTCGGCCACGTCCTGGGTTGTGACACGGCTGCCGGAGAGCCGGTGGAGATTAAAATCCTCGCTGCCCTTGGGAATGAGAAGCTCCTGCAGCTGCTGGACATAGGTCTGGCGCAGGTAGCTCTCCTCCCCGTAAAACAGATAGGCCCGGGCAGGCGCTTTTTCCTTTATGGCCTTGCGCAGGCGGTCGTATGCGGCGTTTTTGCCTGAGGCTTTGCTCTTTTCCGCTGCCATAGCGTGTGGCTCCTCTCGTTAGTGATAGTGTACGGTCACGGTGATACAGCCCTGGTTGTCGGTGCGGTAGACCTCTGCGCCCACGGCCTCCAGCCGGGAAATGGCCGCGTCCGTGGGGTGACCGTAGCTGTTGTCTCCCACGCTGATGATGGCCGCCTCCGGGGTAAGGGCGGACAGGAAATCCTGCTGGGAGCTGTATTTGGATCCGTGATGGCCCACCATAAGGACCTCCAGATCCGGCAGGTCGTACTGCCCGATCAGCGCCAGCTCCGTCTGCCCGGACATATCGCCCGTAATAAGCAGGTCAAAATCGCCGCTGCTGCACAGGTATGTCAGTCCCTGCTCGTTGGGATCGCCCGAGCCCACGGGCGGGAAAACCGTGAGGCTGCACTGCCCCAGGGGAATGGATTGTTTTTCTGTGACGAACAGCACCTGAGTGCCGTGCTCCTGGGCCAGAGCCACCAGTTTATCCCGCACGCCGTAGTCGTCCTCTATTTGCGGCAGATAGAGCCGGTCAATTTCCACCCGGCTGAACAGCTCCGCCAGGCCGTTGGTGTGGTCGGCATGGAAGTGGGTTACGGCCACCGCCGACAGGCGGCGCACCTCCATACTGCCCAGCTGCGAGAGCACCTGTTGGGCCGGATGCTTGTAGCGGTTGCTGCTGCCGCAATCCACCAAGACAGCATCATCGCCGGACAGCAGCAGGGTGCTGGCCCCTTGCCCCACATCCACGGCGACGGCTGTCAGCTCACCGCTGTGAAACTCTGCTGCGCGCAGGTTGACGCACAGCACCAGGGCCAGGAGGGACAGCACGGCAGCCAGGGCATATTTCCGGGGCCGGTCTCGGGTCAGGACGCACAAAATGAAAAGAGCATATACAAACACCAGCCAGCAAACCAAGAATGGATTGGTATCCGTGTAGAGCGCGTGGTGGGGAATGGAGACGGCCAGGTCCACCGCCAGCAGAAACAGCTTGCTCAGGGCCCAGCTGACATATCCCAGAATTCGGGCGGCGGGCAGCCAAACAAAGCCCGCCAGCACCGTCAAAAAGCCGGCCATGAAATTGCCGGAGGCCAAGGGGATACACACCAAGCTTGTCAGCGGCGACACTGCGGAAAATACGCCGAAATAGTAGGCCGTCAGCGGTACGGTGAAGACCATAGCCCCCAGGGTGGAGGAGAGTGTACCGGTCAAAAAAGTGCATGCCTTGGCCGCAAGCCTTGCCCGGGGCTGTTTCCTTGCCCGGAAGAACCCGTAGACCCGGGGCGTGACCAGAATCAGCCCCAGCATGGCGCCAAAGCTGAGCTGCAGGCTCACGCTGGCTGCGGCATAGGGGTTGACCAGCAGAATGAGTCCCAGAGCCGCCGCCAGGGAGGTGATAGGGTCGGCATCCCGCTTGAGCAGGGGCGCCAGCAGCAGGAAAAACTGCATGATACACGCCCGAACCACCGAGGGCGTCAGCCCCACCATAAACATATAAAATATCAGCACTGCCGTGCCCACTGCCGCCAAAAGCCGGCGCCGATGCCCTACAAGCAGACTCAGCAGCGTCAGCAAAAAGGCGCAGTGCAGCCCGGAAACGGCAAACAGATGGCTCACACCCGCCTCGGAAAAGCGGACGGACAGTTCTTCGGAGATGCCGCTGCGCTCTCCCAGAAGCTCTGCCTGCAGGAGACCGGCCACAGTGCCGTCACGCTCCCATATCCGGGCGATTTTGTCCCGGAAGGCCTTTTCCATCCGCTGGGGCAGATATCGCAGGGAGCCCACCTGACCTTGGGCCACCGTGGGCATCTCCTCGCAGTACAACAGGACAAAGATCCCCCGGGAGGTGAAGGTGGACAGGTCTGTGCCCTTGATAACGGAGGCATCCTGCCAGTAGGCGCTTCCCAAAAGGGTCTGCCCCGGTTCCAAAAGGGCGGCCGCTTCATCGCTGAGATAGCACGCGGCCTTGGCGCCCCGGGCATCTGCCAGGCGCACCGTGACCCGCCAGCCAAAATTCCGCTGCTCCGGCCAATCACACACCGTGGCGGAAAACAGATGGCTGCTGCCGCACTTATCCTGCACAGGCTGCGCCACCAGGGCGCTCCAGCCACAGCCATACAGCAGCCCCGCCGCCAGGGATAGGGTGATGAGGGCCAGGTAGACCTGAAGCCGCCCGAGGGCCCGCAGTCTGGGCAGCAGCAAGACGACTCCGCCGGCCGCTGCCAGAATACCCGCCGCCCAAAAGACCCAATGCCCCACCGGCAGCAGGCACAGGGACAGGATGGCCGCCGCAAAGGAAAATGCGATAGCCGCCAATGAACGCATGGCCCTGCCCCCCTTTCAATCTGCTTCCATTATACCAAAGCTGGCCGCTGATAACAAGAGCCGTGGTCGATGGCGGTAAAAAAACTGCTCCCTCCGCTTTGGCATAAGAAGGAGTTGATGCATCAAAAAAGCCTCGCAGAGTTTGCCGCCTGCAGTAGATTACGGAGCTTTTGTCGGAAAAACCCAAAGGAATTTTCGACAGTAGAACGTCCCCCTCCGCCGGAGCGGAGAGGGACGGGGAAGGATGGATCAATCCTCCGTGGGAAAGTCCACGTTGGTATAGCCGGAGAGCTGGTTGAAAACAGACAGCTTGCCCTCCTCCACAGCGTGGTGCAGCATCTTCATATCCGGCTGCACGTTATCCTGGCACACCAGGGAGCCGCAGGCCATGTCCATCTCGTAATTCTCCAAAATAGTACGGGCGGCGGTGACCCGGGAGCGCAGGGAGCAGTGGCAGTGGGCGGTGAACATCTGCAGCAGGGAGTACCAGGGGCTGCCGTGGCGGCCGGCCATGAGATACAGCATTTCCCGCTTTTCTACTGAGGTCATGTTCTTCACCAAAAACAGCAGGGCCTGCTCGATCTCCTGGTCATCGTCCTCGGGCTTGATGCCATCGAACAGCCAGGGGTACAAAAACGCCAGGTAGTAGGGCATGGGATTGGTGCCCAATACGCGAAACCACTCCGATCCCTCATACAGATCCGGGGCGCTGGCGCCCTTTTCCCAGTTTTGAATGGTTTTTTTGCTGACGCCCAGGCCGTTGGCCATGAACTCCTGGGTCTTGCCCGCGTCAGAGCGGGACAGGCTCCAGATCCGCGCGAAGCGCTTGTTTCTATCCGATTTGGATTCCTTGTGCAGCATACGATCACCTGCTTACTGAAAAATCTATTTATTTGCCGTTTTTTTGCAAAAATATTTTATCAGCATAAGAGAGAAATGTCAACAGAAAAGGCAAAAAATTTAGCGCTTAAATGGGCCTGGCGGATAAAATATCTACCACGGACCCGGATGTCGCGGCAAAAGACGGTTTTTGCCCGGGCCGCCGGGCGTACTTTTTTATCTGTATAGGGACTGCCCATGGGGGCATAGGATGGCAGGGAAAGGGGAGATGCATATGCTGTCTGCAGCGCTGTTTCTGCTGGCTAACAGCCTGTTCCTGACTCTGCGCCTTACGGGGGATACCGGGTCTTTTCCCAAGCCTCTGAGCGCCGGAGAGGAGCGAATGTACTTAGAGCGCAGTCTGGCCGGGGATCTGGAGGCCCGGAACATCCTGGTGGAGCATAATCTGCGCTTGGTGGCGCACATTATCAAAAAATACTACACCCAGGCGGCGGAGCAGGAGGATCTGATTTCCATCGGCACCATCGGGCTTATCAAGGCCGTGGATACCTTCCGCCCGGAGCGGAAGATCCGCCTGGCCACCTACGCCTCCCGCTGTGTGGAGAATGAGGTGCTCATGTATTTCCGCAGCCGCAAAAAGCTGCAGGGGGAGGTGTCCCTGTCCGATACCATCGAGCCCGACGCCGCCGGGGGCGCCCTCAGCCTCATGGACGTGGTGGGCTGCGACGACACCATGCTCTCGGATATGGCCGACCGGGAGGAGCGCCTGCGCATCCGGGAGCTGGTGGGCCGCTGCCTTACGGACCGGGAGGCAGAGGTGATCCGCCGCCGGTACGGACTATCCGGCCGCCTGCCCCAAACCCAGCGCCAGGTGGCTGCGGTCTTCGGCATCAGCCGCAGCTATGTATCCCGCCGCGCTTACTGTAAGCGCCCGGAGAGACTCGGTTTGATTCTGAAAATCGTTTCTGCTGCAAAAAACGATCGACCGATAATAAATTCTACCTGCCCTTATTTTGACTA
>ENA-OUNS01001038-OUNS01001038.1-human-gut-metagenome-genome-assembly--contig:-NODE-1038-length-20888-cov-4.385878_pt1 | contig 20888 bp, 15 predicted proteins | sample MGYA00243237_ERZ505104 | MGnify/ENA primary metagenome ERZ505104 (study PRJEB26097, sample SAMN02711295) | human gut metagenome | biome: Gut microbiome | host: Homo sapiens | place: Denmark...
ATATCGAAAGAAACCTGTATCTGTCTACACAGATCATGGAACTGGGTATTCCGGTTGTTATGGCTGTTAACATGTCAGACCTTGTTGAAAAGTCAGGCGACAAGATACATGTCGATAAATTAAGTGCAAAGCTCGGTTGTGAAGCATGTGAGATTTCAGCACTGAAAGGAACAGGCATTGATGTAGCGGTTAAGAAAGCAATCGCTGCAGCAAAGGCTAACAAGTCTGTAGCACCTGTTCATGAGTTCAGCGAAGAGGTTGAGAAGTATATCACAGCAGCAGGCAATAAGCTTGGTGCAGATGTAAAAGAAGAACAGAAGCGTTTCTTCGCAATCAAGCTTCTGGAAAAAGATGATAAGATCATTGAGCAGATGCAGTCCAAAGTAGATGTGTCTGCAGAGATCGAAGATATGGAGAAAGAATTTGATGATGATACAGAAAGTATTATCACAAATGAAAGATATGTATATATCTCTTCTATCATTGATGCCTGCTACACAAAGAACAAAAAGAGAACAATGTCTACATCGGATAAGATTGATAAGTGGGTAACAAACAGATGGTTAGCACTCCCTATCTTTGCACTGGTCATGTTCATTGTATATTATGTATCCGTTACAACAGTAGGCGCTATTTTAACAGACTGGACAAATGATACATTGTTCGCCGAGTGGATCGTTCCGGGTGTTCAGTCAGCACTGGAATCTGTCAATTGTGCAGATTGGCTTACAAGCCTGATCGCAGATGGTGTTGTAAGTGGTGTCGGTGCAGTTCTTGGTTTCGTACCACAGATGCTTGTACTGTTTATTTTCCTTGCATTCCTTGAGTCCTGCGGTTATATGGCTCGTGTTGCTTTCATCATGGATCGTATTTTCCGTAAATTCGGTCTTTCCGGAAAATCCTTCATTCCAATGCTGATCGGCAGCGGATGTGGTGTTCCGGGTGTTATGGCTTCCCGTACGATCGAGAATGACAGAGACCGTAAGATGACGATCATGACAACAACATTTGTTCCTTGTGGAGCAAAGCTTCCTATCATCGCATTGATCGCCGGAGCATTCTTCCAGAATGCAGGATGGGTTTCATGGTCTGCATACTTCGTTGGTATCGCAGCGATCATCTGCTCCGGTATTATCTTAAAGAAAACAAAAATGTTCGCAGGAGAGCCTGCTCCATTCGTTATGGAGCTGCCTGCATATCACTGGCCGACAGTTGGTAATGTACTCAGAAGCATGTGGGAAAGAGGCTGGTCATTTATCAAAAAGGCTGGTACAATCATTTTATTATCTACAATCGTACTTTGGTTTTTACAGGGATTTGGCTGGATCGATGGCAGCTTTACAATGCTCGAGGCAGAACAGCTCAATGACAGTATCTTAGCTAAGATCGGTAATGTGATCGCTCCTATCTTCGCTCCGCTTGGTTTTGGAAACTGGAAGATGGCAGTTGCAACCGTTACAGGTCTGATCGCAAAAGAGAACGTTGTTGCTACATTCGGTATCCTCTTCGGCTATGGCGAAGTAGCAGAAGACGGTGCAGAAATCTGGCAGGTGCTTTCACAGACCATCACACCTGTTGCAGCTTATGGTTTCCTGGTATTTAACCTGTTATGTGCTCCTTGTTTCGCAGCAATGGGTGCTATCAAGAGAGAAATGAACAACGCAAAATGGTTCTGGTTTGCAATCGGTTATCAGACAGTTCTGGCATACGTAGTTGCACTTTGCATCTACCAGATCGGTACACTGATCACAACAGGCGCATTCGGAATCGGAACAGTTGTAGCATTCCTTCTTGTTCTTGGTTTCCTGTATCTGTTATTCAGACCATATAAAGAAAGTAAGACATTAAATGTAAGCATTGATAAGAAAGCATTTGCAAAATAATGCTGATCCGGAGGTGATCAAATGGGTACCGTTTTAGTACTTGCAATCTTAATCGTGATAGTCGGATGTATCATCCGCAGCATGATAAAGGATAAGAAAGCAGGAAAATCCCTGCAGTGTGGAGGTAACTGCAAAAACTGTCACGGTGGCTGTCATTAAATGCCATGGGAGGTAATATATGCGGAAAGAAATGATCATTCAGCGCCTGAAAGAGCGTGGTTGTCGCATTACAAAGCAGCGACTGTTATTGCTTGACATTATACTGGAAGAAGATTGCTGCTGCTGTAAAGAGATTTATTATAAAGCATCCAAAAAGGATCAGAACATCGGTCCGGCCACTGTGTATCGTATGATCAATACACTGGAGGAGATCGGTGCGATCACAAGAAGAAGTACCTTTACGGTCAATCTTCCACCGGAAGAAGAAAAAACAGCCGTTTGAAGTGAAGAATTACAGAAATAAATATCGGAAAGACCGGAGTCCTGTGCTCCGGTCTTTTTGACGCTTTGCGCATAAATAGAAAGAAAATGAAAGATTTTACTACAAATCTATACAGAACGGACTAACAGGAATAAAATAAGAAAGAAAAGTAATGGTACAGAAAGAAAAATCAAAAGGAAAAAATGATTTATAAATAAAGAAAAATGTATGGAAAAGATAAGGGGAAAGCTATGAAGAAAAGAGTAAGTTTTCTGGTGCTTGCGCTGCTGATCGCAATCAGCGGCTGCGGAAAAAGTGAGAGCAGTCTGAATGGACAGGACAGCAGTGAAGAAATAAATGCAAATGGAACCGGAGAAGATGGAGAACAGGCGAAGACCGGTGCAGGTGATGCAGCAGACAAAGAAGCGGATACGGCAGATGCAAAGCAGAATGCAGATACACCCGGGGAAGAGCAGGCGGATCAGACCAATGGAACTGTAGACGCAGAAAATGCTTTGGCAGAATATGCCCTGCATCTGAATGGCAGTAATCTGGACGGTGTATCGCTTGAATATACGAAGACAGCAGATGGTATGTGGCAGAGAAGTTCCCTGGATGACAGTCTGTTTCAGGTAGCGGGGAATCTGGATTTTGTGCTCCGGGATTTTGACGGGGATGGCAATGAGGAACTGCTTACCTATGATATGGAGAAGAGAGATGGAGACTGGGCAGTCACAGCCAGTATTTATGAGCAAAAAGACGGACAGGTGCAGAAAGCAGATACCAAAACTTTGCTGGAAAAAGCATTTTCTTTCTGTGACAGCGGGGATGTCAGACTTTTCCTGAAGGATGATAAATATATCTGCATGGACAGCGGGCTTTCCTGCTTTGTCATTGCGGATGGGATGCAGTATGCGGTCAAAGCCTACAGCTATAATGGAGAAAAGATGGTGGAGATGGCAAATGAAGAACTGCAGGGTTCCGATTTTTATGAGGTCGGTCATTCCATGACAGAATATGTAGATCAGCTTAATACGATGGGCTTTTCCAAAACAGCAGCAGCTGTGTATGACAGAGATGTACTCCGCGTCTGTGCGGCGGACAGTGGCATTACCTTTTTATCAAAGATCCTGCTGCATCATTCCTATCTGGAAGAGGATAAGACATGGGCATATGATCCATACGCTTATATGGAATTTGTAGAGGGCGAAGAAGCAGAAGATGCTTATGTGTTACCTGAAAGTAACGAAAAAGAGCTGTCAGCGGATGAATTGAGAGATCTGGGAGAAGACAGGCTCCGGATTGCCAGAAATGAGATCTATGCCAGATACGGCAGAAGCTTTCAGGATGAAGCATTAGCGCAGTATTTCCAAAAGAAAGCATGGTATTGCCAGAGCGAAACTATAGATGATACAGTCCTCTCAGAAACGGAGCTTGCAAACCGCGATCTGATCCTGCAGGCGGAGCAGAATGCGGCGTTAGAAGACCGCATGCTACCGGAGCAGTATCAGCCGGCGTATGAAAAGCAGGATACGGAAACAGAAAAGAATATGGAAGACCTGCTGAACACCACAGCCTACAACGGTTTCTTAAGCAGAACGTATCAGAATGTGAAGGACGCGGAGCTGGGAGAGATTTTCTATAATGGAGCCGGTATTTCAGGCAGTGCAGGAGCCTTACAGGAAGAACTGAAAGCGGAATATCTGAAGGTCAGTGGACAGGCGGAGATCTATACAGATTTTATGGCATTGTCTGAGCAGGAAATGGAAGTCCTTCTGCAGAACGAAACAGGTCTTGCGATGGCAGATTTCAATCACCGGATCGGCTGGTATTATCTGCCCGCTTACGGCGCATTTGCAAAGGAAGTCAGTGATACCAACTTCAAGCAGATCGAGGTGCAGGATGTATATTATAATAAAGCAGCAGATGTTTACTCTGTACTTTACAGAACACAGGGGATTATGGATGAAAACGGAGAAGAAGGTTTGTACCGGGTAACATTAAAGCGAGCGGGAGATCACTGGCAGATCATGGCAAATACGGAAATCTGACAGACAGGTCGAATCCTGCAAAATGCTGTCTGCTATCACAGAATTTTACAAACCGCCCGGTTGCTTCTTTATGAGATGATTTCATGGAAAGGTTGAGAAAACTAAGTTTTGTGTAAAGAAAGATGTAATGGAAGCGATATTTGATACGGCATATTTGATTTTTGATCTGGTTGCAGCCATTATTATTTCTTTTGGCTGTTATCTTCCGGTAACTTTGCTGAGTAAATCAAAACCAAAGGTCGGACTATTAATGATTCCAAAGACTTGTGCATATATGTGGGTTATTGCGATGGGACTACAGCTTATGTTTTAAAAGCTGTAAAAGAATAAAAAAGGGAGGATATCAGAATGAAGATAGAAAACTTTGTAAGGCTTATGACAGGGCGATTTGATAATAAAGAACAATTTACAGAAATGAAAAAAGCCGGGAAAATGTTTCCGTATGCACAGCATGTAAATACAGTATGCAACGATAAAATTAAAAATATGCCCGAAGATTTTACAGGGATATTTATTGTAGAGGAAAGTTATTATGAGACGGATGGAAAATGTCATGCTTCACCTCATTTGTTCCTTATTACAGAGAATAAGGATGGAATCATGCTATCATCCTATGAAATACCTGTGGGAGAAGACAAGACTAAGTTTTCCTATGATTCCATGAAGTCTGTAGATTACGGAGAGCTTAAAAAATCTGTGAAGTTTACACCGGCACTATATCGGGAAAAGGATGGCTGCTGGGAAGGGGGAAGTGTGAGCCGTTTTACGCCGGTTATGACATTCCGGTTATGGGAGAAGTTTTCAGATGATTGTCTGGAGGTGTCAGAAAGCATGGAAGTGAACGGGAACAGAACCTTTGGATATGATGTCCCGATTATTTACAAAAGAGTAAGATAAAGTATAAGACTGGACAAAAGCCATCAACTGACCGATATATAAAATAGATACGTATCACAGAAAACGGCCAGGGAGAAACAAGAGTATGGTAATTCAGAAAACAGATCAGACAATGCAGGCAGTTCAGAATGAGAATCTGCAAAAAAGTGCGGGAAAAAGAAATAGAAGAGCGCAGAATACACAAAACACGAAGAAAAATGTGGACGGAAGATTTCTGATCGCAGGATCTTCAAAGGAGCAGATCGAAAAGAAACGTAAGCTGGCACAGAAGCAGGCAATGAAGCTTGTCAAAGATGCCTTTTCCGGGGATCAGGCGACAAAACAGAATATAGAGGATCTGAAAGCACAGAAGGCGGAAAAGGTTGCAGAATATCAGGAAAAAATGCAGCAGATCGGCAATATTTCTGCGGAAAAGGATAAGCTGCGGGAAACGTATGGAATATCGAAGGATTCGCAGGAGCAGAAGGATCTGGAGCTTTTGGAAAAATACCAGAATAATAAGCTGGGTTTCTTTTCAGATGATTTCAGTAAAGAAGAGATTGACCGGTTAAAAGAACTGGCAAATGAACCTAGGACGGAATATCAGAAACAGGTACTTTCTTTAAATGGAAAAAAAGCTGCTTTGCAGTCAGATGCAGATCTTATGCAGCAGCAGATCATGGTGCTGACGCAAAATCAGTCGGATGCCAAGGTGGATCAGTTAAAATCCCAGGATATGTTAAACGCCGGAGATGCTGCGGAAGAGATCCAAAAAGCAGCATCGGATGAGATTGTTGGTATGGTGATCGCGGATGCCAAAGAAAAGCTGGATAAAGAACTGGAAGAGAAGAAAGCAGAAGCCGAGAAGAAGGCAGAAGAAAAAGAAGAACAGGACGAGCGGATCGAAAAGGCAAAAGAAGAACGGAAAGAAGACAGAGAGATGATCGAGGGAGATCTGGATGCGGAAAAGCTGCAGGCAGATGCCAGTCTTCAGAAACAGTCCGTTACGCAGTCTGAGGAGACAACGCAACGGATCAATCAGATCATGAAGAAGAATCACCTGATCAATGAGGATCTGAAGGGTATCGAGATCGATGTAAATTTTTAAAGATATTTACGCAGGCCTTTTGGATAATGATTTTTCATAATAGAGCCTGCCAGTTTGCCCCAGCCAAGGCTGTAACCGTCGATACAGATCAGATACCAGCCATTTTTCCCTTCGTATGGGAATGTTTCGCCGGATATGAAGCGGATAGCGGTCTGTAACTGCAGTGGATCAGAAGCGTCTAGGTTTACATAATTCACAACCTGTTCAGGGCGCAGGGAAAGAGCCAGTGCATGACCCGGGATAAAACGTTTTCCGGAGAGCTGCCCTAAGTGAAGCCCCGCGCGCAGTATCTTCAGTCCATGCAGGGAAGGTGCCTGATCAGGCAGCAGGTAGATCTGTTCCCCAAAGGTTGTCAGGCGGCCGGAGAGCGGATCGACAAGCATATCGTGTAAAAAAGAGGATAAGAGAGAATAATCCTGAGAGATCGTACATTTGGGTTCTGTGCGGTCTCTTTTTTTGGAAATCTGACGACCGGAATTTTTGTTCTTTTTGCCGGGAAGAATGACTTCGTGATCGGAAAGCAGAAGATCACCGGCGGAAAGACTGCATGACGCAGTGCCTGCCTGTGCGTGATCGGCAGTATTTTCACCTTTCTCGAGAACTGCAACGAAATGCCCTTCTCCATGGAGCTTATGCGGCCAGAGACGGATGGCAGATTCTGCTTCTTTTATAAGTCCATGCTGCATACCATCATACAGAGGAACCTGTATGAGCCGGTAGAGAGGATGGGCATCTAAAAATTGCAGGATGCACTGTTCATCTTCCTCCGGCGAAAAAGTACAGGTCGAATATACCATGCGTCCGCCTATTCGGAGCATCAGGTCTGCCTGCTCTAAGATCTCCTGCTGCCTTTGGGCACACAGGGCTACATTTTCAGGGCTCCACTGCGAAATGGCTTCGTCATTTTTGCGGAACATGCCTTCGCCGGAGCAGGGCGCATCTACCATGATCCGGTCAAAAAAGAACGGAAAATGAGCAGAGAGCTCTGCCGGTGCCATGTTTGTGACGATCGCATTGGAAATGCCCATGCGTTCTATATTTTCTGACAGAATGCGGGCTCTGGCAGGATGGATCTCATTGCTGATCAGAAGTCCCTGCCCCCGCATGGCGCCTGCGATCTGTGTGCTTTTTCCACCGGGCGCGGCGCAAAGATCCAGTATCTTTTCACCGGGCTGTGCGTCTAAATAGGCAGCAGGTGCCATCGCACTCGGTTCCTGTATGTAGTAGGCACCGGCTTCGTGATACGGGGATTTGCCCGGGTGCAGCTCCTGTGGATAATAAAATCCTGTGGAGCACCATGGTACAGGCGTAAGCGTGCAGCCAAGGTGGGAAAACAAGGTGCCCGCATCTCCTTTTAATGGGTTTATGCGAAGTGCCTGATAATGATCTTTGTCATAGCTTTGTATAAATGCTTCATATTCGCTTTTTTCGGGTAAAAGCTGTTGCATACGCGAAAGGAAAGCTTCGGGTAACGGAAATGCCATACATAATCTCCTAACATGATTGCTTCCTGATCCGGAAGCAGTATTCATCTGTTTTCTTATTATATAGGGTTTGCGCCAAATGAGCAAGACAGATGGTGGGAGTATCCTCCTATTTACAGACAGGGATAGTGTCGATATAATGGAGCTGAAAGAGAGAGTATATCATGCAGAACAAGAAGAAAAAACGGAAAAAGAAAAATCAGAAAATGGTACTTTGGAGCAGCTTAGGGGTTCTGTTTGCCTTTCTGCTGGGGCTTTTGATCGCAGGCAGCGTATATTGCAGTAGCCATTTCAGCAAGGGAACGATCATTAATGAAATTGATGCGTCAGGACTGACGATGGAGGAGCTGGAAAGCCGGATGCGGGAATATGTCCTGACTGTGAGGGAGCGGACAGGAGAGGGCAGTTACATCACAGAAACGATCACGGGAGATCAGATCGGCGTAACGGTTTCCAATACAGACGAACTCAACGGAATTTTGAAACAGCAAAATATTCTGAAGGCGATTTCTTCTTATATAAAGGGAGAACAGCAGGTATATACCGTAGAGAATCTGTATGCCTATGTGGACAGTGCCCTGATGACTGCGATACTGAAGCTGCAGGGCTTTCAGGAAAGCTTTGTGGTAGAGCCTGTGGATGCCCATATTTCAGAGTATGATGCAGAGAATGGGTATCGGATCGTACCGGAGATACGGGGAAATGTACTGAACCAGACTAAGACGATCCAGACAGTGGAGACGGCAGTTGATGCTCTGCTCACAGAGATAGATTTAGAGAAAGCGGGCTGCTACGAGGAACCATCCGTCTATGCGGATGATGCAAAGCTGACAGAGCGTCTTGCACAGATGAAGCAGTATACGGATCTGCGTATTGTGTATCATTTCGGACAGCAGGAGGAAGTCATTGATGGCAGTGTACTTTCCGGGTGGCTGTTGGTCGATGAAGAGACAAATAAGGTCAGTGTATCGGAGGAGAAGATAGATGATTTTGTTGTCATGCTGCGTAAGAAATATGACACGATTTTTCGAAGCAGAGAATTTCAGACGAGCTATGGCAAAACGATCACGATCGAAGGCGGTGATTACGGCTGGTGGATGAATTACAGCCAGGAGCAGGAGCAGCTGAAAGAAATGATAGAGAACGGCGAAAGCGGAGAGCGTATCCCTGTTTATTATCAGACAGCGGCAGTATATGGCAGTCAGGACTATGGCAATACATATATTGAGATCAATCTGACCGCACAGCATCTTTTCTTATATGTAAACGGAGAAAAGAAAATGGAATCCGAGTTTGTATCCGGGAATGCGGCAAGAGGCTTTGATACACCGGCGGGTATTTACGGTATTACCTATAAAGAGCAGGATGCCATGCTGGTAGGGGAAAATTATGAAACACCGGTTTCTTACTGGATGCCATTCAATGGCAATATCGGACTGCATGATGCAATCTGGAGAGACAGCTTTGGGGCGGATATTTACAAAAAGAGTGGTTCTCACGGCTGCATTAATATGCCTTATCTGAAGGCGAAGGAATTATATGGGGAGATCGCAAAGGGAACGCCTGTCATCTGCTATTATCTGGACGGAACGGAATCGGAGCAGACGATCGGTCAGCCGGATGCGGAAAAGGCGCAGGCAGTTGTTGATTCGATCGCCAAGATCGGAACCGTTACAAAGGACAGCAAAAAGAAAATAGAACGCGCAAGACAGTTATACAACGATGCATCTGCTGAGCAGCGGGAATACGTAACAAATTATGAAGTACTCACCGCTGCGGAAGAAGCATATCAATCGCTTAAGAAGTGATGCGTGAGCTGCTCAAGCCAGATCGCAATGGATGGATTCAGTTCCTGTGAATAGAGAACCTCTTTTGCACGAACCGGTTCATCCGTGATCAGGCAGTCGATACCGAGGCTGAACATGCGCTCCATGTCTTCGCGTTCATTGACTGTCCAGGCATAAACTGCTTTGCCGTTTGCATGCATATGATTGACCAGCTTACGGGTAATAAATGAAGATTTAATACTGAAACCATCGATATAGCTGAGGTTCTGGTAATTTCCGTAAGCAACAGGTAACAGATAGATCGTCTGGATGGAATCATCCAGCGATTTTATTTTTTTCAGGGAATCCGGTTTCTTGGCAGCAACCACACAGTGCTCCGCATAGTCATGGGATTCAATCAGCGCAACCACACCTGCTTCCAGGCCGGTATCGGATATATTTGTTTTCAGTTCGATATTCAGATCGATCCTGTCCTTACAAAGTGTCAGCACTTCATCCAGCGTGCAGATCTTTTCGCCCTTGTAGGCGGGAGAAAAATGAGAACCGAAATCCAGAGAGAGAAGCTCCTCATAGGTCAGGTCGGAAACGTTTTTGTTGATACCGGTCAGACGTTTTAAATTGGTATCATGCACCACGACAATGACATGATCCTTTGTCTGTTGGACATCGAGCTCAATGCAGTCAGCCTGATTGTCGATTGCAGACTGAAAGGCGGCAAGTGTATTTTCCGGTGCATTGTGGCTGTCACCGCGATGCGCGGTAATGGTCGGTGTGGAAAGCAGGATATTCTGGGTCCAGAAGATGCTTGTATTCTTTAACAGATCCAGATAATAAAAGTTGAAGCCTGCGGCAAGGATCATCAGAAGCAGAAGCAAACGCTTACTGATCCTGACCAGAACAGAACGGCTTTCCGGAACCGGTGCAGGGACTTCTTCCTTCTGCTTCAGCAGCTGTCTGTAATAGAGTGCACTTAAATAAGAAAATGTCAGTGGGATACTGAACAGAATGTAAAGCTCGAACAAAAATGACAGGATCGAGCTGAAGATCATATAGACTGTGCTGCTGTTAAAATGGTCTGTCAGGACAAACCGGACAAAGAAAAGGCTCAGCATAAAGCAAAGCAGCAGGATCACCGCCAGAACAGCCAGGATCAGGATATTCCAGGCAAGGAGCTGCAGTGCTGTATGGAAATAGTGTCGTTTTGTCAGCTTCCTGCAGTGTGACCTTGCTTCTTTGAAGTTCCCCGGCTCTAAGCAGTAACAGTGAAGACTTAAGCAGTAACGGATCGAAAGAAGCAGACAGATTACAAGGATTACACAGAGCACGTGAAATACAGTCTGATTCGACCGGATATAATACAGGATAAAATCAGGGATTGTCACGCTTGTAAAATAGCCGGACAGGATGGTGATGTTTGTCAGCGGAATGAGAAACAGGGAAAACAGGAACAGGCTGCGGTTATGCTGCCTGATACTTTTTTTTAATATGAAGAGCCCACGGCTGAGCATACCTGTCAGGAAAATGGTCTGTCCGTGATAAGAGGCATGAAAGGCCGGGATCAGACAAAAAATTTCAAATACAGTGATGACAGAAAGTAAAAGCAGGACAAAACACAGGATCACGATCGTGGTCGGACGCACCAGATAAGAAAAGATACGGTCTTCGGATAAATAATGATAGCCTGCAAGGCGCAGAGAAAGCTGGAAGCATGCGGTAACGCATGGCAGCATCAGTGCAATACAGAATAAGCGGTATACAATTTCAAAGCCTACGATGGAACGCAGGTTTTTTTTAAATAAATAAAAGCTTTGCCGAAAAGTATTCATGTTGTCAGTCCCTGTCTGTAATCTACCTGTCTAGTGTACTGCAAAATTTCAGCGAAAACAAGGAAAAACAGAGGTGCATTCGTTGACAGGTTTCGTCAGAAAGGGTATTCTAAAGGAATAGAAAAGATAGTAGCGAAAGAATGGAACAGATCAATATGCGAAAATATACAATGCGGAAATCTTCTGCGGCTCTTCTGGCAGTCCTGCTTGCAGGTTGTCTTGTGGCATGCGGAAAGAAAACAACCAATACAGACGCCGGAATGGAAGCGATCAGTGCACAGAATTATGAGCAGGCACGAACCTGTTTTGATAAGGCAATCCTCGAAGGCGAAGATCTGCAGCTTGCCTACAGAGGGCAGGGACTTGCCTATATGGGGCAGACCGATTATGAGAGTGCGGTCGAAAGTTTTGACCGTGCTTTGCAGAATGGCGGGATGTTTGTCAGCGATCGGGAAGTGGACATCAATTATTATCTTGCTACAGCGCAGTATAAAAACGGACAACTGTCAGATGCGATCCAGACGCTAGATGCGATCGCAGGCGTGCGTAAGGGACAGGATATGGTCTATTATCTGCGTGGCAGCATTAAAATGGAAAACGGAGACTATGACGGAGCAGTCAAGGATCTGAATGAAGCACTTTCTAAAAGTAAAAACAGCATTCCGATGACGATCCGTGTATATGAAACCTTTGCGGATAACGGACACGAGCAGGAAGGACAGTCTTATCTGAGTTCTGCGATCGAAAACAGACTCGATGCCATGACAGATTATGAAAAAGGTGTTGTCTATTATTATAGCAAGGATTATGAAAATGCCCGCAACTTTTTAGAACTGGCAAAAAGTGGTGCAAAGGAAACAGGCAGTGACACGCTTCTGATGCTGGGTAAGACGTATGAGCAGTTCGGTGACAGCAATTATGCGGCAAGTCTGTATGAAAAATACCTGGCAGAAAACGATGCGGATCCGGTCATCTATAACCAGCTTGGATTATGTAAACTGGAGACGGAAGATTATGAGGCGGCGCTTACCGCGATCAACAGTGGTCTGTCCGTTACGGAAAATAATTCTGTAACACAAGAACTTCGTTTCAACCAGATCGTTGCCTATGAACATCTTGGAAATTTCAAAAAGGCTGCAGCCCTGATGAACAGCTATTTAGACAGTTATCCGGATGATGCGGCGGCAATCCGCGAAAATGAATTCTTAAAGACAAGATAAGTTTTGCCACTATATCTTGTGTTGACATAACAATGTTGACATAAGATATAGTGGTTTTCTTTTGCCTTTATATTGACTTTGCATACCCGCAATGCTACAATAAAACTAATCGGCGCATATGCAGTTATGTTAACTGATGGGGTAAAAATGTAGTAGAAAGGGAGATTTCATGTTAAAGGTAATCAAAAGAAACGGTGATGTAGCGGAGTTTGACTTAAAGCGGATCAGTGATGCGATCATGAAGGCATTTGTTGCAACAGATGTGCAGTATACGAATGATATTGTGGATTTATTAAGTCTCCGTGTCACAGCAGATTTTCAGGAAAAGGTAAAAGACGAAGAGGTGCATGTAGAGGATGTACAGGACAGCGTAGAGCGTGTGCTGGAGCAGGCCGGTTACTCACAGGTAGCCAAGGCTTACATTCTTTACAGAAAACAGCGTGAAAAACTGCGTACCATGAAATCTACGATCTTGGATTATAAAGATGTGGTAAACGGCTATGTAAAGGTAGAGGACTGGCGTGTCAAGGAAAATTCCACCGTAACATATTCTGTCGGCGGACTGATCTTAAGCAATTCCGGCGCAGTAACTGCCAATTACTGGCTTTCAGAGATTTATGATGAAGAAATAGCGGAGGCACACAGAAATGCGGATATCCATATCCATGATCTGTCCATGCTGACAGGCTATTGTGCAGGCTGGAGCTTAAAGCAGCTCATCACGGAAGGACTTGGCGGCATTACCGGCAAGATCACATCCGCACCGGCAGCGCATCTTTCCGTATTATGTAATCAGATGGTAAACTTTCTTGGCATTATGCAGAATGAATGGGCAGGCGCACAGGCATTTTCTTCCTTTGATACGTATCTGGCTCCGTTTGTCAAGGTGGACAGCCTGACATATCCGGAAGTAAAGAAATGTATCGAAGCATTTATTTATGGTGTCAATACACCGAGCCGCTGGGGCACGCAGGCGCCGTTTTCCAATATCACACTGGACTGGACGGTTCCGAACGATCTGGCAAATCTGCCGGCAATCGTAGGCGGCAAAGAGATGGACTTCACATACGGTGACTGCAAGCAGGAAATGGATATGATCAACAAGGCATTCATCGAGACGATGATCGAAGGTGACGCCAACGGACGCGGTTTCCAGTATCCGATCCCGACTTACTCTATCACAAAGGATTTTGACTGGTCCGATACAGAGAACAACCGTCTCCTGTTTGAAATGACTTCCAAATACGGTACACCGTATTTTTCCAACTATATCAACTCCGACATGGAGCCATCCGATGTCAGATCCATGTGCTGCAGACTGCGTCTGGATCTGAGAGAGCTGCGGAAGAAGACAGGCGGCTATTTTGGATCCGGCGAAAGTACGGGAAGTGTCGGCGTTGTTACGATCAATATGCCAAGGATCGCTTATCTGTCAACAAGTAAGGATGATTTTTACCGCCGGCTGAATAAGATGATGGATATTGCAGCCCGTTCCTTAAAGATCAAACGTGGTGTTATCTCAAAGCTGCTGGATGAAGGGTTATATCCTTACACAAAGCGGTATCTGGGCAACTTTGACAATCATTTTTCCACGATCGGCCTGATCGGCATGAACGAGGTCGGCTTAAATGCCAACTGGCTGCGTGCGGATCTTTCCGACAAGCATACACAGGAATTTACAAAAGAAGTGCTGAACCATATGCGTGAGCGTCTTTCCGATTATCAGGAAATGTACGGTGATCTTTACAATCTGGAAGCAACACCGGCAGAGAGTACGACTTACCGCCTGGCAAAGCATGATAAAAAGAGATGGCCGGGCATCAAGACGGCAGGACATCCGGGAGATACACCGTATTACACGAATTCTTCTCATCTGCCGGTTGATTATACCGTGGACATATTCGATGCACTGGATATCCAGGACGAGCTGCAGACGCTATACACATCCGGTACGGTATTCCATGCATTCTTAGGCGAGAAGCTTCCGGACTGGAAAGCTGCTGCTAACCTTGTAAAGACGATCGCAGAAAATTATAAGCTGCCTTATTATACGTTGTCTCCGACTTACTCTATCTGTAAGGAGCACGGTTATCTGGCAGGAGAAGTCAAGATCTGCCCGCACTGTGGTAAACCGACCGAGGTTTACAGCCGTATCACAGGCTATTACAGACCGGTACAGAACTGGAATGACGGTAAATTACAGGAATATGCAAACAGAACAGAGTACAAGCTGGACAGATCTGTATTAAAGAGACCGGTTTCCAGTGTGGTAACGTTATCCGGTTATGATCAGGATGTCAAGGTTTCTGTCGGAACACCGGAGAATGTAAAGTATTTATTTACGACAAAGACCTGTCCGAATTGTAAGCTGGCAAAGGAATATCTGCAGGGAATCGCATATGTACCGATCGATGCGGAAGAAAATATGGAGCTGGCAGTTCGCTATGGCGTGATGCAGGCACCGACACTGGTTGTTGTCAGTGGGGATTCTCATAAAAAGTATGTCAATGCATCCAATATTAAGAAGTATGCAGACAGTCTTGTGGCAGAGACTGCGAATCTGTAAGCGGGATCAAAGTATCCTGAAATGAAATCAACATAAGGAGAAACAGCATGATTAACAAATTAGTCGAAAATATCAAAAAGACGGGAGCACCGATCGTAGTGGGACTGGATCCGATGATGAAGTTTATCCCGGAGTTTATTACAAAAAAGGCATTTGCGGAATACGGAGAAACACTCGAAGGCGCTGCGGAAGCGATCTGGCAGTACAATAAGGGAATCGTGGATGCGATCTATGATCTGGTTCCGGCAGTAAAGCCACAGATCGCCATGTATGAGCAGTTTGGTATTCCGGGACTTGTTGCATTTGATAAAACAGTCAAATACTGCAAGGAAAAGGGACTGATCGTGATCGGTGATATCAAGCGTGGTGATATCGGTTCTACCTCAGCAGCCTATGCAACAGGGCATCTTGGCAAGGTGCAGGTAGGAAGCAAATCCTACTATGGTTTTGACGAAGATTTTGCAACCGTCAATCCTTATCTGGGAAGCGACGGCGTAAAACCGTTCATTGATGTATGTAAGGAAGAGAAAAAGGGTATTTTTGTTCTGGTAAAGACATCCAATCCGAGCAGCGGAGAATTTCAGGATCGTATTATTGACGGCGCGCCGCTGTATGAGTGGGTCGGACATCAGGTTGATGAATGGGGCAAAGAACTGATGGGAGATACTTACAGTTATGTTGGTGCTGTTGTCGGTGCAACTTATCCGGAAATGGGACGTGTCCTGCGTGATATTATGCCAAAGGCTTATATTCTGGTACCGGGCTATGGTGCACAGGGTGGCAAAGGCAAGGATCTTGTCCACTTTTTTAATAAAGATGGACTCGGTGCGATCGTGAACAGCTCGCGCGGTATTATTGCTGCTTATCAGAATGATCTGTATAAGGAACGGTTTACACCGGAAAATTATGCGGATGCATCCAGGGCAGCAGTACTGGATATGAAAGAAGATATTGCCTCTGCACTGGCTTAGTGCGATGGATTTTTGTATATGAGATGATTGTTCCTGTCTCATTTTACAGGAGCATACAGGTTATAAGTCTACATTTTTCTTGTTGAGAAAAGTTATCAGTTGCAAGCGCGGGTTAGAGTTGGCTATCCGCCCGTGCCGGTGCTATAATAGCACCCATAATAAGATACAGATAGAGAAAGGTGTGGATATTATGAGTAACATTTTCAAAGAAATTAACTGGAAAAAAACAGGTATCTTTGCAGCAGGAGTAGCATTTGGTACAGCCGGCATCAAGATCTTATCAAGTAAGGATGCAAAGAAAGTATATACAAACTGTACTGCAGCAGCACTCAGAGCAAAGGACTGTGTTATGAAGACAGTTTCTACTGTACAGGAGAACGCTGAAGATATTTATGCAGATGCTAAGAGCATAAATGAAGAAAGAGCCCTGCAGCAGGAACAGGAATTTGCAGCAGATGCACAGGAAGCATCTGAAGACGCGGAATAATTTAGAAAAAGAGGGAGCACCTGCTGAGAGGCGGGTGCTCCTTTGTAGTGAGGTAAGGATAGCTTATGAAATTTACAATCAAGCATGAAGCAAGGGGAAGAATGCGTATCCATCTTGTGCAGTACCGCATGAGTTATGCGCAGGCAGACCTGCTTCTTTACTATTTACATACACAGCCGCAGGTAAAAGAGGCGAAGGTGTATGAGCGGACAGGAGACGCCGTGGTCGTTTATACAGGTGACAGACAACAGATCATTGATCTGCTTCTGGCATTTGCCTATGAAGAAGTAAAAGCACCTACGGGGCTGATCGAAAATTCAGGAAGAGCGTTAAATGCAGATTATCAGGAAAAACTGGTCGGCCATGTGGTAAAGCATTATGCGATCAAATGGCTGCTTCCGCTGCCACTCCGTTCCTGCTATGTCATCTGGCAGTCCCTGAAGTATATGAAAGAAGGAGTGAAGACACTTCTGAAAGGAAAGATCGAGGTACCGGTGCTGGATGCGACAGCGATTGCGGTATCTGTTTTAAGAAATGATACGGACACAGCAGGTTCGATCATGTTTCTGCTCGGTTTCGGTGAACTGCTGGAAGAGTGGACACATAAAAAGTCAATCGATAATCTGGCAAGAAGCCTGTCTTTGCATGTGACAAAAGCATGGAAAAAGGTAGATGGGACAGAGGTTCTGGTGTCTGTCGATGAAATTGAAACAGGAGAGCAGGTTGTTGTGCATATGGGTAATGTCATTCCGTTTGACGGTGTGGTGGCAGAAGGGGAAGCACTGGTCAACCAGGCGTCACTGACCGGCGAAGCTACGGCTGTCAGAAAAGCAGAGGGCGCATCCGTATATGCGGGCACTGTGATGGAAGAGGGCACACTGACGATCACAGTCAGCAAGGTCGGAAATGACAGCAAATTTGAAAAGATCGTGAAGATGATCGAAGAATCGGAGAAAATGAAATCCAATGTAGAAGGCAAGGCAGCCCATCTGGCAGACAAGCTTGTGCCTTACAGCCTTGGCGCAACAGCACTGACATACCTTCTGACAAGAAATGCCACAAAGGCACTTTCCATTCTGATGGTGGATTTCTCCTGTGCACTCAAGCTCGCAATGCCGATTTCCGTGCTTTCTGCGATCCGCGAGGCAGGCAGCCATCACATTACCGTAAAGGGCGGCAAGTTCTTAGAAGCAATGGCAGAAGCCGATACGATCGTATTTGATAAGACCGGAACACTGACAAAGGCATGTCCGACTGTAGCATCTGTGGTATCCTTCTGTGATAAGACCTCGGATGAGCTTTTGCGTATTGCAGCCTGTCTGGAAGAGCATTTTCCGCATTCTATGGCGAAAGCGGTCGTTGATGCTGCGACACAGAAAAATCTGCTGCATGAGGAAATGCATACCAAACCGGATTATGTGGTAGCGCACGGTATCGCAAGTACGATCGGAGAGAAGCGTGTTGTGATCGGCAGTTATCATTTTGTATTTGAAGATGAAAAGTGCATGATTCCGGAAGAAAAGAAGGAATTGTTTGAGAATCTGCCGCTGCAGTATTCTCATTTATATCTGGCGATAGATGGTAAGCTGGCAGCAACGATCTGTATTGAAGATCCGCTCCGCACGGAAGCAAAGTCTGTGATCAGGAAGCTGCATAAAGAAGGGTTTACCAATATTGTCATGATGACAGGTGACAGCTATCGGACAGCAGAAGCGATCGCAAAGAGCGTCGGTGTGGATCATTTCTATGCGGAAGTTCTGCCGGAGGATAAGGCCGATTTTGTACAGCAGGAGAAAGCAAAGGGACATAAAGTTGTCATGATCGGTGACGGTATCAACGATTCGCCGGCGCTTTCCGCAGCCGATGTCGGAATTGCCATCAGTGACGGAGCAGAGATCGCAAGAGAGATTGCAGATATTACAGTCAGTGCAGATGATCTGAATGAGATCGTTATACTGAAAATGCTGAGCGAGGCACTGATGAAGCGGATCCATAAAAATTACAGACAGATCGTGACCTTTAATGCAGGACTGATCGCATTAGGCGTGGCAGGCGTGATCCCGCCTACGACATCAGCTCTTTTGCATAATACGTCAACACTATTGATCGGTATGGACAGCATGAAAAATCTGCTGTAAGCCGCAGCGCATTCTATAACAGAATAAGAGAACGCCGGAACCGGGATAAAACCTGTGTTCCGGTATATTTTTTATATGACGGTATTTTGGCGGTATTTTTTAAATTATGCTGGTATATAAAGTTGATACAAGGTATACTGGAAATAGCTATTGCAGTAAAGCGGACATCATCTTATAACATGCATATGAAAAGGGGGAACTACATGAAAAAGAGAATTGCAGTTGCACTGACAACACTTTGTATCATACTTCTGACAGGATGCGGCATGAGCGCAAAAATGGAGATCAATCCTGATCTTTCGGGAACTGTTTCGATGGAAGTGGATACAACAAGCGAAGAAGAAAAGCAGATCGAGCAGTATATGAACAGCCAGCAGGGCAGCACAGCAAAGACCTATGCTGAGATCATGAAAGAAATGGAATTTACGGCAAACGGTACAAAAGTACTGAACGGAAAAGAACACAATTCTTATATACTGAGTCAGAAAGCATCTGCGAAGGAGATGAAATCTTCTTTCCTGGAGCTGACAGGTGACAAAGCTGTTATGAGCATTGCACAGGACAGCCAGACAAGTACGAGCCAGATAGATGCCAATATGACAAGTGATCTGGACGGATTGGACGGCTATGAAATTGTGATCAGTTTCCCGTTCCAGGTAGCCAAAACAAACGGAGAAGTGCAGGCAGACGGCAAAACGGTCAGATTTGATGCGGTCAAACTTGTGAAGGAAAAGACTGACCGTATCTATGCCATGAGTGCAAAAGCTGTGGCGCAGTCCGGTAAGATCAAGGTCAGCGGTGTGAAAAACAAAGGTGCTTATAAAAAGCTTGTGACGATGAAGGTCTCTTCACCGGGCGTGATCACCCGGTTCCGTGTAAATGGAAAGGCACAGTCAGGCAATGAATTTGCGGTAAAGAAGGATGGCGCTTACAAGGCAGAGATCGAAACGGAAGCCGGCACAAAGCAGACAGCCATTTTCTGTGTTGACCGTAAGAAGCCGACCACCAACGTGAAAAACAACAAGGTATACAAGAAGAATCTGAAGATCACTTTCCGGGATAAGCTTTCCGGTGTGAAGCGTGCCACACTGAACGGCAAGAAGATCAAGAGCGGAAAAACGATCAAGAAAAACGGTACTTATACATTGAAGATTGTGGATAAAGCAGGCAATGTAAAAAAAGTAAAATTCAAGATTCAGAAATAAAGCGTTCTATTTGCAAATCCGGCAAATGGATGGTAAAATTGGTTAGAAATATCTAACCAGCCAAATTCGGCAGGCAGCAAAGTGAAGATAATAACAGGAGGCACACAATGGGAGTAAATTCAATTGATGCAGAAGATGATCAGTTTGCATATCGTTATGATACACAGCTTCTGATCGACAGAAGAGATGAGGATCTGGATGAGGATGCGATCGCAGACTACATCACAGAGCATTTTGAAGGCAACAGCCTGATCGCAGCGGGAGATGAAGATCTGATCAAGATCCATTTCCATACAAACGAGCCGTGGAAGATCTTAGAGTACTGCAACACACTCGGGGAGATCTACGATATTGTTGTAGAGGACATGATCAGACAGGCAAACGGAATGCAGGGCTGACTAAGGAGACAGAAAATGGAAGCGGATAAGACTGCGTATGATGAAATCTATCTGGAAGATGTCATAGATCTTCATACCTTATTGTTTATCAAACTGACTGAGATCACGGAATACGATCTGTGTTCCATGATAGATGTGTATATGCAGCATTCGGAAATCAGAAGAAAGATGGATGTTGGCAACTGGAGTGCGCTGAATAAAGGCTATAAGCAGCTGAAGAACAGTATCGATTTTTCACTGTGTGCGCCACGAAAGGAAGCTATAGAATGTGATCGTATTTTACTGAACTGGATTTCGCAGATGTATGTCCGGCTGCAGTGGAAATATTGCATTGCATCCGCAGAAATAAGCAGGGCAATTCCATCTGCCCTGCTTATGAGATTGTATGATCCGCTGCATGAAACGTCTTATAACAACGCCTGTGAGAAATTGTACCGAAAATATCTAACGGGCCTGCAGCTTCTTTA
>ENA-OUNS01001044-OUNS01001044.1-human-gut-metagenome-genome-assembly--contig:-NODE-1044-length-20862-cov-9.773201_pt1 | contig 20862 bp, 19 predicted proteins | sample MGYA00243237_ERZ505104 | MGnify/ENA primary metagenome ERZ505104 (study PRJEB26097, sample SAMN02711295) | human gut metagenome | biome: Gut microbiome | host: Homo sapiens | place: Denmark...
CGGTTAAACATGGTTGCGGGGACAGGACTTGAACCTGCGGCCTCCGGGTTATGAGCCCGACGAGCTACCAACTGCTCTACCCCGCGATATTCATTTCTCACTCCGTCAGCGAAGCTTCACTTCAGAGTGCTTATATATAATATCATGCAGGGTGCAGATTGTCAATAGGTATTTTAAAAAAATTTTACTTTTTCTGTTCACGCCCTCTGTGCGGCTCCTGTCCTGCCCGTCACCGAAGCGTCAGTCTCGCGACAGGCCTTTTCCCAGAATATCCGCGATACTGTCGATCAGCTGTTCCCAGTCCTCCTCGCTTCCCTCGGTCTGGAGAAAGCCGGTGCTCATATCGTTGACAAAAGCGGCGCCGATGTCGATATAGCTGTCGTAATCCGGCTGATGATAGCCGTATTCCGTGCCGAGCAGCACGATCTCGTCGCACTCGTCGCCTGTGAGATGCGCCATCGCGACATTCAGAAAGCCGTTTTCCGCCATCGAGTCATCATCCGGCGCAGACCATGCACGCACCCACTCTTCGTCCCCGTCCTCGTTGAACAGGCCGTCCCGATAGTAATCCAGTTCTCTACGAATGCTCTGCTTGAGGAAATCCCGTTCCATATCACTCACTCCCTTGTCTGAATTCCGTTATGCACTTTCATTATACGCACACAGGGCGGCCTTGGCAAGAGAGTGACGAAAAAACACAGCTTCGCGGCAATCTCAGATGAAATACTCGACCGTCTTGTCCTCGGTCAGCTCAGTGTCCGTATTGAACAGCAGGATGGCCTCCCGGGTATCGAAGGGTCCGAGCGAATAGACGCTGATCTCCTCCCGCTCGAAATAGTGAACGGGAACGATACGGTTATAGGAGCAGGGATGCTCGTTGGTGACGCGCAGCTCGGCGTTGTCGAACGGTCCCTCATGGTAATACGGGTCGAACAGATAAACGTCCCCTCCCTCGATACGGGTCAGCAGCACATAGTGCCAGCCCTCCAGGTCGAGCCGCACGACCGCCGCGCCGCCGCGCCGCAGAGCGTCCCGGAGCGGGCCGTTCTGGGAGAAGTTCACCTCCCGGCCGGACAGATAGCGGCTCGATACCGCCAGATGGCCGGTCTCGCCATAGCCGTTGAGCCAGTTGCTGAGGAACATCATCGCCATCCGCGAGGTGCCGCGCCTGCCCGTGCTGCCGTCCTCGCCGAAGCAGTCCAGACAGTACAGCATGATATTCCGGGTCAGCTCGGGCGGTATCTCGTCGCGGCGGAACAGGTAGCTGACTGCATTGAGCATGCTCGTCGGGCCGCAGTCATATTCGGTCATCTGATAGCGCAGTGGATTGTCCATGACGTTCCCTCCTTGTCTTTATCCCAGTCTTGCGAGCGCGTAGCCGGCGTAGAGCGCCGCGCCGGTCACGAGCGCGTCCTCATCCACATCAAAGCCGCCGTTGTGGTTGGAAATGACCGTGTGCGGCTTGTCCGGGTTGCCCGTGCCGAGGTAGGCATAGGCGCCCGGCCTGTACAGCTCGAATTCCGCGAAGTTATCGCCGCTCAGCGACAGCTCGCGGTCGGTAACGACATGTCCCTCGCCGAGCAGACTGTCTGCGACAGCCGCCGCCTCGCGGCACACCTCTGCGTCATTGATGAGCGCGGCGGCAAAGTCCGTCCAGACGATCTCGGCCGTGCCGCCGTAAATGGCGGCGATGCTGTCCGCCGTCTCGGATACCAGTCTGCGGATGCGGTCGCGGCTCTCCTGCGACACCGTGCGGGTCGTGCCCTCCATGACGGCGTGCTCCGCCACGGCGTTGTAGGTCGTGCCGGCGTTCAGGCAGCCGATGCCGATGATGACCGGCTCGGTCGGCGAGGTCATGCGCGTGACCAGTCCCTGCACCGCGACGACGATCTGGCTTGCGATATAGAGCGCGTCCGTGCCGAGGTGCGGCGTGGAGACATGGGTGGATTTACCGTGCACCTCGATGCGGAAATGGTCGACGGCGGCGTTGTTCAGACCCGGCTTGAGGCCGACCGTGCCGGATCTCAGATCGTGCGCGGTATGCAGGCCGAACACGCGCTCCGCGCCGTCCAGCACGCCCGCCGCGATGAACGGCTTTGCGCCCTGCCCGATCTCCTCTGCCGGCTGAAACACCAGCCGCACCTCGCCCCCGAAGGCGTCCCGGTGCTCCGCGAGGATCTTCGCACCGCCGAGCAGGCAGGCCGCGTGCGCATCATGGCCGCAGGCGTGCATGACGCCGGGATTCTGCGAGCGGTACGCGCATTCATGCGTCTCCTCGATGGGGAGCGCGTCGATGTCCGCGCGCAGGACGACGGCTCTTCCGCCCTCCTTTTCGCCGCGCAGCGTGCCGAGCACGCCGGTCTCCCCGACACGGGTGTGCGGGATGCCGAGCCGGTCGAGCTCCTCTTCGATTCTCTGCGCGGTGCGGAATTCCTGCATGCTCAGCTCGGGATGCTGATGAAATTCCCGGCGGATGGAAACGAGATAGTCGCGCGCCGCCTCCGCCGCTTTCCTTACGTCCATGATACGTCCTCCTTACTTTTTCGGCTTGATCTTCGTGCGCAGACCTTCCAGACGGTTCAGCGCCTCGAGCAGCGTCTCATCCTTCTTCGCGAAATGCAGGCGGATGAGGTGGTTGACCGGCTCGCGGAAAAAGCTCGAGCCCGGGACCGCGCCCACGCCGGCATAATGCGCCAGATCCTCGCAGAATTCGAGATCGCTCTCGTAGCCGAACTCGGAAATGTCGAGCAGCACATAATACGCGCCCTCCGGGTCGGTGTGCGTGATGTTCAGCTCGTCCAGGCCCTTGAGGAACAGCTCCTTTTTATGGGTGTACTTGGCGAGCAGGTCGTCATAGTAGTCCGGCCCGAACTTCAGTCCGGTGACAACGGCTTCCTGAAGCGGCGCCGCCGCGCCGACCGTCAGGAAATCGTGCACCTTTTTCGCGCGGTCGATGATGTTCGGCGGCGCGATGATGTAGCCGAGACGCCAGCCGGTGATCGAATAGGTCTTGGACAGCGACGAGCACGACAGCGTGCGCTCCCACATGCCCGGCAGGGTCGCGAAGTAGGTATGCTTGTGCGGCGCGTAGACGATGTGCTCGTAGACCTCGTCGGTGATGACATAGGTATCGTACTTTTCCGCGAGCGTCGCGATAAATTCCAGCTCCTCGCGCGTGAACACCTTGCCGCAGGGATTGGAGGGGTTGCACAGGATCATCGCCTTGGGGTGCTGGCGGAACGCATCCTCGAGGACGGCCGGGTCAAAATGGAAATCCGGCGGCACGAGCGGCACATAGATCGGCTCTGCGCCCGACAGGATGGTATCCGCGCCGTAGTTTTCGTAGAACGGGGAGAAAATGATGACCTTGTCGCCCGGATTGGTGACGGTCATCATCGCCGCCATCATCGCCTCGGTGCTGCCGCAGGTCGTAACGATCTCGGTGTTCGGGTCGATCTTCCGGCCCATACAGCGCGACTGCTTGGCGGCGAGCGCCTCGCGGAAGTTCTGCGAGCCCCAGGTGATGGAATACTGATGAAAATCCTCATAGGCGACCTGCGCCATGCGGTCGAGGATCTCCTTCGGCGGTTCAAAGTCCGGGAAGCCCTGCGACAGGTTGACCGCGCCGTACTGCATGGAAACGCGCGTCATGCGGCGGATGACCGAGTCGGTGAAGCCGGCCGTGCGTTCGGATAAGCTCTGCATTTTATTTTCCTCCCACAATGTAAGATTTCTGATCGTTCAGGATATGTTTCGGGTCGAGCGCCGTCTTGATGCGGTTCATCACGGCGAGATTTTCCTTCGGCGTCTCACGCAGGAAATACGGACGCTTGGAAATGCTGATGCCGTGCTCGCCCGAGGCCACGCCGCCGCAGGCATAGGCCTGCGCGTAGGCCTTTTCCATGTTCTCGTGCAGCTCGCGCTCCCACGTTTCCGCGTCCCGTCCGTCACGCACCACGCAGAGGTGCACGTTGCCGTCTCCCGCGTGGCCGAACGCGATCATGCGCATGCCCGAGGACGCTTCCAGCTCGTTGATAAAGCGGACGAAATCCGCGGTGCGGCTGATGGGGACGACGATGTCGACCGGCTCCTGCTCGGAGACCGCCTCGACCGCCTTGACGAGCGCGCCGCGCACCTTCCAGATGTCGGCGGCCTGCGCCGCATCGCGCAGCACGACATAGTCGATCGCGCCGTTTGCGAGCGCGAGCGCACGCACCCGCTCCAGACTCGCCTCCACCTCGCTCTGATGTCCGTCGAACGTCAGCAGGATGTACGAGCCGGCGTCCGGCCGCGGATATTTTACGCCGGAAAACTCCTCGCCGAGCGCCACGACCTTGCGTTCCATGAACTCCACGGCGGTCGGGTTGGCGTCCGCCTGCAGGATCGTCAGCACGCTGCGGATGCCGGTCTGAAGGTCGGCATACGGCACGAGCACGCTCACGCTGGTCTCCGGTCTCGGCAGCAGCCGCAGCAGGCACTTCGTGATGACCGCGAGCGTGCCCTCCGAGCCGATGAGCAGATGCTTGAGCGACAGACCGCTCGCGTCCTTGACCTGCTTGCCGCCGACCTGCATCACCGTGCCGTCCGCCAGCACGACCTCCAGACCGCGCACATAATCGCGCGTCACGCCGTACTTGACCGCACGCATGCCGCCGGCGTTCGTGCTGATGTTGCCGCCGATGCTCGACGCCTTTTCACCCGGGTCTGGCGGATAGAACAGACCGCGCTCCTCGACATAGCTCTGGAAATCCTTCAGCAGGATGCCCGGCTCCACGGTCGCGGTCATGGTATCGCGGTCGAGCTCGAGAATGCGGTTCATGCGCGACACATCCAGGATGATGCCGCCATGCAGCGGGATCGTCGAGCCGACCAGATTGGTCCCCGCGCCGCGCGGCGTGACCGGAATGCCGTTTTCATCGGCGTATCTGAGCACGCCGCTGACCTCTTCGGTCGAGCGCGCGAACACGAGTGCGTCCGCCGTGCCGGTTCTGCGTCCGAGCGCGTCGCTCTGGTATTCCGGCGGAATCTGTTCCGCAAAAAGCAGGCGCGCCTCGTCCGGGATGATGCTCCGCAGAGCCTGTCTGTTGATTTGCATGGTCATTTCCTTCCTGTGGAAAGTGCCGCCGAAACGGCGGCACTGTACGGTTGCATTTTACTTGTCAGCGAGCAGATCCTGATCCCAGCCTGCCTTGATGAAGTAGCCGCCGAACTGATCGTTGAATACCGCCTCGGTCTCGTCCGACTGGAAGGCCGCAATGACCTTTCTGTAGGTCTCGACCTTCGCCGGGTCGGACAGATCCTCGGTGCGCGCTGCGATGAGGTTCCAGTATTCCTCAATGTCCAGCTTGTCGTCCTTGTAGATCGCGTCCTCGGTCTTGAGGCCGAAATCGAGGGCATAGTTGCCGTTTACAACGCCTGCGGTCACATCCGCGAGCGTGGACGGGATAATGTTCGCCTTCAGCTCCTCGATCTTGATCTGCTTGTTATAGGTCTCGATGTCGTCAACGGTCGGGTTGAAATCCGCGCCGTCCTTGAGCTTGATGAGGCCGGCAGCCTCCAGCACCTTGAGCGCGCGGCCGCCGTTGGTCGCGTCGTCCGGGATAGCGACGGTATCGCCGTCCTTGAGCTCATCGACCGACTTCACCTTGTCGGAGTACAGGTTGAGCGGAATGATGAAGGTGTTGCCGATGTTCTCGATCTCGTAGCCGTAGTTGTCGATCTCGCTCTGGAGATAGATGCGGTGCTGGAAGGCGTTGAGGTCGATCTCGCCGTTGGCGAGCGCATTGTTCGGGGTTACATAATCGGAAAACTGTACGAACTCGAGGTCGATGCCCTCATCCGCGAGCTTCTCCTTCGCCGGCGCCCAGATATCCTCGTAGATCGCGCCGACAACGCCGAGCTTTACGGTGGTCTGTGCGTCGCTGCTGCCGGATGCCTGTGCGGCATCATCGGAAGCGCTGCTCGAAGAGCCGCATGCGGTCAGAGCGAGCGCGAGACCTGCGGCGGACAGGGAAAGTGCGATAATTCTTTTGAGCTTCATTGGGATTACCTCCGTTTATGATGTGAACTTTTTAATTAACTGATGTTAGAGGGTGAGCGAAAGCTGATAATTGTCGCTCATGGTCCGGCAGGAGGCGTCGAACTTCTCCTGCTCCTCCGGGGTGAGATGCAGCTCGATGATGTGCGCGATGCCGTCGCGACCCACGATCGCCGGGACGCTCGCATAGACATCGTGCTGACCGTACTGACCGTTCAGCAGGACAGAGACCGAAAGGACGCGGTTCTCGTTGTAGAAGATGGCGCGGACGACCTCCGCCGCAGACGCGCCGATACCGAACTCGGTGCAGCCCTTGCCGCGCAGGATGGTCCAGCCGCCCTCGCGGCCCGCATCGGCGAGGGCATCGAGGTCGAGCTTTCCGAACGTGTCCGGGTACTCGTCGCGCCACTGGCTGAGCGGCTTGCCGGCAATGGTGACAGCCGACCACGCGACCATCTGGCTCTCGCCGTGCTCGCCGAGCGCGTAGGCGGTGATGGATTTCTGGTCGATGCCGGTCTCCTGCGCGATCGCGCGGCGCAGTCTTGCGGAGTCGAGCGTGGTGCTCGTGGAAAAGATACGCTCCGGCGCCCAGTTCAGCGTGTGCTGGATATAATGCGTGATAACGTCCGCCGGGTTGGAAATATTGACGATAATTCCGTCAAATCCGGATTTTTTGATGGACGCGGTAACTTCCTTCAGGATCTCGATGGTCTGCCCCAGCGTATCCATGCGGGTCTGACTGCCGCTCGGCAGCGGGCCTGCCGCGATGATCATGATCTGCGCATCGGCGGCATCGCTGTAATCACCGGCGGTGACTTTGGTGCGGACCGGCAGATAGTTGGTCGCGTCGGTCAGATCGAGCGCCTGTGCGACAGCCTTTGCGCGGTCGGAGTCGATGTAGACGATCTCGTCTGCGAGGCTTTGCGAGATCAGCGCATAGCCAACATGGGAGCCGACATGGCCTGCGCCCACGATAACAACTTTACGATTGGAAATACTCATGTCAGACTCTCCTTAATGCGTGTTCTTCCTGACGACCTGGCCGCCAATGAACTCCATAATGCAAACGATAATGACCAGGACCAACACCGTGACGTTGGTGATGTCGACCATGTTGCGGTCGTGGCCGTAGCGGATGGCGAAATCGCCCAGACCGCCTGCGCCGACAACGCCCGCCATTGCGGTGAGATTGAGCAGGCTGATGGCCGTGATGGTCGTGCCGCGTGCGATCGCCGCGACGCTTTCCTTGAGGTAGACGCGGAAGATGATCTCAAGCGGCGTCGAGCCCATGGAGAGCGCCGCCTCGATCAGACCACCGTCCAGCTCCGCGAGCGCGCCCTCGACCTGCCGGGTGAAGAACGGCACCGCGCCGAACACCAGAGGAACGATCGCGCCGCGCACATACAGCGCCGTGCCCATGATGACGCGGGAGAACGGCATGACCCACGTCAGCAGGATGATGAACGGGATGGAGCGGAACAGGCTGACCAGCTTGTCGACGATCTGGTAGACGACTTTGTTTTCCAGAATGCCGCCCGGCTTTGTGACCGTGAGCAGCACGCCGAGCGCCAGACCGAGCACGAACGAGATCGCCCCCGACCAGACCACCATGAGCAGCGTATCGCCGATCGCCGCGTAGAAGTCCGGCAGTTTTGCCATGACGTTCGGAATGATGTTATTCAGAAACTCTTGCATCCTTGATGACCTCCACTCCTACGTTTTTCTCAATGAGATATGCGATTGCCTGCGTGATCTGTTCACGCTCGCCGCTGATGATGGCTACCGTGCCGCCGATCGGCGCATTCTGCACGATGGCAATATCGGAAAAGATAATATTGAGCACAATATCGAACTTGCGCGATACGGTCGAGATGAGCGGCTCGGAAACGTTGCGCTGAATGTAGCTCAGGCGCACGATGAGCTCGCCCGGCTTCAGCTGCACCACCGGAGAATCCTCCTCGATGAGCTCCTCGATCTTGCGGAGATTGGATGTCGTATGGATAAAGCTCCGGGTGATCTCCTGCCGGGGATCTGCGAACACATTGAATACCTCGCCCTGCTCGACGACCCTGCCGTGCTCCATGACCGCCACGCGGTCGCAGATCTCCTTGACCACGGCCATCTCGTGCGTGATGATGACGACCGTGATGCCGAGCTTCTCGTTCAGGTTCTTCAGCAGCCGCAGGATCGCCTTGGTTGTCTGGGGGTCGAGCGCCGAGGTCGCCTCGTCACACAGCAGCACATTCGGGTCGTTTGCGAGTGCCCGCGCGATGGCAACGCGCTGCTTCTGGCCGCCGGAGAGCTGCTTCGGATACGCCTCCGCCTTGTCTCCGATGCCGACCAGCTCGAGCAGCCTGTGCACCTTGTCCGCGATCTGCTCTCTGGACAGGCCGCTGCCGCGCAGCGGATACGCGACGTTTCCGAATACGGTGCGCGACGGCATCAGATTGAAATGCTGAAAGATCATGCCGATCTTTTTGCGCGCCTGCCGCAGCTCCCTCGCGGAGAGCGCGGTCATTTCCTTTCCGTCCACTGTGACCGAGCCGGAGGTCGGCCGCTCGAGCAGATTGATGCATCGCACGAGCGTGGACTTGCCGGCGCCGGAGAAGCCGATGATGCCGAAGATCTCGCCCTTGCCGATCGAAAGGCTGACGTCCTGCACGGCGTGCACCGTGCGTCCGCCGGAGGCGAAATCCTTGGAGATATGTGTCAGTTCTATCAAAACAATTCCTCCCTGTTACACAAAAAAGCGGAGAGCCCACAGCTCCCCGCTTCAGGACGATCCATGATCCGGAACAGTGCGCGGCGTCAAATAAGACCGCGTCCGTCCGTTCCCGTATCCGATCGGGCAGACAGCAGATGAGCATACTGCGGCATAGATATACACATGCAGCCCGACATTCGTTCGTTCCGAATAAACATGCTTTTCTGCTCCTTTCCGTTAACCTACTGTTTTTGTTGGTTATATAATAGCACTCTCATTCCCCAGTGTCAACATCGGAATTGTATGAATTGCTAATTCCGTCACATCGTCCAATTATCCGTGCTTCTCCCGCCGTTTTATCAGCAGTTTCGCCTGTTTTCAATTAACAGCATCGCTCGCACGCATCGCCAGAATGGTCTTTTCGATAAGCGTGTTCAGCTCCCAGCCGAGCATCGCCGCGCCGCGCTCAATGACCTCGCGCGAGCAGCCTGCGGCGAATTTCCTGTCCTTGTACTTTTTCCTGACCGATTTCACTTTCATGTCGCTGACGCTCTTCGACGGGCGCATGAGCGCGACCGCGCCGATCAGGCCGGTCAGCTCGTCCGCCGCATAGAGCACCTTTTCCATCTCATGTTTCGGCGCGATGTCCACGGTCAGCGCGTAGCCGTGGCTTGCGACCGCATGAATGAGGCGCTCGTCGATGCCGCGCTCGCGCAGCAGCTCCTGCTCCTTTGTGCAGTGCTGCTCGGGCCACTGCTCGAAATCCAGATCGTGCAGAATGCCGACGGCCTGCCAGAAATCCGCCTCGTCTCCGTAGCCGAGCTCATTCGCGTACCAGCGCAGCACATCGCCCACGATGCGTCCGTGTTTTCTGTGAAAATCACCCTCGTTATATTCGCACAGCAGCTCCCATGCCTGTTCCGGGGTCGGTATCATAACTGCATCCTCCCTCTCGTCTGTTTATGCAAAAGGGAGACCGTGCAGGTCTCCCTAAGGCTGTAAAATACATTTGGAGCTTTGAAATGGGTATGCTGTGATCAGTCAGCGAACAGCGGCGTGGACAGGTAGCGGTCGCCGGTATCCGGCAGCAGCGCTACGATGGTCTTGCCCTTGTTCTCCGGACGCTTTGCAAGCTCGATCGCCGCCCAGACAGCTGCGCCGGAGGAAATGCCGACCAGAACGCCCTCGTGCTTGCCGATCAGCCTGCCGGTCGCAAAGGCATCATCATTTTCCACGGTGATGATCTCGTCGTAGATTTTGGTGTCCAGAACGTCCGGAACAAAGCCTGCGCCGATGCCCTGGATCTTATGCGCGCCCGCATGGCCCTGGCTGAGCACCGGAGAACTTGCCGGCTCGACGGCAACGACCTTGACGTTCGGATTCTGGCTCTTGAGATACTCGCCGGTGCCGGTAACAGTGCCGCCGGTGCCTACGCCCGCAACAAAGATGTCAACATTGCCGTCGGTATCCTCCCAGATCTCCGGACCGGTGGTCGCCTTGTGCACAGCCGGGTTTGCCGGGTTTACGAACTGACCCGGGATAAAGCTGTTCGGCAGCTCCTTCGCAAGCTCGTCCGCCTTCGCGATCGCGCCCTTCATGCCCTTTGCGCCCTCGGTCAGTACAAGCTCTGCACCGTAAGCCTTCATCAGCTGGCGGCGCTCCACGCTCATGGTCTCCGGCATTACGATGATGATGCGGTAGCCGCGTGCGGCGGCAACGCTCGCCAGACCGATGCCGGTGTTGCCGGAGGTCGGCTCGATGATGACCGAGCCCGGCTTGAGCAGGCCCTTTGCCTCAGCGTCGTCGATCATTGCCTTTGCGATGCGGTCCTTGACGCTGCCGGCCGGATTGAAGTACTCGAGCTTCGCCAGAACCTTTGCTTCGAGCTTCTCCTCCTTCTCGATATGCTCCAGCTCCAGAAGCGGAGTGCGGCCGATCAGCTGGTCTGCGGATGTGTAAATCTTGCTCATGATAATTTCCTCCCGATATATCTCGTTGTTATTTTTTATATGATAAACTGTGTTCCGTGTCTGCCATGGTCAACATCGCGGACATCGGAAGGTCATCTGGTATCGCATTTCTATACCAACCTTTCCTGTAGGTTTATCCGAATTATATCCTACTATTCCTATATTGTCAATAGGTTTTAGAAAAATTTTTTCGTTGATTTTCCTATTTTCCGTGTCGTATAATAGGTTTATCGAATGAAGGAGGAAAAGAAAGTATGCTGGTCTCAACCAAGGGCCGCTATGCGCTGCGCGTCATGATCGACCTTGCGGAGCATCCAACGGACGGCTATATCCCCCTCAAGCTCATCGCAGAGCGGCAGGGCATCTCGGAAAAATATCTGGAAAGCATCATCAAGCTGCTCGTCCGCGCCAGACTGCTGACCGGTCTGCGCGGCAAGGGCGGCGGCTACCGTCTCACCCGCTCGCCCGAGGAATACACCGTCGGCAGCATCCTGCGGCTGACCGAGGACTCGATGGCGCCGGTCGCCTGTCTGGAGCCGGGCGCCAAGGCCTGCGAGCACGCATCCGAATGCCGCACGCTGACGCTCTGGAAGGGTCTGGACAAGGTCATCAACGACTACCTCGACAACATCACGATCGCCGACCTCATCCACACCAACCCGGACGAGTATGACTATATTATCTGAAACAGCAAAAAGCCACCCTTACGGGTGGCTTTTGCGTTTCGCGTTTTTTGAGCGGGCAGAGACCGGCAGAACGGTAAATGCCGTTTATTCCGCGCCTCGTTTTGCTGCATCCCTCCGGTTCAGATAGAGAAAGCATCCGATGTTCAGCACAATGCCGACCACGGTTGCGACCGGCGCCGACATGCCGATCTTCGTCAGGCTTGCATTCGGCTGGATGCTCATGTAATATGCAAGGGGAAGCCGGACGAGCAGCGTCTGGATGAGACCCTGTATCATGACCCACAGCGTCTGATTGCTGCCGTTGAAATAGCCGACCATGCTGAACAGAACGGCGGTCACGATGGTCTCGGGCGCGAAGCCGCGCAGATATTCAAAGCCCCTGCGCACGACCTCCGCATCGGTCGAAAACAGACCGGCCAGAACGTCGCCCTTCCGCAGCACGAGCGCGAACATCACGATGCCGAACGCCACGCCCACCGCGATGCCGGTAAACATGGACTTTTTCGCACGCTTCACGTTGCCGGCGCCGATATTCTGCGCAACGAACGACGCCATCGACTGCATCAGTGCACTCGGCACGAGCATGACAAAGCTGACGATCTTGCTCGCGACGCCATAGCCGGACGAGGCCGCAAGCCCCAGACGGTTGACGAATGCGCAGAGCGCGAGGAAGGAGAGCTGCGTCAGGAATTCCTGCAGGGCGAGCGGCAGACCGATCGCGAGAAAGCGTCTGCACTGCTCATTGAGCCGCACATCGCTCTTTCGGAACGTAAACGGCAGCTTTTTGCGGCGCAGGATGGCGAGCGCGCACCCAACGCTGACCGCCTGCGCGAGCACGGTCGCGAGCGCCGCACCGGCCGCATCCAGATGCAGACCGGCCACGAGCACCAGATCGCCTGCGACATTGACCAAGCAGGCCACGAGCACGAACAGCAGCGGCGAACGGCTGTCTCCCAGACCGCGGAACACCGCCGAGAGCACGTTATATGCAACGATGAACAGGATGCCGCAGCCGCAGATGCGCACATAGCTTGCCGTGAGCGCGAGCGCCTCCTGCGGTGCCTGCATGAGCACCGAGATCGGCCGTGCGAACAGCACGAGCAGCACGAACAGACAGCCTGCGAGAATGGTGAACACGACGGCCGCGCCGCCGAGCACCGCGCCGATCTCCTTTTCGCGTTTTTCGCCGATATACCGCGCGATCAGCACGGTAACGCCCATCGCAAGCTGCGTCACGACGAATGTCACGAGATTGAGCACCTGACTGCCGGTCGAGACCGCCGACAGACCCGAGGTCGAACCGAAGCGTCCGACAACGAGCAGGTCGACCGCGCCGTAGGCCGCCTGTAGAATCAGTGCGCCGAGCACCGGCAGCATGAACCGGCACAGCTTTTTCAGAATGCTGCCCTGCGTAAAGTCTGCTGTGTTACTCATCGATGCGTCCCCTCCTCTCGCTCATCACGCAGTGCATCCTCTCGATGGTGCGGACGGTGCACGCCGCGTCCTCGTCCGAAATATCTGCAAGCTGCGGCGCGAGCAGGGAAAAATAGTGCTCATTGTACCGCTGCGAGAGCAGCTTTCCCGCTTCGGTCGCGGTGATGTAGGTCACGCGGCCGTCCTCCTCGGATGCGGTCTTGCGCAGATAGCCCTTCGCCTCCATCTCCTTGACCGTCCGCGTCACGCCCGGGCGCGGGATGTCGAGCGTGTCTCCGATGTCGGAGACCCTGACGCGCACGCCCTGCCGTTCGAGCTGGTCGATAACGTCCAGATAGTGAATATATGCCGGCGCGACGCCCTTCGGCAGCGGCGGCAGCAGGTCGCGGATGCGCTTGGCCTGATAGCACGCATCGAGCAGCGATTTTATCATCGCAATGGTCATGTATGTCCCTCCAGTGATTATCTAAAATAATTATCTTCGATAATTACCTTTAGTAATCATTATAGGCATTTGTCCGCAAATGTCAACCAGGGTAATACCGCATAATGGAACAAAAGCGATTTGCGAGCAAATTCTGCGTACTGACAAGGTGCGATTTCGCGGTAATACCTGATGTATTACCGCGAAATCGCAACGAAGTCAGAGCATAAAATTTCCGCAAAGCGCCGCAGCTTTCATTGTGCGTGTTACCCCAGATTTTTCCGCCGGATACGCCTCAGGAGCACGCAGCCTGCCGCGCACGACAGCGCCTCCGCGATCGGGATCGCCCACCAGATGAGCGAAACACCGGCCAAGCCGCTGCGCACCGCCAGAGAGAACGCATACGCGAGCGGCAGGACGATGACGAGCTGACGCAGCAGAGAAAGCACGAGCGACTCCATGCCGCCGCCAAGCGCCTGATAAACGCCCTGAAGCGCTATGTTGATACCGGCGAACACAAAGCTGAGCGAGATCACGCGCATCGCGCCGATAAAATACGCCCTCGACTGACCCGCATTGAACAGCGAGGCGAACGCGCCCGGGAACAGCTCGGTCAGCGCAAATCCGGCCGCCATGAGCACAGCCGTGTAGAACAGACCATATCTGATGCCGTCCTCGACGCGCTTCCGGCTGCCCATGCCGCAGCCGTAGGCGACGATCGGCGTGATCGCGTCGCGCAGGCCGAACGCGAGGAACAGCACGAACTGCTGCACCTTGTAGAACAGGCCGTAGGCGGTCTGGGCGGCGGCGTCGAATTTCAAAATCAGATTCATCGCATACACCATGACCGACATGAGCGCCTGCGCGATGATCGCCGGCAGGCCGATGGTGTAAATATCCCGGATGACTGCGGTCTCCGGCTTCAGCTGTCGTATGCCGCGGTCAAACTCGCGGTTGAGGCGCAGATGGAACACGAAAAGCAGCACCGCTGACGCGACCTGACCGATAACGGTCGCCCACGCCGCGCCCCTGACGCCCAGCTCCGGCACCGGACCGAGACCGTAGATCATAACCGGGTCGAGCACGATATTGATGACCGCGCCCGTGATCTGGCCGATGGTCGAGTACAGCGAACGCCCTGTTGCCTGAAGCAGCTTCTCGAACAGCGAGAAAAAGACAACGCCGAACGAGAATGTGCAGCAGATGAACAGGTAGTCGTGCGTCATGCCGATGACCTGCGCGTTCGCTGTCTGCGACGCGATATACGCCCCTGCCCCTGCCAGACCGAACAGCAGACAGATGAGATAAATGACCGCGCCGAGGAACAGACCGTTCCCGGCGACCTTTGCCGCCTTTTCGCGGTTTCCCTGCCCGAGCGTGCGCGCGAGCAGCGCGTTCACGCCCACGCCAGTTCCGATGGCGAGCGCCACCATGAGCATCTGCACCGGAAAGGCCAGCGTCATCGCGTTGAGCGCCGCCTCGCCTCCCTCGCGCATATTTCCGACGAACGCGCTGTCCACGATGTTGTATACCGCCTGCAGCGCCATGGACAGGATCATCGGCAGCCCCATCCGCATCATCAGCCGGTTTACCGGCATCTCCTTCATTCTGTTGTTTTCCGTCATTTTTATGAATTCCTCCTTCTTCCTGCACAAAAAGAGCGTGCTGCTCCCCGAATAAGCTGCTTTTGTCAAGCTGGACTTACGCGGAATGCTGCACGCTCAAAAAACAAAAAAAATAAAACGAGCCGCACGAAAACTGGATTTACGCAGTTGTGCTACTCGTTTACACTGTTATTATATCGTCCGAAAAATCAAAAGTCAACGAAAATAACTGTCAGAAATCGCGCCCCTCATTCGTATTACAGGTGAAAGCAACGTTGCTGAAAGGAGCTGAAACCCCAAAATGAAACCAATCGACAGGACGGAGGCGGAACGTCTGGTGCAGACCTATTCCGACATGATCCTGCGTCTGTCCTACACCTATCTGAAATCCACGCAGGACGCGGAGGACATCTGTCAGACCGTTTTCCTCAAGCTGCTGACCGGCGGCATGGTCTTTGACTCGCCCGAGCACGAAAAGGCCTGGATTCTCCGCACGGCGGCGAACGCCTGCAAGGATGCGCTCCGCGCCGCTCACCGGCGGTGCGTGGGACTGGAGGCGGTCGCGGAGGCCGCCGCTCCCGAGCCGCCCGACTCCGCCGTGCTCGACGCCGTGATGGCGCTGCCCGAAAAATACCGCGAAGCAGTGTACCTGTACTACTACGAAGGCTATTCCGTGCGCGAGGTCGCCGCCCTGCTCGGCAGGAGCGAGGCCGCGGTCTCCGCCCATCTCAGCCGCGGCCGTAAAAGCCTGCGGCAAACACTTGGAGGCGAGTTTTATGAACAGAGAGTATAATGATAACAAAGAGTATAAAAATGCACTGGACGAGCTGCATTTCTCGGAAGAAGCGAAAAACCGCATGGTCGAGCAGCTGATGGAGCGCGCAGAGCAGCCTGCGCCCCGCCGTGTCCGCCGCTTCCCGCGCATCGCGGCGGTCGGCATTGCAGCGGCGCTCGTGCTCAGCATCGGCGCAGGCGCAACCGGCGTACTCAAGTCCGCGAGCGAAGCCTTTGCCGGGGTGTTCGGCCCGACGGCGGACACCGAGATCATCGACCAGATCGGCCGTCCCATCGGCGCGAGCGACACCTCAAACGGCGTGACCGTCACCGCGGACGCGATCCTGTTCGATGGCTATAACTACCTCATTTCCTACACCTTGGAAAAGGACGACGGCAGCGCGTTCGACTGCACGAAAAACCCGGATACCGGCCTGTACGACCTGTATTGGAAGCGTTCGGACAGCACCATCGGACGCGGCGTGGACGGTGCGTCCGGCAGCAGCTACTTCTATGACGAAAATCCGAGCGACAACGCCATCCAGTATGTCGAAACCATGTCGTACAACGATGCGGTGCAGACTGGCGGCACGGTTAAGATCACGCTCGGCGACCTGTGCGTGCTGAACAGCGAAACCGGTGAGCCGACAACTATCGCCAAGGGCGCATGGCGCCTCAAGTTTCAGCTGGAGGCCGGGAACAGCGCGGTCGAGCTGCCTGCGGGTCAAAATATCGATGTGAACGGACGGAGCGCCGCTGTCGATACCATCGTTCTCTCGCCAATCGGCTACCATGTGGTGTACACGGTGGACGGCGAGGCGACGTTCGACACGCTGTACGACGAGAACGGCGAAGAGATTCCGCAGGAGAGCGGCCGCGAACCGGCCGGTGTGTGCAGCACATGGGAATCCTACGCCGCAAAGCTGCTGATCACTAAAACCGACGGCACCGTGCTCGACTTCTCGGACTTCGGCGGCAGCATGGACCCGCATGACGGCAAGACCGTCTGCACCCGTCAGGGCACGTTCGATACGGTCATCCCGCTGGATGACATCGCTTCCGTCACCATCGGCGGCGTTTCCATCCCGATCGAGTAAAAACACAGCCGCCCGGCATTCGATTCTGCCGGGCGGCTTTGCTGTCGAAAAGCTGGCGTTTTCGGCAAGCTGCGGGCCGTTTTCCTCATGAAAGCGGCTCTTTTCATCTGTTTTTCTTTTGCTCCCGGAGCATTCTCCGCGCCTCCGCGAACGCCCTGTCCTCGCCCTCGTCGCGCAGGATGCGCAGCAGATACTCGAGCGTTTGCGCGGTTTCAGGATGGATGATGTAGTGATCGACCGACCGCGCGTAATAGTCATAGGGGTCGCTGTCGCGGTAGGCCGCGCCTCGATAGGTCTTGCTTGCGGCCACGCGGTCGCAGAACATTTCCAGCACGTATTTCAGCGGCATTTTCATGCCGCACATGCCCGAGCCGTCCGCCGCATAGTCGATCCAGTATTCCAGATGATGACGGTTGCGGCCCTTGTGGTGCAGCCATGCGGCGCTGTATCCCTTTTCGCGCCGCTCGATCTCGTTCGGACTGCGGTTTCCCTGATAATACCGTGCCCCCGCGGCAAACTCGACCGGACTGAATTTGCTCAGGTCATGCGTGAGCCCCTGACGGTACAGGCCGACGCGCCAGCAGTGCCGCAGGACCAGAAACCGGTGATGCTGCACCGTGCGCAAGTGCTGAAACCATTTCAAAAGCAAGCCCTCCTCCGCCGTTTTCGGCTGATAGTATTTTACCACGCAGCTGCAAAAAAGGAAAGGGCGGAACGGGAATTTTCCGCCGTGCATTCCGTGCATCATTTCCGAACTTTTCTCCGACGAATATGCGGTCTGTCGTTGCATTTCCATGCATTTCATGGTATAATTATTGCACAAAGAGCTTCAAGGAGGAAAGAATATGACTCTTCGCTATATGATCATCGGCGCGGGCGGGACAGGCGCTCCGCTCGGTGCTTTTCTGGCAAAAAACGGTGCAGATGTAACGCTCATCGCGCGCGGTGCGCATCTCGCCGCCATGCAGGAAAAAGGCCTGCGCTTCGAGCAGAGCGACGGCGAAACCTGGACCGTTCCGGTGAATGCCTTCGACATGGACGGCTTCCTCGCCGCGAAGGCGCAGGGCGCTCCCTCGCCCGATGTGATCTTTGTCTGCGTCAAGGGTTATTCGCTCGACGATACCATCCCCTTTATCCGCAGCGCAGCCGGCGAAAAAACCGTTGTCATCCCCATTCTCAACATCTACGGCACGGGACGCACGATGCAGGCGCAGCTCCCCGGTCTGCTCGTGACCGACGGCTGCATCTACATCTCGTCCAATCTCGCCGCTCCCGGCGTGATCCAGCGTCACGGCTCGATCTTCCGCGTGATCTTCGGCACGCCCGACCACCGCACGGACAATCCGGTGCTCTGTCAGGTCGCCGCCGACCTCACCGCCGCCGGTATCGACACGCTTTACTCCCCCTTTGTCGAGAAGGACACCCTGCTCAAGTTCTCGCACGTCTCCCCCATGGCGGCCTGCGGTCAGTATTATCACGTGAAGGCCGGCGCGATGCAGAAGCCGGGCGAAATCCGCGAGTGCTTCATCCGCCTCGTCGGTGAAATCCTCGAGCTTGCGCGCGCGATGGGCATCGAGCTGGATGACAAGCCGGACGCGCCGCTCATGCAGTCCCATCTGAAAATTCTCGACGATCTCGCCGAGTCCGCATCCACCTCGATGCAGCGCGACATTGAAGCCGGAAAAAACTCCGAGGTCGACGGACTCATCTATCAGGTCGTCCGTCTGGCCGACAAATACGGTCTCGCCTGCCCGGAATACCGCAAGGTCGCTCAGAAAGTCAAAGCAGAGCTCGCTGAAAAATAAAATCCAGACAGTAGAAAACCTCCCGTTTCACGAAAAAGCGGGAGGTTTTTCATCATATCAGGCTCTTACAGGAACTTAAACAGGTTCAGTCCGGTCACATCGTCGTACTGACGGTCGATCCTGCCGTCGATCAGACGGATGACCATCTCGCAAGTCGCGCTGACCTCCGCACGGTTCAGATGACCGCCGAACACCTCGCCCCTGTCGTTTCCGGCGCTCAGATGCAGATGGGTGTAAAATTCGCCGTTCATCGTGTCGATCGTGCCGGTCAGCGAGACGATTTCAAAGCTGCCCTCGAACGAATTGGCGTAATACTTCTTCTCATCGACCTTGTACACGCCGACAGTAAAGCTGCCGAGCGCACCGAGCGCCTGCACGCTCGCAAGCTGAATGTTTTCCTTGAGCGCGACCGTCTTGACCTGCTCGAGGATTTCCTCGCCGCGGTCGATGCGGACGAGCAGCGTGTCGCCAAATCTTCTGTAATCCATCGTTTTTCCTCCTTGTTCGGATTTGTTTTCCGCCTCAACCGTACCACGAACACGGCGATATGTCAAGACAGGATAACACTCCTCTGCCGGTATGACAGAGGAGTGCATCGCTTTTATACAGAAAGCCGCAGCCGTCAAACATTGAAAAATTATTTACAGAAAGGAAGATTATCATTGAATCAGGCTATGAATAGGGATATACATTGATGTTCCGTCCCGCGCTGCGCAAAATCGGCAGGAACGCACAGCGCGAGACATAAACAGGGATATAATGTTTCAGAGAGAGAACATTTTACGGCTTGCGGGCTTTTTGTAACAGATTACTCCTCCGCGAGCTTCTTGTAGCGCTCGTAGCGGGCCTTGACGTCCTCGACCTCCTTCGCGTACAGGGCGTCGGCCTTGTCCGGGAAGTTGTTCTTGAGGGAGGCGAAGCGGTTCTCGCCCATCAGGAAGTCCATGACCTTGTCGGTGTCCGGCTCCTTGGAGTCGAGCTGGAACGGGTTCTTGCCCTCCGCGATGCGGCGCGGGTCGTAGCGGTACAGATGCCAGTAGCCGCACTCGACCGCCTTCTTCATCTCGTCCTGAGAAGTGCCCATGCCGGCCTTGATATGCTGCTCAAGGCACGGGCAGTAGCAGATGACGATGGACGGGCCGTCGTAGGACTCGGCCTCGCGCAGCGCCTTGAGGGTCTGCGCCTGGTCTGCGCCCATCGCGACCTGTGCAACATAAACGTACCCGTACTGCATCAGGATCGCGCCGAGATCCTTCTTTGCGACCTTTTTACCGGATGCCGCGAACTTTGCGGTAGCGGAAGTCGGGGTTGCCTTGGAGGACTGGCCGCCGGTGTTGGAGTAGACCTCGGTGTCGAGGACGAGCAGGTTGACGTCCTGATTCTGCGCCATGACGTGGTCGATGCCGCCGAAGCCGATGTCGTAGGCCCAGCCGTCGCCGCCGACCGCCCAGACCGACTTCTTCGCGAGGAATTCGCGGTTGTCGAGGATGTACTTGACCTCGTCGGTCTGCTCAGCCTTCTCGAGCGCTGCGATGAGCGCGTCGGAAACTTCGCGGGACTTCTCGCGGTCGTTCCAGTCTGCGAGGTACGCCGCTGCTTCCTCAGCCGCAACGCCTGCGTTCTTCAGCGCCTCGATGCGGATGAGCAGCTCCTTGCGGATGGCGTCCTGTGCATGGTAGAAGCCGAACGCGAACTCTGCGTTGTCCTCGAACAGCGAGTGCTCCCATGCCGGGCCGTGACCCTTGCAGTCGCGGCAGTACGGCAGGATCGGTGCGCCGCCGCTGATCGCGGACGAGCAGCCTGCTGCGTTGCCGACGTACATGCGGTCGCCGAACAGCTGGCTGAGCAGCTTGATATAGGTAGTCTCGGCGCAGCCTGCGCAGGCAGCGGAGAACTGGAAGTAGGGCTTTGCGAACTGAACATTCTTGACGCTCTTGTCGCTGATGACGTCCTTCTTGAGGTAGCTTTCGTTCATTGCAACGTCGTCGAACAGCGGCTGCTCGGACTTCATCTCCTCGAACGGCGCCCACGTCAGCGCGTCCTTTGCCGGGCACGCGGTCAGGCACACGCCGCAGCCGAGGCAGTCATACGGCGAGAGCTGCATGCGGAAATTGTACTTCGGCGCGTCCTTGCCGAGGCCCTTTGCCGGAGCGGTAACGAAGGAATCCGGAACACCGGCCTTCTCCTCGTCGGTCAGCAGCACCGGACGGATCGCCGCGTGCGGGCAGCACATCGAGCAGCGGTTGCACTGGATGCAGGCGTCGGGGTTCCACTTCGGAACCTTGGTCGCAACGCCGCGCTTGGAGTAGACCGAGGTGCCGTTCTCC
>ENA-OUNS01001055-OUNS01001055.1-human-gut-metagenome-genome-assembly--contig:-NODE-1055-length-20801-cov-7.516389_pt1 | contig 20801 bp, 17 predicted proteins | sample MGYA00243237_ERZ505104 | MGnify/ENA primary metagenome ERZ505104 (study PRJEB26097, sample SAMN02711295) | human gut metagenome | biome: Gut microbiome | host: Homo sapiens | place: Denmark...
AGTCCGCACAGTGCGATACTGTGCGGAGGGCTGTTTTGGAAATAGAAATGAAATGATAAATTGCTTTGTCTCGGACAGGCAATTTTTATTGTCCGCATCTTATCACAAACCGTATCAGCCGTCAACCGCATTTTATGGCAATTCGGCTCCGGCAGGCAGGATGAGAATTTTTTATCTCCATTTTCTGCATCCTCCTTCACCATTTTTCTCTTCGTTTATTCCGCGCACTGACCCTATATCCTGAAAAATCCGACCTTTTCCGGCTTTTAGTAACAACCATTTCACAAGGGCATCCCGGGAGAAAAATAATTTTTTCTCACAGGAATATTCTCGTTATTTTTACCAGTATCAGAAAAAAACAGGACGCCTCCGATAAAGAGACGTCCTGCTTTTTATCATTTTTTACAAGCTGTAAAAAATTACTTGTTCTTGAGGTTGAAGAAAGCCTTCTTGCCGAGGAACTGTGCAACGTCCTCGCCCAGCTCTTCCTCGATGCGGAGCAGCTGATTGTACTTCGCAACGCGGTCGGTACGGGACGGAGCGCCGGTCTTGATCTGGCCTGCATTCAGAGCAACAGCGATGTCAGCGATGGTAGCGTCCTCGGTCTCGCCGGAGCGGTGAGAAACGACAGCGGTGTAGCCTGCGCGGTTTGCCATCTGGATCGCGTCCAGGGTCTCGGTCAGAGAGCCGATCTGGTTAACCTTGATCAGGATGGAGTTAGCAACGCCCAGCTCGATGCCCTTGGACAGACGAGCGGTGTTGGTAACGAACAGGTCGTCGCCGACCAGCTGGATCTTGTCGCCCAGAGCCTTGGTCAGCATAGCCCAGCCTTCCCAGTCTTCCTCAGCCATGCCGTCCTCGAGGGAGATGATCGGGTACTTGTCAGCGAAGGTCTTCCACATGTTGACCAGCTGCTTCTGGGTCAGCTTCTTGCCGGACTTCGGCTGGATATAGCACTTCTCCTCGTCGTTCCACCACTCGGAGGAAGCAGCGTCGATCGCGATCATGAAGTCCTCACCCGGCTTGTAGCCAGCCTCTTCGATTGCCTGAACGATAACCTTCAGAGCGTCCTCGTCCTTCTTCAGGTTCGGAGCGTAGCCGCCCTCGTCGCCAACACCTGCAGCCGGGGTGCCGTTCTCCTTGAGGGTGGTCTTGAGCTGATGGAATACCTCAGCGCAGCGGCGCAGCGCCTCGCGGAAAGACGGAGCGGAAACCGGCATGATCATGAATTCCTGGATCTCAACGTTGTTGGTAGCGTGAGCGCCGCCGTTGAGGATGTTCATCATCGGCATCGGCAGGGTCTTAGCGTTGCAGCCGCCGATGTAGTTGTAAAGCGGCAGGGACAGAGCCTCAGCTGCTGCCTTTGCAACTGCCAGGGATACGCCGAGGATAGCGTTTGCGCCGAACTTGGTCTTGTTCGGGGTGCCGTCAGCCTCGATCATAGCCTTGTCGATCGCCTGCTGGTCGAGAGCGTTCATGCCGATAACGACCTCAGCGATCTCGCCGTTGACAGCGTCAACAGCCTTCAGAACGCCCTTGCCGTTGTAGCGGGACTTGTCGCCGTCGCGCAGCTCGCAAGCCTCGAAGATACCGGTGGAAGCGCCGGACGGAACAGCAGCGCGGCCCATGTATGCGCCGGTGTCGCCCTCAACGTAAACCTCAACCTCTACGGTCGGGTTGCCGCGGGAGTCCATGATCTCGCGGCCGATTACATCAACAATTTCAATGTAGCCCTTCATAATTCTTACTCCTTTTATATTAAAATAAATGGTTGGCATTCAAACAGCAGAAATACCGGAAGCAGCATTTCCGCTGCGCCGCGCACGCGGCGCGGGTTATCCGAAAAAGTTTCCTCGGGAACTTTTTTGGTATCCAAGGGGGATTTACTTTACCAGCAGGCTGTGGCCCGTCATCTCGGCCGGCTGCGGCAGGCCCATCATGTCGAGCATGGTGGGAGCCAGATCCGCCAGAACGCCGCCGTCCGCCAGCTTGCCCTCGTGGCCGACCATAACGAGCGGCACGGGGTTGGTGGAGTGAGCGGTGAACGGGGTAACGCCGTCTGCGTCGAGCATCTGGTCAACGTTGCCGTGGTCGGCGGTGATCAGGCACTGACCGCCCATCTTGAGGATCGCGTCAACGACCTTGCCTACGCCGTCGTCGGTCGCTTCGATCGCCTTGACGGCTGCCTCGAACACGCCGGTATGGCCGACCATGTCGCAGTTTGCGAAGTTCAAGATGATAACGTCGTACTTGCCGGACAGGATGCGCTTGACGCACTCCTCGGTGACAGCCGGCTCGCTCATCTCCGGCTGAAGGTCATAAGTTGCGACCTTGGGAGACGGAACCAGAGCACGGTCCTCGCCCGGATACTCCTTCTCGACGCCGCCGTTGAAGAAGAACGTAACGTGTGCGTACTTCTCGGTCTCAGCAATGCGCAGCTGGGTCATGCCCAGATCGGAGATATACTCACCGAAGGTGTTCTTGAGGCTCTGCGGCTTGAAGGCGATCTCTACACCCGGGATGGTCGCATCATACTGCGTCATGCAGACATAATGGACCTTGGGCTGAACGCGCTCGAAGCCAGTGAATTCCGGATCGACGAAGGCACGGGTGATCTCGCGTGCGCGGTCGGGGCGGAAGTTTGCGAAGATGATCGCGTCATCGTCGCGGACGGTCGCGCCCTCGGTCACGATGACCGGAACGACGAACTCGTCGGTAACGCCGTTGGCGTAGGATTTCTCCATCGCCTCATGCGCGGAAGCGGCGTGCTCGCCCTCGCCGAGCGCGATCGCCTTGTATGCCTTCTCTACGCGGTCCCAGCGGTTGTCGCGGTCCATTGCGTAGTAGCGGCCGGATACGGTCGCGATGCAGCCGACCTCGACGGCGTCGATCTTGGCCTGCAGGCGGTCGATATACTCGATGCCGGACTGCGGCGGCGTGTCGCGGCCGTCCATGAAGCAGTGGAAGCATACCTTGCGCAGACCGTTGCGGCGCGCGAGCTCGAGCAGCGCGAACATATGGTCAATGTGGGAGTGAACGCCGCCGTCGGACAGGAGGCCGAAGATGTGCAGGGTGGAATCGAACCACTTGCACTGGTTGATGGCGCTCATCAGAGCCGGATTCTCGAAGAAATCGCCGTCCTGAATCGCCTTGGTGATGCGGGTCAGCTCCTGATATACGATGCGGCCTGCACCGATATTGGTGTGACCGACCTCGGAGTTGCCCATCTGGCCGTCCGGCAGACCGACGTCCAGACCGGATGCACCGATATAGGTCAGCGGATTTTCAGAGAAGATCCGGTCGAGATTCGGCTTGTTTGCGGCCTCGATCGCATTGCCCTTCTTCTCCGCACGGTGGCCGAAGCCGTCCATGATGATCAGAGCGGTCGGCTTCTTCGGGCCTTCCGCCTTCTTGGCAGTGCTCCTGCGGGTCGAGGTCTTTTTCTCGGCCGTCGTCTTTGCGGCGGGCTTGCGGCCGCGCTTGGCTGCCGGCTTTGCTGCGCCCTCTGCCTCAGCCTTGGTCTTGCGGCTGCGCTTCGGCTTGGCCGGCTCCTCAGCCTTGACAACGACCGGATCCGCCAGAACGTTTACCGGTACAGCCTTTTCTGCTGCGTCGGAAGCGCCCGGCGCGGTGGTCTTTTTAATCATTCTTGTGACTCCTTTTCAGAAGTAAAAACGGACAGAAAGGGGCAACGATACCTGTCGCTGCCCCCCTCTTCGCGATTAGCGCGGGAGGACTTCCCGTTACCGCGATCTACGCGATTTAATTACTGATTAGCTGCTTCTACGATAGTAGCGAAGTCTGCGCTCTTCAGAGATGCACCGCCGATGAGGCCGCCGTCAACGTCCGGCTGAGCCAGCAGCTCGGAAGCGTTCTTAGCGTTCATGGAGCCGCCGTACTGGATGGTGATGCCGCGGGCAGCGCGTGCGCCGTACTTCTCGCGCAGGCAGTCACGGATTGCGGAGCAAACCTCGTTAGCCTGCTCTGCGGTAGCGGTCTTGCCGGTACCGATCGCCCAGATCGGCTCGTAAGCGATGACGACCTTCTTGATGTCCTCAACAGCTACGTTCTGCAGAGCGATCTTGATCTGCTTGCGGATAACTTCCATGGTAACGTCCTGCTCGCGCTCGGTCAGGGACTCGCCAACGCACAGGATCGGGCGCAGGCCGTTCTCGAGAGCAACCTGAACCTTCTTGCCGCATGCCTCGTCGGTCTCGTTGAAGTACTGACGGCGCTCGGAGTGGCCGATGATAACGTACTTGACGCCCAGCTCCTTGAGCATGTCAGCGGAGATCTCGCCGGTGAATGCGCCGGACTTCTCGAAGTGCATGTTCTCAGCGCCGATAGCGATCTTGGAACCCTTGGCAGCCTTTACAGCAGCCTGGATATCGGTGAACGGTACGCAAAGAACCATCTCGCACCACTTGGTCTTGGAGAGGAGCGGCTTCATCTCCTCGATCAGAGCCTTTGCCTCTGCCGGAGTCTTGTTCATCTTCCAGTTGCCGGCAATGATGGTCTTACGGTATCTGCGATTCATTTTGGATATACCCCTTTCAAAAATTCAGACGATTTTCTCTTGTTCGTCCTTATCCTTTATGTATTTATACGGAGCGCGGCGTTCGCGCGCCCCGGTATAAAGCGTTTATTACTTATTGAGCAGGCACGCGATGCCCGGCAGCTCCTTACCCTCGAGGAACTCCAGAGAAGCGCCGCCGCCGGTGGAGATATGGGTGATCTTGTCTGCAAAGCCCAGCTGCTCGCAGGCTGCTGCGGAGTCGCCGCCGCCGACGATAGTGGTAGCGGAGGAGTCAGCCAGTGCCTGTGCCATGGCAATGGTGCCCTTGGCAAGGGTGGGATTCTCGAAGACGCCCATAGGACCGTTCCAGACAACAGTCTTGGCGGACTTTACAGCGTCAGCAAAGAGCTCGCGCGTCTTTTCGCCGATGTCCATGCCCTCCATGTCGGCAGGAATTGCATCGACGGAGACGGTCTTGACGTCGATTGCTGCGTTGATGGGGTTCGGGAACGAAGCGGCAACAACGGTATCGACCGGCAGGAGCAGCTTGACGCCCTTGGTCTCAGCCTTGTTCATCATGTCCTTGCAGTAGTCAACCTTTTCTGCATCAAACAGAGACTTGCCGATGCCGTAGCCCTTGGCTGCGAGGAACGTGTATGCCATGCCGCCGCCGATGATGATGGTATCGCACTTGTCGATCAGGTTCTCGATAACGGCCAGCTTGTCGGAGACCTTGGCGCCGCCCAGGATAGCAACGAACGGACGAGCCGGGTCGCTCAGAGCCTTGCCCATGATGGAGATCTCCTTCTTGATGAGGAAGCCGCATACAGCCGGCAGGTAATCTGCGATACCTGCGGTGGAAGCGTGTGCGCGGTGTGCGGTGCCGAAGGCGTCGTTGACGTAGATCTCAGCCATGTCGGCCATAGCCTTTGCCAGAGCTGCGTCATTCTTGGTCTCGCCCTTCTCGAAACGAACGTTCTCGAGCAGGACAGCGTGGCCCGGCTGAACCTCGGAAGCCAGCTTCTTTGCGTCCTCGCCTACAACGTCCTTTGCGAGCTTGACCTCCTGACCGAGCAGCTCGGACAGGCGCTTTGCAACCGGAGCCAGCGAGTACTTCATGTTGACCTCGCCCTTCGGGCGGCCCAGATGAGAGCACAGGATGACTGCTGCGTTGTGGCTCAGCAGGTAGTTGATGGTCTCGAGAGATGCGCGGATGCGCTTGTCGTCGGTAATGTTGCCGTTCTCGTCCTGCGGAACGTTGAAGTCGCAGCGAACGATAACCTTCTTGCCGGAAACGTCGATATCCTCGACGCTCTTCTTGTTGTACTGCATAGTATATCCCTCTCCTTAATGAAAAGTCTGTAATACAGCTGATAATATTGTATTATCCCAAATAACGAAATTTCTTAACGAAAGAATTCCGTTTCCACTACAAAATTATACTCGTAATCCGCCCTGTTCGCAAGCAAATTTGAGAAAAACCTCACCTTTCGGCAACGTTTTAGAGGATTTTTGCGTTTTGCGCCGAAAAACCGGAAAATATTCTACATTTTTCACAATTTTCTTTACTCGCGCGGCGCGCCGTAGTACGCAACAGCGATGGCGAGCGGGCCGGTATTGCTCAGAACGGACGGGCCGATCGCACAGCGGACGACGTCCTTGAAGCCGATCTCCTCGCGCATGCGCTTTTCGACCTCGGCCAGACGCTCCTCGGGCACATCGCCGTAGAGCAGGATGCCGGTCTGCTTTTCCGGCTGCTGCACGCGGGCGGCGACCTTTTTGCAGATGCCTGCCGCGAGCGCCTTTTCGCCGCGCACCTTGTCGCAGACCTTGACCGCGCCGTCGTAGACAAAGCTGATCGGCTTGAGGCCGAGCGCCTCGCCGACGAACGCCGCGCCGCCCGAAATACGGCCGGATTTCTTGAGATATTTGAGCGTGTACACGCCGAGATACGCCTCGACGCGGCTCAGCCGGCTGCGGATGACGCTCGTGATCGCCTCAAAGCTCTCGCCCTGCTCGCGCATCTCGGCCGCCTTGACGACAATGTGTCCATAGATGTAGGTATAGGTGCGCGAGTCGAACACCTCGATGACCATCGCGCCCTCGCCGTGCTCCTCCTCGAACATTCCCTTCGCAAGGCAGGCCGCCTGATAGGTGCCCGAGCCGCTGCCGTTGATGATAACGCCGATGAGGTGGGTGCAGCCGCGCTCGAACGCGCGGTTGTACGATTCGAGGAACACCGCAGGCGTTGCCATCGCAGTGCTCGGGATCTCGTCGCTCTCCTCGAGCAGCCTGCAGCATTCCGCCGGGGTAATGTCATAATACTCGCGGAAGGTGCGGCCGCCGTGGCTGAGCATGATGGGCACGATCTCGATGCCGTGCTGCTCCACGAGGACCTGCGGGATATCGGACGAGGAATCCGTCAGAATATGTATCTTCTCCATATTTTTCTCCTTTATGCCTGCGGAAACGGTCCGGCAAGCTTCAGATTTTCAAAGCCGGTCTGACGCAGCGCCTCGAAAACGAGGACAGCGACCGAGTTGGACAGGTTGAGGCTTCGCGCGCCCTCGCGCATCGGGATGCGCACGCAGCGCTCGGGGTGCTCGATGAGGAGCGGCTCGGGCAGACCGCGCGTCTCCCTGCCGAACATCAGGTAGTCGCCGTCGCGGTACTCGACCTCATGATAGGCGTGAGGTGCCTTGGTCGTCGCGTAGAAGTACCGTCCGTCCGGGTTCTTTTCAAAAAAATCCTCCAGATTTTTGTACATGCGGACATCGAGCAGGTGCCAGTAGTCCAGACCGGCGCGCTTCATGCGCCTGTCGTCGAGCTGAAAGCCGAGCGGTTCGACCAGATGCAGTACGCAGCCCGTCGCCGCGCAGGTGCGCGCGATGTTGCCGGTGTTCTGCGGGATCTCCGGCTCGACCAGAACGATATTGATCATTTGCTTTTTTCTCCTGAGAACGGCGGGTACGCCGTCAAAAATTCTCTCTGTTTGATGTGATGCAGCCGTCTGACAGGTCTCAGAGTCCTGCTTCCTCCTCCATCGCGCCGAGCAGCGGCGTTACCATCTGCTTTTTGCGGCTGACTACGCCGGGCAGCACGACCGAATGCTCGCCGCACTCCTTCTTGAATGCCATGCGGACAAGCTCCTGCGCGCCCTTGCCGACATAGAGCAGCTCGGTCTTTTCCTCGATGATGTTGGTCAGCATGGCGAACTGCATGGACAGTCCGCTCGTCTTGAGGCAGCTTTCCATATATTCGAGCATCTTGTCCCGGATGCCGGACAGCTCGTCCTCGCTCACGCTCGTGATCTGTGAGATCGCGATCTTGCGGTCCTGCACCTGGAAATACTTGAAGTCCATGTGGAACAGCTCGTCCATCGAGCGGTCGCGCAGGCGCGAGCTCGAGCGGAACATCTCAGACGCATACTCCCTGATGTTCAGACCCGCGATCTTCGCCAGCTCCTCGGCCGCCATGCGGTCGAGCGGCGTGCAGGTGGGCGAACGGAACATCAGCGTATCCGACAGGATCGCCGAGCACAGCAGGCCCGCGATCTTCGGCTCGATCTCGATGTTCTTTTCGTGATACATCTGGGTGATGATGGTCGCGGTGCAGCCAAGCGGCTGATTGCGGAAATAGATCGGCCCGCTCGTCTCGACCGAGTCGATGCGGTGATGGTCGATGATCTCGACGATGTTGGTCGAGCGGATGCCCTCGGCAGCCTGATCGCGCTCGTTGTGATCGACAAGGATGACGTTCGGCCGCTCCAGATCGAGCAGATTGCGCTGCGAGAACATGCCGATGTAGCGGCCCTGCTCGTCGAGCAGCGGATAGTAGCGGATGCGCTTTTTGGAAACCGTGCGCTTGACGTCCTCGACGTTCTCCTCCGGTTCGAAGGTGATCAGACCCTTGCGGCGCATGACATGACGCACCGGAACCGCCTGGCTGATGACCTTGGCACAGGTATATGTATCGAGCGGCGTTGCGATGATGGAAACGCCGTTTTCCGAGGCGAGCTTGCGGATGGTGCGCGAGACCTTGGCGCCGAGGCCGATGATGATGCAGCCGGCGTTCATTTCGATGGCGCACAGCTGGCTCTCGTAGCGGTTTCCGAGGATGACCATGTCGTTCGGCGCGATGTAGTCCTCGAGAACGTCCGGGTTCGCCGCCGCAACAACGACGCGGCCCTGCTCGAACGGCTGCTCGAGCTCGCCGTTGACGAGCGTGCCGTCCAGAACATCGACCAGATTGCGGTAGCTGGTCTTTGCCTCGGCCAGCGCGTTCGCGTCCTGATCCTCCATGTAAAAGCGCGCGATGTCGCTCAGCGTCAGCAGTCCATTCAGATGGCGGTCCTCATCGACGACCGCGAGCGTCTGGATGTCGTTTTCGTTCATGTAGTCCCACGCGCGGCGCAGCGACATTTCCGAGTCGATGCCTGCGACCTCGCGGTACTGTACGTCGCTCAGTCGCGGCTCGAACGAGGCGATATAGCGCGGCGGCTCGACGCCGAAGTGCTCGAGGACGAATTGGGTCTCTGCGTTGACATGGCCTGCGCGGCAGGCGATATATTCTTCTCCGGTCAGCTTGCGCTTGAGGTCGGCATAGCAGATCGCGGAGCAGATCGAGTCCGTATCCGGGTTTCGGTGTCCGATAACAAAAACTGGGCTCATTTACATTTGCTCCTTCTTTTTGTGATAGGTGCCAGAGTGTTTACTAATTATAGCATTTATTTTCGCACTTCTCAACCGTCTGCGTATGATTATTCGCCTTCATTTCGCGATTTTGCACGAATTTTTTATGTCAGAACTCAAAAAACGCCTGTCCGGAAATCCGGGCAGGCGTCAGTTTGTCGATAAAGTCCGTTTTCGCGACAGCTCAGTTCAGGAAGTCCTTGAGCTTCTTCGAGCGCGACGGATGACGCAGCTTGCGCAGCGCCTTGGCCTCGATCTGGCGGATACGCTCACGGGTTACGTTGAACTCCTTGCCGACCTCCTCGAGGGTGCGGGTATGGCCGTCCTCGATGCCGAAGCGCAGGCGCAGGACCTTTTCCTCACGCGGCGTCAGCGTCTTGAGCACCTCGACGAGCTGCTCCTTGAGCAGCATGAAGGAGGCAGCCTCCGCCGGTTCCGGCGCGTCGTCGTCCGGGATGAAGTCGCCGAGGTGAGAGTCCTCCTCCTCGCCGATCGGGGTCTCGAGCGAAACCGGCTCCTGCGCGATCTTGAGGATGTCGCGCACGCGGTCTACCGGCATGTTCATTTCCTTCGCGATCTCCTCCGGACTCGGGTCATGGCCGAGCTCCTGAAGCAGCTGACGGGAAACGCGGATGACCTTGTTGATGGTCTCGACCATGTGTACCGGGATGCGGATGGTGCGCGCCTGATCCGCGATCGCGCGGGTGATGGCCTGACGGATCCACCAGGTCGCGTAGGTCGAGAACTTGAAGCCCTTGGTGCTGTCGAACTTCTCGACCGCCTTGATCAGACCAAGGTTGCCCTCCTGAATGAGGTCGAGGAACAGCATGCCTCGGCCGACATAGCGCTTTGCGATGGAAACGACCAGACGGAGGTTGGCCTCCGCCAGACGCTTTTTCGCGCGGTCGCCCGCCTTGATATCCTTGTCGAGCTGTGCGCGCTCCTCGGGCGGGATGGCGTCGCCCTCTGCCGCGATGCGCTCGGCAGCGGCGCTGCCCTTCTGCATGCGCTCCGCGAGCGTTACCTCCTCCTCGGGCGTGAGCAGGTCGACCTTGCCGATCTCCTTGAGGTACATGCGGACCGGATCGTCGATGGCGAAGGTCTCCGCCATGGCAGAGGTGTCGATCAGCTCCTCCTCGGGAACCTCCTCGACCGTGCCCGGCTCAAAGCTGTCGTCGTCGCCGTCGCCGAGCGCCTTTTCCAGAACGCCTTCGGTCTCGACCTCGACGCCCATAGACTCCAGCGTCTCGTACAGCTTGTCGATGTCATCGCTCTCCAGCTCGAGGTGGCTGAGCGCATCCGCCATTTCCTTGAGCGTCAGACGGCCGTTTTTCTTGCCGAGGGCGAGCAGGTCGCGCAGGACCTGCTGCTGCTCCGCCGTCTTTTCAGCGCTCTGCTGTGCCTTGTTGTTCGTCATATCGTTTGTCCTCCCGCGTTTTGGTTTTTCATGCGTCCGAACGTCAGCAGCGGGTCCTCCCCTGCCTGCGTGAGCGTTCCGTCCTTGACGCGCTGTAATCGTATCGTATTTATGTACTCCCGCAGCTCCGCGCGATGGTCGCCGGGCGGTACACCCTGCTCCAGTATCCCGGCAAGCAGGCTCATTTCGCCGGTTTCGAGCTGTCCCTCGAAGGCCAGCGCATCGACAAGGCTGCCGCTGCGGTCCAGCTCGAGCACACGCTCGTATATCTTACGCAGAACCGGGGCGGAAAACCACGCCGCCGGCAGCTGTTCTTCCACGCCGTGTATCAGCTTCTGGTCGGTGAACAGCAGACGGAGCACGTTTTCCTCGGCCTTCGCGCTTTTCACATCGGCATAGGCGAGCGTCCGGTCCTTCGGCTGCGCAAGGCCGACCGGCGAGCGGATCTCGCGCCGCTCTGCGGCGCGGCGCCGTTTGCGCTGAATGCCGAGCTCGCGCCGCACCTCGACCGCCATCGCCTCGGGCGTGACGCCGGCCATTTTCGCCGCGCGCCCTGCATAGACCTCGCGCTCGATCGAGCTTTCGATGCCGGCGAGCATGCGCGCCGCGTCTTTCAGGAACAGCACGCGCGCCTCATCGTCCTCAAGGTCGTATTTCGCCGCGATCTGCTCGATGCGGAACGCATTATGATCCTCGCTGCGCTCGATGAGCGCACGGAACGCCGCCGCGCCCCGCGCCTTGATGAACTCATCCGGGTCCTTCGCGCCCGGAATGCGCAGCACCTTGACCTGAAGGTCGCACCTTTTCAGGATGTCGATGGCGCGCTGCGCCGCAGACTGACCGGCGCCGTCCGCGTCATACGAGATCACGATGCGCTCGGTATGCCGCGCGATGATGCGCGCCTGCTCCTCGGTCAGCGAGGTGCCGAGCGAGGCCACCGCCGAGTCAAAGCCTGCCTGATGCAGGGCGATGACGTCCATATAGCCCTCGGCAAGGATAAAGTAGTCGTTTTTCGTTGTTTTGGAAAGATTGAGCGCAAACAGATTGCGGCTCTTGTGGAAGATCGGCGTCTCGGGCGAGTTGAGGTATTTCGGCTTGGAGTCGTCCATGACGCGGCCGCCGAAGGCGATGACGTTGCCCCGCACATCTATGATCGGGAACATCACGCGGTTGCGGAAGCGGTCGTAGATGCGCCCCTTCTCGCTGCGGCTGACAAGGCCCGCGTCGAGCAGCTCGTCGCGCGTATACCCCTTCGACGTCATCGCGTCCATGAGCGCATGGAACGAGTCGGGCGCATAGCCGAGACCGAACCGGTTCATCGTGCGCCGCGACAGGCCGCGGCCGATGAAATACTGCTGCGGCGCGCGGTTTTCCGGCCTCCACAGCGTATCGTAGTAAAACCGTGCGGCGTCCCTGCACAGGGCATACAGGCGGTCGCGGTGCCGCGCCGCGCGGCGCTCCTCCTCGCCCTGCTCGGGCACCTGCATGCCTGCCCGGTCGGCCAGATAGCGCACCGCATCGGGGAACGACAGTCCCTCGGCCTTCATCACGAACGTGATGACGCCGCCGCCCGCGCCGCAGCCGAAGCAGTGGAAGATCTGCTTGTCGGGCGAGACCGAGAACGAGCCGGTCTTTTCGTTATGGAACGGACACAGGCCGAAGTAGTTCGCGCCGCTCTTTTTCAGCTGCACATACTGCGAGACCACGTCCACGATGTCGTTTCGCGCGGACAGCTCGTCCAGAAAAATACGGTCAAACGGCACAGAACTCACCTCCGATCAGTCCGTTTTGCTCCAGCTGTTCGGGATGAACAGCCGGCGGAACACCGCGATCGAGTAGCGGTCGGTCATGCTCGCAATATAGTCGCACACGACCCGCTCGAGCGGCTCTCCCTTCGTCATCAGTACAAAATAATCATCCGGCATCTCGTCGGGATGCTCGGCAAAATAGCGGTAAAGGCTTTGCAGCATGGTCCGCGTGCGCGTTTCCTCGCGCCGGACCTCGGGACTGCGGTACACATGCTCGAACATGAACTGCCGCAGCTCCATCATATCGTCGTGCACGGCGCGGTCCATGCCGATCTCGCAGTATTGCAGGCCGTAGTCGATCATCGCGGTCACGAGCGTGTCGATGCGCGTGCCGTGCGAGGCGCCGAGCCTCGTGCGCAGATGCGCCGGGATGTCGCTCTCGCGGATGATGCCGCCGCGCACCGCGTCGTCGATGTCGTGATTGATGTAGGCGATGCGGTCAGCGAAATGGATGATGCGCCCCTCGGGCGTTGCCGCCTTGCGGCTGCCCGTGTGGCAGACAATGCCGCCCCGCACCTCGCGCGTCAGATTGAGATTTTCGAGCAGATCCACAAGCCGCAGGCTCTGCTCGTTGTGGCGGAAGCCCTGCGGACAGACCTCATCGAGTGCGCTCTCTCCTGCATGGCCGAAGGGCGTATGGCCGAGATCGTGGCCGAGCGCGATCGCCTCGGTCAGATCCTCGTTCAGGCCGAGCGCCCGTGCGATCGTCCGCGCGATCTGCGCCACCTCGAGCGTGTGCGTCAGGCGGGCGCGGTAGTGGTCGCCCTCGGGAGAAATGAAAACCTGCGTTTTGTTGGACAGGCGGCGGAACGCCTTGCTGTGCAGGATGCGGTCGCGGTCGCGCTGAAAGCAGGTCCGGTACGGGCAGGGCTGCATTTCCTGCTCGCGTCCCGCGCTTTCGTCGGCAAACGTCGCCCACGGCGAAAGAATGTCGTGCTCGCGCGCCTCCAGCTGTTCGCGTATGGTCATAATATTTCCTCCCCGCTTGTCGAGAAAGTCCATTTGGGTGATGCTGCCGCTGTCGCGCGACAGCGCGCATTGAAACAGCAATCACGAAGTGATTGCATCAAAACCGGGGGCGTGTACCTCGGTTTTGATACCTCTGGAGGGAGAAAGTTTCCGCATGGGAACTTTCGGACGACTTGTGTTCTGCGCCAGTCAGAACACAGATTGTCGGAAAAACGAAGTTTTTCGACAGTCTTAATACTTCCTCCCAGCTATGCAGAAAAGGTCATATTATATATATACCGCGCCGGGTCTCGAAAATCTTTTTATTTCCGAAATTTTTTTTGAAAAATTCTGCGCGGCTTTTTTCGCCGCCCCTCACTTCACGCGCCGTCCCATGAATTTCGTCTCCATGACCTCGGCATAGACCGTGCCGGCGGTCGCCTCCGCGAGACCGGCGTTCAGCCTGTCCTCGCCGCCTGCCGGCAGGGTCACGGTCAGCGTGACGTCCGCGCCGTAGTCGGTCTCCTCGACCGCGCAGTCATACTCCGGCAGCAGATGGGTCACGATGTCGTACAGATTGTACGGGCACGCGATGAGCGCGACGGTATACAGGCTCATGCGCTGCACGCCCGCCGCCGCGACAGCGACCTGCGCGCCCTGCGTGTACGCGCGGACAAGGCCGCCCGTGCCGAGCAGGATGCCGCCGAAATAGCGCGTGACGACGCACACACAGTCGGTCAGATTTTCGTGCCGCAGCACCTCGAGGATGGGCATGCCAGCCGTGCCCTGCGGCTCGCCGTCGTCCGAATAGCGCATGACGTTGCCCTCGCGCAGGATGTAGGCGTAGCAGTTATGCGTCGCGTCCCAGAAGGTCTCGCGCATCTCCTTGATCTTCGCCACCGCCTGCTCCGCCGTTTCCACGTGCCACAGCCGTCCGGTGAATTTGGAGCGTTTTTCTTCGAATTTATCCTCGCCGAAGTCGGCAAAAGGCACAAAGTAGTCTTTTTCCATCAGCCGTTCCTTTGCATAATCAGGAAATCTCTTTTACTCGTTGTCGATGATATAGGCGGAAACCCTGCCGCAGGTCTTGTCGTCCACGACCGCCTCGACGACCGTTCCCTCGGCGGCATAGTCGGTGGACTCGATCTGCGCCTCCCGGTGCAGCATATCGAGCACCGCGCCGTCGCTGTACGGGATGCACAGACGGACCCTGTGCTTTCCCTTGCCGAGCGCCTTCTCGATGGCGGCGAGCAGGGCGTCCACGCCCTCCCCGGTCTTTGCCGAGATCTTAACGCCCTCGTCCGGGCGGAAGAACGGGATGGCGTCCGGGTCGCACTTATCCGCCTTGTTGTAGACCATGAGGCGCGGAATATCCTGCGCGCCGAGCTGCGCGATGACCCTGTCGACCGTTTCCGCCTGCACCTGCCAGTCCTCGTCGGAAACATCCACGACGTGCAGCAGCAGGTCGGCATAGGCAAGCTCCTCGAGCGTCGCCTTGAACGCCGAGACCAGATGATGCGGCAGCTTGCGGATAAAGCCTACCGTGTCGGACAGCAGGATCTCCTGCGTGTCGGAAATGCGCTTTTTGCGCGTGGTCGGGTCGAGCGTATCGAACAGGCGGTCATTCGCCTCGATACCGGCGCCGGTCAGCGTGTTCAGGAGTGTACTCTTGCCCGCGTTCGTGTAGCCGACGATGGCGACCATGGGCAGCTCGGTCTTTTTGCGCTGGCGGCGCTGCACCGCACGCACCTGACGCACCTGCTCGAGATCGCGTCTGAGCTTGTCGATGCGGCTGCGGATATGACGGCGGTCGCTCTCGAGCTTGCTCTCGCCGGGGCCTCGGGTGCCGATGCCGCCGCCGAGGCGGCTCATCGCCTTGCCCATGCCGGCCAGACGGGGCAGGATATACTGATACTGCGCCAGCTCGACCTGTAATTTGCCCTCGCCCGTCCGGGCGCGCTGCGCGAAAATATCCAGAATGAGCGCGGAGCGGTCGAGCACTGTGCGTCCGGTCAGCTCCTCGAGATTGCTCATCTGCGAGGGCGACAGCTCGTTGTCGAACAGGATAAGGCTCGCGTCGTTCGCCTCGGCGAGCGCCTTGACCTCCTCGGCCTTGCCCTCGCCGATGAACGTGCGTGCGTCCGGGGCCGGGCGGCGCTGGAGCGTCATGGCGACCGCCTCCGCGCCTGCGGTCTCCGCCAGCGCGCGCAGCTCGTCCATCGTGCGCTCGTCCGCCGCCTGATCGGCGTTGAAGCCCGGGCAGGACAGACCGACCAGAACGGCGCGCTCGACCTGCTTCTCTTCGGTTTCGTTGGTAAACGGCATGGTAAATCTCCTCCCTGCTGCTCTCGTGCGTGTTTGTTCTCCCTATACTTAAGGCAACACCGCACAATGAAAGCTGCGGTGCTTTGCGGAAATTTTGTGGTATTATAAGCATAGAAAAAAGGAAATCTTCTTCGCTGCGGTCCGGTTCCGCAGCGTTTTTTATATCCGGAAACCTGCTGCGGTCAGCGTCTATGTTTCACTCGCAGGCTGAACAGCACCACCGCCGCGCTCACCAGCGCACCGACAATCCACAGCCACGGCGCCGGAAAGACTGCCTCCAGCCCTGCAAAAGGGCCCATCAGCAAAAGCACGACAGCAAGCAGCAGGCTGCTGTTCCAGTCGAACCGGGCAGCCGCGAAGCCTGCCATGAATACGAAAAACAGAACGGTGTATGCTGTGATGCCGGCGTTCGGTACTTTTCTGCTGTACAGCAGCCAGTATCCGATATATAAAAGCGTGACAGCAAAGCAGAGCCATTGTACCGGCGTCGTTCTGCCGTGAAAAAGGAACCGGATATTGACAAGGGACGCGGCCGCATGCGCGGCGAACAGTCCCAGAGGCGACACGAGGTTTCTACGCATTTCAAACACCTCCGCAGCTTCCGTTTTACAAAAATCACTTGATGTACAACGAAAAAGCCACCGAACGCATAACGTTTCGATGGCTTTTCGCATTACTTATCCAGATTGAAACGCTTCTTGAAGCGATCAACACGTCCGCCGGTGTCTACCAGCTTCTGCTTACCCGTGAAGAAGGGGTGGCACTTGGAGCAAACGTCAACGACGATATTCTCCTTGGTGGAGCCGGTCTCAATGACATTGCCGCAGGCACAGCGGATCGTGGTCTGCTTGTACTCGGGATGGATGCCCTGTTTCATGTTGTTTCACCTCTTTCCACGGATATGTTTACATATCTCCAACAGTCGTAAAATTATCTTACCACAGGTTTAGATAAAATGCAAGCATTATTTTTCATAAATTAAATTTTCTTCTTTCCAGCCCTCGAGCACGGGGATCATGGAAGACGCCAGCTTCTTCGCGCCTGCGAGATCATGCAGCAGATAGTTGCCGCATTCGATGCGGCTCGCGCCCGGAATCTCGCCCTCATAGGCCGCGATGAACGCCATGCTCTCCTGCACGAGCGCGATCGCGTCAGACGGCTTCATGTCGCGCACGAGGAAGTAAAAGCCGGTCTGGCAGCCCATCGGGCCGCAGTAGATGATGCTGTCCGCAAAACGGGAGTTGCGCGCGTAGGTCGCAAACAGGTGCTCAAAGGTATGGCCTGCGGCAGGCTCGATATAGGTGCCTGCGTTCGGATAGACCATGCGGATGTCATAGGTGGTGATGTCGCCGTCGATGCGCGAGGTGTACATGCCCGGCTTCAGCTTGTCATGATTTACCTCAAAGCTTGCAATTCTTTTCATGCCTTTTTCTCCTTTTCAGTTCCAAGAAAACGAAGTTCGGTGCGGTATTCGCGCCAGAGCAGGATATACGAGATGAAGAACGACGCAACCTCCGCGATCGGGAACGCATACCAGACGGCATTCAGACCGAACTGCTGACCCAGTATCCACGCCGCCGGAAGAATGACGACGAGCTGACGGCAGACCGACACGATCAGACTGTTCATGCCGCGCGCGGTCGCCTGGAACAGCGTGGAGTTGATGATGCCGAACGCCGCGCCGAGGAAGGACAGGCTGATGGTCTTGAGCGCCGGAACGCCGACCTCAATCATCTCCTGTGCTGCCGCCGCGTCCGTCCTGTCCACGAACAGCATGAGCATCTGCTCGGGCAGCAGCTGGAACAGCACCAGACCGAGCGCCATGATAACGACCGCCGCGGTCAGCGTGATCCGGTACGCGCCCATCAGACGCCGGCGGTTGCGTGCGCCATAGTTATAGCCCATGACCGGCAGCGCGCCCTGGTTGAGGCCGAACACCGGCATGAATACGAAGGTCTGGAGCTTGAAATATACGCCGAGGACGTTGACCGCCGTCTGCGAAAACGCGATCAGAATGCCGTTCATGCCGGCGGTCATGACCGAGACCACGCTCTGCATGACGATGCCCGGCAGACCGACGCGGTAGATGTCTCCGACCGTGCCGCGGTTCCATTTGAACGCCTTCATATTGACGTTCAGCACCTTCTGATGGCGGAACACGCCCCAAAGGCCGAGCGCCATGCCGAAGATCTGGCCGATGACGGTCGCGAGCGCCGCGCCGCGGATGCCCAGCTCCGGGAACGGGCCGATGCCGAAGATCATCAGCGGGTCAAGGATGATGTTGATGATCGCGCCGGCCAGACCCTGACACATCGGGATGATCATGTTGCCGCCCGACTGCTGGATCTTCTCGCACATCATGGAGATCAGCACGAAAATGCTCATGCCGACCGCGATATGCGAATACTGGATCGCAAAGGTCGAAACCGCCTCGCTCGCACCGAATGCGCCGACGAATACACCCGACAATCCCCAGCCGAGGATGAAGAACGCGATACCGCCGACGACTGAAAGCGCCACGCCGTGCTCCGCCGCCAAGTCCGCCGCCTCCTGCCTTCTTTCGCCCAGACGGCGCGCGATGAGCGAGTTTACACCCACGCCTGTGCCGACGCCGATCGCAACGACCAGCATCTGGAGCGGATAGACGAGCGAGACCGCCGCAAGCGCATCCTGCGAGTACTTCGCGACAAAGATGCTGTCGACGATGTTATACAGCGCGTTGATGATCATGGAGATCATTGCCGGCAGCGCCATCGAAAAGATCAGCGGCCCCATTTTCGCGGTTCCCATTTTGTTCTGCTGTTCCAAATTTACCCTCCTTAGACAAACAAACCGCGTCAGATATGCGGTATCTGACGCAGTCGGTGATTTATTTCTTCTTATGTATAGTGTAAGACATTATCCTGCATAATGCAAGAGTTTTCGCTGCATTTCTGCAAAACCGTGTTTTTGTCCAAACCGCAGCCTTCTTCCGCCGCTCCTTACAGCTTTCCGTCAAGCTCGTCGAACGAGCGCTCGACAAAAATGTCGCTGACGCTTCGAAGCTCGGCTTCCCCGTCGGCGTAGGCCGGCTCCGCCATGCCGCACAGCTGAAAGCCTGCCCTGTGCGCGGTGACGCCGGCGTAGGGCGCGTCCTCGAACACCATGCACTCCGCCGGGGCAAGGCCGAGACGGCGCGCGGCCTCCAGATAAATATCCGGTTCGTATTTGGGCACGCCCACATCCTCGATCGTAAGCATGAACGAGAAATACTGCATCATGCCGCGGTCAAGGAGGGCCTTTTCCGCGTGGCGGCGCGCGGTCAGCGTCGCGATCGCCATTTTTACGCCCTTCCTGCGCATCCGCTCGAGAAACTCGATCACGCCCGGCTTTGGCTTTGCGATGGTCTCATAGCGCGAGGTGATGAGCTCGTCCATGCCGTCCAGCATCTGCTCGCGCGTCAGCGGCAGCTCAGGATGGCGTGCGAGAAAGTAATCCGCGACCTGCGGCTGCGAAAAGCCCTCGCACGCCGCAAAATCCTGATCTGTGATATGCAGGTCAAACTGCTTGAGGTAGTTCTGCGTCAGGCGTTTCCAGACCGGCATCGAGTCGAGCAGCGTGCCGTCCATGTCGAAAATCGCACCTTTGATATTCTGCATTGGGATTATTCCTTTCGGGGAAGGCGAAGCGCGTTTCCCTGCTTACTTGGTTTTTCTGTCGATAAAGCGCGGCTTGAGCTTGGAGTACACGATCTTCTGCTCGCTGTACAGGCCGTAGTAACCGCTGAGCATGTACGCCACCGTGACGGGCAGCGCGAAAAGCGCCAGGCTATCGCCGCCGAACAGCTCATAGGCGAGCAGCAGCGACGTCAGCGGCGAATTCGTCACACCGCAGAACACGGATACCATGCCGAGACCGGCGGCGAACGATGCGCCGAGGCCGAACAGGCCGCCGTAGGCCGCGCCGAACGTCGAGCCGATGAACAGCACGGGCACGATCTCGCCGCCCTTGTAGCCGACGCCGATCGTGACAGCGGTCATGACGAGCTTGATGAAGAAGGCCGCATACGAGGCCTCGCCCGCCATCGCGCGTTCGATGACCTGCGTGCCCGCGCCGTTGTAGTCGCGCGTGCCGAGCAGCAGCGTCAGCGCCACAACGACCGCGCCGCCGGCGGCGATGCACACATAGCGGTTCGGGAACCACTTCTTGAACAGATGGCCGATGTTATGGAACACGATGCACACGAGCACCGCAAGACCGGCGCACGCCACGCCGAACAGCAGCAGCTTCGCGATCAGCAGCGCGTCCGCCTCCTGCGGAATGCCGGAAACGGAAAACGCCGTCGCCTCGCCGCCGAGAAAAAGCGAAAACCGCTGCGCGATGACCGACGCGAGCACGCACGGCAGCAGCGCCGCGTAATACATCACGCCCACGCTCACGACCTCCATCGCGAACACGCTCGCCGCGAGCGGCGTGCCGAACAGCGCCGCAAAGCCTGCCGCCATGCCGCACATGGTGATCGTGCGCGAATCCTTATCGTCGAGATGCATGAGGTGGCCGATATTGCCCGAGATCGCGCCGCCGAGCTGAATGGCCGCGCCCTCGCGGCCTGCCGAGCCGCCGCACAGATGGGTCAGCACCGAGGTGATAAAAATGCTCGGCGCGAGCCGCAGCCGCACCGGATGGTCCCTGCGCACCGAGGTGAGGATGAAATTCGTGCCGCGCTCGAGCGGCATATCCATCCGGCTGTACCAGAACGCGATGAACAGACCGGCGAGCGGCAGAAAATACAGCGTCCACCCGTGTTCGGTGCGCATTTCGGTCGCCCAGCCGAGCGCGTGATGGAAGGCCGCGCCGACTGCGCCGGCCACGAGGCCGATGATGATCGAGAAGATGCACCAGCGGATAAACGCGCCGAGATTGCGCCTGATGCGGTAATATGCGCCGTAGATACGGCGAAGCAGTGCCTTTCTGTGCGACATGCCGTTCGTCCCTTTCTGTTTCTCTCTTTTTCCGAGACTGTCGAAAAACTGCGTTTTTCCGACAATCTGCGTTCTGGCTGCGCAGAACACGAGTCGTCCGAAAGTTCCCATGCGGAAACTTTCTCCCTCTTAAAG